>Ga0307280_10000049_pt1 | contig 25043 bp, 29 predicted proteins | sample ER_DNA_119_FD_194479 | JGI IMG/M metagenome (GOLD analysis project Ga0307280, IMG submission 194479) | Bulk soil microbial communities from the East River watershed near Crested Butte, Colorado, United States - ER_DNA_119 | ecosystem: Environmental > Terrestrial > Soil > Floodplain | place...
GTTAGTCCTTTGTTAGCCGAACGGCGAACAAAGGACGAACGCCAGGTGGTTTTTCGCGCTCCGGCCGCGAATCGGGCGTTGAACCGCCTGCTTGCGCCGGGCGCTCGGTACGCGCCGCCATCCCTGCAGCTGCGGATGATTCGGGCGCAGCGGCCGGGGAGTCGGCTGCTGACGCCGGCGGGGCCGACCGACGACGGGCCATCGACGCTGGTCGATGCCGGAGCCCTCTACGCCGGCGAGACCGTCGCCCGGATCGACACGGTCAGGCCCGCCGCCGAGCTCGTCCGCGAGCTGGCCGGCTGATTGGGTTCATCTTTCTCAACCTGGGTATCTCCAGGGCGGTTTGACCGGGACGGGCCGCAAGAGAGTTCGGTCGGCGACGCTGCTTTTGCTTCTCGCGACCCTCGCCCTCGCCTGGAGCGGCTGTGGCGAGCTCAGCAACGACGAGCTCAACCGCGGGGTCGAATCGCTTAGCGCCCTGGCGGCGCAGGGACAGCTGGTCGCCAACGGCGTCGCCCGCGACGCGACCAAAATCACCTACGCGCGGGCGATGGCGAGGACGCTGGGGGAGCAGGCCGAGCACGAGGCCGAAAAGCTCGCCGACGCATCGCTGGAAGAACCCGAGACCGCCGACCAGCGCCACGCGGCGGTCGCCGTCGCCGAGGAAATCTCCGGCCTGCTCTCCGAGCTCCAGACCTTCCCCGGCGACGAGCGCCACGGCGAACTGGTCGAACAACACCTCGGCGAAGCGGGGGAAAAGGCCGACGCGATCGTCGCCCAGCTGAGCGGGGACGCGCCGTGAGGGCGATCCTCAAAGTCGCCCTCGGGATCATCGCCGCGATCGGCGGCTTCCTCGACATCGGCGACCTCGTCTTCACCACCCAGGCGGGGGCGCTGTTCCGCTACGACCTGCTCTGGGCGGTGGTCCTCGGCGTGATCGGAATCGCCGTCTACGCGGAGATGTCGGGGCGCGTAGCCGCGGTCAGCGGCCGCCCGGTCTTCGACGTGATCCGGATGCGGATGGGGTTCGGGATGGGCCTGCTCGCGCTCGTCGCCAGCACCTTCGTCAACGTGCTGACCCTCGCGGCCGAGCTGGGCGGAATCGCGATCGTCCTCGAACTCCTCTTCGACGCCCCGTACAGCATGTTCGTCATCGCCGCCGCGGTCGCCCTCGTCGCGATCGTCGCGCTGCTCCCCTTCGGCGGCATCGAGCGCTTCTTCGGCTACGGCGGCCTGCTCCTCTTCGTCGTGGTCGCCACCGTCTTCCACCAGAACCCGGACTGGGGAGAAGTCGGCCGCGGCTTTATTCCCTCGCTCGACTCCAGCACGCTCTACCTCTACTTCGTCGTCGGCGTCTTCGCCGCGGCGCTGATGCCCTACGAGGTTCACTTCTATTCCTCCGGCGCGATCGAGGAGGGCTGGACCGAGAAGAACCTGAAAGAGAACCGCCTGAACGCGATCGTCGGCTACGGCATCGGCGGGATCCTCGCGGTGGCGCTGGTGATCGTCTCCGGCTACCTCTTCCACCCGGTCGGGGTCGAGCCCGACAACCTCGGCACGGTGGCGCTGCCGATGCAGGGCGCCTTCGGCGAGACCGGGCTGCTGCTGGCGCTCGGGGGGATGCTCTTCTGCGTCGGCGGCGCCGCAATCGACTCCAGCTTCGCCGCCTCCTACAACCTCGCCCAGTTTCTCGGCTGGGAGTGGGGTCGCTACCAGGGCCCGCGCAAGGCGCCGCGCTTCACCGCCTCCTGGCTGGTCTTCCTCCTGCTCGGGATCGGGATCGCCGAGAGCGGGATCAACCCCGTCGACATCACCGAGTACAGCGTCGTCCTCGCGGTCGTGGCGCTGCCGCTCACCTATCTGCCGGTATTGCTGATCGCGGGCGACCGCTCGTTTATGGACCAGTACGCGAACGGGCGCATCGCCGCCACTCTCGGCTGGACCTACTTCGCGGTGATCGTCGTCCTCGCGCTTGCCGCGATCCCGCTGCTGTTGGCGACCAACGCGGGGGGCGGATGAGGGCCGAGGGCGACATCTACGTCGTGCACCGCCTGCTCGACGAGCAGATCTGCGACGCCGAGGGCCGGCGCGTGGGCCGCGTCGACGACATCGAGCTGAGCGGCGACCCACCCCGGATCACGGCGCTGCTGGTTGGCGAGGGGCTCTACCCGCGCCGGTTACCGCGCCGCCTGGCGCGCCTGGCGCGGCGTATCTCCGGTCCCGAGATCTGGGGCAAAAACGCGCTGCGGATCCCGTGGGAGGAGGTCGACGAGCTGACCTCGACGGTGAAACTGCGCAAGAAAGCCGAGGAGCTGGGGCTGGGGCTGGGCGACGACCCGGAGCGTTGGATCGTCAGGAGGCTGCCGTGGAACTGAAGGAGCCGCGAGCGCTGAGCGAGCTGTTGGGCCGGAAGGTCGTCGACCAGTCCGGCCGCAAGCTCGGGCGTGTCTACGAGGCGAAGGCGCACTGGGAAGCCGACGGGACGGTGGCGATCGACGAGCTGATCGTTGGCCGCGGCGGCATGCGGCGGCGCCTGCGCGGCCCCGGCGGGCCGGAGGAGCAGGCGATCCCCTGGGAGGCCGTGGTCGAGCTGCCGGACGAAACCGTCGTGGTGCGCCGCTAGCCGAGCCGAGGGTCGCCGCCTGGGAGAATTCTGACCATGGCGGGGGGACAGATCCTGCAGATCGCCGAGCGCTCACTCGGCGCCGGCCGCTGCGAGCTGCAGCTCGACGGCGAGCTCGACCTCTGGAGCGTCGAGCGCCTGCAGGCGGTGCTGCAGCGGGTCGCCCGCGAGAACGACGCCATCCTCGTCGGCCTCGAGAGCTGCGAGTTCGTCGACTCGACCGGCATCGCCCTCTTCCTCCAAGCGCGCCGCCAGCTGGGCGAGAGAGGCGGCCGCCTCGTCCTCTACGGCTGCTCGGACCAGGTCCTGCGGATCTTCACCGTCGCCGGGCTTACGGACGCCGGCATCGTCTTCGCCGACCGCGACCAGGCGCTCGCCGAGCTGGCGATGGTTGAATAGCGCCGATGCGGAGATTTCTCTTAGTAGTGGCAGGGGTGTTGTTGCTGGTGCCAGCGGCGGCGACGGCCGAGCCGCCGACCTTCGTCGGGGACATGCGATTCCAGGCAATCCAGGGGCCAGACGGGCCGGAGGAGTTTTCCTGGGAAGTGAACCTGTACGAGGGCCAGTATCTGCAGCAGGTAGACGAGACTCACGCGGAAGTCTTCTACGAAGACGGGCCTCGAGCCTTTTCGATCGAGGGGGAAGCCGCCCACGCTTCAGACGGTGCCTCCGTTCCGACCACGCTTGCCGTCACCGAGCCGAACATCATCACTCTCACCGTTCACCATCGCGACGGCAACCCGGCCGCGGGCGGAGCATCGTTCGACTATCCAGTCGTCGCCGGTGAGGGCTGGGAGGGAGGTTTTCGAACCGAGCAGGTGGTCATGCCGCCTGGCGACCAGCCTTTCGCACCGCCCACCTGCGTCGTCCCCGACCTCACCGATCGCACTCTGCGGGCGTCCCGCAAGATCCTCCACGGCGCCCACTGCAAGCTCGGCCGGGTCCGCGGCGAGCGGCGGCGCGAGGTGCGGGTCACGCAGCAATTCCGCCAGGTCGGCAGGGTGTTGCCGGTCTGGACCGCGGTCGACGTCAAGGCCGTCGCCGCGGGTCAGTATTCGCGCAGCAGCTGAGCTCGCAGCCAGCCGCACCAGAGCCCGAACAGGACCACGGCGAGCAGGGCGCCCGCCCAGTGCAGGCCGAGGAGGACGGCGAGGAGGCTGGGCAGCCCAGCGAGGACGGCCCCGAGCAGGACGAGCCGCACCGGCAGCCGCACGAACCAGGAAGTGATCGCGGCGCAGAGCAGCCACGAGGCGGGGCCGGTGATCCAACCCCAGTCCTCGAAGAAGCCGCGGGGCAGGGCGGCGCCGAGGGCGCCGGCGAGCAGCAGGACCGCGAGGAGCTGGATCGACGCCGCGCGCCAGAAGGTGGGGAGGCTCATCCCCGCCGAGGCTATTCGACGACTGCCGCTCCACCGAGCCGCCGGTCAGAAGACCCGATTCGATGCGCTCTACTAAGGTCGAAGTAACGAGAGTCATCTTTATCGAAAGGTGTGCAATTGAGCGATGCAACCACGCTCCAGTTGTTTGGAGCCGGCGCATTTGGAGGGGTCATCGGCTGGAATCTGTACGCGATCAACCGCTACCGCACCGATGCTGTGGGGCTGGGCGACCTGCTGGCCTTGATCGGCGCGATCGGCGGCGCCGCGATCCTCGACCTCTTTCCCGCCGGCAGCGACCTCTTCGGCGCCTATGGCATCGGCCTCGGGGTCGGCTTCTGTGCCTACTTCGCCACTCTCACGATCATGGTTCGCCGCTCCCCCAACTTCAACCGCGACTGGTTCCTCGACGGAAGGCGGAAGAAGCCTGCTGCCGACGAGGTCATACCCGAGGGCACCGCCGCCACGGTGCACCCGATGGGGTCGCCACCCGATCGGCAGATAGGCGGCTGAAGAGGCGGCCTTGGTGGTTGACGGCGGGGGGATCCCGTTCCGGCGTCTGCTGGCGGCGCTGGAGGAGGCCAAGTATCGACTTCTGAACGTACGGGCCGGGACCCCGGCCCTGCTCGAGGTCGACGACGCTGCCGCCGGGCAGCAGCTGAGCCTGCGCATTTTCATCTGGCCGCTGGGATCCGAGAGGGAGCGCCCGCGGAGCCGGCGAGCGCTGATGCGGCGACCGGCCTCGACTCCCCTGAGGGAGGGGGAGGAGGAGGGAACGTTGACCCTGGTGCTCGGCTACGAGCCAGAGCTGGACGTCTTCGTCGCCTGGCAGGCCTCGGCGCACCCGCGGCCGGCACAGGGCTCCTCGATCCGCGCGCCATTCCGCTTGCTCAAGGAAGCACGCGAGGCTGGGATCGCGACGGGGTCGCAGCAGGCGCGCCAGGCTCCCAGCGGCTATGAGTCTCTGATCGCCTTCCGCCCGGATCAGCTCCGGGCCTTCCTGGAGTGGGCCTCGAGGGTCGAAGAGCCGCCCGAGGGGTTCGCGGGCGCCGCTCTGAGGCTGCCGGACGCCCGCAGGCAAACCCGCTGGCGTCGCCGCATGATCCGCGACAGGGCCGAGGAAAAGCCCGCAGCCGCACCTGCCAGGAGACCCGAACGGATGGTCAGCACCGGCTTCGCGACGCTCAAGCGAGCGGAGCCGTTGGCGCCCCATTCGCAGTTGAAGGCCAGCTCCCCGTACCTCTATTGGTTCGAGGTCGGAGAACCGGACCCCCTTTCGATCGAGCTCATCCCGGAGGAGCTGCCACTCGACCTGCTGCCAGAGAGGGCGACCCTGACCGTCGCCATTTTCGGGTTCGACGGCGAGCTGGAGATAGAGCCCGGCGCCGACGTCGGCACGCTTCAGGTCGACGAGGAGGGCAGGGTGGTGGTCCGGCGCCAGGTCGAGGGGCAGAACCGGGATCTGCCCGCCGCCTCCTCGCGGCTCTACTTCCCGGTCCGCACGCCCACGGGTCGCTCTCATGCGAGGCTGCGCTGCAACGTCTACTGCGCCGGGGTGCTGATCCAATCGCGCCTCGTCACAGCTGGGATAGCCGCCGAGGCTGAGCCCGACGGTCCCCGGCTCGGGCTCGGATCGAGCGTCGAGTACGCCCTCTCCCGCTCGCTTCACCCGATGCAGCTGGCGACGATCCCGCGGGCGGACCTCAGCCTGATGGTGAACGGCGACGCCACTTCGCACCAGATCCGCGCTTTCGCCGACGACACCGGCGGCCGGCCGATCTTCAAGCGGGATGTCGACCTGGACCCGTTCGCCCTGCAGGGGGTGATCGACCACTGCCGTCGCGGCCTGCGAAAGATCTCCTGGGGGAGCGAAGAAGATTGGCGGCCGCCGATGGTCCCCCGCGGCGAAGCGCCGCGGGACGGCAGGGAGATGGCCGCGGATCTCACCGAGCTGGCGATCAGGGGGAAAGCGGCCTTCGTGGAAATGATCGAACCGCTCGCGGGCGGCCGCGAGGAGCGTCGGCGGCTGATGGAGCGGATCAGGCGCCCGACCCGGATCGAGATCGCGGCCAGCCCGAGCGCGTTCGTCCCCGCCGCCCTTTTCTACGACCACGCACTCGCCGGCGGCGAAGACCCAGCAGGGTTCGAGCTATGCGGGCAGTTCCTCACGGCGCATGAAGCCGGCACGCTGGCCGAGTGCGCCTGCTTCCAGGGCGACTGCCCGAATCGCGAGAAGAAGACCGTTGTCTGCCCTGGTGGGTTCTGGGGCTATCGCCACTCGATCGGCTGGCCTGTTTCCCGCCAGGACGGAGACGCGATCGGGGTGATTCCCTACGAGGCGGCGGTTCGCACCGCTGTCGCCTGCGCCGGACGCCTGTCCGAAGCCACCGGCCACAAAGCCGATCTGGAAACGCTGCTGGGGTCGCTCGAGGACATCGTCGACGTCGAGGCTCTGCTGAGGAAACTCGAAGAGGGACGCGAGCAGGTGGTCTACCTCTTCTGTCACGGAGGGCGCTCCACCGGTGGCGCGCCCTACGTCGAGGTGGACAATGGCCAAGGCAGGGTGCTGACCCGCAGTGACCTCTTCGATCTCGATCTCGAGCCCGGCCTGTCTCTGGTTTTCCTCAACGGCTGCAGGACCACCGAGGTGTCGCCGCAGAAGAGGTTCGACCTGGTCGAGGCCTTCGTCGACCACGGAGGGGCGCTCGGCGTGATCGGCCCTGAGATCACGGTCTTCGAGCCGGCGGCGGCTCCCTTCGCCGTGGATTTCCTCCGCTCGTTCGTCGTCGAGAACGCTCCCATCGGCGCCTCCGTGCGCCGGGCCCGAATCGAGGCGCTCGGCAGGGGAAGCCTGGCGGCGCTGGCCTACGTGCCGTTCATCCTCGGCGGAACCGTCCTCACCCCGCGTAACCGATGAGTAATTTGTGCGCCCTGTCGAGGTACGCACGGGTTCACGCTCAGTATGATCCACTGCTCAGATCTTTTTATGCTGGGGACGAACGGAGATGGGGGAGGGTTCGAGGGGCCTGCGGCCCGGCTCGAGGGCAAGGAGTTGCCCGGGGGCTGGAAGGTGCTCGAAAAGGTCAACCGCTCCGAGAACGCGACCGGCGGCCTGCTTTCGATCGGCTACAAAGTCGAAGGCGGGGACGGCCGAATCGCCTACATGAAGGCCCACGACTACTCCGAGCCGTTGCGGCGCGGAGGGCCCAACATGACCCGGGTCCTCAAAGCCATGTTGCAGGCCTTCCTGCTCGAGAAAGACCTCAACGAGCACTGCGCCGACGCGAGAATGTCCCGTGTTACCCGGGTGCTCGCCGCCGAGGGAATCCACACGGAGGAGAGCGAACTGCCGGTCGACTACCTGATCTTCGAGCTCGCCGAGGGCGACGTCCGTCACCGCCTCGGGGACTTCGAGGAGAACGACCTTGCCTGGAAGCTGCGCACCTGTCACCACATCGCGGTGGGCGTGGACCAGCTCCACAGCGCCGAGGTGTTCCACCAGGACCTCAAGCCCTCGAACATCCTCGTCTTCACCGACGGGTCAAAAGTAGGCGATCTCGGCAGCGCCTGGTTTCGCAACCAGGTCTCGCCCCTGGTCGACCCCAGCTACTCGGGAGACAAGGATTACGCGCCGCCCGAGTGCCAGTACCACTTCGAGATCCCCGACGTGAAGGCTCGATTGAGGGCACGTGACCTCTACATGTTCGGCGGCGTCGTCCTCTTCATGTTCTGCCAGACGGATGCCACCGCCGCGTTGCAGAGGAAAGTGCCGGACAAGCACGACTACGAATCGGGAGCCTCTTTCGAGGATGCGCTTCCGCACCTGATCGAGGCCACCGAGCAGATCGCCGAGGACCTGGAAGACACCATGGGCAGCGACCCGAAGCTGCGCGAGGTGGCGGACCGCTATCGGGAGCTCTGCCACCCGGACCCCCGGCTGCGCGGTCACCCGACGGCAAAGAAGCGGGGCGGCGACCGTTACGCCCTCAATCGCTACATCTCGTTCTTCGACCACCTGGCGCGCCTGGCCGAAGGTGGCTCGTTGAGCCTCGAATGACGGTTCCCCCGAAAACCAATCGTGCTGTGATCCCGCTCTGGCGCGGTTACTCCGAGACGGCTCGGCTGGGCGAGCTCGCCTTCAACCGCCCCCCCAATCAGGAGAGCCCGTGGCCGAAGGACGAGCGTGTCCTGCGTCACCGCACCGAAGACTGGGAACGGCACCGCACCCTCAGCTTCGCGGCGGACCTGGTTGGTTCGGCGGTGGTGCTCGGCTCCACCCCCGAGGCGGTGAAGGCGGCCAGGCAACTGGTCGCCTCGGACAACGTCGGTCCGCTCGCCAAGCAGGCTGCGCGATGGTTGATCGGGGAACCGGAAGAGGGACGCAGTGCTTCGGCGGAGCCCGAGGCGCCCGACGCGCGACCCGAAATAGTCCGCCTGCGGGCTTCCCTGCGCCGCAACGCCCGCAACCCGATCCGCTGGAGCGAACTGTCCCGCTTCCACACCATCTCCGGCAACCACGACAAGGCGGCGCATGCGATGCGGATCGCCAGGGCCCTGGCGCCGACCGATCGCTACGTCCTGCGCTGCGCGGCCCGCTTCGAGGTGCACATGCACAGGCCCGATCGCGCGGTGGCGATCCTCAACGGCGGAGTCGCGGCGCGGGAGGATCCTTGGCTGGTCGCGGCGATCCTCGGCCTGGCGGCGATGGCGGGTGAAGGAAAGCGGCTGGTGCGGGTTGGCCACCGGATGATGACCTCGGGCTCCTTCTCCGACTTCGAGCTGACCGAGCTCGCCAGCGCTCTGGGAACGCTGGAGCTGCAGGCTGGAAATGTCCGACACGCCCGCCGCTTTTTTCGCCAAGCCCTCAATGAACCGACCGACAACTCGATCGCCCAGATCCAGTGGGCCTCCCATCAGCTCGGGATCGAGATCCCTGCCGACGCCCTGGAGAAGCCTTCGTCGTGGGAGGCGAGGGCCTGGACCGCGGCCGAGCGCGGCGAGTACGGCAAAGCCGTCGCGGAAGCCTGGCGGTGGCACTACGACGAGCCCTTCGCCAGTCGCCCCGCCGAACTCGGGTCCTACTACGCGGCTCGCGACGAGGACTTCGAGTCCGGCCTCAGGATCGTCGAATCGGCCCGCCGGTCCAACCCGCGCAAGTTCAACCTGATCAACAACCTGGCCTATTGCCTGGCGCAGGTGGGTCGGGCCGAGGAGGCCGAGGGGCATCTCTCCGCCCTCCCGGTCAACAACCTCGACTCGCGTGAGTACGCCATCTTCCTCGCCACCAGGGCGCTGACGGCGTTCCGGCTGAGACGGTTCGAGGAGGGCCGGAACTTCTACCGACTCTCTTGGATCGCCTGCGCCGACCAAGCCGTCCGGTGTTCGGGGGTCGAGCAGCACCTGGCCGAGGAGCGGCGGATCGAATCGCAGTACATCCCCCAGCTCGTGGATCAGCTCGAGGCGGAAACAGTCAGTCGCTGAGTCCCCACTCGGCCCACAGTCTCGCCACGGACTCTTCCTCCCACTGCCGGTAGGAGTCTGGCTCGCGTTCGAAGTGATCCCAGGCCACGTTGGTCAGCCTCGGAATATCGAAGTCAGGATCGGCTTCGGGATCGTAAGGGCGCAGGCCGCGCTTTTTGCAACCCTCGACGACGAGCCGCACAAGCTGGAGCAGGAGCTGGGATGGGTAGAAGACCTCGTATTCGATCGGCCGCCTTTCGTCGATGATCATTTCCTTCCACATCCCCCGCAGCTCGTCGGCCTCCGAACCGAACCCGGCATCGTCGATCAGGTGCAGGCACGCCTCCATACGGGCGTTGTCGGCCGGGTGGTCTTTGTCCAGGTCGCACTGGTACACCGTCCAGGGCGGCTGGCGCATCGCCCGCAACCGCACATGCTGTCGTGGAAACGCGGGGCCGACCATGTAGGTCGCGATCAGGTCGCAGATGAACTCCTGCAGCCAGGACCTCTGCCAGCTGTAGTACACGTCGTCCACGTCGTCGACGTCGGTCATGAACTTATGCTCGATGCCCTTGTAGGACTGGAGGTGCGCCGCCAGGTCGTTGAGCATGTTCCCGGCCAGAACTTTGGCGTGGTTGGCGAAGACGGTGTGACCGAGCTCATGGCAGAGATCGGGAATTCCGAGCAGTCGTCGCTCCTCCCCGATCGGCGCCGCGATCACACGCCAAGCCGCGAAGGTGGAGTAGTACTCCGTCGAGAAGGTTGACACCAGCAGCTGGTCGTAGGGCCACTTGATGTTCTTCAGGAGCGCCGTGCACAGCCGGGTCGCGCGTTCTGCCGCTCGGTCGTGGTGGAGGAGAAACGGCAGCTCGAACGTCTGGGTCTCGTAGAGCGACTGGGTCAGGTCAGCGTATGCCGGATACACCTGGTCGCGCGCCTGGTCGATGTCCTCCTCGAGAAGCTTGCAGGCGGCGTTCTTGAAGTGTTGGATCCGTTCGCGGGCGTCTTTGGTGCGACCGCTGAGCTCCGGCGCGCCTTCGAGTGCGCCCAGCGCCACGTCCGCCCTGATCTCGAGATCGGTGACCAAACTGCGCAGCGGGAATGGCATGGCCATGCCGTTACCGGATGAGGTTGTCGAGCCTAGCGGCGGAGGACGCGGTCGAAAGCGTCCGACGCCTCGTAGGCGGCGGCGTCGAGAACGACCTCGAACAGCTTCTCGTCTGCCGCGGTCAGGGCGTCTGAGCCCTTCAGCCGCTCGGCGGTCTCCTTCATGGCCACCGGCAGTCGCTTGCCGTCGAGGCTGGTCTTACGCAGGCGCTTGAGCATCGGCACGGGAACCGACAGCGACTGCTCAAGCGGGATCCGGGTGTCCTCGGCCAGCGGTTCGAGCATCGCCGCGAGGCCGGCCAGCTGCTTCGACAGGTGAATCCGAGCAACAGGATTGTTCGGCTGGCGGCCCACCGCCTCCACCCGTTCCTTCAGCTGGTTGTTGTAGTCAGTGGCTCGCTGATAGCCGAATGACAATATGCCCACGGTGCTCATTGGAATCCTTTCGCTGCGGGGCCGCGAAGGCTTCGCGCACCTCACTGCATACCTCGATCGTTCCAGAATACTGGCGAATCTGGCGGTCGACCATCGTTCGGTGATGAATGTACCTTTTTGGGTACTGCGCGTGCATCGTCACTACCCGTGGAATTCGAGGCTGAAACGGTTTTTCCCCCAGTCTCGGCGACCTTCGGCTATTCGACGACGATCTTGCCCTTCATGAAGGGGTGGATCTTGCAGTGGTAGGCGAAGGTGCCGCGCTGGTCGAACTGGACCGCCTTCGACTTCCCGGGCGCGATCCTCTTGGTGTCGAAGCTGCCCCCCTTGGTCGCCGTGTGGGCGGTGTTGCTGGTGTTGGCGAAGGAGACGCGGGCGCCGCGCTTGACCTTCAGCGTGGCCGGCTTGAAGGCGAAGCTGACGATCGAGACGGTCTTCGCGGCGCTGGCGCTGGCCCTGGCGCCGGCGGCGGGCTCGGCGGCACCGCCTCCGCTCGCCGCGAAGCCGGCGACGAAGAGCGCGACGAGCGCGGCGAGGATCCAGAGCCGGGGCCGCTGCAGTGAGGTCGTCATGGCGGGAGATACGGAGCGCGACGGACGGGGGTTCAAACGGCGCTCGCTCCCAGCCATAATGGTCCCCTGGGCGGTTAGCTCAGTTGGGAGAGCACTTCCCTTACAAGGAAGGGGTCACTGGTTCGAGCCCAGTACCGCCCATGTGAAGCGTGAGACTCCGGCAAGCGCGCTGATCGAGGCCGTCTTCGAGGCTGTTCAGCAGAACGACCCCGAGCGCCTCCTGCAGTTGCTGCACCCGGGCGTCGAATGGACGCCGACGGTCTGGAGCGGCGACTCGATGTACCGCGGTCAGGAAGGGGTGCACCTCTGGCTCTCCCAGTTCGGAGAGGAGCTGGAACACCTCGACATCCGGGTCCGGGAGGTGGAGACGGTGGGAAACCGCAGCGCCGTTCGCGGCATCGTCTTCGACACCCGCGGCGCCCAGACATTTGCCGTCGAGGTCGCCTGGAGCTTTCAGCTGGAGGAAGGGCTGGTGCGGCGCGGCCGCGCCCACGGGGAGTGGGAGGAAGCGCTGCGGGCTGCGGGCATCAGCTGAGGGCGGCGGGCTCCGGAAGGTCAGAGCGCCCGCACGGCCAGCACCACCGCCACCGCGAGGCCGAAGACGGCAATCGAGATCCGCAGCGGGTCCGACGGGATGCGGCGGGCGTAGTGGGCGCCGACGCGGCCGCCGAGCAGCGAGGAGACCATCAGCGTCAGCGCGTAGCGCCACTCGACCGGGGCGAGGAAGGCGTAGGCGACCGCGGCGAGGAGGTTGGCGCAGCCGACGAGGATGATCTTCATCGCGTTCAGGTGCTGGAGCGTGTCGGCAACGAAGAGGGCGAGGATCGCGAAGAGGAGGATGCTCACGGCGGAGCCGAAGTAGGCGCCGTAGGCGCCGCAGAAGAAGATCCCCGCGGTCAGGTAGGGGGAGTGCTCGTTGCCGGCGTGCGAGAGCCGCGAGGTGAGGCGCGGCTGGAAGAGGAGCAGCAGACAGGAGGCGGCGATCAGCACCGGGACGATCGCTTCGAAGGCGCCCTCGGAGGTGAGCAGCAGGGCCGCCGTCCCGGCGACGGCGCCGATCAGCATCGGCACCAGGAAGCGGGCGAAGCGCTCGCCCTGCTGGCGCAGCAGGTCGCTGTAGCCGAGGGCGCCGCCGATCGCCCCCGGCACGATTCCGACCGTGTTGGTGACGTTGGCCGAGAGCGGCGGCAGCCCGAGCGCGACCATCGTCGGGAAGGTGATCAGCGAGCCGGCGCCGGCGATGGCGTTCGACGCCCCCGCTGCGGCCCCGGCCGCCGCGACGGCGAGCAGCTCGAGCACGGCGCCCAGCCTAGGGGCTCTCAGGCGGCGTCGCTGCTGACCAGCGGTGAGGGGGTGCCGCCGCGGCGCTTCTCGCGCTGGGTGACGACGTTGAAGAAGTAGTCGTTGCGGCCGCGGCGCAGCGGGCGCGGCATCGCGTGGCGGGCGCCGCGGTGGGCGGCGGTGACGGAGCGGAAGGCGCGCTCGTGGGCCGCGCCCCAGCGGATGCCGAAGATCTCGCGGACGCGCGGCGGCAGGGTCCCTTTGACGACGAGGTTCTGGGTCTCGAGGTTGAGCCGGGCCGGCAGCGGCACCGGCTGGCGGAAGGCGACGAGGGGCGCCATCTCCAGCGCGTGCCCGGTCGCGTGCAGATCGGCAGAGGCGAGTTTGCCGTCGAACCAGACACGGAACTCGGGGTAGCTGGCGGGGACCGCGTCGCGCGGCAGGCCGAAGAGCTCGCCGAAGCGGACGTAGTCCTGCCAGAGTGCCTCGCGCTCGGCTTCGCTCAGCGGCCGCGCCATCGTCTCGTACATCGCCCGGCCCGAGTCGGCGATCACCGCCAGCGTCCAGAGCATCAGCTCGGGGTCGAAGGCCGAATACGGAGCGCCGGCGGCGTGGGCGCCGGCCGCCTCGGGCAGCTCGCCCTTGATCCGCTCGTGCAGGCGGTGGACCGCCGCCAGCGCTTTGTCGGCCTCCGACTTGGTGCCGAGGAAGACCGTCTCCTGGATCTTGGCGGTGCGGGCGAGGCGGGTGAAGGGGTGGTCACCGGCGTTGGTGCTCAGCATCGTGCCGGTGTAGGTGAGGGGTTCGAGCGCCCCGATCAACAGCGCCCGCTGTCCGTAGAGGAGACCGACCGATCGCTCGCCGTGGACTCGGCGGGCCACCGATCGGCCGGGGGCGAAGTAGTAATCCGTGTCGCTCACTGGCCGTCTAGCCAGGGAGTCTAACCAACGGGTAGCTATTAGGCAGAATGCTCTAGACCGGTACGGCCATCTGGCGCCTCGCGGCTCATCGCCACCAACGCCGCGCCGGATCCCGGCGACTCGACCAGGCTGCGCAGCTCGTGCGCGGCGAAGATCTCGTCGAGCTCCTCGCGGGTCAGCGTCTCGCGCTCGAGCGCCAGCACCGCCAGGTGATCGAGGACCTCGAGGTTGGCCGAGAGCAGGGCGCGGGCGCGGCGGTAGGCCTCGCGCGCCAGCGTCACCGCCGCCTGGTCGACCTCGCGACGGGTCTGGTCGGAGACGGCGTAGTCGCCGGTCGGCATCGCGATCGGCGCCGGTCCGTCGTGGTCGAGCGCGACCCCCATCCCGAATTCGCAGACCATCTGCTTGCAGACCAGGTGGACCCGATTGAGGTCGTCGGAAGCCCCGGAGTAGGACTCGCCGAGGACGACCTCCTCCGCGGCGCGACCGCCGAGGAGCGTGACGATCTCGTCGAGCAGTTCGTCGCGGGACTTCAGGTAGCTGTCCTCCTGCGGCGAGTGGGCGACGAAGCCGAGCGCCGGCCCGCGCGGGACGATGCTGAGGATCTCCGGCGGGTCGAGCCCGAGCAGCTTGCGGCAGAGCGCGTGGCCGGCCTCGTGGTAGGCGACGATCCGCCGCTCCTTGGCGTTGAGGCGGCGCGCCTGCTGGGAGCCGACGGCCTGGCGCAGCAGCGCCTCGTCGAGGTCCTCGCGGGTCATGTGGAAGCGGCCGGCGCGGCCGGCGATGATCGCCCCCTCGTTGAGCGAGTTGGCCAGCTGGGCGCCGGTCATTCCGGTCGTCTTGCGGGCGACGTCGCCGAGGTCGAGGTCGGGGGCGAGCGGCTTGTTCTTGGCATGGCTGCGGAGGATCGCCTCGCGGCCGGCGCGGTCGGGCGGGGAGACGAGCACGAGCCGGTCGAAGCGGCCCGGGCGCAGCAGCGCCTTGTCGAGCTTTTCGACGTAGTTGGAGGCGGCGATCACGATCACCATCCCCGGGTCCTTCTCGAAGCCGTCGAGCTCGACCAGCAGCTGGTTCAGCGCCTGCTCGCGCTCGCTGGTGCCGCCGTCGCCGCCGCCACCGCCGCGGGAGCCGCCGATCGCGTCGAGCTCGTCGATGAAGATCACCGCGCGCCCGGACTTGCGCGCCTCCTTGAAGAGGCGGCGGATGCGGGCGGCGCCGCGGCCGACGAACATCTCGACGAAGCTCGAGCCCGAGGCGGCGAAGAAGTCGACCCCGGCCTGGGCGGCGACGGCGCGGGCGAGCATCGTCTTGCCGGTGCCGGGCGGGCCGTGGAGGAGGACGCCGCGCGGCGCCTGGGCGCCGAGGGCGGCGAAGCGTTCGGGTTCGCGCAGCCAGGCGGCGACGTCCATCAGCTCCTCCTTGGCGGCGTCGACCCCCTGGACCTGCTCCCAGAGGACCGGCTCGGTGTGGGACGCCTTCACCGTCTCGGGCTTGGTCGTCCCCATCATCCCCCGCGCCATTTTCAGGAAGACGAAGCAGAGGATCGACATGAAGACGACCCCGAAGACCGGGTACCAGTTGAAAAAGAATTCCTGTATGCGAGTCGCCATCGGTGAAGTGTGGAGACAAATGTGTGCTTCCCCCATCGCACATCCGTCCAGATGTGCCGAAATCACTAAAGGTCGTGCCTGAACTGCAACCTCAGTCACCCGTAGGATCGGCGCGATGGAGCGACGGACCGTCAGCGCGCCCGAGTTGAAGGCGCAGATCGAGGCCGAACGCGAGGGACGCCCCTTCCTCGTCTTCCGCGACGGGAGCAGGGAGCAGGTGATCCAGCCGCTCGCCGCCGATGCCGAGCTGTGGGTCGGCCGCAGCGGCTCGGCCGACGTGCAGCTCGAGTGGGACGCCGAGGTTTCCTCGCTGCACGCGCAGATCGAGGTTGTGCGGGGCGAGTGCACGCTGGTCGACGACGGCCTCTCCCGCAACGGCTCCTTCGTCGGCGAGGAGCGGGTCCTCGGCCGCCGCCACCTGCGCGACGGCGACCCGCTGCGCTTCGGACAGACCACCCTCATCTATCGCCGTCCTGGCGAGGACGCCCCGGAGGCGACCGTGGTCGCCGGCGAGATCCCGACCGCAGCAACGGTGTCGCCAGCGCAGCGAAAAGTGCTGCTCGCCCTATGCCGTCCCTATAAGGACGGCGACTCGTTCGCCACTCCAGCCACCAACCAGCAAATCGGCGAAGAGCTTTACTTAAGCGTGGATGCGGTCAAGACCCACATGCGAGCCCTCTTCGAGAAGCTCGGCGTAGGCGACCTGCCGCAAAACCAAAAGCGCGTCGCGCTAGCGGAGCGCGCCCTGCAGACCGGAATCGTCAACCGCCGCGAGTTGTAGCCGGGGGAGGGAGTCCTCCTCCAGACACTCAACATCGAGCCATTGGCGAGATGTGTCTGGAGGAGGACTCCCTCCCCCGGCCCACCTCAAAGGGGTGAGGAGGTTCACCCCTGGGGTCCCTGGGAGCAAGCGCCGATCCAGGCGAATCTGAGTCCACGACAGCAAGTCGACAACTCAGACCCAGGAGGAACCATGAACACCACTCGCACCCACAAGACCCGCTCCCTCGTCCGCCGCACCGGCATCGTCGCCGCGATTGCAGCGGTCGCGATGATGATCGTCCCGGCGATGAGCGCCGCCGCGCCGGTCAAGTTTGGCTCCGAGCTGAACCCGACGGTGCAGCCGTCCAACTCGCTCCCCGGCCTCGACTGCGGCGAAGCGGGCGGTCCCTGCACCTTCGTCCAGCAGGAAGCCTACGGTCGCCCGGACGGCGGCGAGCTCGCCCCGAAGACCGGCACCATCAAGAGGATCAGGCTGATCGCCGGCGGTCCCGGCAGCTTCAAGCTGCAGATCGCCAAGGTGAAGCGCTCGACCCTGTTCGGCACGAACGAAGCGAAGGTCGTCGCCAACGGCCCCCGGATCAGCTACCAGGGCCAGGCCGAGGCCAACGACGAAGCCGGCAGCTACCGCGTCGAGACCTTCAACGTCAACGTGCCGGTCAAGAAGGGCCAGCAGCTGGCGCTGAAGGGCAACCTGACCTCGATGGTCCGCTGCTCCTCGGGCGGCGACAACACCCTCGTCTACACCCCGCCGCTGGGCAGCGCCTTCCGCCCCGCGACCAACCCCGACGGCTGCTGGATCCTGATGGAAGCCGTAATCCGCTAGCCCGCCGCCTCGCCGAAACCGCGTCAACCCGTCTCCAAGAAGGGTTGACGCGGTTTCGCGTTTGGCTGGCGTTATCTCTCGACCTGGGAGCCGCCGACGATGGCGTCCTCGCCGGAGTCGCCGAAAACGACCCAGGCCTTGTTGCCGCCGTCGTAGTCGGGGGCCCAGAGCTTCAGGGTGGCGGGACGGCCCCAGACCGTGACCTCCTCCTCGCCGGTCGAGTCGAGGCCGCGCCAGATCCGCACGAACGGGTTCCGTTCCCACTCGGCGCCGATCGTCGTCGGCTCGCGGTGGCCGGGATGGACGGTCGTCTCCGGGTGCAGCTCCATCAGCCGCATCACCGAGGCCTGGAGGTCGGCGAAGCCGCTGGCGCCGGGGGCCATCGTTCCGCCCACCGTCCCCTTGAAGAGGACGTCGGCGGTGAAGACGTCGGTGCCGTCGACGAGGTAGGCGAGGTGGCCCGCGGCGTGGCCGGGGGTGAAGATCGCTTCGACGTGCAGGCCGCCGGCCTCGAGCGCCTCGCCGTCGCCGAGGACGACCCTGACCTCCTCGTCGAGCTCCGCCGCGCAGGCCTCGTGGGCGACCAGCGGCGGGTTGCCGAGCCGCGCCCGCGCCTCGGCGAGGCCGGCGACGTGGTCGCCGTGGGGGTGGGTGACGAGGACGTGGGTGATCTCGATCCCGTCGCGCTCGGCCCGCTCCAGCAGGGGCCCCAGCTCGTCGTTGCCGTCGATCAGCACCCCGGTCTTCTGCTCCGGGTCGGCGACCAGGTAGGCGTTCGACAGCCACATCGGGTTCTCGGTCCTCTCGACGATCACTGCTCCTCCTCGAATCGGTGGGTGTCGCTCTTCTCTCGCATGGCGAGAGTTTCCCTCCTAGGCGGGTGCCGGTGCGGCGCTGCCCTCGAGCAGCGTCTGCGCGACGAGCGCCGGATCGTCCCAGGTTGGCGTGTGGCCGACGCCGGGGAGGACGAGGAAGCGGGCGCCGGCCGGCCGGCGGTGGCGCTTCGGTGGCCCGACGAGGCGGTCGCGCTCGCACCAGGCGATCGTCACCGGCACGTCCTCCGGGTAGCCCGCGGGCTCGAAGACGTGGTTGCGCATCGCCCGGTTGGCGGCGTCGTATCCCTCGCCGTGGAGCCAGCCGAGGGCGAGCTGGTGGGCGGCGTCGGCCGGGATCCGCTCCGGGTGGGCGGCGATCGACTGGAAAGCCGCCCGCCGCGTCGCCGGGAACCGCAGCGCCAGCGAGAGGAAGGGACGCGCGGCCTGGGCCCAGGCGGAGTCCCGCAGCAGCATGCGGGCGCCGCCCCCCCTGGGCTCGCCGAGCGGGCGCGACCAGAGGCCGGCGGGGGAGAGGGCCGTCACCGAAGCGGCCCAGCCGAAGCGGCCCATTTCCAGCGCCACCCAGCCGCCGAGCGAGTTGCCGGCGACGTGCGGGTGCTCGACCCCGTTGCGGGAGCACTCCTCGTGCACCGCCCGCGCCAGGTTGGCGGCGGTCGGCTCGACCTCCAGCGGCGGCGCCTGCCCGAACCCGGGCATGTCGATCGCGTGCACCTCGCGCTCGCCGTCGAGCAGCGGGATCACCGGCTCCCAGATGCTGCGGGTGCCGCCGAGCCCGTGGATCAGCAGCAGCGGCTCGAGGCCACCCTTCCCGGCAGCCCCGCTCACCGCGCGCCCGGTTTGGCGAAGAGCGCCTGCACGTCGCCGATCCGCCGCTCGCGGAAGCCCGCCTCCGAGGAGCTCAGGTAGAAGTCCCAGAGCCGCCGGAAGCGCTCGTCGTAGCCGCGCTCGCGCAGCCGCTCCCAGCCGGCGAAGAAGCGCTGGCGCCACTCGGCCAGGGTCGGCGGGTAGTGGGCGGTGATGTCCTCGCGCCAGACCTCCTTCATCGAGGTCACCCGCTCCAGGCAGCTGGCGATCCGCCCCTCGGAGGGCAGGCAGCCGCCGGGGAAGACGTGGGTGTTGGCGAAGCTCCGCGCGGCCTTCTCCAGCTCGTAGATGCGGTCGTCGATCGTGATCGCCTGCAGCAGCATCAGGCCGTCGCCGGTGAGCAGCTCGTCGCAGCGGCGGAAGTAGTCGTCGAAGTACTGCCAGCCGACCGCCTCGATCATCTCGACGCTGACCAGCCGGTCGAAGCGGCCCTGGAGGTCGCGGTAGTCCTGCAGGAGGACGCTGACCTGGCCCTCGAGGCCGGCCTCCCGGACGCGCTCGCTCGCCAGGTCGAACTGCTGCTGGGAGATCGTCGTCGTCGTCACCCGGCAGCCGCTGCGCCGGGCGGCGTGGATCGCCATCCCGCCCCAGCCGGTGCCGATCTCCAGCAGGTGGTTCTCGGGCCCGAGCCGGAGGCGGTCGCAGATGCGGTCGAGCTTCGCCAGCTGCGCCCCCTCGAGGCTGGTCGTGTCGTCGGGGAAGTAGGCGCAGGAGTACATCATCCGCTCGTCGAGGAAGGCGGCGAAGAGGTCGTTGCCGAGGTCGTAGTGGGCGGAGATGTTGCGGCGGGCGCCGATCCGGGTGTTCTCGGGAACGAGGTGCCGCACGCGGTGCCAGAGGCCGCGGGGCAGGGCGACCGCACGCCGGAACCCCTCCATCTCGTGCAGTTCGCGGGCGGCGATCCGGATCAGGGCGACGAGGTCGTCGGTCTCCCAGCGGCCCTCGACGTAGCCCTCGCCGAGGCCGACGCTGCCGTGCAGCGGGTCGCGCCAGGCGGCCGGGTCGTTGATCCGCACCGTCGCCGTCAGTTCCGCGTCGGGCGGTCCGAAGGTCCGTTCCCGCCCCCCTTCGACGACGTCGATGCGCCCGCTGCGGAGGCGGCCGAGGACGGCGCCGACGCCGGCGCGGGCGAGCGCGTCCCGGGTGGCCGGACGGGTGGCGACCGCGCTCATGGCGAGACGAACCCCCGCGGGCGGCTGCCCTCCGGGTGCGGGTGGTACTTCGCCCCCTTCAGCTTCAGCCGCAGCGACTGCGCGTAGATCTTCGCCACCACCTGCAGCGACATCGCCGGGTAGCGGGCGAGCAGGCCACTGAGGGTGCGCCGCGAGAGCTCCCGCCGCCGCAGCTCGAGCGTCGCGTCGAAGGTCTTCGGCTCGCGCCGAATCCGCGCACGACCGCCTATAGCGCGGTCCGGCGCGGACTCGCGCGGCCGCGAGTCGATGTGGACGGCGATGCTCTCGCCGGGCTCCGAGGCGCGGAAGGAGTAGGTCTGGTCCATGCCCATCAGCGGGGAGACGTGGAAGCTCTTCTCGAGCTCTTCGCTCAGCACCGTACCCCGGCGCTCTCCCCGTGCCAAGACGTAGGGATGGCGCTCGCCCCAGGGGATGTTCTGGACGTCGGCGACGACCGCCTCGACCCGCTCCCCGCCGGGGTCGAAGCAGTAGTAGAGGGAGACCGGGTTGAAGGCGTGGCCGAAGTAGCGCAGGCCGGTGAGCAGGCGAACCGGGCCGGAGGGCCGCTCGCCCGTGGCGGCCGCGACCGCCTCGCGCGCGCACTCGTCGAGCGGCCGCGCCGGGTCGCCCATGAAGTCGGCGCGGCGGAAGCGGGCGGGCGCGGCGCGGCGGGCCGAGAAGAGCGGGAAGGGATCGAGCACGCCGGCCAGCTCGTCGAGGTCGAGGTACATGAGGAAGAGCCGGTAGCGAAACGAGTGCTCGACCGGCTCGAAGCGCCGGTGGCGAATGGTGCCCTCGTAGACGGCTGACGCGGGCGGGCGGGGCACAGCGCTCAAGCCGCCACCTCCTCCTCGGTCGTTTCCATACTTTTCCTCGCTATAGGGGGGACAAGGGTGGAAACGACCTCGGCGGGGGAAGGCGAGATGGCCTCGCACGCCCGGAGGGCGCTGACGACGCCGTCCTCGTGGAAGCCCCAGCCCCAGTAGGCGCCGCAGTAGTGGGTGCGGCGGGCCGCGCCCGAGATCTCGGCGTGGCGGGCCTGGGCGGCGACGCCCTCCTTGGTGTAGACGGGGTGGTCGTAGGAGATGCGCCGGATCACCTCGGCAGGGTCGATTTCCGGGCCGCGGTTGAGCGTTACGAAGTAGTGCCGGCGCGAGCGCAGGCGCTGCAAATTGTTCATCCAGTAGGTGACCGTGGTCCCCCGGGCGGGCTCCTCGCCGAGGTGGAAGTTCCAGCTCGACCAGGCGGCGCGGCGGCGCGGCATCAGCGAGGCGTCGGTGTGGAGGACGGCTTCGTTGCGCTGGTAGGGGATCGAGCCGAGAACCTCGCGCTCGGTCTCGCTCGGATCACCGAGCAGCGCCAGCGCCTGGTCGGAGTGGGTGGCGATCACGACCTGGTCGTACTCCTCGCTCTCGCAGCCCTCGGCCTCGATCCGGACCCGGTCGCCCAGCCGTTCGATCCGCCGGACCGGCGCCCGCAGCCGCACCCGGTCGCGCCATGGTGCCGCGATCGCCTCGACGTAGCTGCGCGAGCCGCCGCTCACCGTCCGCCACTCGGGCCGGTTGCGGAGGCTGTACATCCCGTGGTTCTCGAAGAACTCGGCCATGAAGCTGGCCGGGAAGCTCCACATCTGCTCCGGGTCGGCGGACCAGACGGCGGAGGCCTGCGGGACGATCAGCCGCTCGACGAAGTGGCGGGAGAACCCCTGCTGCTCGAGCCAGTGGCCGAGCGAGGGCGCGGTCCCGTTCATCCCGATCAGCGCCCGCGCCTCGCGGTTGAAGCGGCGCCACTCGCGCAGCATGCCGAGGAAGGTCGGACTGACGAGGTGGGCGGGGCGGGCGAAGAGGCCACGGGGGGTGCCGGAATACTCGAAGCGGCCGCGCCCATCCGAGACCGAGAAGCCCATGTGGGACGCCTGGCTCGCGACCCCCAGTTCCCCCAGCAGCGCTTCGAAGTTGGGGTAGTTGCGGTCGTTGAAGACGATGAAGCCGGTGTCGATCCAGTGGGCCCCGTCCTCGGTCTCGACCGGCACCGTGTGGGTGTGCCCGCCGATCCGGTCGCTCGCCTCGTAGACGACGATCTGGTGCTCGGGCGCCAGCCTGTGGGCAGCCACCAGCCCCGATATCCCGGTTCCGACGATCGCGATCTTCATCGCTCTATCCCTACGCGGCATTTCGACGATCGGTTGCATCGGATCGTCTAAGCGGTACCCGCAGCAGTCCGGTCACTACCGTGTTGGAGCAGACGTGGGTTCCCTCTTTCCTCGCAGGAAACGCAGCGTGCCGGCGCTGCTGGCCGTCCTCGTCGCGCTCGCCGCGACCGTCTTCGCGACCGCCTCGAGGGCCGAGACCGGCGGCGCCGGGCAGGTCGAAAGCGGCGGCAACGTCAGCAACAGCGCCTTCGACCGCCAGGGAATGTGGGTCTGGTACGTCTCGCGCTCGGAGGGCGGCGGCGTCGGCGCGATCATCGCCCGCGCCAAGCGCAACGACGTCGGCACCGTCTATATAAAGGCGGGCGACGGCGGCGGCGCCTGGAGCCAGTTCAGCCGCGGCCTCGTCCAGGCCCTGCACCGTGGCGGCCTCAGCGTCTGCGCCTGGCAGTTCGTCTACGGAGACAACCCCGTCGCCGAGGCCAGGGTCGCCGCCGCGGCGGTGAAGAAGGGCGCCGACTGCTTCGTGATCGACGCCGAGGCCGACTACGAGGGCAAGTACGCCGCCGCCGACCTCTACGTCCGCGCCCTGCGCGCCCGCATCGGCGACGCCTACCCGCTGGGGCTCGCCGCCTTCCCCTACGTCGACTACCACCCGTCCTTCCCCTACTCGGTCTTCTTCGGGCCGGGCGGCGCCACCTACAACCAGCCGCAGATGTACTGGAAGACGATCGGCACCTCGGTGCGGACGGTCTTCGAGCACACCTACCTCTACAACCGCATCTACGGCCACCCGATCTACCCGATCGGCCAGACCTACGAAGCTCCCGGCAACGCCGCGATCAAGCTCTTCCGCCGGTTCTCCACCAGCTACGGCGGGCTGGCGCCCAGCTGGTGGTCCTGGCAGGAGACCAACGGCCGGGAGTGGGGGGCGGTTGGCGCCGACAGCGCCCTGCAACCGGTCGCCGGCTACCGCCTCGAAGTCGTCCACCCGCTGCTGCAGCGCAAAGCGAGCGGCGACATGGTCGTCTGGGCGCAGGAGCATCTGGTAGCCGCCGGCGCCGAACTCCCGGTCACCGGCGTCTTCGGCCGCATGACCGCCCGCGCCGTCCGCCTCTTCGAGGAAGCCCGCGGCCTGCCGGCCGACGGCATCATCGACACCGAAACCTGGAACGCCCTCCTCGCCTTCACGCCCTACCGCCCGCGCTGGACCGCCGCCGGCGCCAGCTCCTCGGCCTCGGGCCGCGCCAAGCCGGCGACCCGGCCGCTCTCGGCGAGCCTGCCGGCGAAGGCATACGAGATCCCGCCTGGACCGTAGTTGCGTGGTTCCTTTCGGACGGTAGGCGACCAAAAGGAACCGCGGAATTGGCTCAGGCGCTGATTCTCGTCGTCAGCCGGCCGAGGGTCGGCGAGGAGACGACGATCTCGTCGCCGTCTGCGAGCCAGACGCGCGGATCGCGGCCCATGCCGACGCCCTCCGGGGTGCCGGTGGAGACGATGTCACCCGGCTCGAGCGTCATCAGCCGCGAGAGTTGTGCGACGAGCTGGGGGACGCTGAAGATGAGGTCGTCGGTGGCGCCGCTCTGCATCTCCTCGCCGTTGAGGGTGAGGACGATCCCGATCCGGTCGGGCGGTCCCGCCTCGTCGGGCGTCACCAGGTAGGGGCCGCACGGGGCGGAGCCGTCGAAGACCTTGCCCGGCATCCACTGCGGCGTCGCTCCCTGCAGGTCGCGCGCGGAGAGGTCGTTAAGGAGCGTGTACCCCGCGACGTAGCCGAGGGCGTCCGCCTCCTCGACGTCCTTCGCCCGCTTGCCGACGACGAACGCGACCTCGGCCTCGTAGTCGGTCTTCGCGGTCGGCACCCGGACCGTCGCCCCGTCCGGCACCAGCGCGTTCCGGTACTTGGCGAAGATCGTCGGCATCTCCGGGGGCTCGGTGACCCCGACCTCCGCCGCGTGCTTGCGGTAGTTGAGCCCGATGCAGACGATCTTGTCCGGGTCGGGGATCGGCGGCAGTACCTGCACGGCGGAGCGGGGATGGGAGGGCGCGCCGGTGTCGCCGCGGCGACCGCGAAGCTCATCGACCCTCCCGTGCGCGATCAGCTCCCGCAGGCTCCCACGATGAGGTTCCCCCAGCAGCGCCCAAGCATCGACTACCCGCCCGTCCTCGAGCACCCCGGCCCGCGCCCCGTCACCTGCGTCGAAGGTCAGCAGCCTCATCGCGTGTGGGCTATTCCAGCGCAAAGGTCGCAGCGACCGTCGCTTCGACGGTCGACTTGCCGGGCTTGACCGGTGGTGCGGGCACGTCCTTACCCGCCGGCGCCTCCGTGGCGTTTGGCGGGGAGAAGGCCGTAACCCCGCCGCCCTCGACGATCGTGATCGCCGGGCCGAGCGTGGCGCCGGCCGCCGCGGCCAGCAACCCGGCCTTCGTCTTCGCCTTCTCCAGGGCTTCGACGAGAGCGGCGTTGTAAGCGGTTTCCCGATCGCCGACGAAGAACCTGGGCCCCCGAGTGCTGGTCGCGCCGGCAGCAACCCCCGCCGCAACCAGGTCGCCCGCAGCCTCTGGGCTGTGGGTAACGACGGTGACCCCCTCGCTGGCCCTGTAGACGGGCCGCTCCCCCCGCTTGACCCGCCGCACCGAGATCGAGCCGGTGGTGACGTCACCAGCACCGACACCCGCAACGCGCTGCGAAGCCGCGATCACCGCCTGCACCCGAGTCGCAACGATCCGAAGCGCAGCGGCCCGCCCGCTCCGTTCCTTGCTCACCGCGAACCGGACTTCGGCGGCGTCGTTCGGAACCTGCCGTTCAACAGTCGCGCTGACACTCACCGTGCGTTCCGCCGCAACTCCGACAGCGGGCGCCGCAAAGGCGGCAGCTAGGACAAGCAGAAAAACAACGCGGCGCATCGGCGGATCATCGCATCGGCCAGGGGGTGGGGGCGGGGGGGGGCCCCCCCCCCCCACAAAAAAAACCCCAAACGCCCGGAGGTTTTGTGTGGGGGCGCCCCCCCCCCCCACCCCAACCCCCCCCCC
>Ga0307280_10000050_pt1 | contig 24383 bp, 22 predicted proteins | sample ER_DNA_119_FD_194479 | JGI IMG/M metagenome (GOLD analysis project Ga0307280, IMG submission 194479) | Bulk soil microbial communities from the East River watershed near Crested Butte, Colorado, United States - ER_DNA_119 | ecosystem: Environmental > Terrestrial > Soil > Floodplain | place...
CGAAAGCCAAGGCGACAAAGTTGAGACGAAAAGCAAACAGTTTGTCTTCCCCAATCTGTTCGATCTGCATTCAGCGGCGCTTTATTTGCGCAGTCAGCCGCTCAAACAAGGGAGCGTTTATCGCCTGCCGATTTACGCGGCGACAAACGCTTACCTGGCCACTGTAACCGTAACCGACCGGGAAAAAATCTCCGTGCACGCCGGCACTTACAATGCGATCAAGCTTGATCTAGGACTCAAACGCATCGGAAAACATCTCGAATTGGAGCCGCACAAGAAATTTCGTCGTGCCACAATCTGGGTGTCAGACGATGCCGAGCGGCTCATCCTTCGCGTCGACGCACAGATCTTCGTGGGCACAGTTTTCGCGGAACTGCAGTCGGTGCGTTTCGATAATCCAAAATAAGGCTAATCGGGCTCCCACTGACCGCGAATCGGTGGCCCAGGCATCGGACGCATCCGCTGGCGGTAGGGATTATGAAACTGCTGGCGCGGCCCGGGCAACAAGCGCAGTGCCGCGAGCGTTTCCAGATCCAGCCGGCCAGTCACCGGTAGTCTCGTTTGCGCTTGATAGGCGCGCAGGGATAGTTCCATCGCAGGTCCATAGATTCCGTCAATTTGTTCGCGATACAGTCCATACCGGGCGAGGACGATCTGCGCCGAGACGATCACATTGCGTTGTACGCCGGGAGGAGCGGTCTGAAATGGTGTGTCGGCAAAAACTGTCGCCGCTGAACCGGCCGGATCAACGGGCGTTGACGGAAAAACCTGCTGGTCTTGTGGCGCGTTACTGAAAGGAACCGGAGGGGCGGGACTTGCGGTTTCCGTGTCAACGGAAGGGGGCTCGCCGGGCATAGCGCCCGCCCCAGGAGTCGGTGACGCAGATTTGGTCGTTGCGCGCGACGACGATCCGGAAGATTTAATCCCGAGCGATCGCAGCGTTTCATCGTTGAGCTCGCCGCTGACCTGCAGACCGTTGCGAATCTGATAACGGCGAATCGCTGCAGTCACATTCGCATTCATGTCGCCGTTGACTTCCCCGTAGTAGAAACCTTCGTCCTTTAGAGCCTGTTGCACGCCTTCAACGAGTTGGTCCGCCCGCATCAGCATCATCGATCCCATGAAGATCACTGCTGCAGTTGTGATTTTCATGGTCATTCGACGAAGACGTCCTTTGCCTATTCAGTGCTCTTTTGACCTGTCGCTGCCAACGCTGATTTCCGGTGACTTACCGCGTCGCGATATCGCAGAACGCCGTCGGCAACCGCTGCCGCTAATTGGTCGCGATAATCCTCGCTGACTAGTTTCGAAAGTTCGTCCTTGTTTGTAATAAAGCCGCACTCAATCAAGACCGCAGGAGAAGTCACGTTTGCGATCACAAAAAATTGTTTCGCTTGCGTCCCGCGATCGACGGAACGGGTCCGCGCCACCAGCGCTTCCTGAATGAAACCGGCGAGACTTTGGCTTTCGGGTTTGGGCGAATTGGATGGCGACCGCGAAAAAAACGGCAGCCACGCAGCGAAGGTAGAGCCTGAGTTAATCTGATGCGCAGCATAGTAAGTTTCCACGCCGCTCGCGACCGGTTTGTTGTCTTCGTTGAAATGAATACTGATAAAAATACTTCCGTTCGCCCGATTCCCGAACGCAGCACGATCCGCAAGTGAGACATAGCTGTCGCCGAGCCGGGTCATCAATGTGGCGACTCCTTCGGAGTCGAGGAGCCGATCGACGCGGCGCGCAATGTCCAATGTCAGATCCTTTTCCATTACCCCGCCACACATTGCGCCGGAGTCTTCACCCCCATGGCCCGGATCAAGAACCACCACAGCGAATGGTTTCGACGTCTGTGGCTGAGCCGGCTTTGATTCTCTAGAAATCGCCGGACGCTTTTCTTGATGAAACGAAATCCAGAAAAGCGAGGCAATCATCAACAACAAGCCTGCGATCCCCAGCACATTCCTGATGGCTTGTTTCATTTGTAATCCCCCTCAGAAGAGTTCTCCTCATGATTTAATCACCGAGAAATGATGGAGCGCAATTCCTTATCTGCTAACGAACGATAACGAATTGGCCTGCTACTGTCGCGCTCCAGCAGTGCTGCTTCGATTGCAGCAGCGGCGAGCTGTTCCTGGCGATGTTGCGCGATGGCATCGCGCGCGGGCAGCTCTTTTGCTTCGCTGGCTTGCAACAACATGTGCCCGACACTCCATGCGTCGAGCGCCGAGTTTACCGTCGTTTCAAAGCTGGCATCCGGTTTGTGCTCGCTTTTGAGAAAGGCTTCCATCATTTCGACCGATTGACGCGTGCCGCTGAGCACGGCGAAATCTTGTCGCGCTCGCGCGTATGTAGCGCCGTTGCTGGCAATCTCACCGTCATATTCCACGCGCAAAAACAAATCGTCCTCGGGGCGTGCGCCTACCTCCGCGAAAAGCATCCGCGCCAAGTACGGCGGCCCATAGATCTGCTCGAATGCGCTTTTCATGACAGGACTAAGCGAATAATGCGCCAGCCGCCGTAGTGAAACATCCCCAGCCGAGCGGGTGAAGCCTTCGGTGCTGGCCAGTTCAATCGCGGCCATTCGCAGCCGCTCGATATCGCCAGGATGCCCAATCCCTCCCATTGCGATCCGATCGTAGATTTCGAAAAGTTTCTGGCGCGTCTGACCAAGCGTGATAAACAGAATGCCTTCGCGGTAACCCAGTGCTGCGATGGGACTACCAGGGGCAAGCTGCCCTTCGATGTACTCGCGCCGGTTGGCGATAGCTTCGACCCAACGATACGGCTCTTCGATCATGCAACCATTTCTTTGAACACGGCGGCGATTTTGCTCTCGGGTAAAGTGTTGATGCCTTCGCGCGACACAATCTTGATCAGAGGATAAATCTTTCCGTTACGATCTACGCCCGCTGTCGCCGTATCGGATTCCGCGGCGGTGTCGAGAGCGCGCAGTGCCAGCGATACTGCTTCCTGTTCGTTCAGCTTATGCAGCGGCTTCGCGCCCCAGGTGTTTGCATAATAGAGAATGCCGCGGACCGCAGGCGAGCCGGACCCCGTTGCCGCGTAATCCGTCGCTTCAAATTGCGCGCCCATTGCATCATAGAAGTAAAGGCGCGCCTCGGGTTTCGAATTTCCGTCGTAAGTCGCAAAGATCGGAACTACAACACCCACTCCTTGCATGACGAACCCGAAGTTGTCGCGCAACAACTTCGAGAGCGCTCGCACTTTGCCGTCCACACTCATCTCCTGGAGCTGAGTTCGCCGAAAATATTGGAGCGAATGCTCCAGGACGCGCGCCATTTCCCACGCGGTCGCAGGCACACCGGCGATGGCCATTATGGATTGCTGATCGATTTCCAAAACCTTGTCCGCGCGATCATAGACAACGGTGTTACCCGCAGTGGCACGGCGATCTCCCGCAACCAGAACGCCGCCGGAAAATTTGAACGCAAGGATCGTTGTCCCCTCGGTCGGTTGCCACGCCGGTTGTTGCGTCGCGTTTTGCGGCATCGGACCGATGGCAGTCGGGCCGAGCAGACCTCTGCGCCGCAGCAGCGAAGGAAAGTCATCCGCTGCACCAGAAAAGTTCTGGTCAAATCCCAACAGTGAACGGTCCATTACTGACCCGTGCGCTGGCGATAGCGCTTCGATTGGTTGGGATCGACCTTGCGCATTTTCTTTAAGAGATCCTTTGTGTCCGGTCGCGAAACGTCCGGCGAACGCGGGCCGCCGCCGTCGCCTTGTTTTGGTCCCCACGGAGCCGGTTCCGCCGGCTTTTGAATGCGCTCAGGCATGAAAAAACGTACGAGCAAAAGTTCGAAACGCAAGCCACGCGCAGCGCAGAATCATTATACCAACACGGTGAATTCGTTAACATTTGCAAAAACAACGGTCAGGCGCAGCGAACCCGCTTGTCAGATAAATGTCTCGGTGGCAACATCTCGCTGAGATGAAAGCAATCGGTGTTTTCTGTGCGATAAGCTCTGTCGCGTTTTGGACTGCTTCTGCGGAGAGTCCGGCGCCGCACGAAAAAAAATCAGCGGAGTCTGCGCAACTTGAAGCTTTGGCAAAGAAGATTGACGAACAAAACGCCAAGATCGACGCACTTTCTCAGGAGGTTCTCAAACTGGAACAACAACTCTCGCATGGTCGGCCAGGCGTAATGGTCGGAGAAGCTGCACCCGCCGCAGCAACCGCTGCCGCTGCCGGAGTGTCTGCATCGCATTCCCCCGTCGAAGGCAATACGCACATTGTCGCGCGCGGAGAAACGCTCACGTCCATCGCGAAAATGTACAAAGTGACCGTGGACGATTTGCAAAAAGCCAATCACATCGAAGACGGCCGTAAGTTGCAGGCGGGCCAAAACATCACTATTCCGACGGCATCGCCTGGCGCTTCCGGCTCGCCGTCGCCGTAAAGGACAACTCTCCGGTGAATCAAAAATGGTTTCTTCGCAAACACGACGACGGAAGCACGTTCGGGCCAGTGCAGTTCGACCAGATCACGCGTTGGGCTGCTACGGCGCAGATTGCGCCCCACGATACTTTGTCCAGCGACGGTCAAACATGGGTCAAAGCGTCGATGGTCCCGCAGTTGAGGATGGATTGGCTCGTCGAGCTAACAAGTGAGCATTACTATGGACCAACTACCCTCGGTACCTTGCGGGAATTTATTCGGCTTGGCGAGATTGATGGCGAAACGGTCGTAATCAACAGCTGTGACGGTGCTCGCCGCCAAGTCCGGGAAATGCCCGATCTGTGGGAAACCGCGCCGTCAGAGGCCGACGAAAACCAGTTCCAAATTCAGCTCGACGATCCGCTCGGGCCGGCCGTAGCGAAAATGTCCAGCGGTCTTCAGGAACGAATCCGCGATCTCGAGCAAACGCTCCAAGAAGAACGCCGCGCGCTTGCCGAGAGCCAGCAGCGTTACGACGAGTTGGAGCGAAAATACCAGGACCTTTTGCTGCGGGATCTCTCGTAACTCAGCCATTTTCTCTGCCCAGTTGTTAGACCGGCAATCGCTCCTCTTCCGGTTCCGCAACTTCTAAGGTTACAATTTCCTGGTTAGACTCTGTTTCGCGCTCAGGCGACGACTCTAACAAACTCTGCCGGCATAGTTGCGCGTATTTTTGATCCAGCGCGAGCAATTCTTCGTGCGTGCCCCGCTCGACAACGCGGCCGTGATCCAACACCAGGATCTGGTCCGCACCCACGATTGTCGAAAGCCGGTGTGCAATAACAATTGACGTCCGATTCGCCATCAAATGTTCAAGCGCCTCCTGGATTAAGCGTTCCGTCGCCGTGTCCACGCTGGCAGTTGCTTCATCAAGAATTAAAATCGGCGGGTCCTTGAGCAGCGCCCGCGCAATTGAGAGCCGCTGTTTCTCGCCGACGCTCAATTTCACGCCGCGCTCGCCGACCACGCTCTCTAACCCCTGTGGCAACCGCTCGATGAATTGTCGCGCATTCGCGGCATCCACCGCGCGCCATAATTCCGCGTCAATTGCGGTTGGTTTTCCCATCAAAAGATTTTCGCGAATCGATCCGTTGAACAGGAAGCTTTCCTGCGTCACTACCCCGACCGCTTCGCGCAGAGTACGCAGGTCGTACTCTCGAACGGGTTTGTCATCGACGTAAATCTGGCCGGAGTCGAACTCGTAAAAGCGCACGAGCAAATTCACCAGCGTCGATTTTCCAGCGCCAGTCGCGCCGACCAGCGCAGTCGTCGTGCCCGGCGACGCGTGAAATGAAATGTGCCGAAGCGCAGATAACCCATCGATGTAACTGAAGCTCACATCTTCGTAGCGAATGTCGCCGAGGATGGGCAGCGCTGGCTTGTAGGGGAAGCTGACAGCTTCCCGGGTGTCACCGCGTTTGAGATGCGGGAACCTGTCAGGTTCCCCTACAGATGTGATCTTCGTTACAGCGCCCGGCTCGGCATCTTCGTCGAGAATCTCAAAGACACGTTCGCCTGCCGCGCGGCCCGCCTGCACCAATTGATTCAGCTGATGCAAACGGCTGATGGGATCGTAAAGAAATGCCATAAGCATCAGGATTCCGATCAGATCGCCCAGCTGCAGGCTGCCGGTCAAAACGTCGTGACTACCAAATCCAAGCACGAGCAACGCGCCGATTGCTTCGAACATCGACATCGACGGCGAGTAAATCGCCCATGTCCGCATCACTACCAGTGTGGCATGCCGCAGTTGATCGCTGGCGCGATTGAAACGCGCGTGTTCCTCGCGTTCCCGCGCGAAGCTTTTGATCTGACGAACACCAGCAAGATTATCGTGCAACAGCGCGTTGATATTCGACGCAGCGCGCCGCTGTAATCGATATCGCCGGTGCGCCGTGAGCGTGTAAGCGAGCGCGCCCGCGATTAGCAGCGGCAGCGGCACCAGCGCAAGCAATGCCAGCTTTGCGTTCCAATAAAACATCACGGCCACTACGATCACGATTTGTAGAACCGCGACGACGCCTTGCTCGATTCCGTCGATCAACACGCGCTCGACTGAGTTCACGTCTTCGATCACGCGCGTCATCAGGTCGCCGGTCGCCCGATTATCGAACCAGCGCAATGGCAGCAGTTGAATGTGCGAATACAAATCGCTGCGCAGATCGAAAATGACTTTCTGCTCGAATGTGTTGTTCAGAATGATCCGGAGCGAATTGAAAAGGTGTTGAATAAGAAAAGCCACTGCGGCGAGCAGAATCAGCGGCAGCAATTTGTCGGGCCGATTGGCGCGCACCACGTCCTCAATGATCCATTTTGTCACGCTCGGAAACACAATGACCATCAACGTGCCCATGATCGCGCACGCGAGCGTACCCGCAGCCAACCAGGGATACCGCTTTAGATATGCAAATACGCGCCAGACCGTTTTCATTCACGACAAATTTACCAGAAGCACGCGAATCGCGCGAATGGACTCGCCGCGTTGAATCGTTAGACCGTGATTGGCGAAGGCGAATTCGTGGTTAAGATTCGCGCGTGTCGAATCAATTGCAGTTTTTGGCGGACGAAATTCATATCGAACAGCTTGAGGTTTTCACGCGCGTCGGAGTTCCAGAAGGAGAACGCGCGAAGCCGCAAAAGTTGACGGTGAGCATTTCCTTCTGGCCGTATCAGCAGACGAGCGATTTGGCCGACCACATCGAACGGACGGTAAACTATTCAACTGTGGCGGAAGAGACGAAGAACTTTTTGCGCGATCAGGCCGTTAGTCTGATCGAGACACTAGCGGAACGGCTGGCAAGTCATTTGCTGAAGAGTTTTCCAATTCAAAAGCTAACGATCGAACTCCGAAAGTTCGTTTTACCGGATGCAAAATATGTTTCCATCACCGTCACCCGAACTGTATGCGTCGGCTGATTACGACCGACAGCAAAGTTGTAGAGGCGCTTGTGCCAAGCGCGTAAACCATTGCCACAGCAAGCGCCCAGGCGTTTGACACAAACGCCGATACACCGTTTGCCGCTGAAGACAGCGACCACTACAATTGCCGGATGAAAGGCGGTAACTGGAAAACGATCTCCAGCGAGCGGCACTTCACCGATCGCAATCTCGAAGTTGTGACGGATCGTGTGCAAACCCCCGCCCGTCCCGACCCGCGGGCTTGGACAATCGTGCATCGCAAACCAGCGGTCGTCATCGCACCAATGACACGCGATGGCAAAATCATTCTTATTCGCCAGGAACGGATTCCGATCAGGCAGGCGATTTGGGAAATGCCATCAGGTCAGATCGACGATCACGATGGTGGCGAGGATAAAATCAAAGACACAGCTTTGCGTGAAGTTCGTGAAGAAACCGGTTACGAATTGGCACCAAACGGCGAGCTTATTTCGTTAGGCTATTTTTTCTCTTCACCGGGGTTTACTGATGAGCGCGGTTATTTCTTTCTGGCCCGCCCAGTTCAACCCTGCGCAGAGGGCCCGGACCGCGAGGAGGGCGAATCGATTCTCGATTGCCGCGGATTCAGCAGCGAGGAGATTCGTCGCATGATTGCGGACAATGAAATTCGCGACGCCAACACACTTGGCATTTGCGCCACGCTCGCCGCTCACAGCCTTTTATCGCTCGCACCGCGCTGAGCTTCCGGTCCGATGGCGCTGCGAGACATTTTCAAATTTCGTGATCCGCCGGAGACCGAAACATCCAAGCCGTTTCTCGAACATCTGGAAGACCTTCGCTGGACCATCGTAAAGATGGCTCTCACGCTGGGTATCGCGATGATTGCTTGTTTCGCGTTTCGTTCGTCGTTGGTGCGAATTATTCAGGCGCCGCTTAACCATCTCGGGTCACAAGTGGGAACGCTGAAGGCGCTCGGCATCACAGATTCGATCGTGATTTCATTTCATCTGGCGTTCTATGCCGGGATCGTTCTCTCCTTTCCGCTGCTGCTGTACTTTCTCGCGGAATTCGTTTTACCGGCGCTCACCGCCGTGGAGAAACGGTTTATATTTCCAGCGATTGCCGTCAGTTTCGCGCTGTTTCTGCTTGGTGTGCTGGTCTGCTATTTTTGGTTGCTGCCGAAAACGATTCTTTTTTTCTTTCGCGACACCGAATCGCTTGGCTGGGCGCCGACGTGGACGGTGCAGCAGTATTATTCGTTCGTGACGCGATTCACCATCGGATTCGGTCTGGCATTTGAACTGCCGGTCGTTGTGCTGGCGCTGGTCCGATTCGGGCTGATCACGTACCGATTCATGGCGCGCACCCGACCTTACGCCATCGTGCTCATCTTTATTCTGGCAACAATCATCACGCCGACGCCTGATATTCTGACGTTGATCGCCATGGCGATGCCGATGTGTCTGCTATACGAAAGCTGCATCTGGATCGCCTGGTTAATGGAGCGCCGCGCAGCAAAACGCATCGCCAACTAACCGCGTGCAGCATTCGACTCAAAATCTTTTTTTCAGTGTGTTTGCCTTCGTGCTCGGAGCAGCGGTCGGCTCGTTTTTAAACGTCTGCATCTACCGCTGGCCGGTCGATCTCTCCATCAATCGGCCGCGTCGATCGTTTTGTCCGAGCTGCAAACAACCGATTCCGTGGCATCACAATCTTCCGTTGATCAGTTGGCTCACCCTTGGCGGCCGATGCGCAAATTGCCGCGCAAAAATTTCTTTCCGCTATTTCGCCGTAGAACTCGTCACCGCACTTCTTTTCCTTGCGATCTGGGAAAGGTTCCCGTGGCAGCTGGCGATTGCGTACTGGATTTTCGTTTCGTTCCTGATCATCGGAACGTTTATCGATTTTGAGCATTTCATTATCCCGGACCGCATCACAATTGGCGGAACAATCGCAGGCGTGGCCTGCAGCCTTGTTGTTCCAGCCTTGATGCAGACCAATTCGCGCGCAGCAGCCGGTGTTCGCGCGGCACTGGCCGCTGCGCTCGGCTATGTGATTCTCTGGATCGTGCTTGAAGCAGGAAAGATCGCTTTTGGCAGAAAACGGATCGAGTTCGACGCGCCGACGACATTCACATGGAAAAAACGCGACGATGACGCCGATTTCGTCGTGGGCACTGAAGAGAGTCTTTGGAGCGAATATTTTGCCCGCGAAAAAGATCGCCTTCTGCTCCAGTGCGATGAAGTTCGGATCGACGACCGCGAATATGGAAACGTGACGCTCGATTTTCGTTACGATCGCGTGAATGCGGATGGCGGCACGCTGATGCTCGATGATGTAACGCACATTTCCGGTGTTACGCGCAAGCTCGTGATTCCGCGCGAAGCAATGGGCCGCGGTGACCTTAAATTTCTTGCCGCGATCGGTGCATTTCTCGGGTGGCGCGCGGTGTTGTTCAGCTTGTTCGCAGGATCACTTCTCGGTTCAGTGATCGGTTTGGTCACGCTTGTCGTCGGAAAACCTGTTTGGTCAGCCAAATTACCTTTCGGGCCTTATCTGGCATTTGGTGCACTCACCTGGATGTTTTTTGGGGAACCCGTGCTGCGCTGGTACGGAACGCTGCTCAGCCCATAATGCCATTGTCCACGTGGACATGGCGAAGGCGAATAGGATTATGAAAGCGCGGAAGAGCCCGCCCCAGTGGAGGCAGTTGCGGGGGAAACCTGAGTGTGAATTCCCGCTGATCCCTGGTCGGCGCGAATCACAGGCCGCCGCAGCATCAACGCCAGATTAACCACCTCGCACTTACACCAGCGGCGCAGTCCTCGTGAAATTTGTTTGCGAATGCGCCGGTCGGGAACGAATCCGTCGTAGAGTTCGCGCCAGCCGGCGTTTCGTTTTCCGTAATAGCCGGTCGTCCATCGGCGATTTGCGAGAGCGACAAGCCGGCGGTTGTAAAAGTTCATCACGTTGCGGGCAAATCTGCCTCCTCTCCCAGTGAAGGGCAGGCTAAGAAACGCGCATTCCGGATCGCGATAGACTCGTCGCACTAAGCCGATGTAGTAACTGCTCACATCGAGAAGCAGCGCCGCTGACGTTAAGTCTGCGTCGCCCATGTAATAGTATTTGTCCTTGTACAAACTCTCGAACCAGGAACGGTAAGTAACCGGATATTGTTGATTGTAATAACGTAGTCGCTCGGTGACGTCTTCGCTCTTGAAACTGCGTGCCAGTAAATCCGCCACGTAATAGGAAGTGTAAGAACAAAAATCGAGACCTGGACTGTAAAGCGGATCGATGAACCCAGCGGCATCGCCCACCATCGCCCAACCGTCGTCGCAAACTTTTTCACTGTGATACGGCAACATCGAAAGCGCGTGCACGTCGCCTTCGATCACTTTTGCTGCGCCGAATATTTCGCGGCCGACGGGATTGTTCAGAATGTGTGCGTGCAATCGTTGTCCGAGCGTCGGTCCCTCTGGAAATTTGAAGATGCGACTGTCGTAAACGATACCGGCGCTGACATCGCCGCCCTGCAACGGAATGATCCAAACCCACCAGCCGCGCCCGAAAAGATGGTTCGTAGCCCACTCGCGTCCAGTTCGACAAGAGTTTGCGTAATCGGGAAAACGTTCGCGCCATTCGTAGCTGTCCCATTCCTTGACGCCGCTAAAGCGCGCCCAGACTGCATTGATTGGGTGTTCGGTATTCGGACGAAAATGCCCGAGCTTTCGCGCGAACATGGCCGCGCGGCCTGTAGCATCGACGATCCAGCGGCAGGCAGCAGTGCGCTCCTCACCGTCAACAACGGCGTTCACCGTTTGTCCTTTACCGTTGTTTAGTTCAAAACTCGCGACCTTGGCGGGGCGCCATAAATCGCAGCCGGCGTTGCGGGCGAGCTCAAGAAGGTGCGAATCTAGCTTCGCGCGGTCCACTTGAAAACCGGGCAGCCGGCTCTGATAGCGTGTGCCGATCTCTACGCAATCATCAAACGGTTGATCGGGCCGGTTTGAAAACCAGAGGCGCAATCCCTGTTTCGGCAACTGATGATGGCCGAGATAATGCGTCAGACCCAAAATTCGCGTCATGTAGCAACTGCTCACCTCAGTCGTCGATTCGCCCACCTTGCGATCGAAGGCAGTTGTCTTTTCGATGATCAGGACACGTGCTTCGGGGCATTTGCGTTTCACCATGAGGGCCGTTGCCGCGCCGGAAAACGCGCCACCGATGATCACGACGTCGTAATCGAAATTCATCGCCCGAAGAGAATGGCCTTTTTACCGCTCCAGAGCAAGCTGGTCGAGTGCCGCAAACAAACCTGTCTGCGAGCATTGCCACGAACGCAGCGACTATTTCGATTGAGCCTCCATCACAGTGCAGGCAGGATTGACTGCATCACGAGATGATCTTCACGAACGCGCGTTTGATTTTTCCCGATGGAATTCGCGACGGGCTTGAAGTTGTCGTGGAAGAGGGAAGGATCGCCGCGATCCGCGAACGATCCCTGGCACACCAGAAACACGGGGTAATTGATCTCAATGGAAATTATCTTGCGCCCGGTTTTATCGATCTTCATTTGCACGGCGCGCTTGGCCGCGACACGATGGAAGCCTCGGCTGAAGCGTTTCGCTCGATTTGCGATTTCCACGCGAGTGGCGGCACAACATCGCTTCTCCTGACGACAGCGACTGCGCCTCTCAACGAAATCGTCAAGGTCTTGCAAGCGGTTCGCGATTTTCGATCAACCATCACTCCGATTGTCGGTGTTCATGTCGAAGGGCCGTTCATTTCGAAAGCGAAACCCGGAGCACAACGCGCCGAGTTCATTCAGCATCCCTCACCGTCTGCTGTGCGGCAGTTAATCGAACACGTGGACGTGCTGAAGCGTGTGACGATCGCGCCGGAGCTGCCTGGAGCTCTTGAAGCCATCGAAGTCTTCCATGCTCATGGGATCAGCGTGAGCGGCGGACATAGCGATGCCTGGGAGGAAGACGCACGCGCTGCATTCGATCGCGGTATGCGCAGCGTGACACACACATTTAACTGCATGTCGAGCGCGCGTCGTCGCGACATTTATCGGGCCGCCGGTTTGCTCGAGTTTGCATTGAGCGAACCAGACATCAGTTGTGAACTGATCGCCGACGGTCATCACGTTTCACCGACGCTGATGAAAATGTTGTATCGCGCGAAAGGGCCACAGGGAATCTGCCTCGTGACCGATGCAACGGCAGGTGCCGGATTGCGGGAGGGATCGCGGTTCGCGCTCTTCGGTAAGGATTGCATCGTGGAAAACGGAGTCTGCCTCCTGGCTGACCATTCAGCGCTCGCGGGCAGCGCCGCGCGCATGATCGACCTCGTGCGTGCGATGGTACGCGAGGTGAACGTTCCGTGGAATGAAGCCGTCGCGATGGCGACGGAAAATCCCGCACACGCTATCGGTCTCGAAACGAAAGGTCGCCTTGCCGTCGGTGCGGACGCCGATTTGGTCGTGCTCTCGCCGCAAATGGAAGCCGTGCAAACTTTCATCGCTGGCCGAGAGATCTGGTCTGATTAATACCGCGGCTTTAGCCCGGTGTAGAAAAGTCCGACCAAATACCCAACCGTTTCAACGGTTTTGCCGGAGAACGTGGAAGCCGTTGAAACGGTTAAGCTCATCTCAATTGCGCAGCACCGGGCTGAAGCCACGGTGTTAATGGAGCATGTCATAGCGACATCAGAAATTCCGCGATATCGAGGGCTGCGCGTGGGCGGCTGAGCTTACTGATGTTCCCGGCCCATTCTCGCCATTGCTTTGCGCCGTCATCGAACGCGCGCTGCACCTGCGCGACAACCTCTCCTGGCGAATGGGCAATCACGCCTGAATTTGTTTCGACGATCAACCGGGCGTTGCCTTCCTCCTGACCGGCAACGACGTGATTGATGATCATAGGACATTTTGCTGCAATCGTTTCCTGCACGGTCGCGCCACCGGCTTTGCCAATGAGTAAATGGTTCTCGTGCATCATGCGCGGGAGTTCGGTCGTCCAGCCAACGATCTTTATCGGGTGACCATCTGCGGCTGCATCAATGTCGGACCGGAGTTCATCATTGCGACCAATCGTGACGGTAAGATCCAGATCAAGTTTCGCGAGCATACGCACAAGGTCTGCCGCACCACGCTTCGCAGCGTTGATCGTGTACAAAACTCGCCGATTGGAATTAGTGGAAGGCAATGGCCGATCTTCAGCGAAATCCGCAAACTTCGGACTGACCGGAAATCCAAATATTCTGATTTTCTCGGGCGCGACGCCGCCGTTCCGTAGCACGCTGGCGCTTTGCTCGTTTGCAACAATGAAATAATCAGCCGGGCTCCTATACCAGGATGCGTTAATAGTGATCGAGTCGGTGACGACCACCACACATTTGCAGACTCTGTCGGCTCCCAAAATTTCCTGAAGCACATTGGCGTAGGCGGGAAAAGAGCAGACGACGATGTCCGGCTTAAAACGGTCGAGCACGGGACCAAACTGCGCCTTCAACCTGGTCAGTCGGCGAAATTCCGAGCTGTAATCTGTCTTGCGATCGAGCCAACGATAAACGAATCCCCAGGCGCGTGGCGCAGAATTTATCAGCGCCAGATAGCTTCGGCGCACCAGTTCGTTAATCGGCCCGTAGGCCTCGGCAAACAGATCCCGCAATTCCACCGTAGTCTGATCCGAAGCGACGCGAGTCAGCCCATCGCGTACTCCTCGGGCGGCACTGTTATGACCCTCTCCGAAACCGGCCGTGAGAATCAATATTTTCTTCTTCATCAGTCGTCAGGCGAAATGGACTACGATCGAGGACACACGTAGAGGGTACTCACTCGCGAAAGCATTTGGACTTTAATGGATATTTATGCCCGGCAAAGTAAACTCCTGCCGAGATGAAATATCTCAGAATGATTTGGCGCGTCGCGCGACGGCTGGTTTGGGAAACCGCAATGGATAACACAACCGGGCTGGCCGCGCAGATGGCATATGTGCTTCTTTTCGCGCTGGCTCCCGGTACACTGTTTCTCTGGCATCTGCTGGGCCTGTTCGGCACTGATCCGACCAAGTTGCATCGGATGTACATTCTCTTGCGGAGTTTCATGCCACCGGATCCAAAAGTGCAAGACATTCTGGACTCTGCCATTGCGAGCGTCGTAGTGACAGGCTCGAGCGGACTGCTCGCAAACGCCGGCATCCTCCTTGGAATTTATTTCGGAACCGTTTTCATCGCCACGGTTTCACGCGCTCTCAGCCACATGCACGGAGTCCAGGAAGATCGCCATTGGTGGTCCAAATACATCATCTCATTTTTCATGCTTTTCTGGTTCGGGATTGTCATCGTGTTTAGCTTCAACGCCGTCGTTTTCGGCGAAAGGCTGGCCGGCATTGCAGAGGTAAATTGGCAACTCTCATTTCCGCTCCAAGCGTGGATCGCCGGGTTGAACCTGCCGTTGACCGGCCTGGCCTTAGTCGGGCTCGCGCTTGCGTTTTACCTTCTCACGCCGGAAAACTATTTGACCGTTCGTCAGGCGCTGCCGGGCGCAGTTTTCTTTGCGGTCGGCTGGATCATCGCGACGAAACTTTTCCAGTTCTACGTGGCGCGATACGATCGTTATAACCCGACTTATCTCGCGCTGGCATCGATCATCGTGCTGCTCACGTGGATGTATCTGACCTGTCTGCTACTGTTGCTGGGAGGCAAATTGAACGCCATCATTCGGCGCGAGCGTCAGAAGATGCGCGTCGCCCAGCCTGTCGCGGCCGCGCCTGCAGCGCCACTCGCTTCGTCGACGAATACGTGAAAGTAACCGATAGCCACGGCGAAAAGGCGCAGCTTTTTGAGTGTTGTAACTTTTTTAACAAATTACTGCTGTAAGCATTGATCGCGTCGCGGGCTCTGTTACGGTCCGTCGCAGTGGTGCGTTTTCGCATTTGGCTCGCAACTGCACTCGCATTTGGCGCACTGGTCACGGGTCTCTTTTGCGCGCAGGTCAACGAAGAAAAGGGTCGCGATCAATCCGAGGAAACCGAGGCACGCTCGGCGTCCACTCCGAAACCAAAGAAATCTCCAACGCCTAAAGCGAAGCGACGCCATACCCCCACGCCGAAACCAAAAACCACGAAGAAGAAATCCGGGGCGAAATCGAAGTCGGCACGAAAAGAGGAGACGCCCAAGCCACGAAAAACGCCGACGCCGCAAGTAGAAGAAGAGCGCGCGCCGTCCGAACCCGCAGCGCCGCTGCCACGGGCGATTGCCGTGGCAACACCGGCACCTTCGCCACAGCCGAAGCCTGCTCGCACCGTTCCCGCGGGCGGGCAGGCTCAGGTTGTTATCGAAAAATCTGGCATTGAGGAGGACCAGGGGTTCGAGCCTCCGCCATCACCGCCGCCGCGCCGAGGTTTCTGGCCGTGGAGTCGCTCAGTCAGCTATCGTTACCTAACAAGTTCGGTCGTCGACGCGATCCGGCGCGCCCCGGTGAAACGGCGTCGCTGGCAGTTCATTGTTGTGCACAATAGCGGCACGCGGCAAGGGAATGCGCGCGTGTTTGATTATTACCACAAGCACGTTCGCCGGATGCAGAACGGTCTCGCCTATCACTTCGTTATCGGAAACGGCACATCAACGGGCAACGGCCAAGTCGAAGTTGGCGATCGATGGCGACGCCAGATAAACGGCGGTCACGTGCACAGCGATTATCTGAACAACATCTCGCTGGGCATTTGTCTCGTAGGCGATTTCAATCGAGACCAGCCGACGCGGGCACAGCTCGACGCATGTGAGGAACTCATTCGCTTTCTGCGAGACCGCTGCGGCAAAACCGAGAGAGGCACGATACCGGTGAAGCCACACCGCGACATCAACCCACCGCGCTGGCCCACGGATTGCCCGGGTGACGCTTTTCCTTATTCGTGGTTCCGCAAGTTTTAACGGTCACGTCATCCTGAGCGGAGCGCAGCGGAGTTCAACGGTGCCGCGAAGTTAGCGATGGGGTTTGCAAAGGGATTTGAAAGCCTGGCCTCGCCCCGAAAGCTTTCGGGGCTGCGTTGCAGTTCGACTTCGCTCGAGATGACAAGATTACTTGCGCGTGGCGACGCTCAGATTCGCTTCCTTGTAATTCCATCGGTAACCAAATCCGAAGTCGAGCGGCGCCGGATTGCTTTGTTGGTAGAGTTCGTGCAGCCGGGGCTGATAATGTTGTTTGAACATGTCGATGGGACCGAGATAAACGCCAAAAAAACGCAGATCCCACTTGTTAGGATCGAAGTAAGCGAGCGGAATGCCTGAATCGTCCTGCACGATCATGTTGCTGTGATCGAGAATGAAATTGCGAATGGTGGCAAAACCGTTTTCGAACAACAAATACGATGGCGATTTTAGAAAGCTCGCGCCGGTGCCAAGACGCTGGCAAAATTTCAGGAAACCCGGAGTCGCTTTGATGCCGCCGTCAGAAATATCGGTGGTGAAGTAATACAGCGTTTGTGCATTGCCGGATTGGTTGTCGGTGTAACGAATACGCACTCCGGGCGTGCTACCGCCTTTTCTGTCCGGCGCGGTTTCTTCAAATACGCCGCCGCTGTTGAGGGATCCGAAGGAGACGTTCGTGATCGATTTGTCCGCGCGCGCGATGCACGTGTAAAGAATCGGTAGGACGCCGTTGAGATTCTGCGCGTGCAAATCGACCTTCATATCTTTTGTGATGAAGTACGTCGTGTTGAGCGAGGACTTCATCGCGTTTTCCAGATTTCCCAGCGCGCCGGATAAGTTCGCGATGCGCAACGGGTCCGGCGGCGGGCCGAGAGCTTCTTTTCCGCAGAGCACGTACACCGCAGCCCTTGGAAAGAATTGATCCACATACAAAAAATCGGGCCCGCCGAACATGTAAAACACCACGGGTTTTGGTTGAGCTGATTCGGGAAGATATGTCGCCTGCCATCCATGCAATTTTTGGAGCTGCCTGAGATGTAGTTTTGAGAATTGCTCTTCAAAGAATGCGGCATGGGCCTGCCACGCTGGATCGCGCGTCAGCGGAACGAGCGGTGAATTCTCCGACACCGGCATTCCGGCGAGAAAGCGCGCAACTTCATTTGGTCCGGTGTTCACCGGAATTGCGCGCGGCGCAACGTCAGGATTTTCCTGCGCGAAAACCGACAGCGCATTCAAAAGGCCAAGAACGATCGATAGAGCGGTGCAATTTGTTTTCATGGCGAGCGATTACGGCGTTTTTGCGCGCAAAAATAGAGCAACAGACCCGACAGCGCCGTTGCCAAACCGGCCAGCGATTCCGCAGTGTGTGCGCGCAATAGATAAAACATCATCCAAATCGTGATCATCGAAAAAACAACCGGAGGAACGGGGTAAAGCCAAACCCGGTATGGCCGCGTAATATCTGGACGCGTGAAACGAAGCACGATCACGCCCAGCACAGCAAGCAACGAACAAAGCAGTAAACTGAATTGCGTGTAGCGGACCACGTCCTGAAAGCTTCGAGTCAGCAGAAGTAGATTCACGAAAACCAGTTGCACGAAGATGGCATTTCGAGGGATACCATTTTTATTTTTGCCGCCGAGCCATCGCAGCAACCAATGATCTTCGCCCATGGACATGGTCACGCGTGGCCCAATCCACGTCATCGAACTGATGGCGGCAACCAGACCGAGACAAATGATAGCGCCGGCAAATCGTCCTCCGTTTTCGCCAAAAATGTGTTTACCTGCGATTAATGCGACATCGAGCTGACCTTTCAATTCCTCCGCAGGCGTGGCCGCGAGAAAGATGGCGTTAAGCAGCACGTAAATCACGATCACCAGGCTGGTGCCTGCGAGCAGTGAGCGCGGTACGTTTTTCTCGGGTCGCTTGATCTCGCTGCTGATATACACTGACGCATTCCAGCCGGAGTAGGAATACATCACGTAAACAAGCGCGACCGCGAATGACCCGCTGAGGATCGCGGCTTTGTCGCCCGGGACAGGCAGGAAACTGATCGGCTGTTTTGATGGAACAAAGAAGCCTGCCCCGATCAGCGCGCCGATAAGAAGCAATTTCACGAGCGTCGAAACATTCTGAAATACGCTCCCTACTCGCAGATTTCCCACATGAAAAATGGTGACTATCCAAACGACCACGAACGACAGAACAACCGGCGAACCCGCGCCGAAAACTCCGTTGAAATATTGCCCAAATGCCATCGCTGCTAGTGCAATGGGCGCTGCAAATCCAACCGTAGCAGACACGAACCCCGCCATGAACCCAAGCGCCGGATGATAAATTTTCGAGAGAAAATGGTATTCGCCTCCGGAACGCGGCATTGCAGCCGCGAGTTCACCGTAACAGAGCGCGCCGCAGAGCGCGGCGATTCCCCCTATGACCCAGAGCATCAGCAGCGCGAATCCAGACTGAATATCTTTTAATTGAAAGCCGAGGCTCGTGAAGATGCCGGTGCCAATGATGTTGGCTATCACGATCGAGCACGCAGTTACGAAGCCAATGGTGCGCTTCGGTGGTGCAGACTTAACAGCAGCACGCTGGGTAAGTGTGGTCATCCGTCGGAATTCTATTTAAATTTTCTTACTCCAGAACGCGGAACATCCAAGAATCAGCGCCCAGATCAAAGGAAAGGCCGCGAGTCCATTCCAGTCGGGATTCCTTTGTTGCATGCTTTGCTAGAGCACTTTCGTCAGTTGTCAGAAGCGCTTCAAGGCATCAGTTTGCACCAGCATGAACGCGCCTCCCAAGCTCTCCGTAGAAACGGCCAGCCAACTCGCAGTTTTCCTCGCTAATCGTCCCGGCGCACTCGTGTTCTGGCAAAGATCACGGAGCGCGCCTGGCCGAGGCCAAGGTGAACATTGAATACACTTATCTCGCGGCCGGTCGCGAAGCGGAAAAAGGCCTGATCATTCTGCGGCCATCGGATGTTGAAAAAGCGCGACGCGCGCTCGAGAAGCTTTAGGGGCGGATCTCGATTGTCGTCCCGTCTGGTGTAACCCGCCAGAGTTCCTCGATCTCTTCGTCGGTAACTGCGATGCAACCGGCGGTCCAATCGTGCCAGCGATGAAACGCGCCAATCCAGCCGCGCCCGTTTTGAATTCCGTGAATCATGATGTCAAAACCAGCCGAGACTCCGTTTGCAGCCGCACGCTTGTCGTCCTCGTCCGACGGATAAGAAATGTGCAGCGCCAGATGGAAACTGCTTTGCGGATTTCGGCCATCGACCTTGTAAATTCCTTCCGGCGTTTTCATGTCGCCTTCTTCCTGCTTTGCGCCTAGGGGACTCCGACCCAAAGCTATTCGATAAGTCTTTATCCGATTACCATTTCGAAACACCAACAATTGCCTCGCTGACTTTTCCACGACGATGCGATCAATCGTGGTTCCGGCTGGCAATAAATTCCAATTGTGATGCGCGTAGAGGTAAATCGCGAAGGCACAAATCAGAATTAAAACAGCGAATATTATCGTGCGTTTCACATGGTGGGGTTGCGACCGGGTTTCACTCAAACACAACTGCGTCAGGGTTGATTTCACGCGCCATTCCTCATTGCTAACATGGGGTCAATGCCGCATAAATGCGCGGCGCGTTTATGACTTCAGTACGAACGTTTCTCGGTCAGCCCTATCCGCTGGGCGCAACTTGGATGGGTAACGGCGTGAACTTCGCGATTTTTTCCGAGCACGCCAGCAAAGTTGAGCTCTGCCTGTTCGACAGCATGGAAGAGGCGAAAGAATACGTGCGGGTCCCGATCAAGGAGTGTACTGACCAGGTGTGGCATGTCTTTTTGCCCGATGCGCGGCCGGGACAGTTGTACGGTTTTCGGGTATCCGGCCCTTACGAACCAGAGAAGGGTCTGCGTTTCAACAGCTCGAAGCTCCTTCTTGATCCGTACGCGAAAGCAATCGTAGGAGCGGTGAAGTGGGCAGATGAAATGTTTGGTTATGTCATCGGCGGCGACCAGGAAGATTTGACTCAGGATTTGCGAGACGACGCGCGGAGGGTCCCGAAATCACTCGTGATCGATTCCGCATTCGACTGGCAGCATGACAAGAGGCCCGCGATTCCACTGCACGAATCCGTAATCTATGAAGTGCACGTGAAAGGTTTCAGCAAACTTCGGCGCGACTTGCCTGAGCATTTGCGCGGCACCTATGCGGGCCTCGGTAGCCCACCTGCGATCGAGTATTTCAAAAAGCTTGGCGTGACAGCGGTGGAACTACTCCCTGTGCACGCATACATCGATGAAAAACTTTTAGTCGAGAACGGCCTAACGAACTACTGGGGCTACAACACAATCGGCTTTTTCGCTCCGCATGCAGGATATTGCAGCAGTGAACAAATGGGCCAACAGGTCCCCGAGTTCAAAGCGATGGTGCGCAGCCTGCACGCTGCTGGCATCGAAGTGATTCTGGACGTGGTTTATAATCATACCGCGGAAGGAAATCATTTCGGCCCAACGCTCTGTTTTCGCGGAATCGATAATCTCTCCTACTACTGGTTGCACCCTGAGAATCCCCGGTTCTATCTCGATTTCAGCGGTACAGGTAACAGCTTGAATTTAGTTCATCCGCGGACGCTACAATTGGTGACCGACAGCCTGCGATACTGGGTGGAGGAGATGCACGTGGACGGATTTCGATTCGATCTCGCAACGGAGCTAGCGCGCAATCATTCGGGCTTCAATACGCTACATCCATTTTTCCAAGTGATTCAGCAGGACCCGATGCTCTCGCAGGTGAAACTGATCGCAGAACCGTGGGACGTCGGAGAAGGCGGCTATCAGGTTGGCAACTTTCCCCCGCCCTGGTCGGAATGGAACGGAAAATTTCGCGACTCGGTCCGCGGTTTTTGGAAGGGCGATGAAGGGCGCGTTGGTGACATGGCGTATCGACTTACCGGAAGCCCCGACCTCTATGAACATCACGGCCGACGGCCTTACGCGAGCGTCAACTTTGTTACAGTCCATGATGGATTCACGCTCACCGATTTGGTCAGCTACAACGAAAAACATAACGAGCTGAATCGCGACAAGAACCGCGACGGCGACAACAATAATCAGTCGTGGAATTGCGGCGTCGAAGGTCCGAGCAATGATCCGCAGATTAACGATTTGCGCGATCGGCAGCGCCGCAATTTTCTCACGACACTGTTTCTTTCCCAGGGCGTGCCGATGCTGTGCGGCGGAGATGAGTGGGGTCGGACACAAAACGGCAACAACAATGCGTATTGTCAGGACAACGAGATCAGTTGGTTTAACTGGGAACGCGACGAAAAGCAGAATCAGTTTTTTGAGTTCACGCGAAAATTGATACAGCTCCGAAAGAAACATCCGGTTTTTCGGCGCCCGAAGTTTTCAAAAGGTCGCCGTACTCCCGGCTCGGAGGTTCCAGATGTGATGTGGTTCAATCCTGGTGGCAACCAGATGACGGAGGAAGAATGGATGTCGCCGTTCGTGCGATGTCTCGGCATGCTGCTGAGTGGCGATGCAACCGATGTGCGCAACTTCGAGGGCGAATCAGTCCGCGATGACACGTTTCTGCTATTGATCAACGCGCATTACGAACCCATCGCCTTTGTTTTACCTGGCCAGGAACATCTCGAATGGCAATTGATTCTCGATACGAGCGACGCGGCGGGTTTTGTGGCGGAGCCGAAAAGATTTGCCTCGGGTGATGATGTCGATCTTGGTGGACGAGCTTGTTGTTTGCTGCAACTTGTCGGCGGCACGCAAGCTCAGGCGCGCGAAGAATCCTGGAAAAAGCGGCACGTCGAATTTCCCAGGTTCAGCGCCGAGGAAGAACGTGAAAGACGCAGTAGCTAACCGACGCGCTGGCGTGCGGAGCACGCAGGTTTCGAGCAAGCGCGATGTTGCAACGGCCAACGATTTTATTTATAGGATAGCAGACATGTGCGCGGTCACGCGCGCCGCCAGCGATTTGCCATGACACCGAGTTCTCTTGTGATCGTCACTGATCGCGGCAGCTTGAAAGCCTATCGGGTAGACGAAACGCCGACACGGGGACCGAGCCTGCAGCTCGTGCAAGCATTTAACATGACCGACGCGCACGGAAGGCTCGTCGATAAGGTGAGCGACTCGGCCGGGCGCTTCCCGGTAACCGAAGGCGCGGGTGCGCACCGCGGGCCAGCGTCAACTGCCGAACGCACGCAATTAGCCACGGAAACGGACCGGCGGATTCAAAAAGAGTTGGCCGACCAGATTGCGAAAATTGTCTCGCAAAATGGAAAGGACGGCTGGTCGTTTGCGGCGCCTGCGGAAATCCACACAGCGATCGTCGATTTGTTGCCCGGCGATGTGCGACAGCGAATTGTCGAACATGTGAAATCGGATTTGGTGAAGGTCGAACCAGCCAGACTAATCAGCCATTTCCGATCGTTGCGGCAAATTTGAATGAAATGGTGGAACCGCGATTTTTGTTCCCTCAACGGCGAATCGCGCCGTAGTATCTAAGTAATTATGCAACTGCCTGTTAAGTTATCCTATCGGGGTCTGGAAAAATCTGACCAGATCGACAATCTCGTTTTGGAGTATGCAGAAAGACTGGAGAGATTTTGTGATCACATCAACCGCTGCGATGTCGCAATCGAGCAAACCAATCACAACCACCACAAAGGGAATCCATACCGGTGCCGGATCGACGTGACGGTGGCGCCGCGGCACGAGCTTGTGGCCGATGAAAGGCAGATGGACAACGGCACTCACGAACCGCTCAAAAAAGTCATCCACGACGCATTTAAAACCATGGAGGGCGAGCTGCGTCGCGTTGTGGATAAGCAAAGGCGCGACATTAAAACCCACGCCAACATGCGTTCGCCGAAATAATTCCAGCTCTCAGGGCGAACGCATTGTTCTCGAGACGTTTGGCAGCGCTCGCAGCTCGACGCCACAGCGGTATCCAACTTCTGACGATTTCAATTCTCTCTGGCAGTTGCGACGGCTGTAGCGCAGCGTCGCATTTCGGGATGATTTGACCGAAAGTCGCGGCCGGAACGAAGATAAGCGCCGACTCATGCATATCACCGAAATCATGCGGAGACATTCTCCTACGTTTTCGTTCGAGTTCTTTCCCCCAAAGACGCCGCAGGCCGCGGAAACGCTCTATCAGACAATTCGCGATCTTGAGTCGTACATGCCGGATTTTGTCAGCGTGACTTACGGCGCCGGTGGCTCGACGCGTGAGTTGACCCACGATCTCGTCGAGCGCATTCAACACACAACCAAACTGGATCCGATTCCGCATCTTACCTGTATCTGCCACAGCGAAGAGGAAATCGAAACGATTCTGCTCCGATACGCAAAGTCAGTCATTGGAAACATTCTCGCGCTCGGCGGCGATCGACCCGTTGGAATGGCTTACGATAAATCGCGCGACTCGTTCCAACACGCGATCGACCTGGTGAAATTTGTTCGCCGCTTCAATGAATCCGGTGCCCATTCTGACCGCCGTGGCTTCGGGATTGGAGTTGCTGGTTTTCCCGAAGGACATCCGGCCACGTCAAACAGATTGGTTGAGATGGATTATTTCAAAGCAAAGGTCGACGCCGGCGCTGATTATATTGTCACACAACTGTTTTTCGATAATCGCGACTTTCTCGATTTTCGGGAACGCTGTGCGCTCGCGGGCGTTCACATCCCGATCATCGCCGGAATCATGCCGATTACCTCCATCGCCGGACTGAAACGCATGGCCGATTTGGCTGGCGGCGCACGTTTTCCTGCGAAGCTATTACGTGCTCTGCAGCCTTGCCAAAATGATCCTGAGATGGTCAGGCGTGCTGGCATTCAACACGCGTTGGAACAATGCCATGACCTTATCGCTAATAATGTTGCTGGTATTCATTTCTACACACTCAACCGGTCGGACGCTACCCGGATGATTTTCGACAGCCTGGGCATGCCGCGTCATCGGAACCTCGAAGCTTCGAGCGTTTAGCTGGAGCAATCGATTGGGCTGAACTTTCGCCGGCATGCGTGCCTTTTTGTGCATGATTCGAGCCGTTCACACACAGCCGT
>Ga0307280_10000051_pt1 | contig 24026 bp, 24 predicted proteins | sample ER_DNA_119_FD_194479 | JGI IMG/M metagenome (GOLD analysis project Ga0307280, IMG submission 194479) | Bulk soil microbial communities from the East River watershed near Crested Butte, Colorado, United States - ER_DNA_119 | ecosystem: Environmental > Terrestrial > Soil > Floodplain | place...
CAGACACTCAACATCGAGCCATAGCGAGATGTGTCTGGAGGGGGTCACCCGCTCCCTCCCCCGCAAACACCGAAGGACGGTAGTGGCAAGCCTCACGAAGTGGCTTCACAAAGCCATTCCCGGCCCCTTTTGGGTATAGTCGCCCCTACGCCCGCTCTGCCCCGAGCCGGGCGTCTTTCCTTGTTATGTCTCCTCCCAAGTACGTCGATCTAATCGCGCTGGCCGCCGCGCTCGCCGTTTTTCTGCTCGGCGATCTCCCCCTGCTCGGGTTCGCCGTCGCCGCGGCCGTCTGGCTCCTCCAGCGGGGCATCCAGATGCTCGCGCAGCGCCGCATGAAGCAGGAGCTGGCCGCCGGCAACCGACAGAAGGCGATGGGCATCGTCGCCGGCAGCACCCTCGGCCGCGTCTGGCTGATGGCCACCGCCGTGCTCCTCGTCGGCATCGCCGAACGGGAGTCCGGCCTCGCCGCGGCGATCCTGCTGCTCGCGCTCTTCACGATCTCATTCGCCGCGCAGGGCCTCGCGCACCTGTTCGACGACCAGCCCGAGGGCCAGGGGGCATAGGCATGGAGTCGGCTTCGATTCAGGCGCCGGGCGGCGCCGCCGCCGGTGGCGACCCCGAGAAGAGCGGGCTCAGTACCAAAGCCAAGGTCCTGATCGGGTTCGGCGCCTACTTCGCCATCTCGATCCTGCTGCTGCTGATCTTCGGCAACAACGGCAAGAACGAAGCCTTCAAGCCTCAGAACGAGTTCAAACTCGAACCGTGGGTGACGATCGAACTCGCCGGGATCGACTTCAGCATCAACAAGGCGGTCCTCTACCTGGTCCTCGCCAGCGCCCTGACGATCTTCACGATGACCTGGATCGCGCGGCGGATGGTGCAGAAGCCGAACCGGGTCCAGACCGCGGTCGAGGTCGCCTACGACCTGACCAAGAACACGATCACCGGCGGCAGCCTCCACGGCGAGCTGGCCCGCAAATGGTTTCCCTTCATCGGCGGCCTCTTCTTCTGGATCTGGTTCTCGAACATGCTCGGCTTCCTGCCGCTGCCGACCAACACCGAGCACACCTTCTCGATCGGCGGCCTGGAGATCCCCTCCTTCGCGATCTACGCCGCCACCGCCAACATCGCGATCCCGCTCGTCCTCACCCTCGTCGTCTGGCTCAGCTACCACGTCGAGGGCATCCGGGCGAAGGGAGTCGGCCCCTACTTCAAGAGCTGGCTGCCCCCGGGCCTCGAGGACATGCACCCGGTCGGCAAGGCCGCGATCTTCCTGATCGAGGTGATCTCGCACTTCGTGCGGCTGATTTCGCTCTCCGTCCGTCTTTTCGCCAACATCCTCGCCGGCCACCTGCTGCTGCTCTTCATGGGTGGCGGGCTGGCGGTGCTGCTGGGGATCGCCGCCCTCGGGGCGCTCACCTTCCCGCTCGCCTTCGCCTTCTTCATCTTCGAGGTCGGGCTGGTGGCGACCCTGCAGGCATTCATCTTCTCCACGCTCAGCGCTATTTACATCGGCGGAGCGACCTCCGCCTCTCACTAGAAAAGGAGTCAGAACTCGATGGATCTCACCGCTATACCTCTCGCCGAGGTCACCGACGAAGGCGTGAAAAGCGCCGGCAAAGCGATCGCCCTCGGCGTCGGCGCCGGGCTGGGCTCGATCGGCGCCGGTATCGGCGTGGGCTTCATCTTCGGTAAGGAGATCGAGTCGGTCGCCCGCCAGCCGGAGATGAAAAGCGAACTGGAAAGCATCCGCTGGCTCGGCTTCGCGCTGACCGAGGCGGTCGCCTTCTACACCTTCATCTTCGGCCTCATCGCCTTCTTCCTCGCCTAGGTCGATGGAGCTGCTCGGCTACATAGTCCCGCTCGCCGCCGAGGCGGCGGAGCACGGCGAGGAAAGCGGCGGCAGCTTCCTGGTCAGCCCGGGTCTGGGGCTGATGATCTGGACGCTGGTCCTGTTCCTGATCACGATGTGGGTGTTGAGCAAGGTCGCCTTCCCGAAGATTCAGGAAGCGCTCGACAAACGCGCGAAGACGATCGCCGAGTCGATCGACGCCGCCGAAAGGCAGCGCCAGGAATCCGACGAGCTGCTGGCCGAGTACCGCGCCCGCCTCGCCGAGGCGCGGGAGCAGGCCGACGACATCATGGTCCGTGCCCGCAAATCCGCCGAGACCGCCGAAGCCGAGGCTGCGGCGGCTGGCAAGGAGAAACGCGAGGAGCTGGTCACCGCCGCCAAACGCGACATCGAAGCGGAGACGCGGCGCTCGCTCGACCAGATCCGTCAGGAGGTCGCCGACCTGACCGTGCTCGCCACCGAGCGGGTCACCCGTAAATCGCTCAACGACGAGGACCAGAAGCGCCTCGTCGAGGAGGCCCTCGGCGAGGTCGACTTCTCGACCCTCTCGGGGTCGGAGAAGAACTAGCGATGGCCGACGCAGCTCGCGTATACGCGGAGGCCCTCTTCGAGGTGGGCCGCGACAAGGGCAAGTTGGACTCGCTTCAGCAGCAGCTGGGCGAGTTCACCGACGCCGTCGACCGCAACCGCGAGCTGCAGGTCTTCTTCTTCAGCCCGTACCTCTCTTCCTCGGAGAAGGGGGAGGGGATCGAGCGGGGGATCACGGGGGCCGAGCCCGAGCTGATCAACTTCCTCGAGCTGCTCGTCGACAAGCACCGGATGACTGAGATCTTCCGCATCCGGCGCGAGTTCGAGGAGCTCTGGAAGCGAGAGAACCGCCGTATCGACGTCACCGTCACCAGTGCGGTCGAGCTGGACTCGGCCGTCGTCGAGAAAATCGGCCAGGAGGTCGAACGCCAAACCGAGGAGAAGGTCGACCTCTCGAGCAGGGTCGACTCCGACATCCTCGGCGGCATCGTCCTGCAGGTCGGCAACATGGTCTTGGACGCGAGCATCCGCAGTCGCCTGGAGAAACTTCGAAAGAGCGTCGCCACCGCGGCGTAAGGAGGCAGAGAGCACCCGATGGAGATCAAGCCCGACGAGATCGCAAGCATCCTGCGAGAGCGGATCGAGGGACTGGAGACCGGTTCCGCCGACCTCACCGAGGTGGGCACTGTCCTGTCCGTCGCCGACGGCATCGCCCGCATCCACGGGCTCGACAACTGCATGGCGCTCGAGATGCTCGAGTTGCCGCATGGGGTCACCGGCCTGGCGCTGAACCTCGAGGCCGACAACGTCGGCTCCGTGCTGTTCGGCGACTGGGACCAGATCGTCGAGGGCGACACGGTCAAACGGACCGGCAAGCTGCTCGAGATCCCGGTCGGCGAGGAGCTGCTCGGCCGCATGGTCGACCCGCTCGGCCGGCCGCTCGACGACCGCGGCGAGATCAACACCTCCGAGACCCGCCCGGCCGAGTTCAAAGCCCCCGGCGTGGTCCAGCGCCAGCCGGTCGAGGAACCCGTCCAGACCGGGCTGATGTCGATCGACGGGATGATCCCGATCGGCCGTGGCCAGCGAGAGCTGATCATCGGCGATCGCCAGACCGGCAAGACCGCGATCGCGATCGACACGATCATCAACAACAAGGACAAGGACCTGATCTGCATCTACGTCGCGATCGGGCAGCGGATGTCGACGGTCGTGCAGCTGAAAGAGACGCTCGAGGAAAACGGCGCGATGGAGAACACGATCATCGTCGCCGCCCCCGCCGACGAGGCGGCGCCGATCAAGTACATCGCCCCCTACGCCGGCTGCGCGATGGGCGAGCACTTCCTCTACAACGGCAAGGCCGCGCTCTGCGTCTACGACGACCTCACCAAACACGCCTCCGCCTACCGGCAGATGTCGCTGCTGCTGCGGCGCCCGCCGGGTCGCGAGGCCTACCCGGGCGACGTCTTCTACCTGCACTCGCGTCTGCTGGAGCGGGCGGTGAAGCTCAACGACGAGCTCGGCGGCGGCTCGCTGACGGCGCTGCCGATCATCGAGACCCAGGCCTCCGACGTCTCCGCCTACATCCCGACCAACGTGATCTCGATCACCGACGGCCAGATCTTCCTCGAGTCCGACCTCTTCTTCTCGGGCGTGCGGCCGGCGATCAACGTGGGCATCTCGGTCTCCCGGGTCGGCGGCAACGCGCAGACCAAGGCGATGAAGAAGGTCGCCGGAAAACTGCGCCTCGACCTCTCCCAGTACCGCGACCTCGAGGCCTTTGCCCAGTTCGGCTCCGAGCTCGACGCCGAGACCCAGAAAGCGCTGACCCGCGGCGAACGCCTGGTCGAGCTGCTGAAACAGAAAGAGCGCGAACCGCTCTCGGTCGGCGACCAGGTGGCCTCGATCTACTCGGGCACCGGCGGCTACCTCGACCGGATCAAGGTCGAGCGCGTCGGCGAGTTCCTCGCCGATCTGCGGACCCGCCTGCACTCCGAGCAGTCCGAGCTGCTGGGCCGGATCGAAGAGACCGGCAAGCTCGAGGAGGCCGACGAGGAGGCGCTGGGCAAGGCGATCGCCGACTTCGTCGACGACTTCGGCCCCGACTTCGACGAGCACGGCGACCCGCTCGAGGAGGGCGAGTCCGACCGCATCCACTCCAAGGACGAGCGCGAGGCGCCTGCCCGCACCGAGTCCGACAGCACCGAGGACGAGGAGGCGGCGACCCCGGCCTAGCGCCCGGGAGCTGATCCGTCATGGCAACGCAGAAGGAAGTCAAGAACCGCATCGCGTCGGTCAAGAACATCAACAAGATCACGCGAGCGATGGAGATGGTTGCAGCGGCGCGCCTGCGGCGGGCCGAACAGCGGATCTCCGACATGCGGCCTTATGCGGAGGGGATGCGCAAGCTGACCCGCCGCGCCGCCGCCCAGGCGGGCGGCATCCCCCGCGTCCCGGTTCTCGAAGAGCGGGAGACCGTAAAGCGCGTCGGCATCGTCCTCGTCACCGGCGACCGCGGCCTCGCCGGCGCCTTCAACTCCAACATCATTCGCGAGGGGATGCGGATGGCGGCGCAGGTCCGCGAGGAGGGCGCAGAGCCCGCCTTCGCCGTGGTCGGCCGCAAGGGCGTCTCCGCACTGACCTTCCGCAAGCAGGAGGTGACCGACTCCTACGTCGGCTTCACCGACCGCCCCGCCTTCGCCAACGCCCGCGAGATCGGCGAGGCCCTGACCGCCCGCTACGTCGACCAGGACCTCGACCGGGTCGAGCTGATCTACAACCGCTTCGTCTCGCCGCTGACCCAGCACGTCTGGCGCCAGACCCTGCTGCCCCTGCAGCAGGCCGAGGTGATCGGCGAGGGCGCTGGCGACGAGGACGCCGCGGCCGACGAGGAAACCGATGCCGAGAAGGCGCAGAGCCGCTCGGAGTGGGTCTACGAGCCCGATCCGGAGGAACTGCTGGCAAGGCTGATCCCGGAGTACGTGACGATCTCGGTCTACCGGGCGCTGCTCGAGTCGGCGGCCTCGGAGTTGGGCGCGCGGATGACCGCGATGCGCAACGCGGCGGAGAACGCGGAGACGATGATCGGCGACCTGACCCTGGAGATGAACCGGGCGCGTCAGGCGGAAATCACGCAGGAGATCTTGGAGGTCGTCGGCGGCGCCGAGGCGCTCGGCTAGACGACAGGCCCAGGATCACCGACGGCACTTCAAAGACGAGAAAAGGAACCCATGGCTGAGAGCAACGGAAACGGATCCAACGTAGGGCGCGTCGAGCAGGTCACCGGAGTGGTCATCGACGCCGTCTTCCCCGACAAGCTGCCGGAGATCTTCTCCGCGGTGACGATCGAGACCAGCGGCGGCGACAACGACGGCGAATCTGCCGTCCTCGTCTGCGAGGTCCAGCAGCACCTCGGCGACGACCGCGTCCGCGCGGTCGCGATGGACGCCACCGACGGGATCGCGCGCGGCGCCGCCGTCACCGACACCGGCGGGCCGATCACGGTCCCGGTCGGCGACGCGACCCTGGGCCGCATCTTCAACCTGCTCGGCGAGCCGATCGACAACGGCCCCGAGGTCCAGGCCGAGGAGCGCTGGCCGATCCACCGGCCGGCCCCGAAGGCCTCCGACCTGACCCCGACGCAGGAGATCCTCGAGACCGGGATCAAGGTCATCGACCTCCTCGCCCCGTACGCCAAAGGCGGCAAGGTCGGGCTGTTCGGCGGCGCCGGCGTCGGCAAGACCGTTCTGATCCAGGAGCTGATCCGCAACATTGCCGAGGAGCACTCCGGCCTCTCCGCCTTCGTCGGCGTCGGCGAGCGCTCGCGAGAGGGGAACGACCTCTGGCTCGAGATGAAAGAGTCGGGCGTGATCGACAAGACCATGCTCGTCTTCGGCCAGATGAACGAGCCCCCGGGCGCGCGCCTGCGCGTCGCCCTCTCCGGGCTGACGATGGCCGAGTACTACCGCGAGCAGGGCGGCCAGGACGTGCTGCTCTTCATCGACAACATCTTCCGCTTCGTCCAGGCGGGCTCCGAGGTCTCGGCGCTGCTCGGGCGCATGCCTTCCGCGGTCGGCTACCAGCCGACGCTGGAGACCGAGATGGGCGGCCTGCAGGAGCGGATCACCTCGACCGACCGCGGTTCGGTGACCTCGATCCAGGCGGTCTACGTCCCGGCAGACGACTACACCGACCCGGCCCCGGCCTCGGTCTTCGCCCACCTCAACGCGACCACCGCGCTGTCGCGGTCGATCTCCGAGAAAGGGATCTACCCGGCGGTCGACCCGCTCGACTCGACCTCGACGATCCTCAAGCCCGACGTCGTCGGCGACGAGCACTACCGCACCGCGACCGAGGTCCAGGAGGTGCTGCAGCGCTACAAGGAGCTGCAGGACATCATCGCCATCCTCGGCATCGACGAGCTCTCCGACGAGGACCGCCAGACGGTCTCCCGGGCCCGCAAGATCGAGCGCTTCCTCTCGCAGCCGTTCTTCGTCGCCGAACAGTTCACCGGCCGCACCGGCGAGTACGTGCCGGTGGCCGAGACGGTCCGCGGCTTCCGCGAGATCCTCGACGGCGAGCACGACGACCTCTCCGAGGGTGCCTTCTACATGCAGGGCTCGATCGACCAGGTCCTCGAGAACGCCAAGTCGGCCGCGGCCGCCTAGGAGCAACTGTGGCCGCGGAGCACATGGTCGACGTCGAGATCCTGACCCCCGAGGGGGAGGTCTGGAGCGGTGAAGCGCGCCAGGTCTCGACCCGGACCGAGGTCGGCGAAATCGGCATCCTCGCCAACCACGCGCCGGTCCTGGCGGCGCTGCGGCCGACCGAGCTCCGCCTCCACCTCTCCGACTCGGAGACCAAAACCTACGCGCAGGCCCACGGCTGGCTGCAGGTCTACGGCAACCGGGCCCGGCTCCTGCTCGAGGAGGCGATCCCGCCCGAGGACCTCGACAGCGGCGCTCTGAAAGAGCAGCTGAGCGACGCCGAGCAGCGGCTCTCGGAGGCCGAGGAGGGCAGTGCTGAGTACAACCGGGCGCAGAAAGACAAGGACCGAGCGGAAGCTTTCTTGTCGATTGCAGGGGGATGAGGGGCGGCGACACCCCTCTTCCGGAATTGACCTCCCCTCCGCTTCGCTCCGGGGAGAACAAGCAGCGCGCTTCGCGCGCAATCACCAGATTGCATGTCGCCGAACATCCCTGCGGAGGGGTACCGTTCCCCCTTACTCAGGCCGCGGCGAAACCTCGGATGAGAGGCTCTCGGAGTTGTGGTTCCTTTCGGTCTCCAGGCGTCCGTAAAGAACCACGGAATGCCCGACTCTCATTGGACCCTCGGCTTGTGGTTCCTTTCGGTCGCCATGTGTCCATAACGAACCACGGAACGGTGGGTCGGCATGAGTGACGAGCTCGTCGTCCTTGCCAAACGGCTGATCAGCTTCGAGACCTGCGAGCCGGATGCGATCTCCGAGGCGGCTGGGTTCATCCAGGGGTGGCTGGAAGCTCGGGGGATCGAGACGCGGGCCGACGAGGTGCGCGGTCTGCCGGTGGTAATGGCCGAGGTTGGGCCCGAGGACGCCCCAACCGTGGTTCTGCACGGGCACATCGACGTGGTGCCCGGGCACGCCGGGCAGTTCGTGCCCGAGACCGCCGGCGACCGGCTGATCGGGCGGGGTGCCTATGACATGAAGGGCGCCGTCGCGGCGATGCTGATGGTCACCGCGGCGATGCGCGGGCAGGACCGGGTCCGGGTCCGGCTCGGGATCGTCGGCGACGAGGAGTCCGAGGAGGAGTCCGAGCGCGGCTCCGACCATCTCGTCGACACGGGGTTCCTCGGCGACTTCGCGATCACCGGCGAGCCGACCGACCTGCACATCGGGATCGAGGCCAAGGGCGTGCTGGCGCTGCGCCTCGAGGTGGGGGGAACCGCCGCCCACGGGGCCACTCCCTGGCTGGGTGACAACGCCGTTTTGAACGCGATCGACGTTTTCCGCAGTATCGAGTCGCTACCGTTTGCCCGGCACAGCTCCGAGCTCTTCGACCGACCGTCGATCAATCTGGGGAGGATCGTCGGCGGCGACGCTCTCAACAAGGTGCCCGACCGATGCGTGATCGACGTCGACATTCGCTACCTCCCGGACCAGGATCCGCAGGAGATCCTCGCCCAGGTGCGCGAGCTGCGGGGCATCGAGGTGCAGGCGCTGCTGACCAGGCCGCCGGCCACGGTCGAGCGCGACTCGGCCTACGTCCAGGCGCTGCGCACCGCGGCGACCGAGCACCACGACGGGGAGCCGATGAGCGTCGGCCGCGACGGCGCCTCCGACGCGGTCTCCTTCCTGCGGGTCGGGGTCCCGGCGGTCGAGTTCGGCCCGATCGGCGCTGGGCACCACGGCCCGGGCGAGTGGGTCTCGGTCTCCTCGCTGGAGACCTACCGCCAGGCGCTGGAGTCGTTCCTGCGAGCGATCCCGGACCGGCTCGATGACTGAACCCGTCGGCCCGGGCTGGGCGCCGAAGAAGCCGCCGCCGGACGGCAACGGCGACGAGGCCCCGAAGCCGAAGCGGTTCTGGTGGCGGTTCGCCCTCGCCTCGGTTCTGATCGTCGCGATCTCGGCCGGGACGACCGCGGCGGCGACGCTGCTCTACCTCGACAGCATCGCCAACGCGATTCAGCCGAAGAACGACAAGCTGCAGAAGCGGCTGAACAAGTTCCTCGCCGACGCCGGCGATGGCGGCGCCCAGACCTTTCTCGTGATCGGCTCTGACAAGCGGGCCAACGAAGCCGAAGACCCGGGCCGCTCGGACACGACGATGCTGATCCGGCTCGACCCCGACAAGAGCCTGATCTCGATGATGTCGATCCCGCGCGACCTGAAGGTCGAAATCCCGGGCTACGGAACCGGCAAGTTCAACGAAGCGTATGCCTACGGTGGCACCAAGCTCACCCTGCAGACGGTCAAGGACCTGACCGACCTGCCGATCAACCACGTCGTCAACGTCGACTTCCTCGGCTTCGCCCAGGGTGTCTACGCGATCGGCTGCGTCTACGTGGACATCGACCGCCGCTACTACCACTCGAACGCCGAATCGGCAGAACAGTACGCCGAAATCAACGTCCAGCCCGGCTATCAGCTGATGTGCGGCAAGCAGGCGCTCGACTACGTTCGCTACCGCCACACCGACACCGACATCGTCCGCTCGGCCCGCCAGCAGGAGTTCCTCAGCTCCGCCCGCTCGCGGATCTCGGTCGAGGACCTCGTCTTCGACCAGGGCGAACTGGTCGAGGCCTTCACCGACTACACGACCTCCGACATCAGCGACGGCGAGACCCTGCTGGAAGTGCTCAAACTGCTCGGCGCCTCGCGCAACGCGACGATCAACGAGGTCAACTTCCCGGCCGAACTCGGCCCCAGCTTCGTCTACACGACGCCTGGCGCGGTCGAAGCCGCCGTGCAGGAATTCCTCGGCGGCGAGACCACCCAGGAAGCGAAAGCGGCGCAGCGGCAGAGCCGCGAAGAAGCCGAAGCCGGTCGCAAGAAGCACAAGAAGCACGAGCCGAAGAAGAAGCCGAAACAGAAGAAGCCGAAGGTCGAGGTCGCGAAGCCGGGCAGCGACGGCCTCGTGCCAGCCGGCGAAGCCGGCAAGGCGGAGGCCAAGATCGTCGCCCGCCGCGCCCGTGGGTTCTTCCCGGCCTACTACCCGACCCGGCTCCCGGAAGGGACTCGCTTCGTCGAAAGCAATCCCTACGAGAAGGTGGTCGACCCCTACGTCTACAACCTCAAGGACGAGGACGGGAACCGTCACATCGCCTACCGGATGGTTCTCGTCGCGGAAATGTCGGACGGCACCCATTACTTCGGTGTGCAGGGGATTCGCGGCTGGTCGGACCCGCCGATCCTCGACGATCCGAGCCTGACCAAGGAGATCAACGGACGCGACTACGACATCTACGTCGACGGCGAAAATGTGAAAATGGTCGCCTGGCGGAGGGGGGATAACGCCTACTGGATCTCGAATGACCTCCTGCGGACCTTGACCAACGATCAGATGATCGGGATGGCGCGCTCCGCGAAGGTGATCGTCCCGTCCATGAAGAAGAAGCAGCCGAAGCCCGGAGGGAGCAGGGGATGAGCGAGCAGAAGGAAACCGTTGGGGTCATCGGGGTCGGCTGGGTCGGCCTGGTAACGGCCGCCTGCTTCGCCGAGCTCGGTCACCCGGTGATCGCGCGGGACATCGTCCAGGAGAAGGTCGATTCCCTCTCCCGGGGGGAGGTCGCGATCCACGAGCCGGGCCTCGGGGACCTGATCCAGCGCAACGCCGAGCGCCTCACCTTCACCACCGACATGGACGAGCTGCTGCAAAGCGCCCGCCTGCTCTTCGTCTGCGTCGACACCCCACCGACCTACTCGGGCGACGCCGATCTCTCGCGGGTGCGTGCCGTGGTCCAGGACCTGCCCGACGACAGCGACCACGTCCTGATCATGAAGAGCACCGTCCCGGCCGGCACCGGCGAGTCGATCCGCCGCGACATGCCCGGTCTCTCCTACGTCTCCTGCCCCGAGTTCCTCAAGGAGGGGACCGCGGTCGAGGACTTCATGCACCCCGACCGGGTCGTGGTCGGTGCCGATCCCGGCGACGAGGGGGCGGCGGCCGCGGTGGAAGCGCTCTACCGGCCGCTCGGCGGCGAGATCCTCCGCACCGACGTCGCCAGCGCCGAGATGATCAAGCTCGCCTCCAACGCCTTCCTGGCGACGAAGATCTCCTTCATCAACGAGATCGCCAACGTCTGCGAGGAGGTCGGCGCCGACGTCGGCCAGGTCGCCAAGGGGATGGGCCTCGACCAGCGGATCGGCAGCTCCTTCCTGCGCGCCGGGATCGGCTACGGCGGCAGCTGCTTCCCGAAGGACGTCAGCGCCCTAAAGATGCTGGCCGGCAACACCGGCTACCACTTCCAGCTGCTGACCTCGGTGATCGAGGTCAACGAGCTGCAGAAGCGCCGCGTCGTCGGCAAGCTGGAGAAGCATCTCGGCTCGCTGATCGGCAAGCGGGTGGCGCTGCTCGGCCTCGCCTTCAAGCCCGACACCGACGACATGCGCGAGGCCTCGAGCCTGGTGCTCGCCGCAAGGCTGCAGGGCGAGGGGGCCGAGGTGGTCGCCTACGACCCAGTCGCCTCCGAGCGGGCCGCGGAGCTGCTCGGCTCGGTCGAGATGGCGACCTCGGCGATGGAGGCCCTGGAGCGCGCGGACGCCGCTGTCCTGGTCACCGAGTGGGGCGAGTTCGCCGAGCTCGACTGGGCCGCCGCGGCCGAGCGGATGACCCGGCCGCTGATCGTCGACGGCCGCAACTTCCTCGACCCGGAGAAGCTGGTGGCCGCCGGCTTCGAGTACGAGGGAATAGGACAGACCGTGAACTCCGCTCGACCCGCCCCTGCTTCCTAGTGTCTCCCACCAGTCAGGGGAGATAGGGAATGCAGGCCATCGTCTTGGTGGGCGGCGAGGGAACCAGGCTGCGGCCGCTGACCTCCGACGTGCCGAAGCCGGCGGTGACCCTGGTCGACCGGCCCTTTCTCGCCTACGCGATCGAGTGGCTCGCCGCCCACGGGGTCACCGAGGTCGTCCTCGCCTGCGGCTTCCTGCCCGACGTGCTGCGCGCGGCTCTCGCCGACGAGGAGGAGCGGGCCGGGGTGGAGATCACCTACGTCGCCGAGCCCGAGCCGCTCGGCACCGCGGGGGCGATCCGCTTCGCCGCCGACGCCCTGGGCGAGCGCCTGGAGGACCGCTTCCTCGCCCTCAACGGCGACGTCCTCGCCGACCTCGACCTCTCGGCGCTGCTCCGCGCCCACGAGGAGCGCGGCGCCCGCGCAACGATCGGGCTGCACCCGGTCGAGGACTCCTCCGCCTACGGGCTGGTCAGCTGCGACGAGGGGGGGCGGGTTTCGGAGTTCCTGGAGAAGACCGGCGAGGCGGTGCCCGGCGAGATCAACGCCGGCGCCTACGTGCTCGAGCGCTCGGTGCTCGATCTCGTGCCGGCCGGCCAGGCGGTCTCGATCGAGCGCGAGGTCTTCCCGCGGCTCGTCGGCGACGGCCTCTGCGGGCTGCTGCTGGACGGCTACTGGATGGACATCGGCACGCCGGAGCGCTACCTGCAGGCGAGCTGGGACATCCTCGAGGGCCGGGTGGAAACCCAGGTCCGTCCCACCGCGCCGGGGCTGCTGGTCGGCGGCGACGCGGTCATCGACGAGGAGGCGAGGGTCGGCCCGCGCGCCGTCGTCTCCGGCGGCTGCCGCGTCGAGCGCGGAGCCGAGGTCGGCGACTCGGTCCTGCTCGAGGGCTGCACCGTCGGCCGCGACGCCCTCGTCCAGGGCTCGATCCTCGCTCCGGGAGCCGAGGTCGGACCCGGTGCGCAGCTCGTCAACGCCGTGATCGGCCGAGATGAAAGAGTCCCCGCCTGATGAGCCCGATCCTCGACGACACCCTCGACCTCCCCAACCAGCTTCGCGACGCCCTCTGGCGGATCGAAACCGCCCGCCTGGAGCCGGCCGACTCGGCCGGGCTGATGGTCTGCGGGATGGGGGGCTCGGCGATCGGCGGCGACCTCGCCGCCGCCGCCCTCGGCGACCGGCTGACCAGGCCGCTGGTAACGATCCGCGGCTACGAGCTGCCGAGCTGGGCGACGCCCGAGTGGACCGTCCTCTGTTCCAGCTATTCCGGCAACACCGAGGAGACCCTCGCCTGCTTCGAGGCGGCCGAGGCGCTGGGTGCCCGCCGGCTGGTGGTCAGCACCGGCGGCCAGCTGGTCGAGCAGGCACGCGAGGCTGGGGTGCCGGTCGTCGGCCTGCCGGGGATCTTCCAGCCGCGGGTGGCTGTCGCCTACATGTTCGCCGCCGCCGTCGAGGCGGCTGCGCTGGCCGGCGTGGCGCCGCGCATCCGCACCGAGATCGACGCGGCCGCGGCTTTCCTCGAGGGCCGCAGTGAGGAGATCAAGGCCCGGGCGGCCGAAATCGCGGCCGAGCTCGACGGCGCCGTGGCCGTCGTCTACGGCAGCGACCTGACCGCGCCGGTCGCCAAGCGCTGGAAGACCCAGATCAACGAGAACGCCAAGGCGCCGGCGTTCGCCGCCGAGCTGCCCGAGGCCGACCACAACGAGATCTGCGGCTGGTCCCCCGGCGCCGGCGCCGAGCGGATGGCCGCGGTCTTCCTCGAGGACTGCGACCAGCACCCGCGCGAGCGCCGCCGCTTCGAGCTCACCGCCGGCCTCGTCGCGGCCGGCGCGGCCGCCGTCGTGCGGCTGGAGACGGTGGGGGAGACCCGGGTCGAGCGCCTGTTATGGACGACGCTGCTCGGCGACCTGGTCTCGTTGGAGATGGCGCGACTGCGGGAAGTCGACCCGGAGAGCATCGTCTCGATCGACAAGCTGAAGGAGGGCATGGCCGCATGAGGGCAATGGTGCTGGCGGCGGGATTGGGGACGCGGCTGCGGCCGATCACCTACGAGATGCCGAAGCCGATGGTCCCGGTGCTGAACAAGCCGGTGATGGAGCACATCCTGCGCCTGCTCGCCCGCCACGGCTTCACCGAGACGATCGCCAACCTGCACTGGTTCCCGGACCTGATCGAGGGCTACTTCGGCGACGGGAAGGGCAGCGGCGTCTCCCTCACCTACAGCCACGAGGAGCAGCTGCTGGGCACCTCGGGCGGCGTCCGCAACGCGGCAGAGTTCCTCGGCGACTCCTTCCTGATCATCTCCGGCGACGCGCTCACCGACATCGACCTGACGGCGATGCGCGAGTTCCACGACTCGCACGACGGGATCGCGACCCTGGCGATGAAGCGGGTGCAGGACACGAGCCAGTTCGGCGTCGCGATCGTCGGCGCCGACGGGCGGATTCAGGGCTTCCAGGAGAAGCCGGACCCCTCCGAAGCGCTCTCCGACCTCGCCAACTGCGGCATCTACATGTTCCGCAAGGAGATCTTCGACTTCTTCCCCGAGCCGGGGACGAGCAAGGCGGCGGGGGAGGGCGACCCGCCCGGGTTCGCCGACTGGGCGATGGACGTCTTCCCGCGCCTGCTCGACGGCGACGTCCCCTTCTACTCGCACGAGATCGACGCCTACTGGAACGACATCGGCAACCTCGAGGAGCTGCGCGAGGGCAACGTCGACGCCCTCACCGGCGCGGTCGAGGTCGAGCGCGATGGGAAGCTGGTCGACGGCTTCCGCAGCGGCGAGCGGATGGAGGGAGAGCCCGACCTCGTCGGCCCGGTACTCCTCGGCCCCGGCTGCGAGATCGGCGACGACGTCCGCATCGACGGCCCAACCGTGATCGGCGACGACGTCACCGTCGGCAACGGCGCCCGCCTCAAAGAGGTAATCGCCCTGCCGAACGCCCAGATCCCACCCCGCCAGGTCCTGATCAACGCCATAGCCGGCGCCCGTCCCTGAACAGAATTTGTGGGGCAGGGTGCCGGTGGGGGTGTCCCGGGAGCACCTCCGCCGGGAGAAACGTTTGATTGCTGGCGCCTCAAAGCATGTGGCCCGGCTCCATGCTGAGTACCCGGGACACCCCCACCGGCACCCTCCTCAACACGCTCCGGCAGACGCCCAACCTCGAGACCGCAAAAAGGCCTCTTGGAGAGGCAATTTTGCGGTCTCGGCGAAAAGCAGAACTCGTAGATGCTGTCGCAGGAGGGACACCCGTCCCTCCCTACCGCAACGGCTTTATCTCGCGAAAGAGTCGACCCAGAGAATTTACTTTTTGCGCGCCACGCGTGCGCTGTGCCTCGGCAGGGTCGGGGCGTGGAGCTTTTGCCGCGAATCGGGGTTGCGCTGGTGCCGGCGCTTTGTGCGGCCTGCGGGCGGTCTTGTCGGTTCGATGCGGTGATCTGCACGAGGTGCGGGCGGCGGTTGGCTGGGGCGGATCCGTTCCTGGGGAGCGGGCCGGCGGGGTTGGACAAGGTCTGGTCCTCGGCTTCTTATGAAGGGGCGGCGCGGGATCTGGTTGGGGCGCTGAAGTTCCGGCGGCTGCTCGCGGTCGCCGACCTGATGGCCGAGCGGATCGAGTGGCTGGCGCCGGCCCACATGTTGAGCGGGACGATCGTCCCGGTGCCGCCGGCGCCGCCGCGACTGCGGCGGCGGGGGTTCGACCCGGCCGGGGAGCTGGCGGCGGCGCTGGCGGCGCGGCTCGAAGCACCGCTCTCGAACTGCCTGGAGCGCCGCGGCGGCGGTCGCCAGGTCGGCAAGAGGCGGGCCGAGCGGGTCGGTCACCCTCCCCGCATCCAGCCTCGCGGTGCGGCTCCGCGCAGCGTGCTCCTGGTCGACGACGTCCTCACCACCGGGGCAACCCTCACGGCCTGCGCTCGCGCGCTTCGGGCCGTGGGGGCGTCCCGTGTGGTGGCGGTGACCTTTGCCCGGCGCCTCTAGTTGGCTCTCCGCGGCCCTACGGCCGTGCCTCGGCCGGGCGGCCTCGCATCTGGTCGACAAGCTGCCTGGTGCGACGGCGCTTGCGACGCAGTTCGCGGTGCTTCTTCACCTGCCGGCTCATGTCCTCGGCAAGCTCGCGCACCGAATGGGTCATCTCAGGGCTGCACTCCCGAGCGTGCAGCGTCACTCCCTTCAAGTAGAACGTCGCCTCCGCCACCTGGCTGTCGGCGACCCGCGGGTTGCGCTCTTCCGAGAGCACCACCTCCAAGGTCGCGAGCGGCGAGACCTGCCGTCCCAGCCGCTGGAAGCGCTTCCGCACCGTCTCACGCAGGTCGTCCGTCATCTCGACGTTTCGGCCCCGAATCTCAATCCGCATGAGTGCCTCCTTGTGGTTGAGCATCGATCGTACGCTCCTCGGCGGAGGGCGACAAGGGGCAATTAATGTCGCACCGCTAACCTTGAGCAATGCCAGCGATGGACCTCGTAACGAAGGCGCTGCGCGCGGGAGAGGGACGGAAATTCAAGTCCTACCAGAAGCGCGCGGAGGCGATCAATCGATTCGAGCCGGAGATGGAAGCGCTCTCCGAGGAGGAGATCCGCACCGAGGCGGACTCCCTGCGCGAGCGCGCCCGCAACGGCACCTCGCTCGAGGACCTGCTGCCGGAGGCGTTCGCCCTCTGTCGCGAGGCCTCGCGCCGGTCCACCGGACAGCGTCACTACGACGTCCAGCTGATCGGCGGCATGGTCCTCCACGACGGCGGCATCGCCGAGATGAAAACCGGCGAGGGAAAGACCCTGACCGCGACCCTGCCGGTCTTCCTCAACACCCTCGCCGGCAAGAGCGTCCACCTCGTCACCGTCAACGACTACCTCGCCCGCCGCGACCAGGAATGGATGAAGCCGATCTACGACGCCCTCGGAGTCACCTCTGATGCGCTCCAGGACGGCGACGACCACGCCACCCGCCAGCGCAAGTACGCGCTCGACGTCACCTACGGGACCAACTCCGAGTTCGGCTTCGACTACCTGCGGGACAACATGGCCGATGCGCTCGAGCACTGCGTCCAGCGCGACCACAACTTCGCGATCGTGGACGAGGTCGACAACATCCTCATCGACGAGGCGCGGACGCCGCTGATCATCTCCGGCCAGCCCGAACAGGCGGCCCAGACCTATTACACCTTCGCCCGCCTCGCCAAGCAGATGAAAGGCGTGCCGGCGAAACAGAAACTGAAATCGCTCGGCGAGTCACGCGAGACCCACGACGCCGACTACGACTACGAGTACGACGAGAAACACAAGACCGTCTCCCCGACCGAGCGCGGCGTGAAAAAAGCCGAGGATTTCATCGGCGTCGACAACCTCTACCTCGGAGAGCACGGCAGCCTCGTCAACCACCTCGTCCAGTCGCTGAAGGCCGAGTCGCTCTACAAGAAGGACGACGACTACGCGGTGATCGACGGCGAGGTGATGATCATCGACGAGTTCACCGGCCGCATCCTCGAGGGCCGGCGCTGGTCGGAGGGCCTGCACCAGGCGGTCGAGGCGAAGGAGGGCGTGGCGATCCGCGAGGAGAACCAGACCCTGGCGACGATCACCCTGCAGAACTACTTCCGGCTCTACGACAAGCTTTCCGGCATGACCGGCACCGCCCTGACCGAGGCGACCGAGTTCATGAAGATCTACAAAATGCCCGTGGTCGAGATCCCGACCAACAGGGATATGGTCCGGGCCGACCGCAACGACCAGATCTTCAAAACCAAAGACGGCAAGTGGAAAGCGGTGCTGGACGAAATTGTCAGCCGCCACGAGAAGGGCCAGCCGGTCCTGGTGGGAACCGTCTCGGTCGAGGTCTCGGAGATGATCTCCGGGGCGCTGAAACGGGACGGGATCAAACACGCGGTCCTCAACGCGAAGCCCGAGCACGCCGAACGAGAGGGTGAGCTGATCGCCCAGGCCGGTCGCACAGGAGCGGTGATGATCGCCACCAACATGGCCGGTCGCGGCGTCGACATCAAGCTCGGCGGCGACCCCGAACACCTGGCGATCGCCGAGCTGAAAAAGCAGGGGATCACGCACGAGAGCGAGGGCTACGAGGAGGCACTTGCCGCCAAGACGATCGAGCTGGAGCCGCAGTGCAAGGCCGCGGCCGAGGAGGTGCGCGAGCTCGGCGGGCTCTTCATCTGCGGCACCGAGCGCCACGAGTCGCGCCGCATCGACAACCAGCTCCGCGGCCGCTCCGGCCGCCAGGGCGACCCCGGCGAGTCACGTTTCTTCCTCTCCGCCGAAGACGACGTGATCCGCCTCTTCGCCGGCGACCGGATCTACAAAATCCTCGACAAACTCGGGCCGGTCGAAGATGACGGCAGCGAAGTTCCGCTGGAAGCGAAGATGCTGACGAAAACCGTCGAGAACGCCCAGAAGAAGGTCGAGGAGCAGAACTTCCTGATCCGCAAACGCGTCCTCGAGTACGACGACGTGATGAACGAGCAGCGGCGGGTGATCTACAAATACCGCCGCGAGATCCTCGAAGGCCGCGACATCTCCGAAAACGCCCGCGACGAGCTGGAGGGCGTGATCGAGCGGCTGGTCGACGAGTACACCGCCGGCGAACTGCTCGAGGAATGGGACCTCGAGGAGCTGGAGACGCAGCTGCGGCAGATCTGGCCGGTCGGGATCGAGGTCGGCAGCCTCGCCCCGGAGACCGTCGATCGCGAGCAGCTCAAGGACGCCCTCGACGAGGACGCGATGAGCGCCTACGACGAGCGCGAGGAACAGCTCGGCGAGGAGCTGATGCGCTACCTGGAGCGGTCGATCCTGCTGCAGGTGATCGACAACCGCTGGCGCGAACACCTCTTCGACATGGACTACCTGCGCGAAGGGATCCACCTCCGCGGCTTCGCCCAGATCGACCCCCTCGTCGCCTACAAAAACGAGGGCTACCAGATGTTCGAAGAGCTGATGCACTCGATCTGGGACGAGTTCTCGAAACTGGTCTTCCGCGCCGAGGTCGAAGTCCAGCCGGGAGCGGGCGGCGCCGCCGCCGCCAACGGCGAGGGCGATCCCAGGAGCTTCGCCTACTCCGGCGGCACCAGCGAGAATCAGCCTTCGGCGCTGACCGAGGTTGCGGCCGCCAGCGGTGCCAGCGCCGTCGACGTCGCCGCCGCCGGAGCTGCGGGCCCCGGCAGCGGCGAGGTCGTCGAGACCGTGGTCAAGGGCGAGCACGACGACATCGGTCGCAACGACCCGTGTTGGTGTGGCAGTGGCAAGAAGTTCAAGAAGTGCCACGGCGCCTGAGGGCGCATGACTGACCCAGTCCGCGAGTTCATCCGGGCGTTCAACGAGCGGGACCTGGACGCGTTCGTCGCGGTGCTCGACCCCGAGGTGGAACTGCACGCCAGCCGCGGGTTGCGGAAGGGGATCGAGGCGGCGCGGGTCTGGGCGACGCGGCCGCCCGGCGGGGTGCAGCAGACGATCGAGCTGGAGCAGCTCTACGAGGACGGGACCGAAAGCGGCGGCGGCCGGGCCGTCGCCTTGATCCTCCGCCGCTGGAATTGGGAAGAGGACCAGAGCGTCGCGGGCATCGACCTGATGGCCTGGGCCTTCGAGCTGCGCGACCACAGGATCCGCAGCTGGCGCCCGTATGACAGCCGCGACGAGGCGCTCCGCGCCGCCAACTTCGCCCGGCCCTAGCCAGGCGGGGGGCGGCGGCCTACGATGAACCGGATGTCATCCGTCGCTCCCGACAACGTCGAGGCAACCGAGGCCTGGAGCGGGCCGCTCTTCGAGATCTTCCTCGAGTACCGGGACCTGACCACCGGCGGGCTCGGCGCTCACGGCGAGGTGGCGATGCGATCGAACCCGCCTCAGCCGGGGGAGCGGGCGATCGACATCGGCTGCGGGTTCGGCGACACCACGCAGCGGCTGGCAGAGCTGGTGGGTCCAGAGGGCTCGGCCCTCGGGGTCGACGTCTCCCCGCCGTTCATCGAGACGGCGCAGAAAGAGGCCGAGGAAGCCGGGCTGGAGAACGTCGAGTTCCGGCTCGCCGACGTGCAGACGCTGGAGCTACCGCAGGAATTCGACTACGCCTACTCGCGGATGGGGATCATGTTCTTCGCCAATCCGGTCGCCGCCCTGCGCAACGTCCGCGCGGCCCTGAGGCCTGGCGGCCGCTTCACCGCCGTCGTCTGGCGCCGCAAGCTCGACAACGAGTGGGTCCATCGCGCCGAGCAGATCGTCGACGAGTACCTCGAGCACCCGGAGGAGAGCGACGAACCGACCTGCGGCCCGGGCCCCTTCTCGATGGCCAACGCCGACACCGTCACCGAGCAGCTGAAGATCGCCGGCTTCGAGGAGATCGGGCTGCGCCGCTGCGACCTGCCGATGAAGGTCGGTGCAGACCTCGACCAGGCGGTTGAGTTCGGAATGGCCCTTGGCCCCGCCGGCGAGATCCTGCGACTCTGGGGCGACCGGGTCGACGAGATCCGCCCCGATATCGCCGCCAAGATCCGCGCCGCGATCGCCGATTTCGAGACCCCCGACGGCGTTTTCGCTCCCGCGTCGACTTGGATCATCACCGCCCAGGTCCCTTCGACATAGAACAGAGCCTGTCGCAGGAGGGACGGGTGTCCTCTGGCCGACCGGCGTCCTGATTTTCGCACTGACAGCTTGGCGAGAGATGGGGAGTTAGCGGCGAAAATCCCAGGGAGGTCAGGGGACACCCGTCCCTCCCTACCGCCACAGCCCCCGAGCCCAATAACCTGTGCGAATGGCCGACGCCGCGCAGAGTCAATCCGTTGCGCCACGCCTGGCCGCCGTCCGCGAGCAGCTGTCCCTGCTCTCGGACTACCTTTGACCCCGCTGCGCTCGAGGCCGAAGCCAGCCGCCTAGAGGAGGAGATGGGCCAGCCGGGCTTCTGGGACGACCAGGACGCCGCCGCCCGCACCTCCGCCGCCCACGCCCGCGCCCAGCGCCGGCTGGAGATGTTCCGCGGGCTCGAGCAGGACGTCGCCGACCTCGGCGACCTGGCCGAGATGGCGGCCGAGGACGAGGAGATGGCGGCCGAGCTCGACTCGCAGCTGGGCTCTGCCGAGCGGCAGCTGGCCGAGCTGGAGGAGGCGCGGCTGTTCAGCGGCGAGTACGACGCCGGCGACGCGGTCGTCACCGTCCACGCCGGCGCTGGCGGCACCGACTCCCAGGACTGGGCCGAGATCCTGCTGCGGATGTACCTGCGCTGGGCCGAACGCCGCCGCTTCGACGTCGAGATGGTCGAGGCCTCGCCGGGGGAGGAGGCCGGCCTCAAGTCGGCCACCTTCATCGCCCGCGGCGAGAACGTCTACGGGCTCTTCGCCGCCGAGCGCGGTGTCCATCGCCTGGTCCGGATCTCTCCCTTCGACTCCTCCGCCCGCCGTCACACCAGCTTCGCCCAGGTCGACGTCGGCCCGGTGGTCGAGGACAGCGTCGACGTCGAGGTCGCCGATGACGACCTGCGGATCGACACCTACCGTGCCTCCGGCGCCGGCGGTCAGCACGTCAACAAGACCGACTCGGCCGTACGGATCACCCACCTCCCGACCGGGGTGGTCGTCCAGTGCCAGAACGAGCGCTCGCAGACGCAGAACAAGGCGGTCGCGATGCAGCTGCTGCGCTCGAAGCTGATCGAGCTGGAGGAGCGCAAACGCTCCGAAGAGCTGGCGAAGGCACGCGGCGAGGTCAAAGACGTCGCCTGGGGATCGCAGATCCGCAGCTACGTGATGCACCCGTACACGATGGTCAAGGACCACCGCACCGAGCACGAGGTCGGTGACGTGCAGCGGGTCCTCGACGGCGACATCGACGAGTTCATCCGCGACTACCTGAACAAGACCGCCGCCTCGTCGGCCAAGTAGATGCCGCCGCTCTTCCATCTCGAACGGGCGGCGGGCGGCGAGCCGGAGGGGCTGCTGATCCTCCACCACGGGCGCGGCACCGACGAGAGCGACCTGCTCGGCCTCGCCGACTTCCTCGACCCCGAGCGGCGGCTGCAAGTCATCACCCCGCGGGCGCCGTTGCAGCTGCCCGGTTCGCCCGGCTACCACTGGTACCTGGTGCCGCGGGTCGGCTATCCAGACCCGGAGACCTTCGCGGCGGCGCGCGAGGCGCTCGCCGAGCTGCACGACGGCCTCTGGGAGGAGACCGGCATCGGCCCCGAGCGCACCGTCCTCGGCGGCTTCTCGATGGGGGCGGTGATGAGCTATGCGACGGGGCTCGCCGCCGGGCGCCCTTCGGTGGCCGGAATCCTCGCCTTCAGCGGCTTCGTGCCGACGGTCGAGGGTTGGCAGCCCTCACTCGCTGACCGCACCGAGACCAAGGGCTTCGTCAGTCACGGCCGCAACGACCCGGTGATCGGCGTCGAGTTCGCCGAGCGGGCGCGGGAGCTGCTCTCCGCAGGCGGGCTCGACGTCACCTATCGGGAGTCCGAGCTGGGCCACCAGATCGACCCGGCGCACCTGCGCGAAGCTAGTGCTTGGGTCGGCGAACTGCTTCGCTGAGGTGCAGACCGCAGGACGGCGGGCTGTCGACGACCTGAAGATCCACGCTCACCTCGCGTGCCGCCAGCGCCTTTTTGGTCTGCTTCTCGGCCAGCTCGAAGGTGTCGCGGTAGACCCCTGAGCGACGGAAGCGGGCGTGGCTGGTCCCGAGGTAGACCGCGCCCTTGACCCCGCGCAGGACCGCCTCGACGCTGACGCTGGCCGGCCCCCAGGTGCGGTAGTGGACGCTGAGGCGCAGTCGTCGCTTGCCGGGGTTGACGCTGACCGCGGCGCTGGCGTCCTTCAGCAGGCACCCGTCTTCCCCGGCCCCGCGATTACCCCGCGGTTCTTCGTCTTCTTCTTCACAGACTTCCTCTTCGTCGCCCTCGCAGGCTTCTTCGGGTTCTCCCTCTTCTTCGTCGGCGGGGTCGTCACCGGCTTCGTCCGCTTCGTCTTCGGGCGCGACCAGCGGCACCGCCTCGGCGGTCTGGGTGAGCAGGCTCGCCTGGGCGGGAAGGGCGGCGCTGAGCAGGGCGAGGAGCGAGAGAACGAGGAGGAGGGGGAGCTTTCGCATCGCTCCTTGTCATCGGAGCGAGCGCGGGGCCTGCTTTAGGTGCTCGGCTTTTCGTCCAGGCCGCCCTCGAGCTCCAGGAGAGCCTGCTTCATCGGCAGGCCGCCGCCGTAGCCGCCGAGGGCGCCGCTGGTGCGCAGCACGCGGTGGCAGGGGACGACGAGCGGGATCGGGTTGCTGCCGCAGGCGGTGCCGGCGGCGCGAACCGCTCGCTCGTTGCCGGCCCTGCGGGCCATCTCGGTGTAGCTGCGGGTCTGGCCGTAGGGGATGCGGTTGATCGCCCGCAGCACCCGCTGGCGGAAGCCGCCGCTGAGCTGCCAGTCGAGCGGCAGGTCGAAGCGGTCGAGCTCGCCGGCGAAGTAGAGGTCGAGCTCGCGGCGTACCTCGTCAAGTTCCGCCGGGGCCTCGAGGACCCGCGGCGAGACGCGATCGGCGAGCTCGACGAGCAGCTCGTCGGCATCCTGGTTTGGCAGCCCGACGCGGACCAGGCCGCGCTGGGTCTTGGCCAGCAGCAGCTGCCCGAAGGGCGAGTCGGCGGTCGCGTAGGCAACGTCGAGCAGGCCCTCCTCGGCGGCTCGCGCCCTGAGCCCCTCCAGTGCCTCGGAATCGATCGCCTTGCTCATGCCAGCTCCTTTCGCAGTCGTTTCAGGCCCTCGTGCAGGCTGCGCCGCGCCGCCTCCGGCGAGCAGCCCAGGGCGGCGGCGATCTCGGCGTGCGGCAGGTCGCTGCCGTAGCGGAGCGCCACCGCGGCCCGCTGCTTCGGCGGCAGCGCGCCGACGGCCTCCCAGAGCCCCTGGTCGGGCTCCGGCAGGCCGTTTTCGGCCGCGGCCTCGGGGACCTCGGCGACCGGGATCGGCCGGCGTCCGCTGGCGCGATGGTGGTCGATCGCCTTGCGGTGGGCGATCGTCAGCAGCCAGCCGCGCAGGTTGCTCGCGTCGCCGAGCTCGGGATAGGCGCGCAGCGCCGCCAGAAAGGTCTCCTGGAAGCAGTCCTCGGCTCCGTCGCGGCCGACGGCGCCGCGCAAGATTCCCATCACCGCGGCGGCATGCTCGTCCAGAACGGTTTGAAACGGCGGCAGCGCGGTCACTCTGTGGATTAAACGTGCCAGCGCACCGAAACGTGAGATCCCCCAGGCCGAGTTGCCGTTTTGTCCCGCAT
>Ga0307280_10000052_pt1 | contig 23985 bp, 17 predicted proteins | sample ER_DNA_119_FD_194479 | JGI IMG/M metagenome (GOLD analysis project Ga0307280, IMG submission 194479) | Bulk soil microbial communities from the East River watershed near Crested Butte, Colorado, United States - ER_DNA_119 | ecosystem: Environmental > Terrestrial > Soil > Floodplain | place...
CTCTGCTATCAGGAGATGGGCGATCCGGACGGGGAGCCGCTGCTGCTGGTGATGGGGCTGGCGACGCAGATGATCGCCTGGGACGAGGAGTTCTGCGCGATGCTGGTCGAGCGGGGCTTCCGCGTCGTCCGCTTCGACAACCGCGACATCGGCCGCTCGACCAAGCTCGAGCGCGCCGGCGTCCCCAACCTGCTCGCGATGGCGGTCGGCCGCCGCGCCAACGCGCCCTACTTCCTCCGCGACATGGCCGCCGACACCGTCGGCCTGATGGATCACCTGGAAATCGAGTCCGCCCACCTGGTCGGCGCCTCGATGGGCGGGATGATCGCCCAGAGCACGGCAATCGACCATCCGCAGCACGTCCGTTCCCTTACCTCGATCATGTCGACGACCGGCAGCCGCCGCGTCGGCCATCCGAGCTACAAAACTTTCGGCCTGCTGGTCGGCAAACCGCCCCGCGAGCGCGAGGCGGCGATCGAGCGCGTCGTCAAGACCTTCAAGACGATCGGCTCGCCGGGCTTCCCCTTCGAGGAGGAGCGAGTCCGCGAGATCGCCGGCCGCTCCTTTGACCGCGGTCACAGTCAGGCCGGCATCGCTCGCCAGCTGCACGCGATCACCGCCTCCGGCGACCGCACCCCGGGCCTGCGCCAGCTCGACATCCCGGCCCTGGTCATCCACGGCGGCAACGACGTCCTCGTCAACCCTTCCGGTGGCCGTGCCACTGCGAAGGCAATCCCCGGCGCCCGCCTGAGGATCATCGACGGCATGGGTCACGACCTGCCACGGGCGCTGTGGCCGGAGTTCGTCGAGGAGATCGCCGCCAACGCGGCGAGAGCGCCCGAAGGCGCGCCCGCCGCGCCGGTCGCCTAGTCCCCCTGAGTGCGGCTGAAAGGAGTCGAACCTTCACGGGCTCTCGCCCACACGGACCTGAACCGTGCGCGTCTACCAGTTCCGCCACAGCCGCGCGGGAGGCCAATTTACCGGTTGCGCGCCCCACGCCCCCGGCCGCCTCGCGAAGCCGCCCTGTGACAGACGTCTCGCACCCTCCCGCCGCCGCCCCGCTAAAATGGCCGCCTCCTCGCCGCTATCGTCTAGGGGACTAGGACGCCGGATTCTCAGTCCGGAAACCGGGGTTCGAATCCCCGTAGCGGTACTTCTCGAAAGCGCTCTGTCAAGCCAAGTGCACCGGGCTTGACGGGGCTTTTTCATTTTCTGAGGCAACAGCTGGGCAACACGGAGCCTCGCGTTTAGTCACCAGAAGGCAGGATGGATCGAGGATTTCAGCACTAGCAAGCTGTTCCTAGGGATCGAGACCAAGGCATGGAAGGCAACAAGCGCCGATCCGCGGTTTTGTTGCCTCAAATTAATCAGGCTCGGCTTCAAAAAGCATGCGGTCTACTCCGCTGACGCCGTCTTTCGGTGGCTCGAGAATCCACCTGCGGAGGACTCTTCGCGCGAGTTCCCGCGTTTCCTCAACGACGGCGGTCAGGCTCCTCTTGATCGTTCCGCCATGGACGACCCTGGAACGATCGTTGTAGGAGTCCTTGGCTTGCTTGAACACCGCCTCGCGATCGTCAGGTCCGGTTCCCGCCAGCGCGGCGATGCGGAGAGAGACCCGGTACTTGAGCTCACTGTTGTCGTCCGACAGAAGTAGTGCCTCGAAGGCGATCCACAGATCGATCAGGCTGTCCTCGTCCTCGTATCGGGAGTAGGCGGAACTGAACCGACGCAGGGCGAGGGCCAGGCTTCGGTCAATTCGGGATGCACGCATTCGCCGTAGAAGCTCGCTGATCTGCTTCTCGTCGCCGGCTTCGATCCGGGTGCGCGGAGGCCGCTCCACGTCCAGGGTCTCATCCCAAATCTCCCGCATGGCTTCGCCGTTGTGGTCGGCGGGGGGTCCAAATAGGTAGACCTGGTAGTAGGGGCTGGTGAAAGGATCGGTTGGGGGGTCCAGCCGAGTCCAGATCATGGTGCTCCGGACTATGCCGGGGTGGTGGAGCCGCAACGTCAGAACGACGTCTTCGACGACCTCGATCCCGATGTCGTGACCGGGTGGGCTATCGATTGGCCGTTTCCACCTGTAGTCGACTACGTGGCTCCATCTATCGAGCGCCAACGTGCCCAAGGACTCACCGCGCATTTGGCCGTGTTCCCGCCACAGCTCTCCCCGGTCCCGGTCGGTGAAAGGGCGGATGACCAAGCCGTCGCCGATTGGAATTGGCACGTCGGGGCCATCGAAAAACCGCAGCGGCGCAATCGTGCGAAAGGCCCCGGTCCTTGACTTCTGGTCTGCGGTCCACTGGGCCGTCAGCTTGCGCGCCAGCGCGGCGTCCCACTGCCAGTTTGGTCGCTCTGTGCCATAGCACTGCAGGATCGGGATCAAGACATACCTCCAGAATTCTCGTGCTCGGTCCTCTTGGGTGTGCCCGCCGAGCAGGACGTCCTCTAGCGATCCCTCCTCGAGTCGCTCGACGGCCTTCGTCAGAGACTCGCTCATCCCATCTGCCTCGCTGAGCTCTTGGGAGAACGCTTCCCAATCGATCTCAAGCTCGTCGCGCTCGACCAGTTCACCGTCGTCGCGGCCCAGCTTCCGAATTTTCCGCTCGGGGATTCCGCTTGACCCGGCGATGGTGCGTGCTCGTGCGCAACTGAGCTCGAGTCCGGCAAGCAGGTCGGATTCCCTATGTTCGCCCGCGCCCTCCAATTGCAGCCCGAGCGTACTGCGTTCCGCTCTTGCGCAGAACGGCTGCTCAGCTATCCCAGGGAAGCCGCCAGATCCTTGGTTCAGCTTGCGAACATCGTGACGCACCTCCTCCGATCAGGTGATCCTCGCCAAACCAGTCCTCGTCCTAGACTGCTCCGAGGGCCACATCGGTCTATCGGTCGACCTTCATCGCCGACCTATTGGACTTCGACGCCGATCATCTCCCAAAAGGCAGTCTCGGCGACCAGCCTGGTTCCATACTCGCGCGCTTGACGGGCCTTGCCCGACGTCGAATGGGGATCGGCGAGGACGAGTAGGTCGAGGCTCTTCGTTACCCGCGGTAGGACCGTCAGCCCGGCGGCCGTTGCTAGGGCGGCCGCTCGCTCCCTGGTTAGCGGCTCGCCGTCGTGCTGGCAGGCGAGCGCACCGGTGAAGCAGACGGTACGGCCCGCAAGCTCATCGCGAGGGGGCCTCTCGGTGGCGCGGGTTGAGCCCGGATCCTGATCCAGGTTGGCCTCGAGGTCTTCGACGCTGAGAGCTTCGCCGATCAGGTAGAGGTCCTCGCGCTCGCGCGCGGTGACTTCTCCGTCGCGCTGGGCGAGGGCGACGAGGTGGTTGAGGTAGTCATGATGGAGACCGTCGAGCGCATCTCGGTCGATCCCCAGCGTCCTAGCCAGCGCGACCAGCTCCTCTCCCTCGGCTGTGTCGAGCTGGCGGTCCTCGATTGCCCGCTCGAGGACCTCTAGGTAGGCGGCCTCGTCGGATCCCTCCCGGCCTGGGGGAAGCTCCGCCGCGGCAATCAGCCTGCTCAGCGGCGAAGCCTCGAGTGGCTGGGCGAAGGCGGGTTGGCGGAGCTGCGGCTTTGCCCTCTGTCCATCAATCGGCCACGCATCGCGGGGGAGTACCTTGCCCTTGACCAGGGCGTTGTAAGAGGCGAAGCGATCCAGGTAGCGGGCGAGGATCGCGGCGGCTACCTCGGCGTCGGACAGCGCGGTATGGGCTCCGTCCGCAGCTAGCCCGAGGGAATCTCTGCAGTCGGCAAGGCGCCGCCTGACCCCGCCGATCGACAGTCGCCGGGCGAGCTCCATCGTGCAAAGCATCGGCAGAGGTGAAACGTCGATCCCCGCGCGCGCCAGTTCGCTTTCCAGGAAAGCCTGATCGAAGCGGGCGTTGTGGGCGGCCAGGACCCGTCCCGGCAAGCGGTCGGTGATCTCACCGAGGACTTCGACAAAACTGGGTGCGTCGGCCACTTCGCGAGCGCGGATTCCGTGGACTTCCGTCGCGCCGAGGTCGCGGTCCGGGCGCAGCAGGGTCGACCAGCGGTCGACGATTGCTCCGCCGCTGTCGGTCGTCAGCAGGGCAAGCTCGACGATCCGGTGATGGGCGCCCGGATGGAGACCGGTCGTCTCGCAGTCGACCACCACGAACCCCTCGCCCGAGGGCACGGTGGAGCCCGTGGGCCTCCGGGCGATGGCGTTCGCCGATGCAGTCCGCGGTTCGCTCGCGAGCTCCTCTACCGCCCGTCTGGCCCCGTCGATGTCGAGCCGTCCGGTCGCGCAGTCGCGCAGGAGCAGGTCGGGATCGAGTAGCCAATGGTGCTTCTCGACTTCGAGGTTCTTCACGGTTGCGGCCAGGTGGACGGGATCGGGATCGCTGCCGGCGCCGAATGCCTCGCTCAGCACCGACCGCAGTTGCTCGGGCGGGGAGTCGCGGGCGATCAGGGCCAGCCCCTCGGCCTCCACCGGGAGCCCACCCGCCCGCAGGCCGAGCGCCAGGGTCGCGGTCACCCGGTCGCCCTTCCAGGGGAAGAACGCCGCGCCCCCTTCGAAGTCGATGATCTGGCGGCGATCCAGCCCCAGCGACCCGAACGCCGCCCTTGCCTGCGCCAGGAGGTCCTTCGCCTTGGCGTCGAGAAACGCCGGCACCGAGTCGCCTTCGTAGATCTCCCGCATCCGGCGCCGGATCTCGTCGTGGAGCTCGCCGGTCTCGCCGAAGAAGCGCGGTACCTTGCCGCCCTTGGCCCGGACGACGACGATCACCCGGCGCTCGTCGTCCACCTCGACTACGCGCCACCGCCGCCCGCCGAAGATTAGGTACGAGTCCTCGCGAAGCGGGGAGCTGATCGGCATCGTGCCGAGCTCGGACCCGTCAGCGACCAGCCGGTACTCCTCGGGGGTGGTGAACGCCGAGTAGAAGGTGTAGTGCCCGACGATCTGCTCGCCGAGTGGGGTGAGGATCAACTCGCGATCGCCGCTCTGCTGGATCACGTCGCGCTCGGCAAGACCGCGGAGGAGCTTGACGAAGTCCTGCCGGTCCAGCTCGAAGGGGCCACTGCCGCAGAGCGCCGTCCAGATCTCGTCGGCGACGGCTCCACCGTGCTGGGCAATCACCGACAGCAGCTGTTGGACGAGAGTCGAGAGGTGGAGGGCCTCGTCGACCGGCGGCTCGAACCAGCCCTCGATCAGCGCCTCGACCAGGGCGATCGACTGCACCAGCCCTTCCCGCAGCTCGTCGCTGGGCGCGGCCCCCGGGCCCAGCTCACTCTCGGTCACGTACATGCGCAGGACCGAGGGATCCTCGGGCCTCCTACCGCTGCGCCCCAATCGCTGGCGCAGCGCTGCGGCCGAGAACGGAGGGTCGATCTGGCCGACGCAGTTGACGCTGCCGACGTCGATCCCCAGCTCGAGCGTCGAAGTGCAGATCGCGGTGGTCGGCTGCGAGCGGTCGCCGAGTCTCCGCTCGACGTCTTCGCGCAACGCCTTCGAGAGGCTGCCGTGATGGGGGAAGAACTCGATCGGGACCCGGTCCGATTCGCAGCGACGGCGCAGGAGGTCGGCGAATTCCTCGACACTGCGACGCGAGTTGGCGAAGACCAGGTTGTCGCTGCCCCGCAGGGCGCCGTAGAGGTGCTCGGCGATTTCGAGCCGATCCCCGTCGGGGCTCTGGTCCTCGGGGTCGGGCTGGCTCGGTGCTCGCCCCGCCTCGTAGCCGCGAAGCTGGACCATCAGCGTCCGGGAATCGTCCGCCGACTCGATCAGCTCGACCCGCTGGCCACCGCCCGGTCGCATGAACTCGGCGGCGACCGCCATGTCCCCGAGCGTGGCGCTGAGCCCGACTCGCATCGGCGCCCGCCGACCGGCGAGCTCGATCCGGTGAAGGATGGACTGGAGCTGGCGACCCCGCCCGGAGCCGATGAAGGCATGGAGCTCGTCGATCACCACGTAGCGCAGCGCGCCGAAGATCTTCGGCGCGCTGAGGCCGTGGTTGACGAAGATCGACTCCAGCGACTCGGGGGTGATCAGAAGGATCCCCTGCGGCTGCTCGCGGACCCGCCGCTTCTCCTCGCCACCGACGTCGCCGTGCCAGCGCGCCAACCCGATCTCCGCCGCCTCGCAGAGCAGCTCCAGCCGCTGGTGCTGGTCGTTGATCAGTGCCTTCAGCGGGCTGATGTAGAGGGCGCCGATGCCGGCCTCGATCGGGTCCTGGCGGAGGCTGCTGACAATCGGCAGGAAGGCGGCCTCGGTCTTGCCGGCCGCCGTTGCCGCGGCGACGATCAGGTCGCCGGAGTGATCCAGGATGGGCGCAACGGCCCGCTCTTGGACCTCACGCAGCTCTTGCCATTCGTTGCGCCAGATCCACTGCTGGACCTTCGGATCCAGCAGCTCGAAGGCCGAGGAGGAATCAGATCTCGAACGAGGCGAGCTCATCGTCGGCGCCGGGGTCCGATCCGTCGATCTCGAGCGGCTGCAGGTCCGGATTCTTCTCCTGCACCAGCTCCACCTTCTCGACCAGGTCGGTCCACTCGACCTGGGGGTTCTGTTCAATCACCAGCAGCAGGCCGACGAAGGCTTTGATGCTGCTGCGCGGGGTGCGGAAGTGGGCGTCGCCGACTTTCTGCGAGCAGTGCGCCATGAACGCCTCGATCCCTTCGTCCGGGATCAGGTGGGCAGTTGCATCGCCGCACGCCTGTACGTTGCGGATGTTCTGGAGGAGGACGAAGAGGTCCTCCGGGTCTAGGTTGGCGAGGCGGAGGACGGGCCCCTTGTAATCGACGAGCCCTTCGCGGGCGAACTGGTTGTCCGCCAGTCGACTCTGCAGGGCCTCATAGCTGTAGAGGCCCTTGCGGGGGTCCATCAGGAAGTCGGGGGTGCCGCCGAGCAGGAAGCCGATCCCGTCGCCGCCGGTCAGGGTGTCGTTGAGGATCCTCAGGATCTGCTCGTAGTTCGATCGCCGCGCCTGGGCGCTGGGCAGCTTGAAGAGGTTGACGAGCTCGTCGAGGCAGACGAAGAGGCCGGCGTAGTCGGCCAGCCGCACGAAGCGGGCGAGCAGCTTCAGCTGGTCGTAGACATTGGCGTCGGTGACGATGCTGCGCACACCGAGCGCCTGGCGGGCTTCGGTCTTGGTGGCGTATTCGCCGCGCAGCCAACGGATTGCCGCCGCCTGCAGCTCGTCGTTGCCGCTCTCGTGGCCGCTGCAGTAGGCGGCGATTACGCTGGCGAAGTCGTAGCCGCCCACCATCTCGGTCAGGCTCGCCAGTCGCTCGTTGATGACGCTCGCGGAGTTGACGCCGCGTTTCTGAGCATCGCCCATCGCCGTGGCGACGAATCGCTCGACGATGCTCGGCAGCGCGCCACCTTCCGGCTTCGACCTCGTCGCCAGGTTTCGCATCAACTCGGCATAGAGCGCCCGGGCCTGTCCGCCGGTCGCGTGGATGCGACGGTCGGGGGTGAGGTCGGCGTGGGCGGTGACCAGGCGCTTCTCCAGCGCGACCGAACGAATCAGCTGCAGGAAGAAGGTCTTCCCCGAGCCGTATTCGCCGATCACGAATCTGATTGCGGAGCCGCCGTCGGCGATCCGGTCGATGTCTTCGACCAAGGCGCTCACCTCGTTGGCGCGCCCGACCTGGATGTGATGCTGGCCGACGCGCGGAACGATGCCCGCGCCGAGGGACCCCATGATCGCGTCGCGTTCTCTTGGCCTGATTTTCGCTTCTGGGCTCACGGCAGCAGCTCCTTCGCTATTTCGATGTCGATTTCAATCGGTTCGTCGCCGGCGCTGAACGGCGCGCTGCATAGCTCGAACGCCGCCTCGTTGATTGCCTCGAGTGATCCGTCAACCATCAACTCCAGGCGAGCGGCCAGTTCCTCGATCTCCTGACGGGACCAGAGTTCGCGTCGGCAGAGCTCCTGGGCGAAGGCGAGGTCGGTCGCGGCGAGGTCGTTCGCATCCTCAACCGGGGAGGCAGCGGCCGGAGCGGGCTCCGGCTCCTTCTCGGGCTCGGTGAAGATGTCGGCGAGGAGGGTCGAGACCACGGCGGTTTCCTCGATCTTCTCGTCGATCGCGGCTCGGTCGAGTCCTTTTCGTGGTTGGCTCTCAGGCGCCGGGGGAATCGCGTGCCCGGTCTCGGCAGGGCCGCCCTCGCGAACGACCACCGGGCCGTCGGCACCACCCGCGGCAACCGCGTGGAGATCGGCGTAGACACCCTCGGGGTCGAGCTCCAGCAGCGTGAAGATTCGCTGCAGCATCTTCACCTCGGCCGGGTCGATCTCACCGTCGGCGGCCGCCAGGGTGACGATGCTCTGGGCGATCGCGCGGCGCTCGCCCTTCGCCAGAGCGGCGAGCTGTTTGCGCTGGCCGGTTAGCTTCGGCGGCGTCAGGACCAGCCTGTTCGCGTGGGCCTTGAGGCGGGCGCGCTCCCCCCGGTACAGCTTCTCGACGCCGTGGATGTGGGATTCGAGCGCTGCCTCCTCCTCGGCGCTGACCGTCCCGTCGGCCGCCGCCACCGCAGTCAGCAGATCGAGCATCAACCTGGCCGCGGCGTAGGCCGGGGAGGGGGCGCGGGGATCGCCTTCCTCGGCGCTGAAGAGGACGGCGGTCATCTCGCGTTTCAGCGAGGGTCCGCCGAAGCGGGGATCCGGCTCGATTCCGTAGCCGAGCTTTTCAAGCAGCTGAACGGCCATCACCGTCTCTTTTTTCGACAGCTTCTCGGCGCCCGGCGACCACAGCTCGATCAGCTCCGTCGAATCGATCGCCCAAGGCTCCTCGCTGGCGCTCGCCCGCCCCAGGAGCTCTCGCAGGGCAGCCAGCTCCGGACTCTCGATCTTGTCCAGTAGCGGCGCGGGCAGGAGAGCCGTCCCCTTGAATCCACCACCGTCGGGATTGCGGCCGAGCCAGCGGCTGTAGGCGTCGAGCTCGCCGCAGCAGTCGCGGCCCAACTCCCGCAGGGGCACGATCAGCATGTCCGAGCTGCAGACATCGGGAAGCTGGGTGCTCTGTATGGCGTCGCCCAGGCCTTGACTGGCGGTCCGGTACCGAAGCTCGAGGAACTCTCCCTTGGGGAGCTCCAACCCCTCGCCGAAGCGTTCGCGGTAGCGGATCTGGAACAGCTCGCCGAACTCCCGACGGCAGCGCTGGGCGGGGGTACGCAGGTAGGTCTCCGGGCTGGTCAGCGTCAGGCACTTGGCCAGCTCGGCGGGCAGCCGCAGCCCGGAGGCGGCAACCTCGCCGATCATCAGCCGCAAGGTCATCGGCACTTCCCAGCCGCTCTTCTCTTCCGGCGGCTGGGTCTCGCGCCTGCCGGCGAGCAGGTCCTGCGCCTCGACGAAGTCGAGCAGACGCTCGAGGTAGATCGCGAGCGAATGGTGCTGGTGCTCGTCGAGTTCGGCCTGCAGCCGCCGCTGCTCGGCAAGCACGGCCTCTTGGTCGGCCGCGGCGGTGCTGTCGTTCGCCGGGTCGAAGAGCAACCGGCGCTCGAGCCCGTAAAAGTAGAGGAAGAGGAAGGTCTGATCGGTTCCCGCCGCCCTCCGCGGTCCCGCCAGCCAGTCCAGGCAGCCACCCCGGTCGCCCGGCGGGAGCGACTCGTAAGAGGGCCAATAGCTCTCGGACACACCGCTAGTCGCGCTGCCGACCGGCAGGCTGGGGTTGATCAGCGCGGGCTCGAGCAGAAAGTCGTGCTCGGCCGCGGGCAGGTTGGTGCCGACATAGACCAGACCCCCTTCGATCTGCCGACCAGCGATCTCGACCGCCGCGCCGGCCGGCCGCCAACATTGCCCTGGCTCTTGACGTGGGCCCTCCGAGGAGAGCGGGTCGAGGCTGTCGTAGGGATCGATGGGGATCAGTACGCGCGAGACCTCGTTTCCGATCCTCACCGTCAGCTCATAGTTGGACTCGGCATGGTTCTGGCGCGGTGCTGGCGTTCGGGCCCGGAAGCGATCGAAGATTCCCACTGTCAGCCCTCCCTTCGAAGTTGGATTTCCTGCCCCATCTCGTCCAGCAGGCAGAGGGCGTTGACGAGTCGCATCTGCTCGATGGTCCGGCACTCGACGCTCATCAAGTCCGGGCTGGCGACCAGGACCGCGAGCGACTTGGCGCGGGAGATGGCGACGTTGAGGCGGTTCCGGGAGTAGAGGAACTCGACGTTGCGCGGGATCTCGGCCCCTGAAGAGGTGGCCATGGAGAAGAACACCACTGCCGCCTCCTGGCCCTGGAACTTGTCCACCGTGCCGGCTTCGACCTCGGTCAGCCCGTGATCGTCGAGGTGTTCTCGCAGGCAGCGGACCTGCGAGTTGTAAGGGGTGACTACAAGGATCTGGGACTGGGTCAGCTCGCTCGTCTCGCCGTCGCTATCGGTGACGCTGGCGCCGCGCAGGGATGCGATCTGCGCCACGATCACCTCCGCCTCCTCCGGCGATTCGCGGGAGTTGCCGTTGTGGGCGACGGGAATGGAGCGCACGCCCGTGCCGCTCAGCTCTCCGGCCGAGTCGACTCTCTGCAGCTCGCAGAAGTCCTCCCAGTGGAGGCGCCCTTCATATACCGCTCTGGAGACGAAGCGACAGATGTCGGGATGCATCCGCCGCGTCTTGTCGAGGAAGAAGCCGCGCTGGGGTGGGATCGTTCCGTGTTCGCCGAGCAGGTGCTCGAGCACCGAGACCCCACTGCCCGGCGGATGGGTTCCTTGGCTGACCTGGGCCAGCTGCAGCGGGTCGCCGAGGAGGACGATATTGGCTGCCGCGGTCGAGAGCGCGACCGCGTCCGCGAGTGAGATTTGGCCCGCCTCGTCGATCACCAGGCAGTCGACCGAGGAGCGCATCCCCTCGCGACACCAAAGCCAGGCGGTCCCCGCGAGCAGGTTGAGCTCCTCGCCCGCCTCAAGGTCGCCGCTTTTCTTCGAGTTGCTGATCAGCGCTCCCTCAGGACGCGGCTCGTTCGGGACGTAGTCCTCCTCGCCGCCGGCGGATTTCTTCAGCCCTCTGACATCCACCCCGCGCTCGAGCGCGGCGGCTTCGGTCGCGGCGAGCAGGTTGATGATCGCTTTGTGGCTGGTGGCAGTGACACCGACCCTCTTGCCCGCGGCGATCAGGTCGCAGATCACCTGCGCCCCCGTGTAGGTCTTGCCGGAACCCGGTGGGCCCTGGACGAAAAGGTAGCTGTCTTCGAGACCGGCGACGGCAGCACCGATTTCGTTCGGCCGCACCGACTCCCCTTGCAGGTCCGCTCCTGCCGCGACCGCGTCGGTCCGCGGCAACGCTCGCCGCAGGATGTCGACGCCGGCACGATGGGAGCGCACGCCGTCGAGCCCGTGCTCAGCGACCTCTGCGGCGACCTCGCGCAGCGCCGCCTGTTGCAGCGGCGTCGGGATCGGCCCATTGGGGATCAGCGCCGTCTGGTCTTCAGCAAGGCGGTGGGCGCTCAGCTTCAGCGTCAGCGTTCCCTCTTGGTTGTCGACATTGAGGACCTCGACCGTTTTCGGCTTCTTGTCGGACTCGCGGGTGGCCGGATCGATCCCGCAGCTGTGCGGATCCTTGTACTTGCCCGGCTTGATCTTGTGCTCCTGGGTCGGGAACTGGAAGCGCTGCGTCGACGACTGCGCGGGTGGCGGCATGGGCTGGGGGTCCCCGCTCCTGGTCAGTCCGCCGATCGCCTCTGAGTCCTGCTCGATCAGGGCCAGGTCCGAGCGTTCGAGCCGGTCGAAGAACTCCCACCAGGCCGGCTTCGCCTCGCGACGGTGGTAGTCGAGCAGCTGCGCCAGGAGCCAGCGGCTCGCCTGCTCGGGGGAGCGCTCCTCCGTCTCGTCGATGCCCTCGAGGAGCTGGTCGCGCAGGGCCTCCGTCTCGGGGTCGGTCGTTTCCGCTCCCTCCTCCGGAGCGCCGGGGGTGCGCCACGGGATCTCGACGCGGTACTGGCTCTCGCACTCCTCGCGGTGCTCGAGCAGCCAGTCGCGGAGCATCGCGGTCGAGTCGCAGTCGTCCTTGTTGTATGCCTCGATCTTCTCCAACAGCGTCTCGTCGCCGCTGTCGAGCCATTGCTCGAAAAGCAGCACCGAGTCGCCCGCCTGTTTGACCTCGGCCTCGCGATCCTGGTTGTAGAAGCGCTCGACCTCCTTCAGGGAGTAGCTCGGCCGGGAGATCCGCATCGACTGCTCGACGACCCGGTAGAGGTCGACCAATATGCGTTCCCGGAAGAGGCGATCGACCTCGTCCTCGCGGGTTCCGTAGCGACCCATCAGCCGCCCCAGGGCCGTGCGCTCGTAGGGCGCGTAGTGGTAGACGTGCATGCCGGGGAAGAGCCGGCGCCGCTCGATGACGAAATCGACGAATTCCTCAAAGGCCCTTTTCTCGCCGGCGTGGTCGAGACCCCAAAAGCTGCGGAAGGTGAGCTCCCCCTTCTCCCTGTAGGTGACGCCCCAGAGGTACTCCAGCCCATCGTCGTAAAAGGGGTCGCCCTCGATGTCGAAGAAGAGATCGCCCTCGTTTGGCTCCGGCAGCAGGCCGAAGCCGCGCGGTCCCTCGCGCGGTTCCCCTTCCGGGTCAGCCGGCTCGTGCAGGACCAGCGAGAGGTCACCGCTCTGGCGCTCCTCGACTTGCAGCGTGGCCTGGGAGCGGAATCGCTCGAAGGTCGACTCCGACATGCCGCGCGGGCGGCAGTCAGATCCAGCGACGGCGAGGTCGGCGACGGTGGCGACGCCCTCGGCCTCGAACTTAATCGCCTGGGAGCGGCCGAGGTTGGCTACCAGGCTGAGGTGGTCGTCGGCGACGCGACGCTCCTCGCACGGCCCGGCCCAATCGCACACTTCGCAGTGCTCGACCGGAAGCGGGTAGGTGGTGCTGTTTTCCGACCCCATCGTCGCCAGGAACCTCGCCTTCAGCCGTCTGTAGTAGCTGCGGAACTCCTCGAAGCGAAGCGAGTGCCGGCTGTTGTCGCCAAGGACCAGGTCCAGCTGCCGGGGTGCGACCCCCTGGATCTCCTCGATCAACTCCGCATAGGAACACAGCTGGATCGCGAAGTAGGGCTTCACCGACCGGGCGTACTTCGTGTCGAGCGGCAGGTAGGACCAGTCCCCGAGGTTCGAGGGCTCCTCCACCCGCATGACGAAGTCGGCGTAGCCCATCCACGAGTCCTTCAGTAACGCGGCTTGGAAGATCACCGGAGCGCCCGCCCGCATCGCCGCGGCCGTTGCCTCCACCGCCGCCAGCAGGCCCTCGGGGCTGGAGTCGTTCTCGATTCTGACCAGCTCGTCCCCGTGCTCCGCCTGCAGCACCCCCAAGTAACGGCTCTCGTGCTCGAGCCCCCGTTGCACCGCCAGGTCGGCGGTGCTCAAGGGTCTTTTCAGGGGCGGGTCGATCAAGCCTCCAAGCCGCTGCACCTGCAACTGCGTGAGGTGTGCACAGGCGAGGAAGTTCGTTAGGTCCGTCGCTGAATAAATCCGGTCTCTGCCAACCAGACGCAAACGGCTTCCCTCCTTAGCTCGCACCTGCCCTTGTTGCCATAGGACCCTCGACTACTTAAGGACCGGCAGCATACTTGCGAAGTTCCGGTAGAAGACCCCGTGAAGGATGAGTGTTGTCTGGCGACCAATTGATTCCGAGGAACTCGGGGGCATCCCGTCGTCGCTCATGCTCCATCAGTCTCCGCTGACTCACCGATGCCTGGATCAATCGGCGAAGCCCCTCCGGCGTAGGATCGGTGGGGTGGAGGATCCGGTCGAGATCCAGCAGCGAGTCGAAAAGCTCGTCAAGCGGGTGCGCCGGCGAGATGATTACGGGAAGCTGCTCGCCACGAGCCAGGCGATTCGTCCTGTGGGTGAGGTTGACGACCCGGACGCTTGGCGAGCGGAGATCAAACGCCAAGCGCGGTCAGACCGCATCAAAGTCCGCACCGGAGTCAGCGGCGGCATGCTCTGGGCTGTGACCGCCGGGCCTCTGACCGAGGCGCAGCAGGAGGAGGGCATTCGCCACTTCCACCTCTTCAACCGGCTCGAATCGGACGCCAAGGCCCGGGGCCACGCCTTCAAGGTCGCGCTTCGCGATGGGGAGGAGGCGGTCTTCAGATGCGAGCGATGTGGTGCAGTTGGCTATGTCGACGCAGCGGCCGGCCCGTTTGTTGGCGGCCAGCTCTTCGAGTCTGACTGCCCCGGCGAGTAGCTACCCGACGGGACAGGCGCCGAGTAGCCATTCCTTCAGTTTGCTTCGGTCCAGGGTCCAAGACCGGCTTCGACCTCGTCGTCGAGGAAGTCGGCGCTGCCGACGCCGTCATCCAGGAGGTGGATGTAGGTGCGGAGCGTGAAGCCTGGGTCCGCGTGGCCCAGCCAGACCTGGATCTGTTTGAGGTTCTTGCCGTTGGCGAACAGCAGCGAGGCGCAGGTGTGGCGGAAGTTATGGAAGCTGACCCATGGCATCCCGACCAGCTTGCGCGCTGGATTCAGGACCCGGTCAGCGACCTTGCCCCGGATCAGCTCCGTGCCGACGTCGGAGGTGAAGACCGGCTCTTGGGGACCTGAGTAGCGTGCCTCACGATGCTCGCGAAGGCTTGCCGCCATCCGCGGCGCCAGGGGAATGTCGCGTCGGCCGGCGCCGCTCTTCAGCCGCCGCCGCTTTCCGCGGTAGACCTGCTCGCGGACCTTGACGACCGGCTTGCCCTCGAGCTGCAGGTGTTCCCAGGTCAGCCCGATCACCTCCGAGATCCGCATTCCGGTGTGGACAAGGAACTCGAAGAACAGGTGCCAGTCCTCCGGGATCGCCGAGAGAAGAGTCGCGAGCTCCTCCTTGGTCAGAGCCTTGGCGCGCTCCTCGTCGGGAATCTCCTCGACGAGTGGCGCCGGGATGCGGACGCCGCGGATCGGGTTCGTGGCGATCAGCCCGTCCTCGAGCGCGGTGGCGAAGAGCGTTGAGAGCGATGCCCTCGTTTTCCTGATCATCGACGTGCTCAGGCCGTCGTTGCGCATCGCCATCAACAGCTCGCGAACGTCTTTGGGCTCGATCTCGCTCAGCTTCCATTTCGCCCATCGCGGCATCGCGTGGTTCTGGATCGTTCGCCGATACTCGGGCCGGGTGGTCTCCGAGAAGCCGCGCTGGGTGCGCCCGGCGTAGGTCTCGATCCACTGCTCGAAGTAGTCGCCGAAGCGGACCCGATCGACCGGTTTGCTGTCGACAGAGTCGCGCAGCGCCTTCTTCTCACGGGCTTCGTTGAAGGTGCGGCAGGTTTCCTTGTGTTGGCGCCCGCGGTGGCGCCAGGTGATCACGTAGGGGCAGGTGCATCGGTCTCCGCCACTGCATCGATTCCCGTGGGCGCGGTAGATGCCTGGGGTGGAGGTGCGTGCTAGCTGGGTCATGATTTTCTCCTTCCGCCAGCGCAGCTGGCGTGTCGTCCATGACCTCTTCACGAACGAGCTGGGCCTGGCGCCACCCCTCGGCAACAGCATGGCGCGATTCGGCAACCAGGGAGCAACACGACGTTGTCTGCCAGCCGCAAAGGACCGCAAACAGCCGCAAGTCCAAGTTGCCGAGATCGCCGCTATCGCCGATCGGACCGCGAAATCCTGAAACGGCCGCAATCAGCCGCAACGACTTCAGGCTTTTCTCAGTCCGGAAACCGGGGTTCGAATCCCCGTAGCGGTATTTTGGCCCCGCAGCTACGGGGCTTTTTCCGTTCTAAGGCTTTTTGACGCCCGGCAATTGCAGGGAATTTGGCGTCGACCTTGCCCAAGATGCTCAGTTGCTCTTGACTATTGAGCCGTCCTTGGTTAAGACTCTTCATGTACCCAAACCCGGCCTCCGAGGGCCGGGAATCAAGGAGAAAACATGAAGTATCTGAAGATCATCGGCCTCGCGGCCCTTGCCGCGATGGCTCTCACCGCATTCCTGGGAGCCGGCACCGCTTCGGCGTCCAACCTCAGGATTTTCGGTAGCGGTACCAACCTGAAAGTTGGCACCACAATCGAAGCGAGCCTCGAGAAAGGCACGTCTGCGTTCCTGGAGGACGCCTTCGGCCTGACCGCTGTGACATGCACCGGCTCCAACGTCCATGGCGTCATCGAACGAACCACACAGGAACCCGTAGGCAAAACGGGACAGCCCAAAGGTAAAATCAGTGCAGGTGGACTTACCTTCACCCCCTGTGGCCATACAGTCGACGTCGAAGCTAACGGCGAACTGGAAATCAGGAACATTGCCGGTACCACAAACGGTACAGTGTTCTCAAGCGGTGCAAAAGTGAAAGTGTTTAACACACTCCTGAATCAGAATTGCATTGCTAACACCGGCGCCGGCACCGACATCGGCACCCTTACAGGCGCCAAATCCGCTATCACCAACGCCACAATGGACATCAACGGCCTGATCCCGCTGGAAGGCTGCTCCGCTTCCAACGCGCGTTGGACAGGCAGCTACGAAGTTACAAAACCGGTCGGTCTGGTCTCGGAGGCCTAGTACGAGCCCCGAAAGCCGAATGACGTGGAGAAAGAGCCGCCCCGACCGGGCGGCTCTTTCTTTCCGGGGGGCGTCGCCGTCTCAGGTTTTCAGCGAAGCCTTTAAGTCACTGGAACGGAGGAGGAACAAATGAAAGATCTAAAGATCTTTATCCCGGTCGTGGTCGCAGCGCTGGCTCTCACTGCGCTTTCAGGCGCAAGCGTGGCCTCGGCAAGCGCTCTCAAGCAGTTCGGAGGCGGCACCAGCCTCAAAAAAGGAACCGAAATCGTGGCGAGTCTGGAGTCTGGAAACTCGACTTTCCTCGAGGACGGGTTCGGCCTGACCGCTACGACATGCACGGGTTCCACGGTCAAAGGCAAAATTGAAAGGACCACATCCGAAAAAGGGCCAGAAGGAAGTATTGGTCACCCTAAAGGCAAAATCGCTACGTTGGAATTCACTGGTTGCAGCCATACAGTCGATCCGGACCCGAATAACAAAGGCGAACTCGAAGTCAGAAACATCACCGGTACGACAAACGGCACAGTGTTCTCCAGTGGCACGAAAGTGCTGGCGTTCAGCACACTTCTCAATCAGAATTGCCTCATCAATACCGGTGCCGGCACGGACATTGGCACCCTCACAGGCGCTACGTCGGGGTTCACTCGGGCGACAATGGATATTAATGCCCTGCTCCCTTTGGAAGGCTGCTCTGCTTCCACCGCCCGCTGGACAGGTAAATACGAAATCACACAGCCGATTGGCCTGGTGGTCGAGAGCTCATAGAATCCAGTTGAAGAAAGAGAGCCGCCCTCCTCAGAGCGGCTCGCTTTCCACCTGGTCACAGCGGTCGATCAGGGACACGCAAGGGAGAGTTGAAAATGAAATACCTCAAGCGGTTAGGTCTTGCTGCGATGTCAGTGATGGCGTTGACCGCCTTCCTAGGAGTGGTAACCGCTTCTGCGGCGAGTCTTCAGACTTTCACAGTGGGTGGCAATGACAAATTGGGGATTGGCACCGTGGTCGAAGCGACTCTCGAGAAAGAAACCTCGACGCTGCTGGAGGATGCATTCGGCTTCACCTCGGTGACATGCACCGGATCGACCCTCAAATCAACGATCTATAGGACGACAACCGAAAAAGGTCCCGTGGGATTCCCCGATGAAACAACTGGCAATCCGAGGGGCAAAATCTCAACACTCGATTTCTCGCCCTGCGGCCATACAGTGGATGTCGAAGCAAACGGCGAACTAGAAATCAGAAACATCGCCGGTACGACAAACGGGACAGTGTTCTCCATCGGTACAAGGGTGAAGATGTTTAACACATTACTCAACCAGAATTGTACGGCCAACACCCAATTTGGCACCGATATCGGCACGCTCACAGGTGCCCACCACGTCCTCGAAAGAGCAACATTGGACATCAACGGCCTGATCCCGCTGGAAGGCTGCTCCGCTTCCAGCGCACGCTGGACAGGTAAATACGAAGTCACAATCCAGTTCGGATTGACCGTCGAGTCCTCTTAATCTCTGAAATGGCGAGTCATGACTGGCCAGGCCAGCGCAGCTAGAGAGCTGCGCTGCGCCTCGGCGGGTTAGGCTGCCCCGATGGGCCTGCTCGATCCCGCCCCGCCGCCGTTCGAGGTCTCCGAGTGGCGGCGGCTCTCGCACCTGGAGCGGATCAAGCCCTTGGCGCAGGACTGGGCGCTGAACGGGTTCGGCACCCCGGTCGCGGTCTACTTCCTCTACGTCTTCAAGGTTCTCGCCTACGCCGGCCTCGGGGCGCTGCTGATCTTCGCCACCAGCGGCTGGCCTGCCTGGAGCGATCCGATCGTCTTCCAGAAGGCGGTGATCTGGACGATGCTGTGGGAGGTGCTTGGGCTGGGCGCCGGCTCGTTGCCGCTGACGCTGCGCTTCAAGCCGATGGTCGGCGGCTTCCTCTACTGGCTGCGGCCGGGGACGACGCGGCTACCGCCCTGGCCGGACAGGGTCCCCGGCACGCGCGGGACCGAGCGCACCTGGCTCGACGTCGGCCTCTACGCGGGGCTGCTGGTGTCGGCCGTCTTTCTGCTCGTCTCGCCGGGGGGGGCCGCGAACGCCTCCTGGCTGGACCCGGTGGACACGGGCGGCATCCTGATCCTCCTCATCCCCTTCGTCGAGGTCCTCGACCCGGTCGCCGTCGCCGTCCTCCTCGCCTTCCTCGCCGCCCTCGGCCTGCGCGACAAGGTCCCCTTCCTGGCGGCGCGGGCGGAGATCTACGGCACCCTGACGATCATCTTCCTCTTCCCGCTGACGAACATGATCGTCGCCGCCCAGCTCGTCTTCCTCTGCGTCTGGTGGGGCGCCGCCTCCTCGAAGCTGAATCGCCACTTCCCGTTCGTGGTCACGGTGATGATCAGCAACACGCCCTGGAACAGATCCCGCCGGGCGAAGGCGCAGCTCTACACCGACCATCCCGAGAACCTGCTGCCCTCGCGGATCGGTTCCCTGAGCGCCCACCTCGGAACGGTGATCGAGTTCACCCTGCCGCTGATCCTGATCCTCACCCAGGGCGGGCTGATCGGCACCCTCGCCCTGGCGGGGATGGTGATCTTCCACGCCCACATCCTCTCGACGTTCCCGCTGGCGGTGCCGCTGGAGTGGAACGTGTTCATGATCTTCGGCCTCTTTTTCCTCTTCGGCCACTACGCCGATGTTCCCTGGTCCTCGCTCGATGACCCGCGGCTGGTGGTCATCCTCGCCGTGCTGTGCGTGGGGCTGCCGGTGCTGGGGAACTTCCGCCCCGACCTCGTCTCGTTCCTGCCCTCGATGCGCTACTACGCCGGCAACTGGGCGACCAGCCAGTGGCTCTTCCGCAAGGACAGCGGTGCCGAGGACAAGCTCGACCGGGACATGGTCAAGTCGGCACCGATCGTCACCAAACAGCTCGAGGGATTCTACGAGCAGGACATGATCGACGTGCTCGTCTACAAAGGCCTCGCCTTCCGCTCGATGCATTCCCACGGGCGGGCGCTGAACGCGCTGACCGGACGGGCGGTCGACGACATCGAGGCCTACGACGTGCGCGAGGGCGAGCTCGTCGCCGGCGTCGTCCTCGGCTACAACTTCGGCGACGGCCACTTCCACGACCACCGGCTGCTGGCCGCTGTGCAGGAGCGCTGCGGGTTCGCCCCGGGCGAGTTACGGGTGGTGACGCTCGAGTCCCAGCCCGCCCACGTGCAGCGCCAGCGCTACCGGATCTGGGACGCCGCCGACGGCCTCGTCGAGGAGGGCTGGGTCGACGTCGCCGAGATGGTCGGCCGTCAACCCTGGCTGGGTGGCGAGCCGGTGCCACTGCGCCCTCAGTGAGGAGGCGGTCGGTGGTCCCGGCCAAAACTGCCTTGTCTATGAGGGCCGATACAAAGCGCAGCGATTCCTGAATAAACAATAAACTTGTGGCACTGCTGCTGTGCCCAAAACTGGCTCCCTGTCAGGAAATCAAGGAGAGAAGATGAAGTATCTGAAGATTCTCGCCATCGCTACGGCTGCGATGGCTCTGAACACTGCTCTGGCTGCCGGCACTGCCTCGGCCTCCAACCTCAGAATATTCGGGAGCGCTGCGAATCTGACGGTCGGCACCGTGATCAAAGCCAGCCTAGAGAAAGAAACCTCGACGGTTCTCGAGGATGCATTTGGCCTGACCTCGACGACATGCACCGGCTCGACGGTCGAAGGCAAACTCGAAAGGAACACACAGGAACCAGTTGGAGGAACGGGTCAACCCAGAGGTAAAATCGCGGCCCTTACCTTCTCTCCCTGTGTAGACACAGTTGATATCGAGGCCAAAGGCGAACTGGAAGTCAGAAACATTGCGGGGACGACAAACGGCACAGTACTCTCGAGCGGTGCAAAAGTGAAAGTGTTCAACACACTCTTCAACCAAAACTGCATGGCCACCACCAGCAGCACTGATATCGGCACTCTCACAGCCGCCACGAGCGCCACCAGCAAAGCGACAATCGATATCAACGGCCTGATCACGATGGAGGGCTGCGCTGCTTCCAACGCACGTTGGACAGGCAAGTACGAAGTCACGATGCCGCTCGGCTTGGTCTCGGAGCCTTAGCAAGGCACCTGTCTCGCGCTGCAGAAGTAGGGAGCCTCAGTCCCCGGCTTCGACCGGGCGCAGGCGCGGCACCACCGGCCCGGCTGCGGGATTGCGTTCGAGCCGGCGCACGCCGGGGACGAGCAGGACCGCGAGCTGGCAGGCGGTCAGCACCACGGCGGCGATCGCCAGCGTGGTGGAGACGCCGATCCCGGCCGCGATCGGTCCGACCAGGACGAGTCCCAGCGGCTCCAGCGCCAGCGAGCCGAACCAGTCGTAGGCGAGGACGCGGGAGAGCGCCTCCTGGGGGACCTGTTCGACCAGGGCGGTCTCGTAGAGGACGACCGCCAACCCCGTGGCGGTGCCGGCGACGAGTGCCCCGATGGCGATCGCCACGGTCGCCGCCGGGATCGCGAGCAGCGCGATCGGCGCGCCGAGGAGGACGATCGTCGACTCGCCGAGCAGCAGCGGCCGCCGCGGGCGGACCGCAAGGGCAAGGGCGCCGCCGAGGATGCCACCGACCCCCCAGAACGCCGCGATCAGCGCCCACGAGCTCGAGCCGCCGAGGGCGTCCTCGGCGACGGTCGGTCCGAGCACCTGGAAGGCCGCGAAGAAGAGCGCGTTGCTGATCGCCGCCGAGAGGACCACCGCGACCAGCCAGTCGCGGCTGGCGAACTCGCGCCACCCGTGCCGCAGCTCGGAGAAGAAGGCGCTCTCGGCCGCCGCGTCGCGCAGGCGGGGGGCCCGCACCCCGGCCAGGAAGGCGGCGCTGGCCGCGAAGGTCGCGGCGTCGACCGCGAGCGCCGCGCCGGGCGAGCCCAGCGCCAGCAGCACCCCCGCCAGCGCCGGTCCGGCGACCTTGCCGGCGTTGCGCGAGACGTTCAGCAGGGCGGTCCCCTCCTGCAGGCGGGGGCCGGGGACGACCTGGGGGACGATCGCGTTCGAGGCCGGGTTGAAGAAGGCGGTGGCGCCGCCGGCGATCGCGTAGAGCGCCGCCAGCTGCCAGATCTCGGCGACCCCGGTCAGCAGCAGCAGGGCGATGCCCCCGATCGAGGCGGCGCTGACGAGGTCGGCGCGCAGCATCGCCAGCCGCGGCGAGACGCGGTCGGCGACGACGCCGCCGACGAGTACCAGGGCGGTGATGACGACGCTGTGGGCGGCGAGGACGATGCCGAGGTCGGTCGCCGAGCCGGTCAGGTCGAGGACGGCGAAGGCGATCGCCACCGGCGCCATCCCGTCGCCGACCAGGGAGATCGTGCGGCCGAGGAAGAACCGCCGGTAGTTCGGTTCCCGCAGCACCCCGAGTCGGCTCGTCCCGCGCATCCGGCCAGGATAGGTACGGGTTAACGAAGCTCCGGGCGCGGGTAGCTCGCACCCACACCGAAATGGGTACTTCATCCAAAACGGGGGAGGAGCCGGCGCACCGCGAGCACCGCTTCGGCGCCTCGCCGCCGCTGACGATCGGGGTCGAGGAGGAGCTGCTCCTCGTCGACGCCGGGTGCGTCCTGGTCGCCGAGGCCGAACGCGTGCTGGAGAGCCTCGATCCCGACCGCCGCGCCGCCGTCTCGACCGAGATCTTCGCCGCCCAGATCGAGCTCAAGACCGGGATCTGCCACGACGTCGCCCAGGCGACCGCGGAGCTGGAGGCGGTGCGGCGGTCGGTCTCCGCCACCGGCGCCCGGCTGATGGGCTCCGGCCTGTACCCCGGCGAGAGCGGCGGCCGGCCCTGGTCGAAAAGGCGCGCTACGTGCCGGTCAAGCAGGACCTGGTCAGCCTGCTGGCGACGCCGCCCTGCGGGCTGCACGTCCACGTCGGCGTTCCCGATCCCGAAACCGCGGTCGCCGTTGCCAACGCGATGCGCCACCACCTGCCGCTGCTGGCGGCGCTGACCGCCAACTCGCCCTTCCGCGACGGGGAAGACACCGGCATGGCCAGCGCCCGCGCCAGCGTCGTCCGCAGCTACCCGCGCTTCGAGATGCCGCGTGCCTTCCGCGACTACGAGGACTTCCTCCGCGTCGCCGACCAGCTGATCGCCGCCGCCGGCGTCGAGGACTACACCTACATCTGGTGGGACGTCCGCCCGCACCCGAACCTGGGGACGGTCGAGGTGCGGGGGATGGACGTGCAGCCACGCCCGGAGCAGAACGCCGCGGTCGCCGCCTTGGTCCAAGCCCTGACGGCGAAGGAGATCGACCGCCCCGGCGCCCCCGGCCTGACCCGCGAGGCGATCGAGGAGTCCTACTACCAGGCCGGTCGCTACGGCCTCGCCGCCCGGCTGATGGTCGACGACCAGACCGCGGCGCCGGCGCTCGAGGTCGCCCGCGGCACCCTCGAGGAGGCCCGTCCCTACGCCGAGCAGCTCGGCGGCGCCGGCGCCTTCGAAGAGCTGGACCGCATCGTCGCGGAGGGCAACGGTGCCGACCGCCAGCGCCGGGTCCACGGCGAGCGGGGGATGGCGGCGCTGCTCGCCGAGCTCGCCAAGCGCACGCGGGTCTGAGCGAGGCGGGCTAGCTCGGCGCGGGGATCTTCAGCCGTTTGCGCGCGGCGACCACCGCGGCGACCGAGGAGCGGCAGGCTTTGGCGATCTCGCCGTTGCCGTGGCCGGGGCGCCGGCGCACCTCGAACTCGACCAGGGCGGCGCGGCGCAGTTTGGCGCGGTCTTCGAGCCCGGACTCCTTCGGGGCGGCGTCGAGGGCGGCCTGCGCGGCGCGATCGCGTCGGCAGAGCAGGCAGTAGGTGCCCTCCCCGGAGTTCGTCCAGCTCGAGGGCAGCTCGACCTTCTCGCCGCCGAGGCGGCTGACAGTGACCCCGCACTGATCGCAGGTCCATTTCTTCGCGGTGATAGTGCTCATAAAGGCAGCGGGCCAGCGTGTGATTCGAGTGCCAAACCCGTTCACCTACGGTAGCAGGGTCGTTCTTTTGCCCTGCTTTCACGCACGATTCAGCCGCCGATCGCGCCCTTCGGGACAAATTCCGGCCCCGTCCACCTCCTACACTTTCGTCCATGGCCGGCGAGGGAGCCCAGGAGCCCACCTACACGCTTTACCGCCGCGGCCTCGAGCTGCTCGAGGACGGCGACTTCGAGCACGCCACCGCGCCCCTCGCCGAGGCGGCCCGGCGGGCGCCGGAGAAGAGCTCGGTCCGCGAGGCGCTCGGCCGCGCCTACTTTCGCGCCGGCCGCTTCGCCCCGGCGGCCACCGAGTTCCAGGCCGTGGTCGAGTCCCACCCGGTCAACGACTTCGCCCACTTCTGCCTCGGCCGGGCGCTCAGCAAGACCGGCCAGAAGCGCCGCGCCCGCCACCACCTGGCGCTGGCCTGCAACCTCCGCCCCGAGCGGCGCGACTACCGCTACTACCGCCGCCTGCTCGAGGCCGAGACCGCCTAGCTGTAGATGCCAGGCACGTTGTTCCCGGTGAGTTCCCGTAGCCGCTGAATCGGCGGCCGGTGGCCGAGGGCGCCGTGTCGTCGCCGGTAGTTGTAGCGCTCTAACCAGCCTGAGAGGGCCGCGGCCCT
>Ga0307280_10000053_pt1 | contig 23523 bp, 43 predicted proteins | sample ER_DNA_119_FD_194479 | JGI IMG/M metagenome (GOLD analysis project Ga0307280, IMG submission 194479) | Bulk soil microbial communities from the East River watershed near Crested Butte, Colorado, United States - ER_DNA_119 | ecosystem: Environmental > Terrestrial > Soil > Floodplain | place...
GGGGCTGAGCTGCAGGTCGCCGAAGATCTTCTGGAGCACCTGGACGATCATGTCGCCCTGGCGTTCAGCGAGCCGCACGCGTGCTTCCTCGATGCCCATCGAGTGGGCGGTCTTGCATGCGGCGAGGAGGTGCTGGCGTTCCTTCTGGTACAGGGTGAGCCAGATGTTCGGGACAGCGGCTTCAGTGACGTCGATGCCCTCGAACTCGGTGGCGCCCTTGTTCACCCGCTCGGTGACGCCCCAGACGAGCGCGGCCTGCTCAACCTCCTGCACGCGTTCACGGAGCCACGCGACGTGCCCGGCGGTCCAGCACACCTCGTCGAGGATGGCGGTGATCGGGTCGGTGTCGATGCGCTGCCCGTACGTCTCCAGCGCGCGGCGGGCTTTGTCTTCGGCGATCCGCTGGCCGGCTTTCCGTTTCGTCTGCGGGGCGGCGCCGCCGTGCATCCGGCACCGTTTCCCGCCCTTGCACGGCGGGCTCTGGCACAGGCCACCGGCGCGGGTTTTCGCGCCGCACGTGGTCATGTTCGGGTAGCGGGGCATCGTCTACCCCCCTCGCGCGTGTCAGGGCCTCGCCCTCGCCGTTGCTCTGACCCTGCCGTTCCACGCTGTGCGGCTCCGCGCGCTGGACTGGCTACCGAGGAGGTGGGGCAGGTACGCGAATGGGCCCGCACGGGGGGACGGGCCCATCTGCTGCCGAAGCCACTGCTCCGACCATGAGGCCAATAGTGATCACCGCAGGTCAGCGTGTCAAGTCGGTGATCGTCTACGGTGGGTCACGCGTCCGGGAACAGCCGCTCGCTCTCGCGCCTGACCGCATCCCGGCGCGCATGGGCGGCCTTGCGGGCGCCGCCCGGACGCAGGTAGATCACAAAGTCGAACAGGGCGACGAGCGGCAGCATCGTCATCGCGACGCACGCGACGGGCCTGTACGCGAAGAACATCACGAGCACGAGAGCGATGATGACCAGCCAACGCAGGCGTACGAGGATGCGGAGAGCAGTCATCGGAACATCCTGCGGATGCGGAACGCGGCCCAGGGCACGCCGAGCGCGGCGACGATCAGGAAGAGGATCATGCTGCGGTTCTCCCATCGGTGGAGGCTTCCATTGTCGTCCGCTGCACAAGTGCGGCGCGCAGCACGGGCGTCGCCCGCGCATCCAACGCCGAGTACAGCGTCGGCCGCAGCCCATCGCGGGTCCGCTCCCACCGGTGCAGCGACGCCAGCTGCTGAATCCGGCGCAGCGGCACCCCGTACAGGATCGCCAGCTCCGCTGCGGACGCCCACCGGCCTTGCTTCAGCCCGATGAACCGGCCCAACCTGGCCAGCTCCTCCACCGGCCACGAATGCTCGGGGTCCTCGCACGACACTGCGAGCGGTAGGAGCGTGTCGGTACGCCGGACGAGGGCGCGCACGGTGCCGCGGCAGGGCTGGCTGGCGACGAGCATCGGGCACGGGCCGATGAGGACGACGACGGTGCGTTCGATGTGCAGCAGGCTCCAGGCGCGCCGGCGTAGGTAGGCGTACCGGTCGGAGATGTGGCCGGCGTCGGGGCGGGCGGCGAGCCACACGCTGTGGTCGGCGACGACCTGGGCGAGGACGTCGTTGCGATCGTCGAGGACTTCGAAGACCGCGCGCCGCGGGCCTTGAACACCTGCAGGTAGTGGCCGGTCGTACAGCCACCGGCAGGGTAGGCGTACGCCGCGCTGGTGGGCGATGGTGCGGACTGTGCCGACGAGTAGCTGGCGGATGTGGTGGCGGGTGTCGGCGACCGTCTGGTCGACGGACAGGCCGGGATGGTTGTGGGTGACCCCTGCGGTGCCGCCGCCCACGTGTGCGAGGACTTCGGCGAGTTCGTCGTGGTAGACGGCGAGCCGGCCGGCGTCGTGGCCGATTTTGTGGGTGTGGTGGCCGCACAGGAGAAGCCCGTCCAACGCGCGGGCGGCGGTGTCGCTGCCGCGGGGTTGGCAGTTCGGGGCGGCGCACAAGGTCAACGGCGGTCTCCCTCGTCTCGGAACGCGATGCTCATCGGCGTCCTCTCGGTCCGTGGCCGACGTGCCAGCCGCCATCGCAGTGCCGGCATTCGTACACCTCCAACCGGCCAGCCCGCGCGCCGAGGGCGACGAGCCGGTCGAGGTGGGTTTGGGCGCCTTCGCGGGTGTGGTGGCGTTGCTTGCCGGCGCAGGCGCGGCCTTTCGTGGAGGTGCGCTTAGCCACGCCGGTCGCCTCCGGGGCGTACGACGTGCAGGACGGCGAGCGCGGCGATCGCCGTGGGGGCGCGCCAGGTGGTGATGTGGTCGACGGCGAACAGGTCGAACAGCAGGTGGGCGATCAGGTACCAGATGGCGGCCCACGCGGCGGCGCGGAGGGCGAGGATCGTGGAGTACGCGGCGGCTTTCTGCGGCGGCTGGTCGGCGGGTTCAGGCACGGTGTGTTCCCTTCCGCCGGGCCGGCCGCCGGCGCCACCGTGGGGCGCGTAGGCCGATGTACGCGTGGCCGGCGAGGATCGCGAACCCGGCCCATAGGGGGATGCTCGACGCGAGGTCGACCGCCCGACCGAAGACGGTCACCGGGTCTGCGCCTCGCGTGCCGGCGGCTCGAACGGGTCGACGCCGGCGGCGTCTTCGAGTTCGCGTACGCGCTTCAGTGCCTGGTCTCGTTCCTTCGCCAGGACTCGCGCCGCGGACTCGGTGATCGTCTGCTGCAGGCGGGCCGCGTACGCCACGCTGTTGAGTGTCTCCGAGTGCTGGCGGAGGCTGGCGATGGTGTCGACCTGCGTTTCTGAGCGCTTCCACCAGGTGTCGGCCTCCGCGCGGGCGGTGTCGCGGGCCTGCTCGGCTTCCGCGAGCAGCTCGATCAGCCCGTCGAGCTTGTCGGCGGCCTCCGTTAGCAGGGGTCGCAACGTGTGCAGCGAGTGGCCGTCGCACCACTGGCGTAGGTCGGCGGAGATGTCCCAGGTGAGCCGCTCCCCGTGCGTGGGGTCGGCCACCACCGCAGCCATGCCCACGGGTACGGCTGTACCTCGAAGGCCGTCGATGATCTTCAGTGTGTCGTCGGGTTGGGTCATGCGGGTTCCTGCTTCCAGATGGGGTCGGGTGTGATGCCGAGGTCGGTGAGTTTCGTGTCGAGGGCGTCGAGGGCGCGGCGGACTGGCCCGGGTTTGGGGCTGGCGCGGTTGGGGTGTGCTTTGCGGCGGGCGCCTGCGATGGCGGCGCGTGCGGCGGTTTTGGCGGCTTCTGCGGGTGTCTGTGGCGGGGAGATCTGATCTTGTTCGCGGTCTGTCGCGCGTGTAAGGGTGACGGCCGCGAAATGATCTTGTCCGGAGTTGGCTTGGTAAACAGTGGCTTGGTCCGTGGTTGGGTAAGCGTGTCCGTCGGACCCCCCCAAGGGATGTCCAACGGACCCCCCCAAGTCCGATTTCGGGTGTCCAATGGACCCCCCCGAGGGGTTGTCGGTGGGGTGGTCCGCCGGTACCCCCCGAACTGTCTCGGGGGTGTCCTCTGGACCACCCCTATCGGGCTCCGGCGTTTCCTCCTGGGGGGTACCGGCGGCACTCCCCGAACGCTTGCCGCGGGCCTCGTCCCGGACTCGCTTCGCGGCCACCTTGTGCTGTGCCGGGTTGAGCACGACCATCTCCGGCGGCAGCAGCACGGGCAGCGACAGGCGCCACTGGGAGCCGTTGCGGCCGGCGGGCGCGGCGACGAGCTGGAGCATGCCGAGCCGGATCAGTTCGGCCCGTACGTCGCGTACCGTGCGCAGGCTCGTCTCGACGTCGACCGCGACGGCGGCGTCGCCGGGGTAGATCTCGGCGCCGGCCAGGTCCCCGTATGTGGCGAGGACGAGCGCGATCGCCTTGAAGGTGGGGGCGGCGATGCCTCCGCGGGTCGGCCGGCCGTCTTTGCCGAGCTTGCCGGAGCCCGCGATGAGGCCGCCCACGCGCATCCGGCGCAGGATCTGCTCCCACTCGAAGCGGCCTACCGGGCGGACCTGCATGCGTGTGTCCTTTGTGGTTTGGGGTGGGGCCCGTCCCGTGGGGAAGGCGGAGCGGGCCGGTTTCTTGGGCGCGACTACGTCAGCGCTGCCACGGGCTTATCGGCCCTCCCGCGCGCCGTGATGCGTGCAGATGAGGTCGACGATCGACGCCGCGTCCTGGCCGACGACCTTGACGTTCACGTTGCAGCCCTCGCATCTGACCCTGTGACTCGTCGAGTCGGTGTGCGGCCACGTCTTCTCGTCGTTGACGACGATCCGGTGCTCAGCCATGCTGGCCGTCCGGGTAGCAGCCGGCCGCGGTGCACAGCGACACGCCCGTCGCCCGCGCGCGGCCCCACGAGACAGGGGCGCCCAGCTCGCCAGAGCAGCCGGCGTACGCCTCCTGCTTCCAACGGGGGATGTTCGGGGTGCCGAGATTTTCGACCTTGAACCGGACACGGTGCGCGGTGTCGCCTATGACGCTGACCTCGACGCCTGGATGCGGGTCGGCGATCTTCGTTGTGGTCATCAGTCCTCGCTCTCGCCGAACCGGCGCGCGTACTGCGCCTGCCGCTCGGCCTCTTGGCGGATGTTGTCGGGGTCGTGGACCTGGTTTTCCTCGGGAAGTGGACACGCGGCGCACCGCTGCGGATCAGCGGCGCTTCTCACGAACGTGTGTGCGCGCCGCAGCAGGCGAGGCTTCTTGCGGCTCATGCCGACACCGGTTCGGGTACGCGAGCCCCACCGCCCCGGCAGGGCTCGGAGAGAGCCACGCCATCCGGGCGCCGGCGACCAAGCCGCTGATGCGCGTCGAAGTAGGTGACGCCGAAGCGCCGCACCACAGCGACCGGCTGGTCGCAGACCGGGCATTCGGGGTCCTGCTGCTCGACGTGGAGCGTCGGCTGCTCCGGCCGGAACGGTGCCGTGTTCGCCGGCGGGACTCCGGCGGACAGGCGCAGCATGCGGATCGTGTCCGGGCTGAGGTCGAGCTCGGCGGCGACACGGCGGTCGCTCCAGCCCTGCGCGTTGAGGTCGCGTACGCGGGTGACGTACTCGTCGCGCTGCTCCGGCGGGACGATCCGCCGCGGCCGGTTGGTGCGACTGTGGCTCATCACGCGCCCCCGTTGGCCTTGAGGTACGCGGTGATGACGTACGCGGGTAGGCGGCCACGGTCGGGGCATGTGACGCCGGTCTCGCGGGCCCAGGCGCGGATCGTGGAGGAGGAGACGCCGCCGTTGCCCTGCCGCTCGTGCTCCTCGGGTCTCTGCGCCTGGTCGAACTCGTCGAGCGGGTCAGGCTGGGGGCTGTCGTGGGCCTCCTGGCTCGCGGTTTCGTCCTCGCCCGTCAGCTCACGCAGCTCGGCCTCGGCCTTGGCGAGGTGCTGCCGGAGGGTCGCGATGGTGACGCGCAGTACGCGTTCGGCGTCGGCCTGTTCCATGGTCGCTGCTAGGCGGGTGAGGTCGTCGCGGATCTTTGCGGCGAGGCGCTGGGCGCGGGGCGTACCGTCGCGCTCGGCCGTGGCCAGGAGCAATTCGGTGCCGCTGTTCAGTGCGGTATCCACAGTGATCTCCAAGGAGGTCGGTTCGATGGCGGCCGGCTCGGACTCCAGCTCGATCGGCTGGGCGGCAACCGCCGGAATGTGAGTGACGATCGCCATCCGCGACCGGACGACCGGGGTGGCGGTCCGGTCGGAGGGCAGCGGTGCCAGAGGTGGCGGCGGTGGCGGGACGTACGGCGCCGTGCGTACGCGCTGCGAGTTGAGGCGTGCCTCGTCGTGCTGGCGGACTAGCTCACGCGACCGCTGCCGGTTGAACCGCGCGACGTGTTCGATCACCCGAGCTACCTCGTCGTGGCGCAGCTTCAACAGCTGGGCGATCGCGTGAGCGTCGGCGCCTCGCGCGTGATGCATGAGGACGTCGCGTTCGTCCTGGGTGGGCGTTCCCACGGTCAGCGCACTCCTGCGGGAAGGGGTTCGGGCCACAGGCACCGGTCCGGGAACGTGTCGTCGCACAGCCCGCGGCATTCACCCGCGTGCAGGGCACCGGGCGCCGGCGGACTCGCCGGCCTGTCGGCGCCCGGCCCGTAGTCGTGCAGGGCGAGGGCCACGTTGACCGGGGTCGGATCGACTAGCGCTGCCCGCATCGTTGGCGCCAGCACCCAGTTGTCGACCCAGGCCAGCCCATCGCGGTCCAGGACGTTCTGTGCACGCGTGATCGAGACGTAGGCGAGCATCGCGTCCTCGGGCCGGATCTTCGCCTCACCAGTCTGCGGATCGGGCCTCGGCTCGCGGAAGTCGTCGGCGATGCGCACCGTCTCCCACTCGCGGCCCTTCGCCTTGTGGGCGGTCGACACGATCAGCTGCGCTTCGTTTTCGTCGACGAGCCGCTGGGTGACGTCGAGGATCGCCACCGGCCCGTGCTTGTCGATCAACTTGACGATGACCTTGAGGTCGGTGCCGCCGGCGTCCTGGTCCACGTAGTCCTGGACCTCTGCCCACGAGCTGAACGCGACCAGTTCCGGGTGGTTGCACGGCTCACCGCGTAGCAGCTGCTGGGCGGCTTCGGCGTACCCGCGCCATTCGCGGCCGCCGCCGACGAGCGCCACACGCCGGCCGCCGGACTGGGCGCCCATGACGTGCTCCAGGGTGCCGCCGTTCGAGCGGCACAGGATCGCGTCCGGGGTCCCGAGCGGCTGAACCGTCGAGTCGATCGCCGCGTACCCGGTGAGGCGCAGCTCAGCGTCGAGCAGGCCAAGCCACTTGTTGGCCTCGTCGGCGATCGCCGGACCAAACCGGAACGACTGGCTGAGGTAGAGCCGCTGGCCGTCGAAGGACTGCATGGCGTCGACTGCTCCACGCCAGCCGTAGATCGCCTGGCAGCGGTCACCGACGAGAATCCGCTGCGCCCGCTGGCCGGACACGACCGCGGCGACGGCCGGGTTGGAATCCTGCGCCTCGTCGAGCAGGACGTAGTCGGCGCGCAGGTCCGGTTCGGACAGCTGCCAGATCTTCAGGTAGCAGTCGTGGGTGAACCGCAGCCGCCCGCGGAGGTGCGTGATGTCCTCCCACGCCCGGCGCGCGATCGGAACGATCTCCTGCGCGAGCGCGGCCCGCGCCGCCGGCGCCTCGAAGGCGGCGACCAGCGGCACGTGGCGGCGCACGATCTCGGCGTCAGCGGACTGGCAGAACCGGTCCACCGTGGCCATGACGATCCGGGCGATCTGCTGCGGCGCGAGCTTCGGGACGTCGTCGCCGAGCACGAGCGGGCTGTTGATGCCCAGCAGCTGCGCCGTGACCCGCGCAGGCTGCCGGGGCGCCCCGAGGCGGTCGGAGTACAGCCGGCCGACCGACGCGAACGCGAACGAGTGCGCCGTCTTGCACACCACGGTCGACGGGAACGACTTGGCCGCGTCGGTGGCGATGCTGCGGTTGTAGGCCAGGTAGACGCCCTTGTCGTTCGGCTTCGCCCGGGCCAGCAGCTTCAGCGTGGACGTCTTGCCGGTGCCGGCACCGGCCTCGATGACGAGGTGGGCGCCGGTCTTGGCGACCGCGACGATCGCGGCCTGCTGCTCGGTGGGCTTCACGACGCCACCCCCGCCGGCGGGATCTGCTGGGCGATGTACGCCTCGGTCGCGGTGCAGATCCGGTCGACGTCGGCTGCGGTCAGATCGTTCGACGAGTCGATGTGGCGGTCGATCAGCTCGGAGCAGTAGTGCAGTCGCTCGTCGCGGTCGACGATGCCGGCCTTGCCGAGCAGCGCGAACATGCGCTTCTTCTGGGCCTCGACCGGCGGCGTGGGGAACAAATGCTCCTTGCGGTCGCGCCAGGCGGCCTTCAGCTGGTCGGCGGCACCGGGCGGAAGCTCACCCGCCGCGTCGGCGGCGCCGAGCTGCCGCCACACGGCCGCCAGCTGGTCCTTGTCCGTGGCGGCGGCGATCCGCTCGGTCAGCTCGTGTACGGCCGCGGCCGGGTCGGCGGCGGTCTCCCCGTCGAGGCCTGCGTTGCCAGACTCCAGCTCGACCAGGTCCCGCGTGTGCGCGGTGCCGGGGTCGCACTTGAGGATGTCGAAGACGAGCTGCTCTACGGTGAGGCCGGGCTTGCGGATCGGCCGGTCCTCGCCGGGGATGATGCCCGCGTGCACGGAACGGGCGCCGACGATCAGCGGGTGCTCGGTGCGCGACATGCGTACCCAGACGGTCGCGTCGAAGCCGAGATCCTTGTGGCCCTCGACCCGGTAGTCCTTGGGCTTGCGCGGGTCCGGCTGGCCGTTGGTCATCGCCGTGACTTCTTTGCCCCGGGCGGTGACCACGACGATGCCGGGGAACGTCATGAGGATGGTCATCAGTCGCCGGTGGCGGGTGTTGGCGTCGTTCCAGAAGTTCGACGAGACGTTGATCTCGGCGTTCGGGTCCTTCGCGAGGAGCTTCTGGTTGGCGGGCGCCTGGCGGGCCCGGTTGGTCGTCCAGTCCTTGAGCATGTCCCAGATCAACGTCATCGAGTCGATGACGAGGACGACCGGCAGGTCGCCCGCCTCGGCGGCCGCCGAGGCGAGGTCGCGCACGTGCTTGACCCACGCGAGGATGTTCTTCCAGGTGCCGTCGTGGTTGCAGATCTCGTACCGGACTTGCGGGATGGCGCCGTACTCGTCGCCGGCGCCTTCGCCGAGGTCGATCCAGAAGGTACGGCCGACCTTCTCCGATGTGGACAGGACGGCGGCGGCCCAGCTTTTGCCGGCCTTCTCGCCGCCTTCGAGCAGGACGAGCGGCCACGGGACGCGGCCGGTGGGCTTGCGGGTCACGAAAACGGGGCTGGTCACCGCGTGTTCCTTCCGACGTAGGGGATGAGGCTTCGGCAGGCCCGCCGCAGCGTCCGCGCATGGTTTCGGCGGATGGCGGCGATGGCCTGGTCGGTCAGCTGGTACGGGATCGGCTTGTGCACCGGGAGGAGGTCACCGGCGGCGACGTCCTCGGCGAACAGGTCGCGGGGCAGGTCGTCGCCGCGGGGGGTCACGGCTGGCCTCCCGGCTCGGGCACGAGCGCGAGCAGCTCGGTCGGGCCGGTCAGCGCCCGCCGTAGCGGGTCGTCTCCAAGCGCGGCGACGGTCTCGCCGAACACCGACTGGGCGTCCGGCAGCACGGCCTCCGGCGCGAGTGCCGACGCCGGATCCCATACGGGCGTCTGGCCGTCCCCGCGGGCGTACCGCGCCTCGGCCAACTCGGCGAGGAACATGATCCGCTCGCGTAGGCTCAGCTGCGCCCACGCGGTGCGGATCTGCTCGGCGGCGGCGGAGACCCGCATGCGCCGCTGGCGGTCACGGTGGCCCATCAGGCACCTCCGGCGGTGAGTGAGTGTCGGGGCGAGTACGTCGGCTCTGCGGCCAGGGCGACGAGGACGAGCAGCACCGCGACGGCGATCAAAACGACGAGAGCGAAGATCATCGGGCTGCCCCGTCCTGGAAGTCGCGTGGCTGGTTGTTGTCGCGCAGGACGAGCCGCCAGCGGCCGTGCGGGTCGAAGTTGGTCTTCCCGAGCCGCAGCAGACGGTCGAACTGGTCCTGGGCGAGCGCCTTGTCGACGTACGGGTAGCTGGTCGAGACGTGCTCGACACGGCGGCCGGCGGCGTCGCGGGTGATGAAGCGGAGCTCCACGGTCCAGCAGGGAAGGCCGAGGATGCTGTCGACGAGGCCGGTGAGCGTCATGCTGCACCGGCATCGGCGTGGGCGGCGTTGTAGCCCCAGACCGCGTTGATCTGGACAGGAGTGCGCGGTGACGGCGCCGCAGCGATCTCGCCGAGGACGCCGCCGAGCTGGCGCAGGAGCGCGTGGCGATCGGTGTGGTCGCCACCGCAGCAGAACGACGACTCCGGATCCATCGCGCACCAACAGCAGGGCACCTCGGGACGCGGCGGCATCCTCAGCTCGGCCCGCAGCAGCCGCTCGGCGTCCTGCGTGGACGTCGCGGGCGCGGCCGCCCACGTCTCGCCCGCCCGGACGCACGCGACCCAGCCGCTGTGGCCCGGAACGGTGTAGCCAAGCAGGCGACCGCTGGCCGTGCCGTGTGAGCGCTCGTTGACGGCGATGCCGCCCGCCGTGGTGCGTGAGACCACGTACGGGAAGAACTCCCCGCCGGTTTGGACTGTGGTAATTTCCACGTCGACTCCTTCAGTCGATCCGCCTGGTCCCGGCTTGCATCCGGGGCCAGTTGCTTTTTCGGGGGTCTTGTTGGCTGGGCCCGGCGGATGCCCCCACCAGCCGGGCCCAGCGCCGCGGGGTCCTCAGCCCGCGCCGTCCGCCGGGAGGAAGCTCGACCGGCGTCGGTCTTGGTGGGCGTGCCCACCCGGCGAGCGCCGGGTCCGAGGTCGTCTTGCCTCGTGCTGCCCGGCCGGTGCGGCAGCGGGCACGCCACGTCCATAGGTGGTCGCCTCCAGCTCGGTGAGCTGCCGGGCGAGGCGGTTGGTGTCGATGCGCAGGCGCAGCGTCAGCGCGTCCAGCTCGGCGAGTGCGGCCATGTCCCTCATCGCGCGCCCCACAGGACGCGGCCGATGAGGTCGACGACGATCCACACGCGCAAAGCAAGGCGCCCGAACGGGCCGAGCCGGCCGGGGCCGGTGGTACCGCCGTTGCTGGTGCCGGTCGTCGGGTGCGTCATGCCGCAACCTGGGCCTTCTCGCGCAGGCGCTGGATGTAGGCGCTGACGGAGGACTCGACGTAACCGACCCGGCGGCCGATCTTGACCCGCTCGATCTCGCCGGCCTTCACGAGGTCGCGCAGGTACCTGGGTGTGACCTTGGCGAGGCGTTCGCTCGTCTCCTCGACGGTGAGGAGCGCCTCGGCGGCCGCATCTTCTCCGTCAGTGGGAACGGGTGGGAATGTTCCTCCATGCATGGAGAGAAAGTACCTCTACTCCACGCATGGAGAGCCTCATACTTTCGGCCAGTGTTTCCTCCGCCCGTGGAGCCGTACTGTCGCCGTATGCACGCGTATTCCTACACGTTCCGTCGCCACCTAGCGCGGGGTCGAGGAAGCCCCCGCCAGTGGAGAATCCGACGCGCATGGAGCCCGACCACCGAATGGATCGCCTACCTTCTGGACATGGCCGTCCCGCTCCAGGTGCGCAAGGAGAACTTCGCCCAGTGGGTGAAGCGGATCACCGCGCACATGAAGCTCACGCGCAACATGTCGGTCGAAAAGATCGCTGAGGCGGCCGGGATCGGCGACAACACGATCTACCGGTGGCGTAACGGCGACTGGGGAGCCCGCGGCCCCCAGCCCGAGCAGATCGTGGCCTTCGCCGACGCGTGCGACGTCAGCCCCCAGGAGGCGTTCCTCATCCTGTGGCCTGGCAAGCTGGACTCAGCCCCGGCGGTCGAGCCGCTCGTCATCCCGGACCCGGACCTGCTGATGCTCGCCCAGCGCATCGCCGACCCGAACGTCGACGAGATGGAGAAGTGGTACATCCACCAGCAGCTCAAGCAGCTGTTGGCGCGGCCGAAGGTCCCCACCGACCGGCCCGGCAAGGTCATCCCGCGGCGTACGAGTCGCGGCTAACAACCCGAGGGGGCTTCCCGTGGCCAGCAGGTCCGGAAAGCCGGGGTTCATCCACAGCGGAATCTCTGTCGGGCTCGGCCTCGACGGGCGCCTGCACGCCAAGGTGCCTGTCGGCAAGAAGCCGAACGGCAAGCCCGACCGCCGGCACGTCTCTGGCCCGCTGGCCAACCCCGGCATCATCAGACTGAAGATCGACAAGCTGTTGACCGACGTCGCGCGCAGGGAGGTCCGCAAGCCCGGGCGAGCGCCGACGGTCGCCGAGTGGTTCATGCACTGGCTGACCGAGATCGCCCCGTACGCGCAGCGGCCGCTGAGCGCGAAGAGCGCCGAAAGCTACGAGTCGATCTACCGGACGTGGTTCGTGCCGCACATCGGCGGGCTGCGCCTGGACGAGCTGGAGGCCGACAGTCTCGACGCCATGTACGCGGCAATGCACCGCAAGGGCCTCGCCCGGTCGTCGGTGCTGAAGGCCCACGCGATCCTGCGCCGGGCGCTGAACGTCGCCGTCCAACGGGGCAGGGTGCACCGCAACGTCGCCGCGGGGATGGACAACCCGGGCTCGACGAAGCGGCGCCGCAAGCGGGCGCTCACGCGCGCCCAGGCGGCCGAGGTGCTGAAGGTGGTCGCGGCTACACGCAACCCGCTGCGGTGGCGTCTGGCGCTCGCTCTGGGCCTGCGCCAGGGCGAGGCGCTCGGGCTCCGCTGGGCAGCCGTCGACCTCCACGCGGGCACGATGAGCGTGGACTGGCAGCTGCAGCGGCAGACCTACCGGCACGGCTGCGCAGACCCGGCCGCGTGCGCGGGACCGCATCACCGCGGCGAGTGCCCGCGGCCGCCGCGGTGGGAGCACGGGTGCCCCGAGCCGGCGGCGTGCACCGGCCGGAAGGGCAACGAGCTTGCCGAGCCGAAGCCGGCCTACTGCCCGCAGCGGGTGGGGACGGGGGAGTGCCGGCGGCACGGCACGGTGTGTCCGCCCGCGTGCGCGCCTGGCTGCCGCAAGCACGCGGCCAGGTGTCCGGCGAAGCTCGGCGGTCTGGTGTTCGCTCGAGCAAAAACGATCGACGCCGATGAGGACTGGGACGAGGCGGATTGGGAGGACGAGGAGCAGACCGACCTCGTCGACTTGCCGCCGACGCTCGTCAGGGAACTGAAGGCGCACCGCGCTGCGCAGCGCCAGGCGCGGCTGGTGGCCGGCCAACTGTGGCGGGACCATGACCTCGTTTTCTGCCTCGACGATGGTGGTCCGATCGACCCGCGGGCGGACCTGGAGGACTGGCACGACATCCTCACCCGGGCCGGGTTCAAGACGGCCGGCACCCACCTCGGACGGGCCAGCGCGGCGAGCATCGCCCGCGAGGAGGGCCTCAAGATCGAGGACATTCAGGACCTGCTGCGGCACACGGATATCCGCACGACGCGCGGCTACGTGGTGGTCACGGCGGCGGCCCGTAAGCGGACGGCGGCGGCGATGGATCAGGCGCTGTTCGGCGGGGGTGTCACCGACATTGTCACCGCGCGCCGTGAGCGCCGATCACGGAGATAGGCGAGGCTCGAAGGGCAGACAGAAAGAGGCCCAGGTCACATGCCGTGACCTGGGCCTCTTCGTTGCCGAGCCGCCTAACGGAATCGAACCGTTGACCTATTCATTACGAGTTTGTCGGAGTGAGGGGAACGGGTGGGAACACGTCCGCCGGAACGCCTTCTGAGCAGCCATTCTGCGCGCCTGTTCCCGTGTGTTCCTACCGACTCCGGTAGTCCTCGGTGTCACCGTCGGTGTCACCGTGGATCTTGTGGCTGAGGCGGCTGAGGGCATCCCGGACCGGGCCCGGCGGTAGACGCACGACATTGGCGTCGAACGTCCGTCGCCCGGGACCGCCAACCGGCACCCCATCATCGCCGATGCCGCCGCTGCGCTCGATCGCCTTGACGATCTCCTCCACGCGGTCGCGCAGCTCGGCGCGGAGCGCCTGAGACTGGGTCTCGGCAGCCAGATCGCTTCTCTCGTGCGCGGCCAGCAGTTCGGCATGCCGGCGGAGCTCGTCGCGGCACAGCTCCTCGTGGTCGCTGCGCAGGACGCGGAGCATGACCATGCCGCCGCCGGCGCCGAGCGAGATCACGCCGAGGGCGCTCAGCAGCATCATGCCGATCGAGTAGCCCTCTTCAGAGACGGAGCCGCGGGCGAGCAGGCACCAGAAGACGTCGCCGCCGAAGAGTAGGAGCCCGAGCCCGATGAGGACGAAGCGTGCAGGGACTGCGTCGCGCACCGGCGCGACGTCGCCGGCTTGTCTGTCGCCGGTCACCGCAGTCGCCTGGTCGATCTGAGATAACCCTCCACAATGTCCTCCCGCGTGTCTGTGGTGGCGCGCCTCCGCCAGAAGGGCGCGGTGATTGGGAGCGTCCCGGGGTCTGGGGAACGCGTGGCGGGGACGAGCCCCGCCGGAAGATCCGAGATTGCCATGTGCCATCTGCGCCCGCAACGAGCCGTGTGTCCGTAATGGAGTCACCGTGCGTAGTCGTCGGTTGGGCCGGGCGGAAACGATTCATGCCCGCCCGGCGACGCGGAGCGCGCGAAAGATCACGGCGGGTGGGAGCCGTCACATGTTGATCGGGACGAGTGGCAAGATCGTTACAGCGCGTGAATGAATAAGGTTGGAAAATTCTTAACGTGCAGGTAGCGGTTCTGACCGAACGGCTGAGGTGCCAAGAATGCGCTACAGCGGCCATCCCCCGAACGGCTGACACCCGGTAGAAGGACGACGGGCCCGCCGAAGCGGACCCGTCGCCGAAGGCTCCAGGTGTCTAGCCGGGAGCCACGCGCAACCTACGTCAGTAGCTGACGTAGGTGCAATAGGTTCTGGCGCTCCGACCTGCGGCTGTGGTCTGCTCCCAAGGTCTAGCCGGGAGCCCCACCACCATGCCACCACGCCGCCTCACCTACCGCGGAATAGCCGACGACCTACAAGATCGGATCCACGCAGGGCAGTACCCACCGGGATCCAAGCTGCCCACCTACAGGGAGATCGCCGAGCTGTACGAGGTTTCCCAGGCAACTGCCTACCGGGCGGTCAGCCTGCTCGCTGACCGCGGCGCCGTCGAAGGCGAATCCGGCCGCGGCGTGTTCGTGGTCGACGACGAGGACTAGTCCGGAGCGACCTCGCGCCACGTCACCCAGCTGCGGCCACGTCCCGGGTTGTCGACACCCACCTCGTAGCCGAGCAGCGCGGTGCGCTTGGCGAACAGGTGCCGCGCGCATTCGACCGGGCGGGCCGGCGTGTCCGGCTGCGCCTGGACGTACTGAGTACGCCAGCGCTCGAGCACCGTCGTGCCCGCTTGGATGCCGAGCAACGCGGCCTCCCGCTCGTTGACGTCGTGCACGCCGACGTTCTCGATCACGCCCTTGACGTCGAAGCCCAGGTGCCGCAGCTGGGCAATGGTCCCACCTGGCCACGGCGGCTCGTCGATGTCGGTCATCACCGTACCGGTGAAGATCTTCATGTCGAGGTACGACCAGGCGACGCGCAGGATCACGCCGTCGATGGCATGCGTCCATCGGCGCTCGCACACCTCCGAGCCGACCGGAATCTCCAGCGCGGCAGCGACTCGCTTCGGCGCGGCGATCTCCAGATATTCGCGGGACAGCTGAAACTGCGACCAGGGCACGCCGTGCTCGCGGGCGAAATTGCTCTCCACGTCGGGCTGGTAGCCGCGCTTGCCGGCCCGGTAGCGGTCCGGCATCGACGTCGAGATCGGCCGAACCCACCACGGTTTGCCGCGCTCGGACAACACCATGCCCTCCGCCTTCAGCAACACCAGGGCGTCCTTGATCGTCGTACCGCCCACGCTGTACGCCTCGGCGAGCTGCTTCTCCGACGGCAGTGACGCGCCGGCGGGGAGGTCGCCGGAGATGATGCGCGCCCGGATCAGGTCTGCCACCTGCTTGTATAGCGGCCGGTCGCTGGCGCGGTCAAGGGAGTCGGTCACCCGATCAGTGTAGGACCGCGAGGGGGTTATTGACTTAGGGGGTTAACCCCTTTACTTTCGTGTGTGAGGTACGCCTCACAGGCCGCGGGGCGGCCGTCGACCTTCCCGGTTAGACCGGCCGTCCCGTGTCCCACCGAGGGAGGACGCATGGGGAACGCGCTGCTGCCGATCGGTGCACTGTTCGTCGGCGTCCTCGTCGGCGTGTTCATCCGCGCGGTGCACGCCAGCCGATGCCGCTGGCGCCGCTGCCATGCGCAGTTGCGCTGCCCCATCCATGACGCGGGCGCGATCGACACCGTTCAGGCGCAGGGTGGCCGGAAGCGGATCTACACATGAGCGAGTTCGAGTACCTCGACACGCCGTACGAGCTCCTGGACGACGGCGTGTACGAGTTCGTCGGCGCCGACGTCGACATCACCTCGGCCGTCTGCGCGGCGCTGCATGGCGGCCACTACCGGACCTGGAGGCGCACGATGGATGGCGGCCGTAGGGCGCTTGAGCGGAAGCTGGCCCAGGAGTTGCCCGCCGACCTCGCGGCAATGGATGAGCGGTACGCCGAAGCGAGGCGCGTACGCGCGGAGCTGATCGACATCGAGCCGGAGCCGGACGACGACGAGGCCGACGACTTCACGGGGGAGTAGCTTCGGCGCGGCCTGAGCAGAAGGGGCGGGCTGTGCCGTGGGGCCGCGGGCCGGGTTGGTAGACCCGCTCAGCCCGCAGAGGAGCCCGCCCCCAACGCACCGGGGGCGGGCTCCTTCTCGGTCATCGGGTCGCCGCGGCGAGCGTTGCTACGGCCAGGGCGAGCGTCAGCTTGCGGTGGATCTCGCGCAGGTCGTCGATGGAGAGAGCGTCGAGAACTGCGACGATGCGGTCACCGTTGGAGTCGACGCTCTCGCCGACCTCCAGGTTGTACAGGCCATCTTCAACGCCTGTTGAGCAGTCGATGTAGCGGCCGCCACTGTCGGCCGCGTCTGCCTGCCATGCCCACGAGGTGGGGTGTTCGTCGGTGGCGATGAGGGTGTCGATCAGGTCGTTCAGCTGCTCGGACATCTAGGGCTCCTTCGGGGGCTGGTCGTCCACCGCGAGGCCCGCCGGAGCGGGCCCCACGGAAGGCGGTCAGTTCGGGATGACGGTCTCGATGGTGACGCGCTGGACGATCCGGTACGGCGGACGCTTGGCGACGGGGGAGTCCGGGAAGCACTCCGCGACGCCCTCGCGGCGGGCTGCCTCGACGGCCTCGAAGCCGCCGGAGTTTAGGTCGTCGGTGAGGGTGACCCACTGTCCGCCGCGGCGGGTGGCGTCGTACCACTGGACGTAGTAGAGGGCGGTGGTGCGGGTCTCGGTCTGCATGCTCTTCACGGCGATCTCCTTGGGATGTCGAGGGGTCGAAGGGGGGGTGGGGGCCCTTGCGGGCCCCGGTCCGGTCAGTGGCTCTGCATCTCGTTCCACTCGGCGGCCAGGGCGGCGCGCTTTGCCCAGCGGGTGGCGATCATCCGGCGAGCCCGGTCTGCGACAGCCCGGGAGCGGTAGTCGATCGCATTGCTGATCTGCAGTTCCAGCACGCCGACCTCCCGGTCGATCTTCATCATTTCGTTGAAGAGCTGCTTGGCGGTCTTGGTGGTCATCTCGGGCTCGCTCTCTCTCGGGTGTATATACACCTTAACCGAGGGCGTGCTAGGGTGTCAATACACCCGAGGAGACCGAGTGCCGAACCAGCCGAAAACCCCGCTGCGATCCTTCCGCGTGGAGGACGACGTCTGGAAACGCGCCCAACGGCGCGCCCAGCGGGAAGGCACGAACGTCACTGCAGTGATCGTCGAACACCTCACCGAGTACGGCGCCAACGAACAGCCCGAAGCAGTTCCCGACGCCGACAAGCCGGACGCCCAGCGTCCGTAAACACAGGCGGCCCCCGCCAGCGCGCCAACGCCGACGAGGGCCTACGCATCAGACCAGTCGAAAGAGATCCCGATGCGATCAACAGACCTTACCGACCTGCGCCGCAAACTCGAAGCACTCCTACGCGAAGCCGCCGACCAGTGGCAGTACCCAGGCACCCGCGACGAGATCGACGAGTTCGTCCTCGCCAAGCGCAACCTCCTCGATGATGTTGGCGATGTGCTCGACGAGATCACCGACGAGCACGAGAACGACCTCGACGCTGCGGGCATCGTCCGTAAACAGTGCGCGTTCGACGCCTGCGGCCGGTGGATCGTCATCGCGCCGATCGGCCGCCCGCGCGAGTTTTGCGACGACACCTGCGGGGCGGCCGCGCGGCGCGCGCGGAAAGCCTCGTGAGGCTGCCGCTGTCGGGAAAGTGGCGCTACGCGTACGCGCCGGCGATCGCCGCGGCGGCGGTCCTCGGCGTCGACCACCACGCAGCCCGAGCCTCGCTCGTCGCCGCGACGGTGGCCGGCGTCGCGCAGTTCGGCGGCCCGCGCCGGTGGCGGCGCCGCTGGACGTACGTGACGCCCACCGTGCGCGCGGTCCGCGTCATCGCAGGTACGGAGCGTGTCACGCTCAGCATCAACGGTGAGATCAAGCCGCGGCCAAGCCCGGCGCCGTCGCGGGCCGAGGCGAAGGTCCGGGCGGCGTACACGCATGTCGAGCCCGTGATCCGGTGGCTGCCGGACCGGGCCATGCGCGCCCAGTGGGCGATCCGCCGGCCGTTCGAGCACTGGCTACGGCGACCGGACCAGCCCCGAGTCAAGGTGACCGTGCACGTAGATCTCCTGACCACAGAGCAGGAGCAGGCGATTGCCCACGCGATCGCGAAGAAGATCCCGATCGGTGACCTGCGCCCGTCGTGGAACCTGATCGGACGCAAGGCCACCGGCGCCTGGCACGCCATGAAGCGGCCACCGCAACACGTCGGCCGCGCCGAGCTGGACGCGCACTTCGACGGGCTGCCCGATCACGAGTTCTTCGTCGGCCTCGACGCCTCCAGCCAGAAGGTGATCATCTCGCTAGAGGATGACTCCCCACACATAGCCTGCTCAGCAGGGTCAGGCGCCGGGAAGAGCGTCCTAGCGATGCTGATCGCAGTGCAGGTCCTGGGTCGAGGCGGCCGGGTGGTCATCCTCGACCGCAAGGGCAGCCATCGGTGGGCGCGCGGCCTGCCACCCGAACAGGTCAGCTACTGCCTTAAGCCCGAACAGATGCATCAGGCGCTCGTCGACCTCGGCAGTGACGCCTGGGGACGCAACGACACCGCCTTCTACCAGCCCGACGGCTGGACGCCCGCTGACCGGGTGCTGGTCATCGCCGAAGAACTCAACGCCACGTTCTCGTGGCTGCGCCGGTACTGGACGGAGCTGGGGGAGAAGGGGCCCAGCCCGGCTGTCATCGCGTTCCAGGATCTGCTCTACACCGGCCGCTCCGCCTACCACCATGTGTTCGCCGTTGCCCAGATGCTCACCGCCAGGACCACCGGCGGCGGCGAGGCGCGGGAGAACTTCGCCGTCCGCGCGCTGGCTCGCTACACCGCCAACGCGTGGAAGATGCTGTGCGCCGGAGTGCCGATGCCACGACGGTCGCGCGTACGCGGTCGGTGGCAGTTCGTCGTCGGCGACGAGGCGACCGAGGTGCAGGTCGCGTACCTGACGCCGGCGGAGGCGCGCGCGTTTGCCCGCGTTACCGGTGCGCCGCGCGGGCTTGATAGCCCGATGGCCAGCGGTGTTGCCGGTAACGGCCCTCCGACCGGTAACTCATCCGATCCCGGCGCTGAGCTTCTGTCGATCGCGGAGGCGATCGAGGAGGGCACCCTGCCGTGGTCGAAGGGGGCCGTGAAGATGCGCCTCGGCCGCGCCCGCGAGCAGGGGCGGCCGGTGCCGGAGCCGGCGGGCAGGCGCGGCATGCAGACGCTGCTCTACACCCGCGACGCGCTGACCGTTTGGAGCCAGCAGGAACTTATGCGAGAGACCACGGACGCCCAGGAAGGCACCTAATGATCAAGTGGCTGTACCAGAAGGCGACCGGTACGCCCTGGACGACGAGCTGGTCGTGCACCGAGGAGTACGGGCCGACGATCGCCGACCGCTACCCGGAGCTGTGCGAGCTCAGCGACGCCGAGCTGTGCGCGATGACCCCGGACCAGGCGATCGCGTGGGCGGAACGGGACCGGGCTCTGTTGGCGCGCGGCGGGGTCCGGTACGCCCAGCCAGACGACCAGCGCTGCCCGTGCGAGCTATGCGCGAGCGCCGTGGTCTCTGGCCGACCGGATCGTACACGTGTACGATCCGGGCATGGTCGACATGCCCCAGCATGACCGCGACGAGCGACTCGCCATCGCAGCCGTCTGCGGTGGCGCGAGCCGACTTGCCCGCCAGCTCGCCCGCGGCGAGGTCGACCTGGCGGCCGCGATCGCCGAGCTGCACACGCACACCGACAAGCCACACCTGCTCGCCCACGGTGTGCGGCCACGCGGCGACGAATACGACGCAGAGCCGATCGAGCAGCTCCTCCTCGCCGCCGGCGCCACCGCGGAGGACATCGCCCAGGTGCGCGCCGACCAGGACGAGCGGCTGCACGCGCATCGGCCCGGGGTGGCTGGGCTGGCCAAGCCCGGCTGACCCCGGAGACGACGAAAAGGCCCCCAGCCCGAAGGCTGGGGGCGTTCTCGGGATCCGATCCCCGGAGCCGGGCATGGTAGTTGGGTGGGGGCACTACTCGGGGCGGATGAAGCCTCCAGCGCGCACCGGCCAGCTCCACGAACCCGCCGGCAGATCGCCGTCGACCAGTTCGCCACACGGCACGTTGAACTCCGGGAACCCGCCCGTCTGAACGTTCGGGCCGCTCGCGGCCGGGGTGAACACCCACAGATGCACGTGCATGTCGTCGTCGAGCGGCTCGATCTGCCCGGACTCCACACCTAGCGGGTCGAGTTCCGCGACCGTGCAGGTGACCAGCGCGGCCCGCATCGTCTGCAGGCCGAACTTGCCGCGGTAGTGAACGATCCGGCCGAGGCTCGGCTTCTGCATGATCTCTCCTATCAGGGGGGTGGGCTCACACCCGGTGACGTGGCTCAGATTCCGTATCCGGCGTCGCCGGCGACGACGCCGCGAACACCGACGCATACCGCTGCAACCAGCCGTTAATGCCAGGCACCGCCAACAGCCGAGTCACACCACCGACGATCCCCAGCCCTGCAGCGACCCAGCCGACACCCTCCATACCGAACTCGTGCGCGATCGTCGGCAGGAACGGCAGCAGCCCGACCACGGCCGCAAGCCAAGTGCGGACGGTGGCCCGCCATGGGTGCTTCGTCTGGGTGGGAGTTCCGTTGGCCATCAGAGGGACCTTCCGTTCGATGTTCCGTTGTTGACCAGCAGCTTCAGCCGTTCGACGGTCCGGACCGGATCGTCGGGCCGAAACAGCTCCGCGATCAGCGCGCGCAGCTGCCGGGTCACCTCATCAGCGTCGCGCCGGGCGTCGGTCGCCTCACGCCGCGCCTCGCCCGCGTCGCGGCGGGCCTGGTCGGCGTCGCGGCGGGCGGCGGTGACATCGGCGAGCGCCTGCGCGACGGCGGTCGTCGCATCCGTGCGGGCCCGGGACATTTGCTCTTCGGCATCCTTACGGACGGCGTTGACCTGCGCTATTGCGATTGCGTTCAGCTTGCCGGCGGCGTCGGCGTCGATGGTGGTCTTGGACAGCAGCGCGCGGATCATCAAGGTGATCGCGCCGATGATCGCGACCCCGCCGCCGCCCAGCAGCGCCGACAGCCATCCGCTCACCGCGGTCCTTCCTTCGGAGTGAGCTTGCGGGCATTGCGGACCAGGCGCCATATTTCGGCTGCCCGTCCGATGTCGGCACCCATCCACGCCACCAACAGCCCCACCCCGAACGCCGGCGGGGCGGCGACTATGCCGCCGGCCCAGGCGAGGTAGAGCGAGCCCGACAGGATCAGCAGAACGCCCACCCGGGCCCCCAACGAGCCCGTCTCCAGCTGCAACCCGCGCTCAGGATTACCCCACCACACGCAGCCCACGATGGTCAGCACGCCGCTCAGCATCAGCACCACCGACAGGGCGACGACGATCCAGTCCGGCAGGATCGCGGCGATCGCTGCCGGAGCGGGCACGACGGTTAACCAGAGGGAGCCGAGCAGGATCGCCAGCAAGGCGAACGAGAACTCGTAGGGCGGATAGCGCGGGGGCATCGGTTAGTCCGCGAGGTCGGCGTGCACGAGGTCAGCCGCCGCCTTCGCGTACGCGGCGACCACCTCCGGATCGAGGAGCACCGCCCGCAGCGCGGCCACGTCGACCGGGGCGGCGGACACCGGCGGGCGGGCCTTCAGCTCAGCGACATCCTCCTCCAGCTGGAGTAGGTGCCCCACGATCGGCACCGGGAAGTCCTTCAGCGTGCCGGTGCCGTCCGGGGTGGCGTCGGTGTCCAGCTTCACCGTGTTCTTGTAGTCGAACAGGGCGGTGAGCTTGGCCTTGTCGTTGAAGTCGAACATGTCGTTGTCCTCCGGTTTGGGCCACTGGCCATAGTCGTCGACCATGGCACGGTTGAGGTCGCAGTCGGCGCCGCCGATGGCGACGCCGTTGCGGTACTGCTGAATGTGGGCGCCGGGGTGCCAGCGGCCACCCGACCACGCGTACGTCTGCCACAGCCAGCGGGCTTTGCCGTTCGCGGCGAAGTGGGCGATCGTCGCGTAGCCGCCGTACACGCCGACCCGGGCCCGGCCGAGCACGCTCGCCGCGCCGTCCATCGCCGCGTCCAGGGCTGGCCAGTCCGCGGAGCTGGGCTGCCAGTCGACCGACAGGTAGATCGGCCGGTCGTCGGGCAGCCCGAGCGCGGTGAAGTACGCCAGCGCCGAGGTCGCCCACGCGATCCCCGCCGACCGGCCGCCTTTCAGCCCGTCCACTGCGCCTTCAGCGTTCGCGACGATCGCGATCCCCGCCCCGTGCAGGGCGGCGACCTCGCCGGCGGTGATCTGCTTCTGCGGCCGGCCGGGCCCGCCGTACCGGCAGGCGAAGTGCTTCCCGGCGGCCACGAGCGCGGCGATGCTGGGGTGGGAGTCGGCGTAGTCCACGCCCTCGATCGGGGTCATCCGATGTGTCTCCTTCGTAACGCGGCGTCGCGCCGCCTCGCGGTGCTCGCCTACGATTCATCGCCATGACTGCCCGTCGATGGATCATGGTTGTTGCTGGTGTGGCCGCGCTGGCTGTGGTCGCGTTCTTCGCCGTCTACGGCGCCAGCCGCTACCTCGACCAGTCCAGCCAGCCGCCGCACGTCACCAGCTCCGTCGACGACCGCTCCGCCGACGCCGCCACCCGGGCCGCGAACGCCGAACTCACCGCATACGCCGCCGGCGACTGGCGCGGCGCGTGGGACCTGTGGACCGCAGCCGGCAAGCAGGCGATCAGCCGCACCGACTACCAGCGCTACCACACCGAATGCCAGACGATCACCGGGATCCCGTTCCAGATCAAAACCCTGCGGCTGGAAGGCGACAGCGAAGCCGTCCTGGTCGTCGAGCGCCAGGGCGTGCAGTTCTCGTACTCGTTCTTCTACGAGGACCACGCGTGGCGGTTCCAGCCCGACACCGATGCGATGGCCAGCTACGCGAAAGGCGTCGACAAGCTGATCGCCGAATGCAAGACGAGCTAGCCGGCCGGCGGTAGCGTGCCGACGGTCACCCCGTCACGCGGCACCCACGTACGTACACCGTCGACGTCGGCGACAGCGAAGAAACGCTCCGGGCGGCCGGGCGCGAACACCAGCTCCCACACGCCGCCGCTGCCGATGATGCCCTCGTCGTCGGGGAACCCGAGCCGGCCGCGGATCGCCGCGATGATCGCAGAACGTTCCTCGGCGGTGTCGGTCTCCTCAACCCCGAACTCGTACACGTGCACACCCTGCGGGGTGGTGGCGGCCAGCCACCAGTGATCGCCGTGGTCCATCAGTTACTCACCCATCTGCCCGAATTGCTGCTCTGCTGATCGGCGGTGATCGCCGTCGCGAGGTTGCCGCCGCTGGACTGGAACGCCTGCAGCTCGGCGTAATCGGTGACGTTGAGGAA
>Ga0307280_10000054_pt1 | contig 23088 bp, 30 predicted proteins | sample ER_DNA_119_FD_194479 | JGI IMG/M metagenome (GOLD analysis project Ga0307280, IMG submission 194479) | Bulk soil microbial communities from the East River watershed near Crested Butte, Colorado, United States - ER_DNA_119 | ecosystem: Environmental > Terrestrial > Soil > Floodplain | place...
CGCTACCTCAGATGTTTTTCGTATTTCTGGCCTGATCGTCCTCCCCGGCATCGAAGCGCCATCCGCCGCGCGCTCGCCGTTGATCATGCGGCCTTACGATCAGGAACTGGTTACGTGCCAGAGGTATCTACAAAAGATCGGGTTTAATCCTGAAGGGGCTGTAAGTGACGGCATAACGGGCGCTCAACATATTGGGAATGTTGTTTCGTCCACCGCCATTACTGTCCTTAAACAATTCTTTAGGCCGATGAGAAGCAACCCAGCCGTGACTTTTTATCGCGGGGCGAATGGTGTCACGAATGGAAGGTGGTCCTTCTATAACGGTGCTGCTTGGGTGGAAGCAACAAGCATGGCGATCAACACCATCGACAACAACCAGGTCGGCATAAATATGACCTTTGCGGGTGGGTTAGCTACTGGCAATGCTTTCACTACGCAAGGCGGTGCTCTATTCGACGCGAGGCTCTGACATGTCCGACTATCAACTCACCAAAATCAAATGAACCAGATTGTTGAAACAATCGTCAGGGATTTTAAACAGACGCCGTTTCTGTTGGCGGTGCTGTTGATTAACACGTTTGTGTTGATAGGGTTCGCGCTTACTTTGACACAAGTAAGCGAAGCCGTCGAGCGCCGCGATAAAATTCTTGAACGCTGCATCAAGTGATGCGAGGGTAATATGGCCGACACAACTACACCCAAACTGGGGATGATCAAGCCTGAAGTCGGCGCGTCCAACAATACGTGGGGCACCAAGACCAACGGCAATTGGGACATCATTGAAGCCAAGATGGTGCGACAGTCTGGCCAATGGACCATCACGACGGGTGATGATAATCCAGTTAGTACGAGTGGTCCGTTTCTTATCACTAGGTTTGGTAATGATGGGTTACGGATTGATGACCCAATCAACATAAACCGGCAAACCGGCAATGTGTCACTTCCTGGAGTTCTTTTAGCTGCAACCGGGAATGGGTCTGCTCCATCTATATCTTTCGCCAATGCTCCCGATATCGGTTTCTATGGCGCTAACTTTAGTACTTCGCCCAAGCAATTTGCCGTTGCTGGTCGTTTAGTTGGCGACGGTACGGTTCCTGCCGGTGCCGTTATGGATTTTGCGATGCCTAGTCCTCCCCCTGGTTGGCTTACGTGTGATGGTCAAGCAGTGTCGCGCACTACTTACGCAGCTTTGTTCGGTACCATCGGAGTCACTTGGGGCGGCGGCGATGGAAGTACTACTTTCAATGTACCAAATTTCTTGTCACGTTACAGACGGCACCGAGATAATTCAACATTGGCGAGCGTCGTGGGCACATTACAAAATCCGTGCAACCTATCTCATTACCATCAAATATATCTCAACGATTCTCGAACGGGGGCGTCAGATCGCGATTTAAATCATGCTCATGCCTTAGGTGGCACCACGGGGGGAATGAACCAAAGTAACCCACACTCGCATCCTTATAACGAAGCCTACGATAACCCTGTAGGAGTCCGTTGGTTTGATTCCCATAACGAAAAAGCTATTCGAGCGGCCAATACCGGCCTTACCGATATCAATCATACACACAATTTGCCGGCAACTACTGGCTTTTGGGATCGGTCCATTGATCATTTACACCCGATTAATCTAAACTTCAATTCGCAAGGCGGATCGGCGGACGGCAATGAAGTTAGGCCGTATTCGGCTACGGTTCTAACGTGTATCAAGACTTGAGGCAGCGATGATTCCCGTAGAATTCCCTCCGGGGGTAACAACTTTACTGTCTAGGTCTGCCAAGATATCCAATTGGCGGGACGCCAACCTTGTGCGATGGGATGACGGAACTACTCTCAAGCCGGTGGGCGGCTGGGAACAGGTAGTCCTAACGGGGACGTTTGCATCCCGCATTCGGTACATGCATCGCTGGATAGCCCTTAATGGCATCGTTTGGACTGCTTATGTATGTGAGCAACATTGCTACGTGGAATCGGGCGGGTCACTAACCGATATTACGCCTGCGGTTGGGATACCCGCCCCATCGGGCGATAACGCTGGTTATGGCGAATTGGACTACGGCGAAGATTTATACGGTGTAGATGTTCTCGGCGCGGTGTCCACCTTACAGAAATTCTCCTTAGTTTGGTCGGCGGACAATTGGGGTCAAGATCTGCTGGTGATGTGGAGTTACGAGGGACATCTGTATAAGTGGTCCCCAACGACTCCGGGTACGAAATTAACGGCGGTAACCGGCGCTCCGGTAGCAAATCGACAATTTTTGATTACTCCGGAACGCCACGTCATGCTGTTCGGGATGGCTGGTGCATTCGGTGACATTGGCTGGTGCAGCCAAGAAGACATCACTGATTGGAATTTCGCCAGCACGACCAATACGGCTGGCAGTTACACGGTGGATCCATTATCGCCTATCGTGGCCGCGAGGTTATCTTCCGCCGGTATTTTAGCGTTCACTCCCGCGATGACGCACGTATTGGATTACATAGGGCTGCCTTACGTGTATCGTATTCGGCCCGTAGGCAAGGTGCCTATTCCAATGTCTGCCGCTTCTACGGCATCCATCCCCGAGGGTATCATTTGGATTTCGGTTGAGGGGTTCTGGTTGTGGAATGGCAACACCGCCGACATTATCCCATGCCCACTTTGGGATTCCATATCCGCTAGAATGGATTTCGGTAGGACCATCCGCGAAGCATCCGTGGTGAGTATCGCGAGCCGGGGCGAAATATGGTGGTTCTGGGTGGACATCAATTTGGGCCTCCAAACCAGTCGTTACGTTGCGCTGGATTACAGGTCTAAAATATGGATGCCAGGATTTCTCAGCAGGACGTGCGGCATTACGTACGGCAACGACCGTAATCCACTAATGTCGGACGGATTTAGGGTATGGAAGCACGAAGTTGGTTTTACTTACCCCGAAGCACTGTTTATGCCGTACTTGGAGTCCCATACTTTGAACGTGATGGGCGGCGAGAAATGGACCACCATTACTAAGATACTCCCCGACATTATGGGGGATAAAACTGCTTTGGCTTTTTCATTGATGAAGAATAATGATCGTGCTGTGTATTCCAAACAAACCCAATCGCCGCAGCGCACGGTGAACATACATGGTTGGGTAGATTTACGGGAGACAGCGCGGGACCTTCGGCTACGTATAGACATGGTAAAGAACATCAATTGGAGTACCCTTGGCCCAATTATTTTTGACATGAAGCCGAGGGGTGGCAAATAATGATGAAAGTTCCGAATTTCGAAGACCCTGCAGTTACTAAGTTCCTTGTCGAATACCTGCGAGAATCAGAGCGCACCGACAAGGATTACATGCGAGCCACCACTGGCAACAAATCACTGCTGTTGTATTCGCCTAGCCTCAAAGTGTTTGAAATTAAAGTGAGCGATACTGGGGTTATTACGGCCACCAAGGTATCCGGGACATGATTATCACCGACGCGGCGATGATGCGAAAAATGCAGCGGGCGCTGAAAGAAGCTGGCGATCTGTTCACTCTGCAGGACATTTCCGCGATGCTGAAAAAGGGCACAGCGCAAGGCCACGTCGTAGGGGACACTTGGGCTATTACTCAGGTGCACGAATTCCCTCTGAAGAAATCCGTCAACATCCTAGTGGTTGTCGGTGACATGAAAGATTCGCTAGCGCTCGAAGCCAAAATAGACGCGTGGGCCAAAGGAATCGGGGCCGATGTGATAACCGCCATTGGACGCGACGGCTGGTGGGATTTCCGCACTCCCGGTTGGAAGAAGGCCGGTACGATGTATGCGAAGGAGCTATAAGATGGGTGGCACAACCTCGACTACCAATACTTCGCAGCAGCAAAAAGTAGAGCTTCCTGCTTGGGTGGACGAAGCCTCGCAATCTAATTATCAGATGGCGAAGGACGTGTCCGGTAGGCCACTGTCTCAGTACCAAGGCACACGTGTCGCTGATCCTTCAGCCATGACCACCCAAGGTTACGACCTTATCAAGGGCAACGTCGGCGCTGCCAACCCTTTGATCGACAAAGCTACCGGGGCTTACGACACCGCCGGTTCAATGTACGGCAAAGCCAGCGGCGTGTTAGACGCTGCCAACCCGTTATTCGGCGAGGCAGCTGGTATTTATCGCGGAACTGCTGGTGATTTGGATATCAATAAGTATCTAAATCCGTACACCAGCGAAGTAGAGAGTAATGCGATACGTAACGCCAACACGTCGCTTACGCAACAAATGGCGGGGAATGCGTCTGCTGCCGAAAAAGCCGGTGCATTCGGTGGGTCCCGATTTGGGGTGCAGCAAGGTGTCGCGCAGGCGGAGGGCACGAAAAACATCGGCGATTTGAGCGCCGCGTTGCGCAAAGCAGGCATTGATTTCGCCACCCAAACCGCTATATCCGATCGATCGGGCAAGCAAGCTGCTGCAGGTGGGTTGTTGAACACCACGAGCGGCATGGGGCAACAAGCCGCTGGTTACGGGGCTGTTGGGGCTGGCCTTGGACAGCAAGGTGCTGGTTATTTGAACACCGCAGCCTCTAAGCTTGCAGCCAACCAACAGGATATTACCAACTTAATGTCGGGTGGGCAACAGGATCAAGCGCAGCGTCAGAAGATGATCGATGCCGAAATGGCTAAGTTCGACGAGGCCAAAAATTACCCCGTTGAGCAGCTTAACATGCGGCTGGCTGCTTTGGGCATGTCGCCTTACGGCAAGACCACGACAGGAACCGGCACTTCCTCCACGGAAACCCCCATGGATTGGGCTACGACGGGGCTTGGCGTGCTGAAATCACTCCCGGCATTGTATGCCATGTCAGATCGCAATACTAAGACCGACATCACCAAATTGACCGACGGCGAAATCCCGCTGTACTCTTATCGGTACAAGGACGACCCAAAGACATACCCGAAAGTGGTGGGGCCGATGGCGCAAGACATCGAGAAGAAGTACCCCAAAGCCATCAAGAAGGTGGGTCGGTACAAGACTGTCGACATTAATAATCTTATGGAGGTGTTGAAATGACACCCGAGGAATTCGCAGCGAAAATCAGGGCAGCCAGAGGAATTACTCTAACCGGTACGCCTATTACTCCTATACCGGACCCAGCAACCCGGAGCTTCGCTGTCCCACCTGTTATTCCGCCCGCTGCTCCGGACGAGTCTATCCGCACCGATGTGATACGGGCACCGGGAGGGCCAGCCACCGATCCCGCCGCGCCTCCGGTCAACCTGTACCCCCACGGCAGGCCGCCGTTGGTGCCTCCTGTGGATATTTCTCCTGCAGCAGTAACAGCCCCCAGCCCATCTGTTGCACGGGCAGCCCCTCCACCGGCCCGTGTCTTCCCGGTGGAGGGAACTGACCCAGTTCCTAATGCCCCTCCGGGTGTTTCGCTTACTTCCACCCCTGCTCAGAATCCTGCTTTGGGTTGGGCCGGAACGGTAGGTTTACCCGGAACTCCCGAGGAAGCTAAGGCGTTTGATAAGGGTGGCGATTATCAGAAAATGCTGGCCGGGATGGATGATATTGCCAAGGGTATGCGCCCCAAAGCTCCGGTCGCTAACCCGTTCCCAGTTATGACCGCTGAACAACCCAACAATCCCAACCAGATGGCGGGGCAGCTAATGGCGGCGTTGATGCAAAATAAGCGTGGCCTTACTTTGACAGGACGATAAGTCATGGATATCGGCGAAATCATCCGGAAGTTGGTGGGCGGCGAAGATCCGAACGCTGCAATTATGGGCGCGCAAGGTGCGGCACCTCCGGGGCCTCCGCCCGTGCAGCAAGCGGCACCCCCGCCTCCGCAGCCGACTGCGCCTCAAGGCGCAGCGACACCGGTAACCAATCCGATACCGCCCGCTGCTCAACCGAAAGCCCTGCAGTCCCCTTCCGATTTGGCTAACATGTATGTCGCGCTGATGGAGAAAAATCAGAACGCGGCGCGGCTGGATTCGGGCCTCAATCTTATCGCGGCTGGTCTGTCGAATAGCCCCACTAATCGTGCGGCGCTAATCAGCGCTTCTGGCCACGGCGGATCCGGCGGAATGTCTCTGTCGGCCAACGACATGATCAATTTCCAAAAGCAGGCTGACGCGCAGAAGCAACAACTTATTATGCAGCAAGCGCTCCCGGCGTTGATCAAGCAGTATAAGCTTTCGCCTGCTCAAGCCGCAGCCTTACAAGCATCCGGGAATTTGGGCGACGTAATCAAGACTTATTCCACCGAACAGTTGGGCCACGTCGAAGACAAGGAAACCGGCAAGACCATACTGTTCAATCAACGCACCGGCCAGAAACTTGCTGAACTTGGCGGCGAGACTCCGGAAGAAGGTCAGTTCGTTGATGGGCCGAATGGGCCGGTTCTTAAGAGCAAGCGTATACCCGACGATGGCATAACCACACCGGTAGGATTGAAGCCCACCAACAATAAGCAGCAATTCGATGAGTTCAACGCTGCGCTGGTCGCTCAGGGTAAGCCCCCCATTAGTCCCGAAGACTTCCTCAAAATGTTGCACCCCAGCCAATCCGTGACCGTCAACAATAAAGACAACGCTCCGTATCAGGCTCCGGAAAAGGGTTATGACTACGTACGTAATCAAGACAACAGCGTTAAGGTTGGTCCAGACGGCAAACCCACGTTGTACAAAATTCCAGGCGGTTCTCCGGAGGAAGAAGCAGCAAATAAGGCCAAAGAGGAAGCTAAGAAGCTCACCGACGAGCAGAAGAAGGAACTCAAATCCAAAATCCACGCCAACCTTACTTCTACGGCGATTGGCTCTGCTGTCGATACGGCTTTGGGATTGGTGGATAAGCCGGGAGCCACCGGTTTCGGTTCCCGTTGGGCACGATCACTTTCGCCTGGCGGAACACCGGCAGACAATATCGACGCCCAACTGAGTTCTCTCAAAGCCAACGTAGCGTTGGAAACGTTGAAAGGACTGCGCGAAGCTTCTAAAACCGGGGCATCCGGCCTTGGTGCAGTTACCGACTTTGAACAGAAGATGTTGGCCAGCGTGTTTGGGCCTTTGGAGACTTATCAGAGCGGCCAGAATATCAAGCCTACTTTGGCTCGCATCAAGGCGGCGATGGAATTGCTGGCTACGGATGATTATGATAACAAAACAGACCCCGCTGCCGCAACATCTAAGTTCATGGCTGATCTTCACCGCAGGACGGATGAGATCCTCGCCAAAGAACTGAGCGGAAAAGGCCCCATCAAAGTAGAAGTTAGACCGAGGTAACGATATGCCAACCTATCCAGTGACTGGCTCTGATGGCAAACTGTATGACGTTGATGCTAATAGCCCCGAAGAAGCGGTGAAGGGGTGGCATGCTTGGCGTCAACAACAAATCAGCGACGAATATCAGAAGTCCGGCGATGCACTCCCCGAATGGGCAAAGCCTTTTCGGGCCATGAAAGACGTCGGCGTAATGGGTCTCAATACCATGACGGCTGGCCTCGCTGATAAGGCGTATGAGAAGTATACCGGCGACCCCGAAGAGAGAATGAAGACCCAAGCCATCAAAGACAGCATGGGTTGGGCTGGTACGGCATTGGATGCGGGGCTATTCGCTCGGGCTATTCCATCGGCGGTGCCCAAACTCGTCAAGTGGGCTGGCGGTGGTCCAGCCGCGCGGACGGTGGTCGGGACGACGGCTGCGGCGGGTGAGGGCGCGGGGTACGGTGCCGTCGATGCGTCGACGCACGATCAGGACGTCGGGACGGGCACGATGTGGGGAGCCGGTGGATCAGCCATTGGGCACCAGATAGGTAATGTACTCAATAAGGGGTATAAGTGGGCGCGCGGCATTGATGATGTTCCGCCAGTGACCGTCAAAGTCCTGCCTAAGGGCCGCGATCCCACCAAGGCAGAAGTGGTGGAGGCCAAATTCCATCAAGCGAAAGAACAAGCTAAACTAAGTGACGATCCATTGGCTGAGCAGAGGGCTGTCAGGGGTGTTGCCAGTAAGCTGGCTACGACGGTCGCTCCGGGGAAGAATCGGCCCATGATGTCTCCGGGGGAGATAGCCCTGCTGAACAAAATTGCCGCAGGCGATCCTGCTACCAACGCTACTCGAAAGATCGGTAGCTATTTGGATAACAAGATTATCGGCGCTACGGCTGGTATCGGCGCAAATCAGGCTGCTGGTCCCTTGGCCGGTATTCTAACTACCGGCGCGTTTTCCGGCGCGGCCAACATATTTAAGCATATTTCGGCGGGCGGGACAGAGGAAGCACTCCAAAACCTCCGCCGAACCATGACGCGGACTAAGAAATACGTACCGCCTATTACGCCTGCGGAGCAGACTAAGCTCCGACTGATGGGGATGAAGGGACTGCTGGATTATTCGGGCGTCGAAGACTTGGGGTACGATCCATAATGGTGGATGATCGCGTAAATGAACGGTGGCCAACGGCTAATCTTCGCCGCGACGTAGAATTTCTGCCACAAACCCCCACCGAACTGGCAAAGATGGAGGCACTCCGGAGAGTTATGACTAATCCCCCGTCAGTTACACCTATGGCGGACAATTTGGGCATGCAAGATATACTTAGAATGCAAGAATTTCAGAAGCTTATCCAGCCGGATCTCTACGGTAGTTACGCTGCACCGAATGCCGGTGTTAGAGGAGCAGAGCTACCCCCAGCGAATGTGCAACCTCCAGAACCGCAGGGTTACGGCGGTCCTCTACCTGAAATTTCGGTGGAGCAATTCGGTCCACAACCCCGCGTTAACATGGGTGTTACGCTGCCAACGTCGGCGGGTGATTTCAGCGCGCGTGGCGAAATGACCAATCCTCAGGATTGGAGGGCGCTGCTTGGGTTTAGGCGGTCTTTTTGAAGTACGAGAACACTGCTTGGGCTATGTCCTCTTTGACTTGAAGCGCTCTCGTGACACGGCGATCCAAATCAGTGCCCCAAACATCGACATATAGACAACTGTTAGCCGTTTGCCCATGTCGGTGGATTCTGTCTTCGATTTGGCTCCGGTCGTCAAGAGAGTAAGAATTCTCGGCAAACACCATCGTGGAGCATCTATCCAAAGCTCCTTCCCCTCCAAGAAGAGTGTGACCGTACTTTCCCGCTCTGGTTTGTACCAGGATAACCCTGCATGCATCGTCATCGTTGAACCTAGCTTTGTTGAATTGAATTTCCTCCGGGGACATACCACCCTTGATCATCGCGGGGAAGTAGTCCTCCAAGCTCCGCAGCAGCAAGTGCGACGTGTACCGGTGAATATACGGGACCACCACCTTACCGTCTGTCTCTTCGATAATGTCGCGGACCAAGTTGAACCGGGGGTTGTCCTCCGGGGCGACTAGTTCCTCTACCGAGCCGTCTTCCTTGATGATGAATCCGGACTGTATCTGGGCTAGCTTTATGTATTTCGTGATGAACGCGTCGACAGCCACGTTCTGACTTTCGTCAAGCCAAAGTACAAAATCATCTTCCATGCTCTTATACTGTGCTGCAAGCTTAGCTGGAAGTTGGTATTGCCGCGAGGTATACATCTTCGGTGGCAGATCGGTCCAGTCCTTCTTGGAGGCCCGAAATATGAATTTCTCAATCTTAGCCGCAAGTAACTCTTCATTTTGGGTGCCCACTACCTTCTTGGCTTTGAAACCGCCCATCTTGCAGAAGGTGGTCTTGAACGGAAAGTATTTTTCGCTGATCGCTCCGATGAACTTCATCTGTGCCCAAAGGTCGTGTGGGCCTTGGGTTACAGGCTTGCCGGACAAAATGCGCTTATATACGAAATATTGAGCCAACGCGAGCGCGGCCTTGGTCTGCTGGCTGTTGTATGTCTTGATCTGCACCGATTCGTCCAGCACAATCATTGCGGCGCGACCAGCCACAAATCTTCGGATATAATTGAACGTGTCATCCTTGCGGATCGCCTCGTAGTTTATGACGAGCACCGGGGGTTTGTCGAACTGCTCCCGGAGGAACATGTCGTTGACCCAATCGTTACCGGATTCGAACAGGTGGACGCGGAAGTTCATGTCGTGCTTCTTGATTTCATCCGCCCATCCCGCCTTGAACGAATTGGGGCACACCACAACCAATCGGGTAGCTTGTTTGGCCTCCACTAGAATCTGAAATTCGGTTAACGCCGTAAGTGTCTTCCCCAGCCCCATTTCCATGTAGTAAGCGAATCCGGGGCGGTCATGCGCGCTTGTCAGCGCCTTCGCTTGTACTTCCAAAAGTTGGCTCATAATGCCAGCCTGCCCTGTTCTTTCGTGCCCAAACTTCGTTGTGAATATGCTGCGTTAGTCTATTTTTCCAGTCCTTTCCGTATTTCTTCTTGAACCACCGTTGATCCGATTTTCTTATTTTTATTCGCATGCTCCACCCCTTGCAGCCTCAATGCGATGTAGGCCAAAAATGCGAAGTTGGCCACGTCCATCAGTTCGATCAATGTATTTTCGTTGTTCCTATCCTCATAGAACTGATCCTTAAATTCCTCTACTTCTCCCTGCAACAGGCTCAGGATTTTGGGGATAGTGGCAATCGTTGGGGTATCCTTGTGGGAATTCTTGTCCAGCTTTTCGATCATGCCAGCGAAGAATAATCCCAAATGGATGGTGTATTTCTCCAGCGACGGAGGAACGTCCAGTGTAATCTCATCATTCTGCATATATTGCTTCCTCTCTTAATACATCGCTCACTTTGGGTCCCCTCGCCACGAGGAAATCAAAGTATTTGTTCATTGTTCCCTTGGCGGCGTTAAGGTCCTCCATTAGGCTGATCTGTCCTTCGCGGTCCAGATAATCCATGTGGCTGACGAACACGTAGTCCGGATCGTTGGCGTAGCAAGCCTCGAAGAATTGCTCCATGGAGAATGATGCAACCCTCCGGACACGGTTGGTCACCGTCGTTCTCTCTTCCGTGACCCCTAGATTATCCCAGTTAGTCTCATGCTGATCTTGATACCAACCGCCAGCAGAATAGCCATCGACATCCCCCACCCGAATAGGAAAGGTACGGATTGCCATATAAGTACGCGATAAATGTCGCGGAGGAATTCTAGCATCAGCTAATCCTTGCATTACGGTGCACTCGCGGCTCGTAACTTTTGGGTAAAACTGTGAGTTGATGCCAAGGCTGAACCCCTGTGATACTTCCATAAAGTAGGCGTTGCGCTCCGGCTTGATCCGGTGGTTAAGAATGGATACGTTATGGGCAATCAAGCCCAGCGAATTGCCAGCGATGGCTTCGGGCATCCGACGTATCTTCCGGACCAACGCTTCGCCGGTCCCGCTCCGAGTTCCTGCCACTTTCGCTATTGGGCCGTCCTCTTCGTGTTTACGGTCCTCGTTGGTTACGATGGCGGCGTTGGGGTGCACGAAAATCTGGAGATTGGGGAATTTCTCCGCCTCTTTCCTCAGGATATCGCGATCAATTATCGCCCCCGCCGATAGGTAAGCCGGGACGTGTATCCCGGCGCAACGCATATACACGCTGAACACGGGGAGTTGCTTGAGCACGATCTTCTCGTCGCCGTGGTAGAACGTGTGCCCGCTGTTAGGACCCCCGCTGTAAATCGCGCCGCTGAATTTGCCCGCGTGGCCGTGCTTGATGGCTATTTCGGCAAGGTAGGCGCTGAGCGCCCCCTTTCCCGTTGAGCCAAATTGACCGTCGACGACGCAATGAACGCCGTTGTACTTAAACAGTCCCATCGGATTCTTCTTTCTTGGGCTGCACCAACGGCTGCACTTTCGGCGACTTCACCGCAGGGGGCGGTGTCAGCATCGACGCGAGGGCAGTGTAACCGGCCCCATCAATGAAGTTGTCCATCGAATAGCCATAGACAGCCCGCGCGATTTTGGTGAGGGTCATCATTTGGGCTATGTCGTGGGGCTGCAAGTGCAACTGGTCGCGGCTGGTGTAAGCGTGCGAAATGTACACGCTCCACAGTTCGCCTACCATTTTGAATGAACGCTCGGTGTGGCCGTGTTCCTTGAGGCGGGCACGAATAGCATCGCCAGCGTCGAGCAAGGTGCCTTCGGCGATTTCCAACGGGGTGTCGCGTAACTTCGGATTCATGTTGCGTCCTTCTGTGCGTAATAATATAGGGATAGTTGCTTGTAGAACGGGACGTCGCTCGTCGTTACCGAAAAGCAATCCCTGCGGTCGATAGTCATTTTGGGTTTGTGAAAGTAATACACCCCGTCCTTGAACCCAATAACAACGGGGATTGCGTGGCCACCATCTTCGGCGGCTAATTTGATGCGTTGCAGTTCTATCAACTGCCTTGGTGTTGGGCCAAACACGTTGTCGCGGATCACCTTCACTTCGGCCATAAACACTGGCAGCCGGGGGAGGATAAGGATCATATCGTAGGTGCCCACCGAATACTGGTCTTCGATGCGGCGCGCGTAACCCCCGCCTTCCTGCATCGACTTGACCATGTTTCGCTTGACGTCAGCCTCTTTCATTCTTTAATTCCAGATTTTTCCCACCACCACGATGTTACTTCGAACATTCGGTTGCCATTCTCGTCCGGTTCGCTCATCGACACAATCTGCGACTTGGGACACCAAGCTTCCTTGGCGCTGCCCATCGTTGGGATAACTAGGTATGCTTTGGCTGTCGTCACTTCAATCTTAGCCTCGAAATAGTAGACGGGGTCTCCCGGTCGATATGGCATTTTAGCACGCTCCTGATCGGCTGTCAAGTATCGTTTCGGCTATCCAAAATATAAGCTATTATCCAGCCGACAGCGGCGGCGCACAAGCACGCCGCCGCCATCGTTGGTAGCCAATCAGGCAAGCCGCAGCTGACCCTTCTTGCGCATGGCCAGACCACCAACGCCCAAGAACCCAAGGATCATCATAGCCCACGTCGCAGGCTCCGGAACCGCCGCAACGGTAGCAGTGCCGAACGCCTGCGACGGATTGATCGGGGCGTCGGTGTAGACGGTCAGCGTCAGGTCAGCACGGTCGTAAAGACCGCCGAACGAGGTCTGCGAGAAGTACAGATTTTCGTCGGCCAGCAGAGATCCGCTGGCGAGGGACGAGAACGCTGCGCCATATTCCGCCTTCCAGATAGCGAGCTGGATTCCGGCCTTGTCGATGCCAGCTACGTGGTCACCGATGAACATAAGCGCCGCGATCTGGCGAACCTGACCGGAGTTTAACGGCGCGATGCCGGGGCGGCTGTCGCCGGCATTGAAGGTCTGGACGGTGTAGTCGTAGGGAAGGTTAATGCCGTCGAACACGTCGAGGCACCAGACATCGACCGAGCCGCTCGGTCCCTGGAGGCGGATCTCACCCGCCTGTACGTTCTCGAATTTCGGCGTCAGTAGTGTGACGTTCTGCGCGCCGAGGACGGTGTAGCTGGTGGCGTAGAAATCAGCCTTGGCCGGTGCGGCCGATAATGCAATTAAGGCAGTGGTCGCAAACAGTAGCTTCTTCATAGTTAATTCTCCTGATCAGAGGATGGTGCGGAATGCACCGCAGAAAGCTCCTCGTCGGCAGCGTTCTGCGGTGAATACAGCTTGGAGCAGGCGGTTAGAACTCGCAGTTTGGCGTCTATGCTGTTGATCTCCTTTAGAAGGGTTAGTTCCTTGACACGATTAAGGGCTTTGAGAAGCAGGTCATCCACGTTGGTCTCGATGTAGTAGCGTTTGTGATATTCGGATTTGGTCATGTGCCTGCCTTGGGCGGTGCATCATCACCAAAACAAATGTATAGTACGACTGCGATGACGACTGGGGTCAGAAGTCCGGCGATGTAAAAGATCATGCATTAAGCCTCGTTGTTGCCGCGAAAGCCGGGGTACACGTCGTCGTTCTCCTGATGCGCGGGCGGTGAACTCTGGGCGAGGGCGGCGCGGGCGATAGCGGCAGCGATGCCTGTTTTGTCTTCGATCTCCCGCAGCGCCGCTTCCAGCCGCTCGATGCGTTGGACAAGGTATGCGTTATCGACTTTAAGACGAAATTCATCATTCATTTACATCTCCATCTTTTACCACGGATCACCTTACGCAATCCGTGACGTTGGCATATATCGCGTTCTACGTGGTGGCGACGTTTGGGTTTTTCCTCTTCGACCATAACAATGGGCGGTATCGAAGGGGATACTATTTCGGTTTTGATCGACTTCGGTTCGGTGTCCATCAAGGAAGCTGACTTCAACGCGACCACCCTTACGGAATCGCGCCAGTTATCGTCGAACTGATCAATTTCGGCTGCAGCTACAATTTGAGGCACGTCATTTCGTGCCGCGAAGGAAAGCATCAACGCGAACAGCGCCGATCCGCCGAAAACTAGGCTAGTTATTTTCAATGGGCTTGCCATAGGTTTCTTTGATGTAGATGTTAACACACGGACCGAATGGCTCCCCCGTTTCGGCCATAATTTCCTTGATTCTGTCAAGGAGCCTATCAGCTTCAGCCTGCGGTATTGATTCATTATTCTTCGTATTTGTCAAGTTTGTCTCCGTAACTGGCCATTGCCCAATCCTTGCCGGACCCCAAACCGAAAGGAATAGGGACTGCAAGCTCGAGAAGTTCTGCCACATGCTCGATACTCCGAATTAAATCACGAACGTCGTGATCTGGCCTACGTTGCCAGAGTAAGCTGTCGTGAATCGTAAGTAGTATCTGGACTTGGTCGGGATAGGCATCTTCGTACTGACAGGCTCGAAGGAGGCACATTTTGAGGTGTTCTCCTCCCCCGTTTTGTATGATTCGGGAGACTGCGCGGTAAGCGAATTTTGGCTCATCGAGATAGGCTCGCCGTCCAAGTAGTGTTTTAACATAGCCGCGCCGCTTGAATACATGAACTGCCGTGTCCTGAAAGGTCTTGATGTGGGGAAAAGCGTCGGTGAGGAACGCGCGGTGCGCGTCACGCGCTCGCTCGATTGGCCACCTCATGTGCCCCGCGAGCGTCGGCGGGGACATCATGGTGAGCATCCCCATCCCCAGCCGCTTTGCGGTGTCGCGGTCTAGTCCGAGGACTTCGGACGCTCTATCGTGGATATCCATAGTTCCGCTTCGGTATCCATCGACCAAAGCTGGGTCTCCTGAATAGTGAGTGAAAAGCCTTGGTTCTTGCTGTTTTGCGTCAGCCTCTTCAATAACGAAGCCCTCATCTGGGACCACCAGTCGTCTAACAACGCGTCCAACGTCGATGTTCCGTTTAGGGAAAGCTTGTAAGTTAGGTTCACTACACGAGAATCTGACACCGGCAACTCCATAGTCGTCGGACTTGGATTGGTTAAGAACGGGGTGGACTCGTCCATTGACATTGTGTGTGTCAATAAGGGGTGCGATAAAGCTGTCCCGTGCCTTTTCGAGCCGTCTAACTGCAAGGATGGCTCCTCCGATTTCGTTGGTTTCGAGCCACTTTTCTGTGAAGGAGAACGCCCCTCCAGCGGTACGGGAAAACTCGGTATCTGTGAAGCCATTTGAGCGATAGAGAGCCTCAACGGTTTTTGGCGACCGGACGTTGAAGCCGGGGACAAAGACTTTGCTTTTTTCTGCGATGGCTTCTTCAATTTCGCCTCCTACTCTTCCTGCGTATTCGCTGTCGATTTTAAGTCCTCGGGCGTGAATCCGTGCAACGTAAGGGAGAAGATCGCATTCGAGTTGCCATGGTTTGCGAAGATCGTCAGCGTCCAAGATGGGCTGTTGCTTGGCCCATAACTCAAGAGTGGAGATACCGTCACCTGTGGCATAATCGACGATGAGGGGGTGGTCTCCTTCGAGTCTCCAGAACTTTCCCATTTGCTTACGGTCAGGAAGGCCTCCAAATCGGCGAGCGAGTTCGGCATAGAGTTCGTCCCCCTTCTTTGGCGTCACCTTGCGCCGCAGGCATGATTCGTCGAGGCTGTATCCTTGGGTAATGTCACTGATGATCGCCTCGTTGATCATCGTATCTTCCAGCGGACCCAGTAATTCTATACCATGCCGTAAACAAATACGTAAATCGAAGCCAAGATTATGACCAACAGTCCGAAATAGAAGACGGCTGCGATCTCTAAAAGCACCAGCGAGAGCGCGCTCGAAGTCTTCCGCATTTGGAATATTGCCACCTCCTTCGTGGCGAACCGGGACATATATCGAATACTCTTCATTGGTAATGACGTAACCGCAGATCTTATCATGAACAGTCAATCCTGTTGTTTCGGTATCGAAAGCTATAGGTTTGTAATGGCACCGCACCAAGTCGAGCGCGAGTTCCGGATTAATACATTGCTTCATGTTATTTCCCAAATGACACCCACAGCGCGAATATTATTACTATCAGCCAAGTTACAGTTGTTACCAGCCCGGTTAACGCTTCGGATAATTCTGGTGTCATACTATCCCCAAGCTTGTCCTGCGTTCATCCAAAATTCTGCGGCCCATTTCCGGTCCTCGTCTGACCAGTCTTTAGTCAACTCGTCCCATCGCTTCTTGCCTTCTTCAAATCGCTTGCGGCGCTCTTCGTGGATGTTCATACAATTCTCCAAAGAAGCAGGGGAGGCATTTTCGCCCTCCCCCGCAGTTGTCCCGTCAAGGATGACCGGGATTAGAACTTACCCGATGATGCCATCTGTTCGTCGACGGCGCGAGGATTGGCGTTGGTGACCTGTTCCTCATCTGCCTCGTCGTTCGCAACCCAACCACCCTTGCTGAACTGCTCGTACATGTCTTCGGTGATTTTGGCTTGCTCCGCCGTGGTGAACCCCGCTCCGGTGTAGGCGAAATTGAAGTAGGGTCCTTCGGCCCCCTTCTGCTGCACCGAACTGATGTCGTAGACTTGACAGAAGTGAGGCACCGGCTTGGAGTCGATCCGCGACAGCAACTGCTGCATCGGCTTGACGCTGGACCGTGTATTGATCACCACAGATGGCGACAACTCAGGGTAGTCGATCAGGTGCCACAACATGTTGTACGTGAGGCTCGCCGCCGGGGCCGAATTTGGGTCACCCGGAATGCTGGTGCCGAATTGGTCCAGCCTGCTTTCGGCTACGGTGTTGGCCGTCTTGTACGTAACCGGAGTGGCTGATCCTTTCGGCTTCACGGTGAACTCCGCGTTGGCGGGGTCCCAATGTACTCCGTCCATCGCGCGGGCCAGAATACCCCGATCATCATTGCGCGGTGCCCATAGGACAAACGACTTGCGGATGACGATGGGAACTGCTCGGATGGTGGGTCCCAAGTTCTGCTGCGCGATGGTGTGCCAGAATTGACCCGCTTTGGCCTCATCAAAATCAGTCAACTCAGGCGAAATGGCCTGCATCAACTTGATCCGCGGGATGATACGATCAGAACTGTCCACGTTACCGATCTTGGACTTGGCGTAGTGTGCCAAGTGTGCGGGGATGCCGCTGTTAGTCGTTGTCACGTCGTTCATTACTTCACCTTTGTGATCGAGGTATACGTCATTATGTTCGTTGTGAACGTTGGCGCTGGTAGTTCCGTACCTTCTTCGTTCAGTTCCTTGGCCAGCGCACCAAGGGTCTGAGCGTTCACTGTCTCTTGGATCACCCCGCCGTGCTCGTTCTTGCGGAGCCACTCAAAACCAGCCGCCTTGTCGGGCATACTTGCCGACCAGCGAGTCCCAAGGGACACCCTGCCGACGCCTTCCACGGTGATGGTCTTGATTTGGTGCGCGCGGAGAACCTCCGGCACCTGTTCCCTTGAGAGCTTTTCCTCGATTTGGGCGAGGGCCTCGCGGGATTCCTTGATTAGCGCCGTCAACTGGCGGAGCTTATCATAGTGGCGGATTATTTCGATATGGTCGCCACTTTCGACTGCGTCTGTTGTCTCGTCCCTTACATCCCCAGCGAATTGGGTGAGGAGATTGCAGGCAGTACGCAAGTTTAGCTCGGTAGATTGTTTCATCATTACCTCGTTGTGCCGGGGCGTTATTGCTCCCGTACCAAGATCGTACCACGCCGCGCGGGCGCTGTCAATCCCCCTTTCAAATACGTGAACGCCCCACCAAGAGGGATCTCGGCAGGGCGTTCACACCTGAATGATTAAACTCAAACCCGTTAGGGGACACCTTCCGGGCGTTTAACCATTAGGCAGCGGCAGGTTCAGCTTGACTACCTGTGGAGGTCGCTTCCTGAGCCGCCTTAGCCGCACCCGTAAGGGCTGGCTTCGGCAGGTCGATGGCAACTTCACTTCCGTCGAGGCCGGTGGCCTTGCCGTTTTTGCGCACGATGGTCGCCAGCATGTTGCGGAGCGTCATTCGTGCACGTCCTTCGGCACCGTGGCGCTTCTCGCCAACCTGTGCCTTGTAGTGGTCGACCTTCTCCTGCGGAACGCCATTGCTGGCGGTCAGTTCAAAGAACTTGTCGAAGCTGAAGTTACCCTCAACGACGCACTGTTCCTTGATGAACTTGGCAAGCGGATCTTCGCCGCCGTTCTTGTACCGGCCACTGTACTTGGACGGCACGATCGACTTCGTCTTTTTCACTTCCTCGGTCGTCTGCACTTCGTCAGTCATTAGTCACCTCTTGGTTAGCGGGTTGATCCCGATGACTGATCCTACCACAGCGACGGCTGGCTGTCAACCTAGCTTGAATATATCACATACGGAAACGGCTGTTTATGCTGCCGCGCCATTGCTTTGCTCCTAGTAATTCGGATTCGTTGATGCCAAAATCACTCTCATCAAAGGAGAACCTGGATTCCAGCGGTACGCCTATTGCTAGGCTCATCATTTCGGTTAGGGTGCCAATCTTGTACTTGAACCTGTAGAATTTGGCCCCGTCCTTAGCCCACTTTTCGATGACGCCAGCGCTGACGAACTCATCGAATACGTGGCGGGGCTGGACATAGCGAATGCGGGCCGAATCGCAGATATCAGCCACCCGCTTATTGAATTCCACCATGGTGAACGGTGCGCTTATATCGAGATCTTCCCAAATGCGTCCTTCCTCCACGATGTGTTTTGCAACCCTGCGAGGATAGGCCATATTGGATTCAACGATCTGGCTATCTGCTCCGCTTGAGTGGGTGACGTTCTCGATATTGTGGCGACTAACTTCCATAGTGTCGAAGATGTGCATGAAGTGCTCCTTGACATCCATACGACGGATAAAGCTGTTGAACTCATCAAAGAATGGCTTGAGAGTAACTGTCCATGATCTAAATTCATTTTCCGTCATCTTCTTGTAGTCTTTGTCGTAGGTCTTCATGTAGAATAATGCACGATCCTGCGTGTTCGCTTGGCCTATGTTCATGTCCCATCGGTTACTGGCAAACACAACCCGTGCAAAAATACGATAAGTCCGCGCAGACTGGAACTTCTCCGCACCACCCATCCTGTCCGACCGGATCAACTTCTTGATTTCGTCTGTCGCCGCTTCGCTGTGGAATTTGGCCTCGTCGATAAACACAATCATCTTGTTGATGAAAGGCTCGACAGAGAACGTGCCTTCCAATATCTTTGGTGACGCGGAACCCCACTGGTTCTGAAACAGTTGCTCTAGGAAAATATTTCCAAAAAAGGACTTGCCGACACCCTGCCCACCCACAAATACTGGAGAAACCTGCTGCTTTTGCCCCGGATGTTGTACAGTCCATGCTATCCATTGCTTCAACCACTCTATTTGGGTCGTGTTGTCTTGGGACAGGTAGCCGAATAGCCGCTCCATCATCGAGTGGCATTTCGCTATAAGAACTGGATCAATGTTCTTGGCCGGGAGAATTGGCCAGCCGCGCCACGTGTTGAACATAGTTAGCGTGCCGGGGGCGTTATCCTCGTCGTCCGAAATGACGTCACCAGATCGACTTAAGCGAAATATAGAGCCGGGGCTGAAATCGGGGAATAAGTCCCTGCCGCCGACGCGGCGTCGAAGTGGGCTAGTCTCAAACAGCCTGAACACAGGCTTCATCTTGCCCGCAACTTCCATCAGGTCATTTCGGTGTCGTCGATCTAAAGCGGCCCCGTCGTGGACGAACCCGGAGGTTGTGTAGAATCGCTCCCTGTCGATGTAATGGTCGTCGGTTTCGTCGTATATGTAACGATCCGCCATTTGGGTAAGTGGAGACACGTCAACCCCTGGCATAAACACTGTTCGCAGGGCCATGATGGATTCGGTTCCAATGTCTCCTTCCAAAGCTGGCCATCCGGGGATCTTAGCATCTGGATTATTCTCGAGCTTCTTGATGGCGTCACGGAACACTCGCTTTCTCATGAAAGGTTCTTTGTCGCCTAGCTCGCCGCACACGAAATCTAGCATGGATTCGGCTGTTTCTGGCGACCCAATCGGGCAGAACGTCCCGTTGCTTATCCCCTCGTTGTTGTTTATTCCTTGAGATTCTCGGACGAGGCGCGCAAGCCAGCCAGCGACCTTAGTAGCCAGTTGTTGTCGCCCACCTTCGATCCAGTGCGGTTGGATAATGTATAAAAACGTTCCAAAAGCAATGCCCGTGATAAGGGATTCGAAGCTAGTTTTGCGGGAGGTGGTCGCTGCGATTTCGCCCACCGTGAGGGCAACTTTGCCTTCCGCGGTATACCAAACCGACACGTCGTGTTCGCCCTGCTTGGACTTATGGATGTAGATGGAACCGGGCATAACGGTCTGTCGTGATTCTTTGATGGTGTTAGGTGAGTCGGATGCCAAAGGCCCCATCGAGCGTAATTCGCACTTGTACCGCTTCCCACCCAGCTTGAATTCATTGGGTTCAAACTCCTTCATTTGGTCATAGTTGTTCAGGTCTGTCTCGTTGAGTTGGACCATCATGTGGCTCGGAACACCGCGCGACAAACGCCCAAATGCGAACCTAGTGTCGATGCCTAGGAACTTGAACGCGCTAACCATGCACCGATTGTAGGCGGGGTCTTCAGCATCGATGTCGACGTCCAACCAACCGAATTGGAGGTTGAAGCCCAAATTCAGCACGCGCATATTGGAATTGTCTATCCAATCCTGCAGGTTCGTGTCTCTGAATTTTCGCTTATACCAGTCGGTTGCGAACGGATTCTTGCCTGACATCTGCAAGAAGGTCGCGCCGACTTGGATGAAGTTATTGTTTATCTGGGCAGTAATAGATCGTTGTTGATTGATGAGCAGTTCGTCCGCGTTGTTGAACGCGAAGCCGCCCTTGATTTGTTCCATGCTATCCCCATTGTCCCCCAAGGAGCCGCGACAAGGAGGCTGGCCAGCCTTTACCCTAGTCGCGGCTTGTGCACAGGGGGATTTAGTGCAGCGAGGAGTATACCACAGGCCGCAGCGCCCGTCAATGTTTTAACAAACGTTCAGGGTGTTCTCTTTTTACTTGCCTCCCACTGGGCTAACTCGCCCAGTATGTCGTCCTTAGTTTGTTCGAGTATCGCGCTCAACAGATAGTCGGCTGCTTCTTCAAATGAACAGTGTCTCTTTAGCAACAAAGTTATAATAGCATCTCTATCTTCTTTGTTTGTGTTTATACCACTGACGCTTGATATTGATTTTCTTCTTACCATGGTTCTCTCCTGTGTGGCGGCGTACGGTACGCCGTGTGGGTGTAGCTGGCAGGTCGTTAAGGACCGGCTGCGGCGCTGGCCGCACCGGTACCGTACGCCGGGGTCAGGCGTACCTGCCCCAGCGTGGGCAGGCACCCCGCGCCCGCGTAGGGCCTAGTGGGATCGGATATTCTCACGGTTTAGTTCCAAGTCGTGGATCAACTCGTCGCGCATTGAAACCATGAACTCACCGAGCCACACTTCGATGGGTGCTTTGCTGCCGTCATCTTCTCTGCCCGACATTCGGCTGGCCATTTCCATGATCATCAAGCTGATCAAATTCACCAGCGTGTTACGGGCCAAGTCGGGGTGGACCTTACTGGATTGCGCATCGTTGATCCAATGCATGTATGGCCGAAATATGGCGTCCAGCGAATCTACAGACACTTGTTCGGCACCCTGATCCTTCATGATAACCATGAGGGAATCTACGTATTGAGTTACATCTTCGTCTGTCATGCATGCTCCGTTTTCGGTTTGTATTTGTTTGCGGTGGTGGTAATCCAGTCGTAGTCTAATTGGTAGTCGTCACCCATCCCTTCCGGCATAATCAACTTGCCGTTGTTAGCCAAGACGCGCTTGGCGAGTAAGTTCCGTCCCGTCATTCGTAGCCGACCCTGCCAACCCTTATTCGTGCGGTTGTATTTGGACAGGTCGACTCCGTTCGCCGCGCAGATCGCCTCGAATATCTCGAGGTTCGTGCCCGCCTTGTTGACGCACACCGAATTGAGGAGGAGGGCAAGTGCATCCCCGCAGTGGGTTGCGTGCCCCGACTCCGAATACAGGGCACGATATCGATTCGTCACCACCGACCCTACTCTGGGCTTTGGGTGTTCTTCGTTGTAATCGGCGGCGGCGTCCCATTCGTCGTTCCACCTGCCGAATTCAGGGTCTTGATCCAAATAAGGGCAGTCCCCTGCGAACCAGCCCTCTTTGTACGCGATTGTACCGTCTGTTGGTATTCCGTTGATTCTATCCATGGTTGATCTCCCTGTGGTATTTTAGCACATCACCCCCGGCCTGTCAACTATAGCTTATCACTGATGTCCATCTTGGCGTGGTTGAAACAGTTTTGGCTGGTTCTGAGGGATTCAGCATCGCCGTGGAACCAGTCAGTTGGCCATTCGCTGTCCAAATCTTGGTAGTACCAACCCGAAACAGCAGCATTCAGGTTGGGGTCCGCGTCCAACCATTTGATTATGACGCGGTGATCATAGTCGCAGAACTCATTGCGCATGGTGTGGACACCGGCCATTCGGTTGGATTTCTTGTTGTTTTCCTCCTTGACCCCTATTTTGGAAGTTACCTTGGACGCGGCGGCATTCAACATGTCTGTGTCCAAGTACTCCTTTAGAAAATTCTCCTTACCTAGGCGTAACTCTTCCTCGCGCACGTTCTTGTACCGTGGTGATTTTGGGTTGTGAATATGGGTGATTGTTCTCCTATCCACCCCGTACAGTTCGGCCAATGCCTCGCGCGTGCAACCCATGCGGTGTAATGCAAGAATTTCGCACCGCCTAGCGAAAGTCAGTTTGGCCTCGAACTTGCTGTTCGCAGCCTTGCTCGCCTCGACGGCAGCTTCTAGCGCCCGCATCGCTTGTGTTAGTTCGTCCATTTAGTCCTCCAATTTCAGCTTGTGGATAG
>Ga0307280_10000055_pt1 | contig 22622 bp, 25 predicted proteins | sample ER_DNA_119_FD_194479 | JGI IMG/M metagenome (GOLD analysis project Ga0307280, IMG submission 194479) | Bulk soil microbial communities from the East River watershed near Crested Butte, Colorado, United States - ER_DNA_119 | ecosystem: Environmental > Terrestrial > Soil > Floodplain | place...
GTCAAGAGCAAGCAGGGGCGCGTCGAGCGTGTGTTCGGAAGCTTTACGAACCCGGAGACGCGCGCGTACGGGGCCGACGGGTTTCCGGAGCAGGTGCTGTACCAGGTCTGCTTCGCGCAGGGCGAGCTCTGGCCGTCGGCGCGCCGAAACGCTCGCGACACGACCTGCGTTGACATCTTCGAGCACTGGCTGGAGGCGGAATGAGCGATCACGATCACGATCACGATCACGACCCGATCACGAGCGACGGCGAGCCGACGGCCGCTGCCCGCGCGTGGGCGCTCGAGGCGCTGCTCGTCGAGAAGGGCGTGGTGCAACGCGAGGACGTGCGCCGCAACATCGATCGGCTCGTCTCGCGCTCTCCGGCCGACGGAGCCCGGCTTGTCGCCCGTGCGTGGGTCGATCCAGAGTTCAAGCAGCGCCTGCTCGCCGACGCGCGTGCGGCTGCGAACGAGCTCGATCTTGACTCTGGCCCGTCGCCCGTCGTCATCGCCGTCGAGAACACCGATGAGGTGCACCACATGGTTGTCTGCACGCTCTGCTCGTGCTACCCGCGTACGCTGCTCGGCCCGCCGCCGGACTGGTACAAGAGCCTCCCGTACCGCTCACGGGCGGTCTCGGATCCGCACGGCGTGCTCGAGGAGTTCGGGGTCGAGCTGGACGACGACGTCGAGCTTCGGGTGCTCGACTCGACGGCCGACGTGCGGTATCTCGTGTTGCCGCGCCGCCCGGCCGGGAGCGAGGAGCTGACCGAGGACGAGCTCGCGGCGCTGGTGACGCGCGATTCGATGATCGGCGTGGCTCAACCGGCCGCGCCGGCGCCTGCCTGAGCCGGACGCGCGTCTTTCGGCGCAGAGGTGTGACAGACGTGTGATTCTTCGCCCGCTACGTTGTCAACAAAGACAACGAGGAGGTGGGGAATGAAGAAGAGATGGAGATGGCCGCTTGCCGGCTTCGCCCTGGGGGCGTTGGCCGGAGCAACCGTGCTGACCGTGAACGTCGTCGGGGCGAGCAGCCCTGCGCCAGTCGCCGTCCGCGCGGCAGGGTTCGGTGAGATCCTCCACACGCCTGTGTTGCTCGCGCGCGCGGGCACGTCGGTCGAGCTTTCCTACGACGTCGTGTGCGGAGCGCTGAAGGACGAGCCGGGGTCGCATTGCTCGCCGTCGGGCTCGGTTTTCGTGCGCCCCGTCGGTGGTTCGACGTTCGCCAAGCTGCCGCTCGAACGAGAGGCTGACGGCTTACTGTCGGCGGTCGTTCCGGCGGCCGATGCGGGGAAGGGGTTCGACTACTACGTCGTGATGGGCAACGGACGGGGTCGCACCGCGACGCTGCCCGAGGCCGGGGCCCAGGCGCCTCAGCACGTCTGGGCGCTGACCGACTGGACGACGATCGACGTCGGCGCAGCGCGATTCGGGCGCTCACGGGCGCCGTCCGGGGTCCTGCGGGAGCTCTCATGGGGACGGGGAGACTCCGCGATCGGGCTCGACAGCGGCCGCGAGCAGTCGCGCATCGGGCCATCGGCGTTCGACGTCGCGCCCGACGGCTCCGTCGTTCTACTCGACCAGGTGAACCATCGGCTCGCAGTGCTGCGACGCGGGGCTCGAACGACTCACGTCCCGATCGAGTTCTCGGGCGGAGAGGGCGACGTTGCAGTGGACCGCACTGGAGCCATCTACGTCCTCGACTCCGCGAACAAGCCGATGGTTCGAGCCTTCACGGCGGCGGGTGCCTCGATCGCGGCGACGCCGCTCGCGGAGCCGACGGCGGACATGATCCGCGTCGGCCCAAGCGGTCCGCTCGTGCATTCGTATCCGTCGGAGATGTGGCTCCGAACGGGGCCGGGTCGGCCGCCGCTCGGGCCCGAGCAACAGCTGGCGTCGGCGCAGGCCGCTCGGAGCACCCGTGGCGGCCTCGGAGTCGTCGTGCATGCGTCGCCGGCCGACGTCAAGCTCGCTCTCGTGCGAGGGGATCGCGTCGTGCGCGCGTGGCTCCTACGTGGCGAGTCGAGCTTCGGCGAGGTACAGCTCGCTGAGCCCTACGGCGACGGAATGGTGGTCGTCGTCCGGCTCTGGAACGAGAAACACGCGGAGTTTCGCGTTCTCCGGCTCGCGCCCGAAGGGCTCGTGCAGAGCTTCGACCTCGCACCGGCCGAGTGGGCGGAGTCGGCATCGCTCAGCCGGTTCCGGCTCCACGGAAGCACGCTCTATCAGCTGCGGTCCGATTCGTCCGGGATCGAGATCGCGACGTTCGAGATCGGAGGGACGACATGAGAAGGGGTCTTGCGACAGGTCTGCTCGCGGGTCTCGTGCTCGGTCTGCTCGTGATCGGCACGCCGGCCGGCGCGTACCACACCCATTTCCAGTACGGATGCAACGACACGTGGTTCAACCACGATCCGGTAACGCGGGCTGGTGCGCGCGACTATGCGTACATCGCCGCCGCGGAGGGGTACCAGTGGGGCGGAGGGTGCTGGAACGGCAACAACGTCGACGATTCGCCGGGCGATCCTCCCGCGGACCCGAACACGCTCGGCGAGGGTGGGGACTGCTCGGGATTCACGTTCAAGTCGTGGTACGAGCGAGCCGAGACGGGAGACCCCTGGTTCCGTTACCACGCGTGGATGCAGAACGTCCACGGCCCCTACACTGCAGCGGACTTCAAGGCCGGAGCAGGCGCTTCGAACACGACGGTTGCCAAGGCGAACACGACGTACATGGATGCGTTCGCGGCCAGCAATCACATCGGGATGATCTACTGGGCGAACACCGCCTATAACCAGGATCGGATCATCGAAGCCAAGTGCGAAGCCTGCGGCACGGGAACCTGGCCGCGGACGTATCGAGGGGACCCCGACTACAGCGGAGTCAGGCGGCTCTACTGGGCAGGTTGACAGTGGACGGCATCACTCGCTTACACTTTCGGAGTGGTCGAGCTGCTCTTCATGATGGTGATCCTGAAGCTGCCGATCCTTTACCTGGCGGGGGTCTGCTACTGGGCGATCAAGTCCGAGCCGCAACCGCTCGAGGGAGCCCGCGTCACCGTCCCGCGTGAACCGGGCCCGCGGAAGCCGCCACGGCGGCGTCCGCGCGTGCCCAGGTCGCACGGCGGGCCAGATCGACGCGACGCTCGGGTCGCACGTGCGGCTCGCTCGAGGCGTCAGGCGTGAGCACGACGCCAATCGAGGAGCGCCGTTCGAGCGGGGCGGAGACGGCGGCCGGGTTCCTGGCGGCGATCTCGCTGACCGCGAGTGCGATCGCGATCTTCTATCGCCCGGTGCGTCTCGCCCCGTTCGCGATCCTGATCGCCCTGATCGCGTCGGCCCTTGCGGGGGAGCGTCACCGGCGATTGGCCGCGGCCGCGGTCATCGCTGCGAGCGCTGCGTGGCTGATCGGAATGGCGTTCGCGGTTCTGACGAGCAACCCGATCTTCTGACCGAAGCCGCTCCCGGAGGGAGTGGGGGTGGTAGAACGAACGTGAGATGAGCGTGCTTGACGTCGACGGGTTGAACGTGGGCTATGCCCAGGCGCTCCTCGAGCAGTACCTCGAGAATCCCGAGGCAGTGCCTGAGGAGTGGCGGTCGCTGTTCGAAAGCGGCGACCCGGCGATCGTGAACGCGCTGCCCGGCCTCGCCCGGCTGGTCGAGAATCTGAAGGAGAACGGTGCTCCCGCTCAGGCGGAAGCGCCTCCAGCACCAGCTCCTACGCAGGAGCCGGTGCAGGTCACGGCAGTTCCTCCGGCGCCCCCGGAGCCCGCTGCTGACGACCTGCTGATCGGAGGCGTCGCCGCGGCGATGGCGCTGATCAAGGCGATCCGCATGCACGGGCATCTGGCCGCGAACCTCGATCCGCTCGGCTCGGATCCCGTCGGCGACCCGGCGCTCGAGGCTGAGCTGCTCGAGCCGCCGTTGACGCCGGAGCTGCAGGCTCGCATTCCGGCGTCGGTGCTGCGCGTCGGGGTCGAGGGCCAGACGCTCGCCGACGTCCTGCCGGAGCTCCGCGAGATCTACTGCGGGACGATCGCGTATGAGATCGAGCACATCTCGGACCACCAGGAACGCGTCTGGCTCCGCCATGCGATCGAGTCCGGCCGCTACCGCCAGCCGTTGAGCAGCGAAGAGCGCCGAGGCCTCCTCGAGCGTCTGACGCAGGTCGAGGGCTTCGAGCACTACCTCAAGCGTGCGTTCCTCGGGCAGAAGCAGTTCTCGATCGAGGGGCTCGACGTGATGGTTCCGATGCTCGACGAGGCGGTCGGGCTCGGGGTCGAGGCCGGCGCGCACGAGGTCGTGATCGGAATGGCGCATCGCGGTCGGCTCAACGTCCTCGCACACATCATCGGGCGGCCGTACGCTGAGGTTCTCCGCGAGTTCGAGGGCGAGCGAACGATCGAGGCGATCGCAGCGACGGCGGAAGGCGCAAGCGGCGACGTCAAGTACCACCTGGGCGCCGTCGGCCGCCGACGTACGGAGGCCGGAGACGCGACGGTCCTCCTCGCCTCGAACCCGAGCCATCTCGAGGCTGTCGACCCGGTCGTGGAAGGCGTCGCGCGCGCCGAGCAGACCGACCGCTCGTCCCGCTCAGGCGTCCACGACCCGGCCGTCGCGTTGCCCATCCTGATCCACGGCGACGCGTCGTTCCCCGGTCAGGGCGTCGTCGCCGAGACCCTGAATCTGCAGCGGCTTGTCGGCTACACGACGGGCGGCACGCTGCACGTGATCGCGAACAACCAGGTCGGGTTCACGACCGAGCCCGCGGACGGGCGCTCGACCCGCTACTCGAGCGACCTCGCGAAGGGCTTCGACACTCCGATCATCCATGTCAACGCGGACGACCCCGAAGCAGCGCTCTCGGCGATCAGGCTCGGGCTCGCCTTCCGGCGGCGGTTCGGGAGCGACGTCGTGGTCGACCTCGTCGGCTACCGCCGCCACGGGCACAACGAGGGCGACGAGGCATCGTTCACCCAGCCGCTGATGGCCGAGCGCATCGCGAACCACCCGAGCGTGCGCGCGCTCTACGCGCAACGCCTGGCCGACGCGGGCGAGGTCTCGGCCGACGAGGCGGAGCGCCTCGCCAAGGAGACGCAGGAGCAGATGCGCGCGGCCCACGACGAGCTCAAGACGGAGCTGACGAGGGCGCAACCCTCGAGCGGCGAGAGCACTCCCATCTCGGCCGAGGCATCGGTCGAAACCAGCGTCCCGGCCGAGCGGCTGCGCGAGCTCCAAGACGAGCTCGTCAGCGTCCCGGATGGCTTCACGGTCAATCCGAAGCTCGTGAAGATGCTCGAACGGCGAGTCGAAGCGCTCGACCGAGGAGGCATCGACTGGGGCCAGGCGGAGTCGCTCGCGTTCGCGAGCCTGCTCGTCGAGGGCATCCCGATCCGCCTGACCGGACAGGACACCGAGCGGGGCACGTTCTCGCACCGGCACCTCGTCCTGCACGACGCGCACACCGGCGCCCAGCACGCGCCGATCAAGCACCTCGCGGACGCGTCGGCCTCGATCGAGGCGTACAACTCGCCGCTCTCGGAATACGCGGCCCTCGGCTTCGAGTACGGCTACTCGGTGACCGCGCCCGAGGCGCTCGTGCTCTGGGAAGCGCAGTTCGGCGATTTCATCAACGGCGCGCAGATCATCGTCGACCAGTTCCTGGTCTCCGGCCTCGCAAAGTGGCGACAGACCTCGCGGCTGACCCTGCTGCTCCCTCACGGCTACGAGGGCAACGGCCCCGAGCACTCGAGCGCCCGGCTCGAGCGCTTCCTCCAGCTAGCAGCGCAGGAGAACATCCGCGTCGTCAACGCGACCACGGCCGCGCAGTACTTCCACCTCTTGCGCCGGCAGGCGCTCGACCCGAACGCGAGGCCGCTGATCGTCATGACCCCGAAGGGGCTGCTCCGCCTCAAGGAGGCATCGTCCGCGCTGGACGACCTTGCGCACGGACGCTTCGAGCCGGTGCTCGACGACCCATCGGTGTCGGATCGCGCGGCGGTGACGAGGCTCGTGCTCACGTCCGGCAAGCTCTACTACGACATCGTCGGAAGCGAGCTCCGGGGCCAGACGCAGAAAGTCGCCGTCGCCCGCATCGAGCAGCTGTACCCGTTCCCGGTCGATCCGGCGGCGAGGCTCGTTGCATCGTACCCCTCGCTCCGGGAAGTCGTCTGGGCCCAGGAGGAGCCGCAGAACATGGGCGCCTGGCGGGCGATCCGCCACCGGCTCGAGGAAGCGGTCGCCGGCCGCCCGCTGCGATACGTCGGCCGGCCGTGGCGTGCCAGCCCGAGCGAGGGCTACCCGACGTCGCACCTGCGCGCGCAGCAACGGATCGTCGGCGAAGTTCTGGAGACGAACGCCTAGTGGCGTCCACGCCGGCGCCGTTCGACGGCGGCCTTTGCGACCCGAGTCCCGTGCCTGCGAGCCTCGGCGACGAGCATCCTGCGGTGCTGAGGAGGAATCCGGCGCCAGATGTCGTAGGCCGTCAACGCGACCCCGAGCGGGCCGATCTTGCGCGGAAACAAGCGGTTGGCGCGCGCCACGGAGAGGATCCTACTCGTCCGCCCGGGCGGGTAGCCTCGCTTCCTTCGGCCGACCCCGCTATCATCCCCCGCCGTCCCGTAAACATGCGACCTACCGACCAGGGAGGATCAATGCCGGTAGAGACGCCTTCCGTCTTTGCGCACGTCATCCAAGAACATCTCGAGCTGAAACGCCGCAACTCGGATCTCGACGAGAACATGCCGATCGAGCGGTACTCGACTGACGATCCGTTCGAGAACCACCCCCTGTTCAAGACCGAAGAGCAAGCGAGGATCGAGGAAACCATGGACGGAACAGAGTCCATCCCGCCCGAGCACCTGGCGAGCCTCGCTCCTCAGCCCAAGCAGACCGCAGACGAAGACACCCTCTGGGGTCGTTCGCGCGACTTCGACTGGGGCGACTGAGCCTCACGTCACCCGGTTTCACGTTGGCCCAGTAGGGTAGTCGGACCCTGCCAACGATCCAGAGGAGACGAATGTTTCGCAAGCTCAGATTCATGGCCTTCGGGGCCTTGCTCACCTACTTCTTCGACCCGCAGAACGGCCGCCGCCGCCGCGCTCTGGCACGAGACCGGATTCCGGCGTTCTTCCGCAGCGCTTCACGCAAGGCCGGGGACGCGGGCAGCGCCGTAACCTCCGAGGCGTCCGCAGCCAAGCAGAAGGCGACGCATCTCAAGGAAGAGGAGAAGCCTCAGCCCGATGACGTCACCCTCGCACGCAAGGTCGAGACCGAGATCTTCCGGGACGCCGACATTCCGAAGGGGCGGATCAACGTCAATGCCGAGAACGGAAAGGTCGTCCTCCGGGGCGAGGTCGAGCAGCCCGAGCTGATCAAGGACCTCGAGCAGCGGACGAAGAAGGTCCAGGGTGTGCAGGAGGTCGAGAATCTCCTCCACGTGCCCGGGGCAGCGGCGCCTACGAAGTAGCTAGTCGCGCAGCCTCCGGAGCAGAGGCAGTCCGTACCAGAACCAGCCGAAGAAGGCTGCAGTCACGGCTGCGACGACGGCTGCGCTCGTTGGGTCGAAGAGGATGTCGGTGACGACGAACACCGCGCCCGAGATCGCGAGGGCGAGGAACGCGGTGCCAGAGATCGCGAGCCGGTTCGAGACGACGAGCAGGTGCTCCTTGTCGCCGCGCCGCCAGTCGAGCCGGTGGTACGCGGACGGAGCGATCAGCAGGGCCGTTGCGGTCGCTGTGCAGAGGAACGTCAGGAAGTACACGTCCTTCTGGATGTCCGTCACCTCGCTGAAGCGCTGAGTGAACGGCACGCCGAGCAGGAAGGCGAACAACACCTGGACGCCGGGAAGAGCGACGCGCAGCTCGTTCAGGAGCTCGATCAGCTCCCGATCGAGCTGTTCCTCCTTGCTCTCATCGCTCGACATGTGCTGATGTTTCCCACGAGTTCGCTTTCCGACGCAACGAGAGGAGCACCGTGCGCATCGAGTCGTCCGTCACCGCAATCTCCTGGATCCCTTCCGAAGCCGTCGAGGGGCTGCCAAAGATCCCGTTCACGATGGGCGTCGCCCACTACGACGACCCGCCGCCGGACGTTATCGAGGACCTCGATGCGATGCGCGAAGCCGATGCGTTCCGCGAGGCCAACGAACTGCGCGCGTACATCGAGGTGGCAGAGGACGGCTCGATCACGGATGCCGGCCATCTCGGGAGTGGTCACCTCGGCGTGACGCGGATCAAGGTCGGCCCGAAGGAGCTGAGTGTGGCCGCCGTCGCGCTGCCCACGATCCAGGGCGAGCCCGAGATCGGCGACGGATGGGTGCGCTTCAAGCAGACGGCGGGCGGACGTACGGGTGCCCCGGCGCCACGACGCGTGCGCGGCAAGCCGTTCATGCGGATCAGCTCGGCGATCGCCTGGACGACGCTCGCGCTGACGATCAAGACCGACGGCTCGTCCGAGCACGAGCTGGCCGGAGCAAGCCCGTTCCCGCGCCACTGGGTCTACGACAAGGACGGGAAGCTCGTCCAGAAATCGGGGACGATCGACTTCGAGCAGTGGTACCGCGAGTCGCACGGTGACAACACGCCGTGGGGCAGCGAGGAGACCGAGGCGTTTGTGACCGAGGCCGAGTCGGCACTCGAGCGCGAGTTGTCGCGGACGATCATGCGCAGCGGCGCGACGTCGAAGCCCAGGCAGCTCGAGCTCGATGAGACACTCACCGAACAGGGCGACACCGGCGACGGCATCTACCTCTTGCTCGACGGGGTCCTCGGCGTCGAGGTCGACGGTGAGACCGTGGCCCAGGTCGGCCCAGGCGCGGTCCTCGGCGCCCGTGCGCTCATCGAGGGCGGCCAGCGGACTGCGACGCTCCGAGCCGTCACGCCCGCGAAGGTCGTGGTCGCGAGCGCCGACGACATCGAGCCTTCGGCGCTCGAGGAGCTGGCCGGAGCACACCGGCGCGAGGAGGGCTAGAGACGGGCGGAGCGGATCGCGTCGAGCACGTGGTCGACTCGACCGTCGCGGAGCGAGTCGGCGAGCCGCTTGTCGCCGCCGAGGCCGGCGCGCGCCGACAGGATCTCGTACAGCCGATTGCTGGACAGTCCGCGTTCACGCGCTTCGACGACGATGCGCCTCACGACGGGCAACGGATTGCCTTCCTCGTCGAACTGCCAGAGCGGGTAGTAGTGCTCGCGGGCACCGGCGGGGCGGAAGGCGATCACCTCGCCGTCGCGGCGCATCGCCTCGAGCTTGAGCGGCTCGATCGCGAACCGCGAGGCGAGCCACGAGGCGGACAGCGTGTCGTCGGCAAGTCGCGTGGCCACGAGCGGGAGCCTACCCCGACATGAGCGACGTACGCGATCTGCTCCGTCGCCGGGTCGACGCCTCCGAGTACGAGGCCGTTCGCGAGCTCTGGAAGCAGCATTCCCAAGCCGAGGAGCGGCGCGACCTGCCCGGGCTCCTCGCCACGTTGACCGAGGACTGCGTGTACGAGATCGTCGGAACCGAGCATGTCTGGCACGGCCACGAAGGGGCGTCGCGCTTCTATCTCGGGCTGCTCGGCGCGTTCCCGGACATCGACTTCCGCCTGACGGACATCGTCATCGGCCCGCAGGGCGTCTGCGAGGCGGCTGACGTCACCGGCACGCACGAGCAGGACTGGCTCGACCACAAGGCGTCCGGGGAGCGCGTCGAGTTCCGGGTCGTCATCTTCTTCCCCTGGGATCCGGTGCAGAGGCTGTTCCGCGGCGAGCGCGTGCACGTCGATCTCCCCGAGCGATGAGCGAGCTCGGCATCGGTCGGCAACGCCAGGCGGACATCTATCTCGGAGCGTTGAGCGGTGCGCGGCGCAGCGTCCCCGTCGATCCAGCGAGGCTCGAGGAAGCTGCAAGCAAGCGAATGTCCCCTGAAGCGTTCGCCTACATCGCCGGCGGCGCCGGACTCGAGGAGACGATCCGCGTCAACCGAGACGCATTCGATCGCCTGCGGATCGTCCCGCGCGTCCTGCGCGACGTCTCCACGCGGGACACGTCGGTCGAGCTCTTCGGCCGACGCCTTCCCGGACCGTTCCTGTTGGCGCCGATCGGAGTGCTGGAGATGGCCCATCGGGAGGCCGATCTCGCGGTGGCGAGAGCAGCCGCGGCGAAAGGCGTCCCGATGATCTTCTCCAACCAGGCTTCGGTGCCGATGGAGCGCTGCGCAGAATCGATGGGCACGGGCCCTCGCTGGTTCCAGCTCTACTGGTCGACGTCGAACGAGCTCGTCGAGAGCCTCGTCGGTCGTGCTGAGGCGTGCGGTTGCGCGGCGATCGTGGTCACGCTCGACACGACTCTTCTGGGCTGGCGGACGCGCGACCTCGACCTCGCGTACCTGCCCTTCCTGCGCGGCAAGGGGATCGCGCAGTACACGAGCGACCCTGTCTTTCGGCGCTTAGTCGATCAGGCCGACGAGGGACCGACCAACCGACCCCGCCCGACGCTCGCCGGTCTCAGCGCGCTGTTCCAACTTACGAGGGCATATCCCGGCTCGTTCCTCGCGAACATCCGCTCTCCGCGGCCGCGCACAGCCGTTCGGCAGTTCCTCGAGATCTACTCACGGCCCTCGCTCACCTGGGAGGATCTGCCCTTCCTGCGCGAACGAACGAAGCTCCCGATCCTGCTGAAAGGCGTGCTTCATCCCGAGGACGCGCGCAGGGCTGTGGACGGAGGCGTCGACGGCCTAGTCGTCTCGAATCACGGTGGGAGGCAGATCGACGGCGAGATCGCAACGGTCGACGCCCTCCCTGCGATTGTTGAAGCTGTCGACCGGCAGGTCCCGATCCTGCTCGACAGCGGGGTGCGAGGTGGTGCGGACGCGTTCAAGGCGGTTGCGCTCGGCGCGAGCGCGGTCCTGATCGGCCGGCCGTACGCGTATGGGCTGGCCATCGCCGGTGAGCGCGGGGTCCGTGACGTGCTCCAGAACTTCCTCGCCGACTTCGACCTCACGATGGGTCTAGCCGGCTGCGCCTCGATCGACGAGATTTCAGCCGAGTCGCTCGCTGCGGGCGGCTAGCCGGGACTCGCGCCGGCGAGGATCGCTGAGAGCCTCGCCGAGTCGATGTTCCCGCCCGAGACGACGCAGACGACCTTGCCGTTGCCCGCGGCTCCGTTTCGCGCGAGCGCGACCGCGGTCGCGCCGGCGCCCTCGGCGACGACCCGCGCGCGCTCGACGAGGAGCCGAACGGCGTCGGTCACGTCGTCGAGGCTTGCGACGAGCGAACCGGCCAGGAGCTCCTGCGCCAGCGAGAACATCTCCGGGAACACCTCGGGCGAGCCGATCCCGTCGACGAAGCTCGGCGTGTACTCGACCTTCACCGGCTGCCCCGCCTCGAGCGACGGTGCGAGCGGGGCGGCCGTCGCGACCTCGGCCGCGAAGACCTTGCAGGACGGCGCGACCGCGCGCAGTGCCGAGGCGATCCCGCAGGAGAGCCCGCCGCCTCCGTAGGGCGCGATGACCGCGTTGACGTCGGGCAGGTCCTCGACGATCTCGAGCCCGATCGTGCCGTTCCCGGCCATGACCGCGTCGTCGCTGAAAGCGTGCACGTGCAGGCCGTCGAGGCCCTCGAACGTGCGCGTGCGGAAGACCTCGTGCCACTCGTCGAAGGCGACCGGGATCATGTCCGCGCCGAGCCGCCTGATCGCGGCGATCTTGGTCTCCGGAGCCGTGTCCGGAAGGACGACCGTGCAGCGCACGCCGAGCTTGCGGGCCCACCAGCCGACGCCCTGCGCCATGTTGCCGGCGCTCGCGGTCCAGACACCGTGCTCGAGCTCCTCTGGCGAGGCGAGCAGCAGTGCGTTCCCCGCGCCGCGCAGCTTGAAGGAGCCGATCGGCTGGAGGTTCTCGAGTTTGAGGTAGATCTCCGCCGGAGCGTCCTCGAGCTCGAGCCGCACGAGCGGCGTGCGGACGATCGACCCGGCGAGTCGCTCGCGGGCGGCTTCGATCTCGGCCAAAGCGATCACAGCTCGACCTCGGTGCCGACCCCATCCTCGACCGCTCGTCGGTAGACGAGCCCGGCCGCCGCCGCATCTTCGACCGCATGCCCCATCGACTTGTAGATCGTGATCTGCTCCGGAGAAGTGCGACCTTCGCGCGTGCCGGCGAGGATCTCGCCCAGCTCGACGGCGTGACTTGGGTCGAGGCCCTGCAGCTCGTGCGCTCCCGCCGGGTAGGGCTCGAAGGCGACGCGCGACTCGACTGCGAGGAGGCCGCGGCCCATGACGGCCGGATCGAGCTCCGGACCTTCGCGGGAGGCTCCGACGGAGGTCACGTGCATTCCGGGCTCGAGCGATTCCGCGGAGAAGACCGGCTGCCCCGCATCGGTGCAGGCACAGACGACGTCCGCTCCGGCGACGGCCTCTTCGAACGAGACCCACGCGGTCCCGCCGACCTCGTCGGCGAGCGCCCGGGCGTGCTCAGCGCTGCGGCTCGCGACGCGCACCTCGGCGAACTCTCGCACGCACGTTGCCGCGTCGACGTGCGAGCGCGCCTGCACACCGGCCCCGAGGACAGTCAGTACGCGCGCGTCCGGCCGGGCGAGCACGCGTGTCGCGACCGCCGACGCGGCACCGGTCCGCACGGCGGTGATCTCCGTCCCGTCCATGAGCGCGAGCGGCACCCCCGTCTTGTCGTCGAAGAGCGCGATCGTCGCCTGGTGGCTGGGCAACCCGATCTCGTGGTTTCCGGCGAAGACCGAGACGAGTTTCGTCTCGAGGATCCCGTCCGCGTAGCCGGGCATTGCCGCCAGCAGGCCCCGCTCCGTCTCGGCGGCGATGCGGGGCGGAACGGACGCACGGCCGGCGCTGAGCTCGACGAACACACCCTCGAGCGCGTCGAGGAGCTGGTCGAGATCGAGCAGGCGTCGAATGTCGGCGCGCGAGAGGACGAGCACGGTCAGGGCAGCATGCCGAGCGCCTGGAGGCCGTCGATCGGCTCCTGCGCGCTGCAGCTCCCGAAGCTGACGAAGAGCGCCCGGGCCTGCGCGACCTCGTAGGCTCCGGCCGTCCGCTCGCGCCAGCGAAAGGACTCGGCGGAGACGGCGAACGACTCGGGATCCTCGTCCGCGAGCGCCTCCTCCTCGTCGCCGAAGACGGCCGCGGCGAGCAAGTTCAGAAAGCCGTGCTCGTCGCCGTGGCGGAGCGGTTGGTGGAGGCCCGCCGTCGCCTTGAACGGAACCTCGAGCCGGCGGCACGCCTGGACGAGCTCCGCGAGCCTCGGCACGCTCGGCAGGACCGAGCCGCCGCAACGAACCTTCGCCCGGAGCCCGAGCTCACCGAGCTGGAGGATCCGGAACGAGACGTCGTCGCGGAGCGGCAGCTCGCAGTAGACCTCGGGCGCGGCGTCGAAGAGCACCTCGGGGTCGAGCCCGGACGCCTCGACGGCCTCGATCCGCGAGTCGGCCGGAGGAAGCTCGCGCGTGTCGAGTACGACCGAGAGCCGCAGCGGCTCATCATCGAGCTGGGCGAGCTTCGAGGCCGGGCAGACGAAGCGATTCACGATCCAGCCGGTGTCGCTCGCCCGCACGCGCCGGTGCTCGGCGAGTCCCTCGTCGAGCGGCAGCTCCTCCGGCGGAAAGGTCGGCGCGTGGTCGATCAGCCCGCCGAAGAGAGCGCGCCGCGCATCTGTCAACGTCTCGGTCAGCCCGCGGTGATGTAGTCGGTCAGGTACCGGATCTCGAAGCTCTGCTGCTTCGACTTGAACTTGACGACGTCGCCGATCGAGACGATCCCGACCACGTCGCCGCCCTGGACGACCGGAACGTGGCGGATGCGCCGGTCGGTCATCAGCGCCATGCACTCGTCGATCGACGTCTCCGGGCTGACGACGATCAGCGGCGACGACATGATCTCGCCGACCGTCACCTCGTCGCCGGTCGGCCCGTCGCGCGCGACCCGGCGCAGGTAGTCCCGCTCGGAGACGATGCCTGCGACCGCGCCGTCCTGCTTCACGAGCAGCGACCCGACGTTTGCGTCGACCATCCGCTTTACGGCCTCGAGGACGGGAGCGTCCGCATCGATCTCGAGCACGTCCTGGCCCTTGTCGCCGAGGATCTCCGATACGCGATTCAAGTCGCCTCCTTCCGCTGGCTGAGAAGACACCGGCAGCTTACGAGACAATGGGTACCCTGGCGTCCGAAATGCTCGACGGGAAGTGTGAATGCGGGGCGGTGCGCTACCAGGTGGCGGACGAGTTCCTGTACGCGTCGAACTGCCACTGCTCGCGTTGTCGCGCTGCTACCGGGTCGGCGTTCAAGCCGTTCGCTGGGATCGAGCGCGAGAAGCTCGAGCTGCTCTCCGGTGACGACGCGCTCCTAATCAACGGCGAGGAGGAGCTGAACGACACGCGCTGCGCGAGGTGCGGCTCGCTCCTCTACTCGGTTGTCCGGGACGGCGAGTACGTCCACGTCGCGCTCGGCTCTCTCGTCGACGAGCCCAGCATGCGTCCGACGAAGCACATCTTCGTCGGCTCCAAGGCGCCGTGGTTCGAGATCACCGACGACCTGCCCCAGTTCGAGGAGCACGCGACGGCCTAGCCCGCCGATGAGTTCCCGGCGCGGCGCCGGTCTGGTCAGGGACTAGTCACGCGAGCGAGAGGAGCGCGAAGTGAGCGAGTCGCTGAAGAGCGTCGGCGCGATCACTCTGTTCGTCGAGGATCCGCAGCGGTCGAAGGCGTTCTACGAGAAGGTCTTCGAGGTGCCCATGATCTTCGAGGACGAGAACTCGGCCGTGTTGCAGTTCGAGAACACGATCATCAACCTGCTCGCGACGCCTGCGGCGCACGAGCTGATCGCGCCTGGAGCCGTCGGCGGGCCCAACGCGGGCGCGCGGGTGCAGTTCACGATCTGGGTCGAGGACGCGAACGCGGTCATCGCGGAGCTGTCGAACCGCGGCGTCGAGCTGCTCAACGGTCCGCTCGACCGGGAGTGGGGGATGCGCACCGCCGCGTTCACCGACCCCGACGGCCATGTCTGGGAGGTCGCGCAGAACCTCTCCGAGGGCTAGTGAAATGCCGCTGAGCCTCGCACAGGCCCACGTCCTGATCGCAGCCGCGCACGACCACGCAGTCGCCAACGGCTGGAAGATCGCCGTCGCCGTCGTCGACGAAGGCGGACTCCTCGTCGCGCTCGGGCGCATGGACGGCGCGTTCCCGCTCTCGGCGCAGATCGCCGAAGCAAAAGCAGCCGGCACAGCGCTGTGGCACCGCGACGGAGAGCAGCTTGCCACCAGCCGCGCGTCCCACGAGGGATTCTTCGACGCGGTCAGCAGGCTCGTCCGGCTGCCACTCATTCCAGGCCCGGGCTCTGTGTTGATCCGGAGCGGCGAAGGCGTGTTGGGCGCAGCCGGGGCGAGTGGCGCGAGCGGCGACGACGACCGTGCCTGTGTCGAGGCAGGCCTGCGGGCCGTCTTTCCGGGCTGAAACCACTGGGGCTCGCGACCTCCAGGAACGGCGCTGCTAGCCCGTAGCTGGCTCCGTTGCGCGGGCGACGCGCTCGTCCTCTCGGCCTGCGTGCAGATGCGCTCGACGGTGTCCGCCGCGACGGCGACGACGTGGGCGATCCTCCGTGCGCTCGACCTCGAGTCCGTGGCTCCGGGGGGCCGGAGCACTCCTTCGTGCTGTGCCCGAACGCGTCGTGTAGGCGGCTCCGCGCCCGACCGCAGGGCGGGCGCAAACCGTTTCAGCACCCACAAAGTGCCCGCGCCCGCGTCCAGCCGCGTGACGCATCCGGGTCATCTTGCGCCGCACCCTCCTCTCGCGCCGCCCTCGAGCGGTGACTACTCTCGCGTAAACCCTGGGAGGTTGAGATGGACTACGTGAACCTGGGCAACACGGGACTGCGCGTCTCGCGCGTGTGCCTCGGGATGATGAGCTTCGGCAAGCACGAGAGCCGGGAGTGGGCGCTCGACGAAGCGGCCGCCGAGCCGATCGTGAAGCGCGCGGTCGAGGGCGGGATCATCTTCTTCGACACGGCCGACGTCTACAACGGCGGCAAGAGCGAGGTCGTGACCGGGAACCTGCTCCGCAAGCTCTTCGGGATGCGCGAGGAGTACGTCGTCGCGACGAAGGTCAACGGGCGGACGATGCCCGGCGAGAACGGCCGCGGTCTCTCCCGGAAGCACATCATGGCGTCGATCGACGGCTCACTGGAGCGGCTCGGCCTCGACTACGTCGACCTCTACCAGATCCACCGCTGGGACGACTCGACGCCGATCGAGGAGACGATGGAGGCGCTGCACGACGTCGTGAAGGCCGGCAAGGCGCGTTACATCGGCGCCAGCAGCATGCGTGCGTGGCAGTTCGCGAAGGCGCAGCGCGTCGCCGCGACGCCGTTCGTCTCGATGCAGAACCACTACAACCTGATCTATCGCGAGGAGGAGCGGGAGATGATCCCGCAGTGCCTCGACCAGGGGATCGGCATCGTCCCGTGGAGCCCGCTGGCGCGCGGACTGCTGGCACGAAGCGCCGCGTCATCGGAAGAGCGGACGACGACGAGGGGGCGGAGCGATCCCTTCCGCGACTCGCTCTACAAACCCGAGCTCGACGTTCCGATCATCGAGCGCCTCGGCGAGGTGGCTGAGGGTGCCGGTGTCTCGCCCGCGCAGATGGCGCTTGCGTGGCTCCTGCACAAACCGGGCGTGACGGCGCCGATCGTCGGCGCGACGAAGCTCGAGCACCTGGAGGATGCGCTGGCCGCCGAGGAGCTGTCGCTGACCGAGGATCAGATCGCGCGGCTCGAGGAGCCGTACGTCCCGCACCAGGTCTCGGGGATCGACCTCTAAGGCGACGCCGACTCGGCTCTACAATTCGAGCGTGAAGCAGATCTGGACCGGGCGTATGGCCCAGGCCGCCGGCAAGTACAGCGAGCATGCCCCGATGGCCACCGTCTGCTGCAACGCCTGCCGAACGTGCGTCACGACGAACGTCCTGACACTGCTAATGGGCACTGGAGCGGCAGTCGGAGTGTTCTTCGCACGCGCTGTCCGGCGTTTTCCCGCGAGAACCTCCTAGCAGGATGATGGCGAGGGGCCGCTCGCGCGGCCCCTCGCGATTGACTCAGCCTCGGCCGACCGGCTGGAAGTAGTGGTCGGTCATGTAATTGGCAACGTTGATACCGAGGTCCCGCCCCTGTACGTCGGCTGTGCGGAAGTGCAGCCCGGCCCAGATGCGTGCTTCGGTGATCTCCGTCAGCGGCGCCGAGAACCGGTCGAAGAAGCGCGTCTCACCGCCGAACTGGCTGCTCGTGACGCCGAAGTGCATCACGTCCGTGCCGAAGAACGACTGGAGCACACGGAGATGTGCACCGTCGAGGCACATGTGCCCGGATGTGTGGTCGGGGTACGGCGCTGTCAGGAGCGGCGTCCAGCTCGGGTCCGGCGCAGTCGCAGGATTGCCGTCCTGGTCCGCTTGTCGGATCGCCTGCCACGGCCGCCAGAAGTCGAAGTGGTACTTGTCGTTCCAGCAGTTGATCGCCGCGTCAGCGCCGCTCAGGTTCATCATTGCAAGCAGACGAGCGCTGTCTGCGTTGTCGAGCGCGTGGGTCGGGTCCTCGGCCAGGTTCCGCGCGACGCCGTTCCACAACAGAGCGGGGCCGCCGGCGCTCTGCCAGAAGACCGCGTTGTGCGTCTGGTCGATCGTGCGGGCCGAGGGGGTCACGATGCCGTCGCCGCCGAGCGCCTTGACCTCGTTGAAGTCCGCCGTGTAGGCGGCGCTCGTCAAGGCGTTAGGGCCGGCGGTCCGGAACTGCGACGAGCTCTCCAACAGGAACGGCTGCACGCCGCCCACCCACGGAGTTGGGTCGAGCGGCGACGTTCCGTTGGGCAGCAGCGGCTGCCAGTGCCCCGGATTCGAGTTCGGCACCCATTGCGACGGCCCGAAGCGCCCGTCATTGTCCCGTGCCGCGATCATCGCGTCGGCAGCGGCGTTCCCCGCAGAGATTCCTTGTCTCTTGAACGACGTGTCCGGTATCGCCGCGAGCGACGCGGAGTATTGCGCGGCGAGCGACTGCAGCAAGCCGTCCCTGTTCGGGAACGAGATGTCGGGCGGGACCGTGGAGACGATGTTGGCGAGAACGCTGTACGCAGCGGTCGCGACGGCGGCCTCCTTCGACGCCCTGGCCGAAAAACGCCTTCTGAGGAGATACGGCCGATGGTGCTTCGGCGTGATTGCGTTGATCGCGTCGTAGACGGCGCCCTGCGTCATCCCCATGCTGATTTGGAGTGCGGGCGGTGCCCCGCCCGCAGGACCCGGAATCAGGACGAGCGTGCTTGTCGCGATCCGGTTCCAGTCTGTGACCGCGTTGGGACCCACGGTTGCCCGGGCGTTTGCTCCCGGTAATGCGAACGCGACGAGCCCCGCGACGGCCGCGAGCCCGACAATTGCGAGCCAGAGAATTGCTCTCCGTTTCATGTGTCCCTCTCCACTCTCCGCAGATTTGCTGGCCAATTCGTCCGACACCCATGCTTCAGCCGCCGGTCGATCGGGTCTATTCGTCATTCGGCGTATATTTGGGCGGCCGTGCCTGCACTCGCGAGAGGTGACGCGGAGCGGCTGATCCGCTTCGTGAGCGAGGCTGAGAGCCTCGGCGGCGAAGACCACCCCGTCAGCGGTGACCTACTTTTCGAGCTGGGACGGATAGTCGCGGCCGACTGGGTCACGTACTACGAGCACGATTGCGTGCCATCGCACCACTTCCTCGATGTCGGACGGACGGGCGACAGTGACCAACCCTACGTTTCCTGCGTCATCGATCTGAACGAGAACCCGATCCGTCTGCGTCGCCGGCAGAGGGAATTCGGCGCGCTCAGGATCTCGGACTTCCTGACCCGCCGCGAGTTGCATCGAACTCGTCTCTATGACGTCAACTTCCGCCCCGTTGGTGTCGAGCAGGCGCTTGAAGTAGACGTCCCCTCTCAGCCGTCCCACTGGAAGACGTTCGCGTTCGAGCGGAGTGATAGTGAGCGCGCGTTCACCGAGCGCGACCGACTCGTCCTCGACCTCCTCCAGCCCCACCTCGGCTCGCTTTGGCAGGCCGCGAGTATGCGGCGGCGGCTGGCGGCAGCACGTGCCGGTCTCGAGCAGACGGAGCCGGGCGAGCCTCGCGGGGTCATCCTTCTAGGCGCTCGCGACGAGTTCGAGTACGCCTCGGCGCCGGCGCGCCGGCTTCTGCCCGAGTTAACCGCGGACGGGTCGCTTGTCGAGTGGCTCGAGTCGGGGTGCCCAGGACCGCTCGTCCACCGCGCCGGCGACCGCCGGCTGATCGTCGAGCGAGTCGGCGATGCGTTGCTCCTAGAGGAGACGCGTGATTCAGTCAGCCTGACCGTACGCGAGCGTGAGGTGCTCGTATGGGTCGCCCGCGGCAAGACGAACCCGGAGATCGCACGCAAACTCTGGCTCGCCCCGAGCACGGTCAGCAAGCACCTCGAGCACATCTACGCCAAGCTCGGCGTGAAGACCCGGACGGCGGCAATCGCGCGCTTCCTCGGCCCGATCGAGGTCGAAGGCGAAGACGTACCGGGACTGCCTAGCCCTTGGCGCAATTGATCACTCCTCTCGAATCGTTCTCTCAAGGCATGAGCGGGCAGCCGGCTCTCTCAGGAGAGGCGGCTGCTTGAGCGGCTACGCGTTCTCTTGCTGTTCCTCGTACTCCGCGGTCTCGATAGCGACCTCGAGCACGTCGACGATCTTGCCCGTCGCGGACGCGATTCGCGCCGTGCCGACGATCGGTGCGATGGCAGCAAGGACACCACGGACCTGCTCGGCGTCGATACCGATTTCGCTCGCCAGTCCGAGGTTCAGCAGATACGAGATCGGTGGGGCGTCGACGGCGGCAAGCGCGGCGATGCGAACGAGCGCGAGTGTCTCGGGATCGAGACTCGACGCTTCGAGCGAGTCCGCGGTCATGCTTTCCAGCAGATCGAGGACCGGTGTTTCGCTGGTGGATCCGGCCATGACTCTCCTTTCGTACGGGTTCGTTTCGGGACGAGATGGGGGCGTCCAATGTTCTCTCGTTCACGGATTAGTGTGGCCGTGTGCCCGCCCGTCCACCTCATCCCGATTGGATGAACGTGAGCGTCGCGACCGCAACGGTGTGGCACGAGGAAACCCGCTGTTTACAGCGGGTTCTCAGTGAGCGTACCGGGTTCGAACCGGTGACCTCCGGCTTGCAAAATCAGCGCAAGCCTTGCGGCCGGTTTCGCCTACTTGCCGATTCGGAGTCGGCCCGCCCCCGGCGGGCTGCCCGATCCGGGCGGGCCGTCCACCGGGAGTACGACTGGGCTTGACACCGATTGCAGACATTCACCGCTCGGGTTAGATGGGCCTGTGAGCTCGAACAAGAGCGGCGGCGACACGGCTCGGCGCTTCACCGGGCGAACCGCGTGGGCGAGGAGCATCCAGACGCCGCTGCGGGAGTTCCTGCGCACGGAGACCGGCGGCGCCGCAGTCCTGCTCGCAGCCGCGCTCGGCGCGCTCCTCTGGGTGAACTTCGACTCTGGCTCGTACGACTCCGTCTGGTCGACAAGGCTCTCGATCGACCTCGGGGGCCACGGAGTCTCGCTCGACCTCCGCGGCTGGGTGAACAGCGGGCTGATGGCGTTCTTCTTCTTCGTCGTCGGGCTCGAGGCCCGGAGAGAATTCGACCTCGGCGAGCTGCGGGAGCGGCGGCGATTCGCGCTACCGCTGCTGGCCGGGCTCGGCGGGGCGGCGGCCGCGGTCGCCATCTTCCTCGCCTTCAACGCAGGTCGCCCCTCGGCGCACGGGTGGGGGACGGCCATGTCGACCGACACAGCGTTCGCGCTCGGCCTGCTCGCGGTAGTGGGGCCACGCGTTCCTGACCGCCTGCGCGCGTTCATGCTCACGGTCGTCGTCGTGGACGACATCGTCGCGCTCGTCGTCATCGCGGCGGTCTACTCGGAGTCGATCAGCTGGGTTCCGCTCCTCGTCGCCGCGATCTTCTACGGCGGGGTTCTCGTCCTGCGCAGCATCCGCTTCCGGGTCGGGTTCGTCTACTTCGTCCTCGGCGCGGGCGCCTGGGTGGCGTTGCTCGAGTCGGGCGTCGAACCAGTGGTCATCGGCCTTGCGATGGGAATCCTCCCGTACGCCTACTCCGCGGAGCGTTCGACTCTCGAACGGGCGACGGAGCGGTTCCGCGAGTTCCGCGAACAGCCCACGGCGGAGCTCGCGCGCTCTGCGGCGGCGCAGCTACGGGCCGCAACACCGCCGAACGAGCGGCTGCAGCAGCTCTACCACCCGTGGACGAGCTACGGGGTCGTGCCGCTCTTCGCCCTGGCGAACGCCGGGATCGTGATCGACGGAGACGTCTTGGCGCGTGCGTTCAGCTCTCCGATCACGCTCGGGATCCTGTTCGGCTACACGCTGGGCAAGCCGCTCGGGGTCCTCGGCAGCACGTGGCTGGGGACGCGGCTCAGCCGCGGCCGGCTGAAGCCTCCGGTCGGTTGGGCGACCGTCGCAGGCGGTGGCACGATTGCCGGCGTCGGATTCACCGTGTCACTCCTGATCGCGACGCTCGCCTTCGAGGGGCGCGAACTTGATGAAGCCAAGATCGGCATCCTGAGCGCAGCCCTCGGCGCATCGCTCCTGACATGGCTCCTCTTCCGCGCCACCGAGCTTCTCCCGAGACGGCTTCGCCTGCGCGCGCTGCTCGGCACCTCGGAGCAGCTCACCGACCTCTATCTCGACGTCGATCCCGAGCGCGACCACATCCGTGGGCCTACCGAAGCCCCCGTCACGGTCGTCGAGTACGGCGACTTCGAGTGTCCGTACTGTGGGATGGCCGAGCCGGTCCTTCGCCAGCTCCGGCGCGATTTCGGCGACATCCGCTACGTCTGGCGGCACCTGCCGCTGAACGACGTCCATCCGCGCGCCCAGCTCGCCGCGGAGGCCTCCGAGGCGGCCGGCGAGCAAGACGCCTTCTGGGCGATGCACGACCTTCTCCTCGATCATCAGAACGCGCTTCAGCCCAAGGACTTGATGGGCTACGCCGAGCAGCTCGACCTCGACCTCGACCGGTTCTCGGAGGACATGAGGGAGCGCCTCGGCGCAGCCCGTGTCGCCGACGACGTCGATAGCGCCGACCTCAGCGGTGTCTCGGGCACACCGACCTTCTTCATCAACGGCCGCCGCCACCACGGCGCGTACGACATCGCCACGCTCTCCGCAGCTGTGCGGGCAGCAGGCGCCCGCGCGGTGCTCGCGACATCGTGAACCGCCACTACCGCGGTGAGAACGCGAAGGCGACTTCGTCGATGTAGCACCAGCTCCAGTCCTCGCCGGGCTCGGCCGAGCGAATGATCGGGTGGCCGCTCTCGCCTGCATGCGCAGTCGCATGGCGGTTCGGCGACGAGTCGCAGCAACCGACCTTGCCGCAGGTCATGCACATGCGGAGGTGAACCCAGCCGCTCCCGATCTTGAGGCACTCCTCGCACCCTTCGATCGTTTCGGGCAGCTCGGTTACCTCGATCTGGTCGAAGTGGCTGCAGATTGGATTCGTGGACATGTCCTCTCCTTTCTCAGCTTGCGACGACGACCGCGAATTCGCCCAGCCGGTCCGTCCACCACGAGCGAGCGCTCAACCCCGCGCGGTCGAGCTCCGTTT
>Ga0307280_10000057_pt1 | contig 22345 bp, 15 predicted proteins | sample ER_DNA_119_FD_194479 | JGI IMG/M metagenome (GOLD analysis project Ga0307280, IMG submission 194479) | Bulk soil microbial communities from the East River watershed near Crested Butte, Colorado, United States - ER_DNA_119 | ecosystem: Environmental > Terrestrial > Soil > Floodplain | place...
CGGGGAACTGGGCCTTCGCGGCGCCGGATGGAGTGAGCGCCATCGGACTCACGTTCACCGGTGCCGACTACAGCGCGTTTAACTTGGACCTCACGTCGGCGAACACCGCGAACGCCGAGGTCGAGAAGGGTGGTTTCAACGCGTCCGACACCCAGATCAGGTTCTTTCCACGGGAATGGTCTTGCGCCCTTTCTGATCCGACGTACGCGTTTCCGTACAAGTTCGTGGGCAGCTCCCTGTCGATCACCAACGGAAACACCGTGATCGTCTTCGAGCCCGTCGTGGCCGCGCCCGCCACGACCTTCGCGGTCACCACGGGCTGCAACCAGACAGGGACGTTCGTTCCCTCGCCCCTCGCTCCCGTCATCAACTAGACGATCAGGGGACGTCCCCGTGGAGGCCGAGCGCGGCCACGCGCGTGCCGTCTTCGATCCGGAACACCTCGAGGGGCCCCTTGTCCACGGGACCCGTTGCGATGAGCTGACCATCGGGCGAGAACGCGGAAAAGCTGACGACGTTCTGGACGGTCAGCAGCTGCGCCGGTGTGCCGTCCGTCCGCACGACCGAGACGAAATGGCTCTCCGGCTGGTTGGCGTCGAAGATGCTGAGCGCGCACAGGCTGCTCCAGCGCGAACAATCGAACCCGGCGTACAAAGCGCTTCTGACGTTGTAATCGTCGGTCTGCGGGAGTCCGGGCCGCTCCTCGAGCAGCGCCAAGTCCGCCGGCGACCAGAACGCGTACCCCGGCGGACAAGCCCCGAAGCTGGTGCACGAACTATCGACCGGGTGGATGACTCCGGCCAGCCTGTCGTCCGCGGTCAGCGCGAGGCCGTCCAGCGTCGTGTCCGGCGGCAGGTCGACCGCGTACAGGGTCGCGCCGGTGAGGGCATCCAGCGCCTCGATGCGCGCAGGACCCAGGCCCGCAGGATCCAGTGTGCTGACGAACAGCCGCGTCCCATCCGCCGAAAATACGGGGTGGTTCAACAGTCCGTCGGTGATCCAGAGGGGCAGTCCGCTGCCGACGTCGGTCACGGTGGAGCGGAAGAGCCCCGGTCCGCCGACCGTCAGTTCATAGGCCGAACGGGAGTAGATGAGGTCCGCCTGCGGCGAAAGCTCGAGGTCGAACACGGAGCTGTCCGCCGCCGGGGCGTCCGGATGGAACGTCTGCCCCATCGCCCCCGTCGTGAGGTCGAACAGCGCGATCGTGCTCGTCCCGGCTGAATCTGGCGGCGCTGGGAAGTAGACCGCGGCCAGCTGCCCGTCTGCCGACAGGCGGTACACGTTCGGGTTGCCCGCGGTCGTCGCCGGCAGCCCGTCGAAGCCGATGGTCATCGTCTCGCGATCGAGCGACGGCGCGATCACATGGATCCCGGTGGACATGAACGCCACCAGGGAGCCGTCGGCCTTGTAGTCCATCCACTCGACGCGCGGTGAGCCGAGGTCGCCGCACGCGGGCGTCATGGCCAGGATCGTCAGCAGCGCGAATGCGGTCAGTGATTTCTTGCTTGTCATCGTCGTCCTCCGATCACCTCTACCCGTGCGCGCGTGAAAAGCGGCAACCATCGCGTTCATCTCCTGAACACCGGGCCGAGCGCGGCACGGACCTCCGGCGTCACCGTCAGCTTGTCGTCCACGCGCACCAGCTCCGCGCCCCCGCTCCAGAGGAACCGGATCGCCAGCCAGCGCCAGAGCGGCAGGTCCACCGCCATCGCGGCCGACACGGCCGGCGCCAGTCCCGATCGCGCCGGGCCGTACCCGGGCCCCGGCTGCTCGCTGATCGCGGCGATGCCCAGGCCGGCGCCGAGCTGCAGGTCCGCCACGCCGAACGGGAACCGTCTCAAGCCGAACGCCGTGATCGTCCAGCGCTGCAACGAGTACGGCACGCCGTAAATGTCGCCGTCGGTGGCACCGTAGCTGACGTGCGGTCCGACGGTGAAGGAACCGACGCGCCGGAAGTAGCCGAGCCCGACCTCGGGCGTTCCGTGGATCGCGCCTGGGCCGAGCCCGGACAGCGCCAGATCGACCGCGACCTCGTTGCGCGGCGCGAGCTGGACGCCCTTCGCGAACGCCAGCTCGGGCGCGACCTCGCGGAACGCCGACGATTCGACGGCGGCGTCGGCGCCTGACACCGGTCCCACCGTCACCTCCGCAAGCCAGGCGCGGCGCCCCTCGCGCGCGACCACGCGATAGCGTCCGCCCGGCAACACCAGGCGGACGCGGCCCTGTGGCTGCGCCGCCACCTCCGCCATGACCTCGTCGCCGGCCGTGCTGACGACGTAGACGCGTCCCTGTCCGGGCGGGAATGACATCGCCTGGCGATCGCGGCCGATGCGCGTGATGACGAGATCCCCCGTGCCCGACAGGCGGTATTCGTACGACGGGTGCTGCGGTCCCCAGACGCTGGGCAATGTCGCCGCCAACGTGTGGCTGTAGGCATACTGGTACGCTTCCGCCAGCGTGACCACGCCGTTGCCGTCGCGATCGCCTGCGCCGCGCAGCGCCGACAGCACGTGATGCGTGAAGTACGAACCCTCGATGTCGCCCGATTCCTGGGCCAGCTCGGTGGCCGTGCCGGCGGCGATGATCGCGGCGCCGTGCACGCGGGGCGGCTCGACGGTGTCCAGCGCGTAGCCGGGCGCCGGCTTCCCGCCTTTGGGGCGGACCGCGCTGCCCGCGTAGCAGGCGTCGAGCAAAGCGACGCGCACCGCCGCGTGGGAGTGCTCCAGGTCCGACCGCAGCTCGTCGAACGAGAACCGTTCGGAACCCATCAACAGGCCGTGGCTGTCCGCGTGCCCCGAGTAATAGAAGACGACCTCCAGGTTCGGATCGTGCGCCGCCAGCGCCTCCGCCTCGGCGAGGGCGTCGCGCAAGGCGCGGGAGCTGGGATCGCGCAGCTGCTGCACGCGCGTGAAGCCGCCCAGCTCGCGCAGCACGGTGCTGACGCGGTCGGCGTCCCGCTCCGCGTAACGCAGCGGTGCCTGCCCGTCCGCGGCACCGGCCGACACGACGATGGCGACGCGGCCCGCGATCAGCGACGAGCCGAGCTGCGCCGCGAACGTGGCAAGCAGCGCGAGGCTCACGGTCGTGACGGCGCTCCGGCGCGCTTGCGCAACACGATCCACGCGGCCGTCACCGGCGTGCCGTCGATGCGGTCGACGATCGTCCCGGCGGCGGCGCCCATCTCCGCGACCCGCCGCACGGCATCCTCCACCAGCGGCGTCGCCGACAGCACGACGAGCAGCCGCTCCGGACCGGGCGCGGCATCGAGTCGAATGCTGCCGTCGAGCGCCTGTCCGGGATCGGGCAGCGCCACCGAGAGGGCGCCCGGCATCGGCGGATAGAACGACGTGTATCGTCCCGTCCCGTCGACGCTGCCGATGTGGATGAACCGCGCGTCCGGCCTGACGGGTCGCGGCTTGAACCGCAGCTCGTCGCCGGGCGCGACCTCGTCGTCAGGCGCGAGCGCGAAGGTCGCGCCCGCCCGGCGACAGACAATCTCCAGCGGAGCCGTCCCCTTCGGCCCGACGTATGCGGGCCCGCGCCCCGCGATCAACAGCGCCATCGCGCCCAGGCCCGCGATCAGCGCCGGCAACTGGATCGACAGCAGGCGCCGCCGCCGGCGGCGCTCCCGACCGCGGGCCGCGATGCGCGTCCACAAGGCCGGCGCGGTTTCGTCGAACGCCGCGAGGTCGGCGGCGCGTGCCGCCCGTGTCAGCTGGCAGCGCCGGCAACCAGCGACGTGCCGGTCGATCCCTGACGCCCGCGCCGGACCGTCGCCGCCATGAAGGTCGCGATCGTCGAGCGCGAAGCGAGAAGGGCATTCGTTCGCGTCCGTCTCGTTCATTTTGACCCCTCCTGTTGTGGCGGCGCGAAGTCCGCGCCGAGCCGCAAGCGGCCCGTCCGTTGAAAACGGGCCAGACAGTTGCGCACCGTCCGATCGCTGACCTGCGCGACCTCAGCGGCCTCGGCGTGTGTCATCCCATCGATGTAGACGTAGACGACGATCGCTTGCGTCCGTTCGTCCAGATCGCGCAGCACATCTCGCAGCAGACGGACATCCGGCCCCTCGGTCGCGACCGGCAACGCAGTCGCGAGCCGGCGATCGGCGTCGCGACGGAGCCTCCCGTCGCGCAGCGCATTCAGACAAAGATTGGTCGCGACCCTGTACAGCCAGCCCAGGAGCTCGCGTCCACTGCGCAGGCCCCGGCGGCGGTCGAAACAGCGAACGAATACCTCCTGCGTGACGTCGCGCGATGCGTCGGGGTCGCGCAAGACGCGGACGCACCGCCTGAAAACGGCGCCGCCGTACGTCTTGAAGGCATCCGCGACCTCGGCTTCATCCATCCCGCAAGCCAGTACACGCCGGCGACCGGAAAGCGGAAAGGGAAACCTTCGATTCCCGATTCTTGGCGACGGGGCGCCTTTGGCCCGGTCGCGAACGCGCGGTCACGTCACCGTGGGAGCTCGTCCATCGCCGGGACGGGGCGATCCTCGAAGCGAGCGCACCTCTGCAGCCCCGAGCTGCGATCTGATCGCGCGCCGGCGGGAATGGGAACCGTCGACAACGTGGCGGTTAACGAGCACAGAGGAAGGATCAATTTCATGACAAACGCACTGGTTACAAACGCACGACAACTTTCGATCATCTTGATTGCAGCGGCAGGGCTGAATTGCGCATTACCGGATAACGAGGAATCAACTGAAACGATCCACGCCGCCTTGACGTCGACCGACCCGGTTCCCTGTGCGGCGCGGGCCGCCACCGTGGTTGCGAATACGAGCAACGTCATCATCGGTCGCGGCACGCTCGTCGATTCCTACCAATCGAGCGTCGGCCCTTACGGCGGCAGCAACGTCGGAAGTGCGGCCGTCGTCCAGGCCGCGACCACCATCTCCAACAATGGGGGCGTCGTCCGGGGAACCCTGAGACCGAACGCGCCCGCCGGGCTCGCCGTCGTGCCTGTTCCCTCGGGTGCGCGGAACCTTCCTCTCGGATCGACCAGTCCCGGTTCACTCAACATCGGCAACGCCGCCCAGAGCATCACGCTCGCCCCCGGGGACTACGTGGCAGCCAATATCAACGTCAACGCTCCCGTCGCGACCCGGATCGCGCCCGCCGGCGAGGTCCGCATCTGGGTGACGGGAACCCTCAACCTGGGCGGCAACCTGAACGCCAACGGCATTCCGAAAAATCTCACCGTGTTGGTCACGAGCACCGGTTTCATCAACATCAACGGCGGCGGTGCGCTTTTCGGGGTTCTTTACGCGCCGACCTCGACGGTGAACGTCAACAGCCCCGTCTTCGGCAGCGTCATCGGCAGGAGCGTCACGCTCAACACGGGCTCGGCGGTGCACTTCGACCAGAGCTCCACGTGCGCCCCGCCTCAGACAGCGCGGCTCGACCAATCCTTCATCGCGCCCTCTGGCCTGAGCGCCGGGCTGTACGGCCTTCCCGCCTCGGAGGCCCAGTCGTACACCGCCGGCATCAGCGGCACGTTGCAGGGCGTCGCCATCGACGTGACGGCCCTGGACACGAGTTTGGTCGCGCGCATCCGGATCGAAGCCGTTTCAGGTGGGATTCCGACCAACGTCGTCCTCGGGCAAGCGCGGGCGAGCGGAGGCGGCGACCTGTCCATCAACACGGTCATCCCGTTTTCGACGCCCATCCCGCAGGTCGCCGGCCAGCAGTACGCGATCCTCGTGGACTATCCGGAGGCACCTCCGTTTCACGACGGCATCATCGAGGTCGCGGACTGGAATGGCGCGCCCGACAACGCGTACCCGGCGGGGACTCTGCTGTCGACCTTCGACGGCGGCGCGACGTGGCAATCCTTCGCGAGCGAAGGGTTCGACGTGCACTTCCGGACGTTCGTCATCCCGAACTAGATCAGCTCGTCCGCGCGAAAAATCTGCGCCCGGCGAAGGGTTCACTTCGCGGGCCGACCTGCCGATATCGAGACGCAAGTCGTGCGAGCGTCGGACCTCCTATTGCCATCGCACGTCGCGCCGACGGGAACCTTGGCCAACGGCTCGTCGCTCGGGCGCTTTGTCGTGCTCGGGCTGGTCGGACGCGGCGCCATGGGTGAGGTCTACGCGGCCTACGACCCGAACCTCGACCGCAAGATCGCCATCAAGCTGGTCGGCGCCGACGACGGAACCGACGGCCACGCCGGTCACAGCCGCCTGATGCGTGAAGCGCAAGCGACGGCGCGGATCTCCCACCCCAACGTCGTCGTCGTGCACGAGGCCGACACCCTGGGAAATCGGGTGTTCATCGCGATGGAGTTCGTCGAAGGCAACACCCTCCGCTACTGGCTCGAGGCAAAAAAACGGACCTGGCTGGAGGTGCTCGACGTATTCATCGCCGCCGGTCGCGGGCTGGCCGCGGCGCACGAGAAAGACCTGGTGCACCGCGACTTCAAACCCGACAACGTCATGGTGTCGAGCAACGGCCATGTGCGCGTCATGGACTTCGGCCTGGCCCGCTGGGGCTCGGCGCCCCGTCTCGATCGGGAAGCGCCGGCAACCGACGGCCCGGTGCTGCGGCTCGAGCGCGCATCGGTCATCGACCCGACTGCGACCCAGAAGCTCGGCGACTCCGCCCGCACCACGTCTCCTGGAACCCCCGCCGCCTTGGACGAGAAGCTGACCCGCACGGGGACGGTGATGGGAACGCCGGCCTACATGTCCCCCGAGCAGTTTCGCGGCGGATTCGCCGACGCGCGCTCCGACCAGTTCAGCTTCTGCGTCGCGCTGTACGAGGCGCTTTTCAACGCGCGGCCGTTCGGGGGGCGAACCCTGACGGAGCTCGCGGACTCCGTCGTCGGAGGCCGGCTGATCGAACCGCCTGAGTCCGACACGGTCCCCGGGTGGTTGCGGTCCGCGCTGAAGCGCGGGCTGTCCGCAAAGCCGGCGGATCGCTTTCCGTCGATGCACGAGCTCCTCGCCGAGATCAATCGCCGCCCGGCGGCGGCGCGGACGGGATTCGAGAACGGCGCGGCCGCGCGGCTGGAGGGGATCTGGACGCTGCCGTCCGCCGACGCGGGCGCCGCTGCGCCCGAGAAGGACGAGGTCCGCCGCGCCTTCCTCGCCACGGGCAAGGCCTACGCCGAAGCGACGTTCGACCGAACGCGGACCCTGCTCGATCGCTACGTCCAGCGCTGGTCGGACCTCTACCTGGAGGTCTGCGAAGCGACGCACGTGCGGGGAGAGCAGTCGACCGAGGTTCTGGATCTGCGTATCGAATGCTTGATGGAGGGACTCCGCGACCTGGCCGCGCTCTGTCGGCTGTTTCGAGCCGCGAATGCGGACGTCGTCGAGAACGCCGTGGGCGCCGCGATGGCCCTCCCCGCCCCGGAACGCTGCCGGAACATCGACCTCCTGCGCGCGGTCGTGCGGCCGCCGACCGACGCGGCCACACAGGCTGCGGTGACGGCGTTGAAGACGCGCATCGGCGATCTGCGCGCCCTCTTCCGCGTCGGACGCTATCGCGAGGGGCTGGAACAATGCGGCCCAGCCCTCGAAGACGCGCGCCGGGTCGGCTACGGGCCCACACTCGCGGAGCTCTTGCTGGTTCAAGGCAGCTTCCAGAACGAGGCCGGCCGGACTGACGCCGCGATCGCCTGTCTGGAAGAGGCGGTCTGGTGCGCCGAGCTGGCCCACGACGACGAGATCGCCGCGGAGGCCGCCACGTACATCGTCTTCACGTGCGGCTACCGACAAGCGCGCTTCGATCTGGCCGACACCTGGTGCCGGCACACCGAGATGCTGCTCCGCCGCATGGGCGAGCACGACGACCTCTGGGGCTGGTACCTCAACAACCGCTCGGTGATGAGGAGAGCGCAGGGCAACCTGGCGCAGGCGATCGACGACGCGCGCGAAGCGATCGCGGCCAAGGCCCGCGCCTTCGGCCCCGGTTCGCCCGACGTCGGCATCAGCTTCCAGAACCTGTCCAACTATCTCGTGGAGGCGGGCGCGATCCAGGACGGTATCGAGTCCTCCGCGCGCGCCATCGATCTCCTCGCAGCGGGGTTGGGCCCGGAGCACCCGAAGACGGCCCTCGCGCTCTCGAACCACGGCGAGTGGCTGTGCCGCACGCGGAACTTCGCCGAGGCGGTCGGATTCGCCGAGAGAGCCCTGGCGATGTTCGAACGGGAGACGGATCCACAGGGGCCCTTCGTCGCCCATGCGCTGTGGGTCATCGGCGTCTGCAGATCCAACCTGGGTCAGTTCGACCGTGCGCTCGCCGCCCTGGAACGAGCGCGACGGAATCGCGAGGTGCCGAACGCGCTCGCCGTCGAGCTGGCTGAGGTGCATTTCGCGCTCGGACGAACGTTGTTCGACGGTGGCGCGGACCGGGAGCAGGGAATGGAGCTGGTCATCCGCGCGCGCGACGAGTACCAGCGGGCACCCCGGACCACGCTCGTCGACGCGGATCTCAGCGAGCTCAACCGCTGGCTGGTCGCGCGCCGCTGAGCGCGCGTCGGCGGTGATTTCGGTCTGGCCGAGTGTTGCTCGGTAGGCAACGGGGTTCGGCACCGAGACAACATCTCGGGGCAGCGCATCACAGGAGTTTCGTCGCGGTCCTTACGTATTTTTTGTGGCGTGATTCCTGCTACGCAGTTCGCGCCAATGCCAAAATGCTCTTCCTCCTTTTCTATCGTCGCTGCCGCGATCGCGTCGGGTTGCGCGTTGCTCGCGGGGTGTCAGACGCCGGACTCGGGCCAGGAGGCGAATTCGGATGAGGCGCTGACCGCGACGAACGGCTTGACCAGCATCAACGGGTTGAATTCGACGAACGGGCTTTTCTCCGCCAACGGGCTTTTCTCCGCCAATGGCCTTTTCTCCGCCAATGGCCTTTCGCCCTCGGCCGGGCTCATCACGACGGCAGACGGCCGGAAGACGATCGAGTACCTGGTGCGCTGCGCGCTGCCCGCCAACCACAAGATCGCGAAGACATACAGCGGCGTGACCTACACGTTCGCCGGCGAGATCGGCATCGCGCCCGAGTGGGAGACGGGCGCGTGCGGCACCTCCTGTCAGGAGCTGGTCAGCGCGTGCCTGATGGCGCACGTGAACACCAAGGGGCAGCACATCGGCCTCTGGATGGTCGGCAGCAGCCCCGCGCTCGGCTGGGGCTACACCTCCGACTATCCGTTCCAGGAGGGATCGTTCTTCGGAAACATCTTCGTCAGCCCGCCGGTGGCGAACTACTGCAACGGCAGCGATTTCAACTCGGCCGTGGTTCCCGGCCGACTCGGCGCGCAGCAGGTCGGCTCGCCCTACAAGAACCCATTCCCGGGAGCGGGTCTGTGCAGCGCCAACTGCGTCGGCGTCACCGGCTACACCCACTACGACGCGCTGGGAAATCCGGACGTGCCGGACGGCTTCACCAAGTGCGGCACCCGGTCGCACGTCGTCACCGTCTACCGCGATTTCGACGCGATGACGGACTACAAGATCTGCAATCGCCAGAGCGGGCTCTGCCTCGACGTCGCCGCGAATTCCACCGCGGAGGGGGCGGCCTTCGACCAGATCGCCTACACCAGCCAGCCGCGGGACAAGTTCCGGATCATCAAGGTCGGCCCCTTCGACTACTCGTTCAAGGTTCAGAGCACGGGGAAGATGGTGTCGTTCGCCGCGTCGACGGTTCCGGAGACGAACCTGCCGCCGGCGAAGCAAATGGCGTCGGGGAGCAGCGCCGCGTTCCAGAACTGGTGGGCGTCTCCGACGGGCAGCGGCACCTTCCGCATCTGCTCGGACCAGACCTTCCATTGCCTCAGCGTCGGTAGCAACACCGGCGGCGCTCCGATCCAGGGCCGCCCCTCCACCGCCTCGGGGCCGAACATGGAGTGGAACATCCTCGTCGCGGACTGACCGCGTCACATCGTCAGGACGACGCGGAACCGCGCCTGGCCGCTGCGCATGCGTGCGTAGCCCTCGGCGGCTTTCGCCAGCGGATAGGTTTCGATCATCGGACGCACGCCGCTCAGCTCGGCGAAGCGCAGCGTGTCCTCCTCGCCAGCCGCCGTCGCCGCGTAGCAGCCCTTCATGCTCAGGCTGCCTGGAATGAGCTGGAACGGGGAGACGGACAGGGGTTCGCTCGTCGCCCCGATCAGCAGGAGCCTGCCATTCGGCGCCAGGCCGGCCACCAGATCGGCCATCGCTTTGGCATTCGGGGCGGTCGCCAGAATGGCCTGGGCGCCACCGAGTTTCTGCAACTCGGCTGCTGCGTTCGTCGCCTTGCTGTCGATGTAGGCGCTGGCGCCGAGCTGGCGTGCGACGGATGCGTCCTCGGAGCCGCGACCGATCGCCGCGACGTTGTACCCGAGCTTCCTCGCGAACTGGATGCCCAGGTGCCCCAGCCCGCCGACGCCCAGCACACCGACGAGGTCGCCCGGCAGGGCGCCGCTGTTACGGAGGGCGTCGAAGGTCGTGGCGCCGGCGCAGAGCAGCGGCGCGGCTTCCGTTGCCGAGAAACTCTCCGGCATTGCGACGACCGCCTCGACGGGAGCCACCATGTACTCCTCGTAGCCACCGTCGTAGTTGATTCCGGGCACCTTGCGACTTCGGCAATTGCGGAAGTCCCCGCGCCGACAGGCCCGGCAGGTGCCGTCGTGGCCGCCGTGCCAGCCGACACCCACCCGCTGGCCCTTCTTCCATTCGCTGGCTTCCGGGCCCACCTCGTCGACGAGGCCGACCACCTCGTGCCCGGGCACCCTCGGATACTCGATGCCTGGCCAGCTGCCGTCCTTCGTGAACTCATCGCTGCCGCAGATGCCGCACGCTTGCACCTTGATGCGTACCTGCCGGCGCTCCGGCCGAGGGAGCTCACGCTCGACGATCTGAAAATCCGCTCCTGGTTTTGGAACCTGCGCTGCTTTCATGACGTCCCCCTCCGTGTTGCTTCCAGTCACCCGGGCGAGCGCCTCCGCGGCTCACGCCCCGCCGGCTGCGCCGGCGGCGGCCGCTCGAAGGCGGGTGCGATCGGACGGACGACGGCCTCGGGGCCGACCACCGTCAGCGGCTCGCCGTAGTGGGTGATGGTGAGCTTCCCCTCGCACCGGGGCAGCGAGTAGCGCGCCTCGGACGGGCTCACGTCGACGCGCAGGCAGATGCCCCGGCGCAGCAGCGAGAACGTCAGGCGCGTCAGCCCGTCGGGCAGGCGGGGCGTGAAGGCGAGCGTGTCGCCCTGTTCGCGCATGCCGCCCAGGCCGACCACGAACGCCATCCAGGTGCCGCCCAGCGCCGCGACGTGCAGGCCGTCGCGCGCGTTGTGCTCGCGGTCGTCGAGGTCCATCAGCGCCGCCTCGGCGGCGTAGTCGAACGCCAGCCGCACGTAGCCGGCGTCGGCCGCCGCCACCGCCTCGGTCCCCGCCGACAGCGACGAGTCGCGGACGGTGATGCGCTCGTAGTACTCGAAGTTGCGCGCCCGCTGCTCCGGCGTGAACGCGTCGCTGCACAGCTGCATCGCCAGCACCAGGTCGGGCTGCTTGATCACCTGCTTGCGATACAGGTCGAAATAGGCGAAGTGCAGCAGCAGCGGGTACTGGTCCGGGCGCGTGGAGGCGAAGTCCCACGTCTCGTGCTGCGTGAACCCCTCGGACTGCTGGTGCACCCGCAACTTGTCGTCGTAGGGGACGACGACGGCCCCGGCGGCGGCCCGCCAGGCGGCCAGCTCCTCGGGGGCGACGCCCAGCTCGCGGGCGCGGTCCTGATGGCGCTGGCAGGCGGCGGCGGCGCCCCGCAGGTTCCGCTGCGCCATCAGGTTCGTGTACAGGTTGTTGTCGGTCAGGGCGCTGTACTCGTCGGGGCCGGTGACGCCGTCGATGCGAAAGTTGCCATCGATGTCGTAGTGCCCCAGCGAGCGCCACAGGCGCGCGGTCTCGACCAGGATGTCCAGGCCCGTGTCGCGCTCGAATGCGTCGTCGCCGGTGGCGTGGACGTACTGGATGACCGACGAGGCGACGTCGGCGTTGATGTGGAACGCGGCCGTCCCGGCCGGCCAGTAGCCGGAGCACTCCTCGCCGTGGATGGTGCGCCAGGGAAACGCGGCGCCCGCCAGGCCGAGGTCGCGCGCCCGCGCCCGCGCCGCGTCCAGCGTCGAGTGGCGCCAGCGCAGAGCATCCGCGGCGGCCTCGGGCGCGGTGTAGGTCAGCACCGGGACGATGAAGAGGTCGGTGTCCCAGAAGGCGTGGCCGTCGTAACCGGTGCCGGTCAGCCCCTTCGCGGCGATGGCGCGCCCCTCGGCGCGCGCGCCCGCGGAGAGGATATGGAACAGCGCGAACCGCACCGCTTGCTGCAGCTCGGTGTCGCCCTCGAGCTCGACGTCGCCGCGCTGCCAGAAGTCGTCGAGGTACGCCCGCTGCTCGGCGAGGAGGACCTCCCAGCCCGCGTTCTGAGCGGCGACGATCGCGGCCGCCGCCTGGTCGCGCAGCGCCGGCTGGGTGCGCTCGTGCGACCAGCCGTACGCCACCAGCTTGACGAGCCGCAGCCGCTGCCCCGGCTCGAGCACGTCGGTCGCGACGACGCGCGCCAGGTCGGGCACCGCCGTGCTGGAGACGCGCAAGGCCGCCGTGCCGGTGATCTCGTGGTCCATGCAGGCCGCCATACGAAGCCCACTGCGCCGGGTGCGGTGGATGAGCAGCCCTTGTGCGTCGCGGGCCATGTGCTCCTCGGAAACCAGCGGCGATTCGAGCGCCGCGGCCACGCGCGGATCGCTGCCCGCCGACGGGAGCTCCTCGTTGGCCACCAGCTCCGACTGCACGACGACGTTGACCCGCCCGTCGACCGGCTCCACCTCGTAGACGATGCCCATGATCGCGCGATGGGTGAACGACACGAACCGCACCGACCTCACGCGCACGCAGCGGCGCGCGGGCGAGACCCACTCCGCCGTCCGGGTGAGCGTGCCGGCCCGGAAGTCGAGCACGCGGTCGTGCGCGCGCAGCTCGCCGTAGCGCACGTCGAATGGCTCGTCGTCGACCAGGAGCCGGATCACCTTCGCGTTGGTCACGTCGATCAGCGTCTGGCTCGACTCGGGGACGCCAAATTGACTCTCCGCCAGGGGCAGCGGACGCAGCTCGAAGAAGCCGTTCAGGTACGAGCCCGGCAGCCCGTGCGGCTCGCCCTCGTCGAGGTTGCCGCGCAGGCCGATGTGCCCGTTCGACAGCGCGAACAGCGATTCGGTCTGGGCCAGCACGTCGAGGCTCAGCGCGGTCTCGTGCAACGACCACGGCTCGACCCGGAACGACGGGTGAAGGATCATGACGGCCTCAGCAAGGCGGCGAGGTCGGGCACCACGACGTCGGCGCCGTGCCGGCGAAGCTCGGCGGCCTGGCCCACCCGGTCGACGCCGACCACGTAACCGAAGTGGCCCGCCCGGCCGGCCTCGACGCCGGCGAGCGCATCCTCGAACACGACCGCCTCGTCGGGGGCAACGTCCAACGTGCGCGCGGCCGCCAGGTAGGTGTCAGGGGCCGGCTTGCCCGCCAGGTGCTCCTGTCCGGCGACGACGCCGTCGATGCGCACGTCGAACAGGTCGCCGATCCCGGCGGAGGCCAGCACCTGGCCGGTGTGTTTGCTCGAGGACACGACCGCCGTGCGCAGGCCGGCCTCGCGCGCCCGGCGCAGGTAGCTCAGCGACCCGTCGTAGGTCTCGACCTTCTGCTGCCCCAGCATCCCGAGCAGGATCTCGTCCTTGCGCTCGGCCAGACCGCGGACCGTCTCGTCCGGCAGCTCGATGCCGCGCGCGGCGAGGAAGGCGTGGGCGCCGTCGAAGCGCAGCTTGCCGTCGAGGTAGCTGGCGTAGTCGTGGACCGCGTCGAAGGGGATGAAGGGCTGCTCGCCCGCGGCGGCCGCTCGCTCGCGCAGGAACGCGTCGAACATCTGCTTCCAGGCGGCCGCGTGCAGCCCCGATGTGCGGGTGAGGACGCCGTCGAGATCGAAGAGGCACGCGCGCGTCCGGTCGGGGAGCCCCAGCGTCGCCTGCGGCGAGCACGGCCCACCGCCGAGCACGAACGCCTCCACCGCGTGGGCGAAGCCCTCCTCCTCGTTCGAGGTCGTGACGTAGCGGGCGGTGCGCTGAACCTCGGGGCTGGCGTTGCCCATCGCGATGCTCTTCGCGGCGACACCAAACATCAGCACGTCGCTGGGCATGTCGCCGATGGCCGCCACCTCCTCGAGGGGGACGCCCAGCACGCGCGCATCGAAGCGCACCACCATTCCCTTGTTGGCGTCGGGGTGCGTGACGTCGAGGTAATAGAGCTGAGAGCGCGCCGCCGTCACGTGCGCGCCCACCCGCTGCCGCAGCTCCGCCTCGGCGCGTGCCACCAGCGCGTGGTCGTCGCTGACGCCGACGATCTTCACCGCCCCGTCGAGCACGCCGCGCAGATCGCCGATCACCGTGGGCGCGAACTGCACCGTGTGCTGCTCGTGCGCGGCGTGGGGCGCGGACGCGTCGCGGATGAACCAGTCGGCCCCGCGGTAGACCCACACGTCCAGGCCCGCCGCCAGCAGGTAGTCCGCGGTCTCCGCCGCGACGGCCAGCGGCAGCGGGCACTGCTGCAGCACCGTCGTGAGATCCGGCTGGACGTACATCGCCCCGTTGAAGGCGGCGATCGGCGTGGTGAGCCCCAGCGGCCCGACCAGCATCGCCATCCCGCGCGGCGGCCGCCCGCTGGTGATCGCCAGCGCGACGCCGGCGGCGCGCAGCCGCGCCACCGCCTCGCACGCGCCCGCCGTGAGCCTGTTGTCACGGGTCACCAGCGTGCCGTCGACGTCGGCGACGAGCAGCCGGATCCGGCTCATGTTCCCTTCTCCGCCCTCGTGGCGACCGGTTCGATCGGCTTCAACCAGTGTCGGGGCGCCGCCAGGCCATCCGCCGCGGCGGGTCCCCACGTGCCCGGCTCGTACAGGTGCAGCGTCGTCCGCCGGTCGAGGACCGGATCGACGATGCGCCACTGCTCCTCGACGGCGTCCCGACGGGCGAACAGGCTGCTGTCGCCGCGCATCGCGTCCCCGAGCAGCCGCTCGTACGCCAGCATGTCGTGCGCCTGCTCCTCCTGCGCGATCAGCTCCACCTCGCGCCCGGCCATCGTGTCGCCGGGACCCTTGATGTTCAGGTTCACCGCCAGCGCGCTCACGTCGGGGCCAACCCGAAAGCGGAAGTACTGGGGCGCCGATTTCCCCTCGCCGTAGATCTCGCGCGGCGGCTGCTTGAACACCACGCGCACCTCGATGGCGTCCACGGCCAGGGACTTGCCGGCGCGCAGCAGGAACGGCACGCCCGCCCAGCGCCAGGTCTCGACGGTGAGCTTGACGGCGGCGAACGTCTCCACCGCCGAATCGCGCGCCACGCCCGGCTCGTCGCGGTAGACGCGGAACTGGCCGCGCACGACGTGGGCCGGGTCGAGAGGGGGGATGGCCTTCAGGATGCGGGCCTTCTCGTCACGGATCGCCTCGGTGGTATTTCCCACCGGCGGGTCCATCGCCACGATGGCGGCGAGCTGCAGCAGGTGGTTCTGGACGACGTCGCGGATGGCGCCCGTCTCCTCGTAGAACTTGCCGCGCCCCTGGACGCCGAAGGTCTCGGCCAGCGTGATCTGCACGTTGTCGACGTGGTCGCGGTTGAGCAGCGGCTCGAACACCGCGTTGTCGAAGCGGAAGTAGAGCAGGTTCAGCACCGGCTCCTTCCCGAGGAAGTGGTCGATGCGGAAGATCGACGACTCTGGAAAGACCCGGCGGAGCGTCTCGTCCAGCGCCCGCGCCGAGACCAGGTCGCGGCCGAACGGCTTCTCCACTGCCACGCGCGCCATCGCCGCACACCCCGACCTGTCCAGCCCGTCGACCACGACGGGGAAGGCGCTGGGCGGGATGGCCAGGTAGTGCAGCGGGCGCTTGGCCGCGCCGAGCTCGCGGCGCACGGCATCGAACGTCGCCTGGGCGGCGTAGTCGCCGTCGACGTAACGCAGGAGCGAGCCCAGCTTGTCGAATGCGCCGCGGTCGACGCCGCCGTGGTGCTCGAGGCTGTCGCGCGCCCGGGCCCGCAGCTGATCGAGCGTCCAGCCCGATTTGCCGACGCCGACCACCGGCACGTTCAGGGCTCCGCGGCGCACCATCGCCTGCAGCGCCGGGAAGATCTGCTTATAGGCCAGATCGCCCGAGGCGCCGAAAAACACCAGCGCGTCCGACGAGAGCGCGCCTGCCGCCGGCGCCGTCATGGGGCGTGCTTCTCCTGGTGGCCGCCGAACTCGAGGCGCAGCGCGGACAGCACGCGGTCCGCGAACTCGTCCCCGCCTTGCGAGGCGAACCGCTCGCTGATCGCGGTCGACAGGATCGGCGCCGGCACCCCTTCGTCGATGGCGGCCTTCAGCGTCCAGCGTCCCTCGCCCGAGTCGGAGACGCGCCCGCTGAACCCGGCCAGCGTGGGATCGCGCACGAGCGCCGACGCGGTCAGGTCGAGCAGCCACGAGGAGATGACGCTGCCGCGACGCCACACCTCCGCGATGTCGCGCAGGTCGAGGTCGTACTGGTACAGCTCGGGTTCCTGTAGCGGCGCCGTCTCGGCGTCGACGGCGCGCTTGTCCTTCCCGGCGTTGGCGCGGCGGAGGATGTTGAGCCCTTCGGCGTACGCGGCCATGAGGCCGTATTCGATCCCGTTGTGCACCATCTTCACGAAGTGGCCCGCGCCGCTGGGCCCGCAATGCAGGTAGCCCTGCTCGGCGGGCGTGGGCGATCCCGTGCGCCCGGGCGTGCGCGGCGCCGACGCGACCGACGGGGCCAGCGCGGCGAAGATCGGATCCAACCGGCGCACGACGTTCGTGTCACCGCCGATCATCTGGCAGTAGCCGCGCTCCTTGCCCCACACCCCGCCCGACGTGCCGACGTCGACGTAGTGGAAGCCGGCGGCGGCCAGCGTCTTCGACCGCCGGATGTCGTCGCGGTAGTACGAGTTGCCGCCGTCGATGATGGCGTCGTCACGCGCCAAGAGCGGCGTCAGCGCGGTCAGCGTGGCGTCGACGCCCGCCGCCGCCACCATCAGCCAGACCGCGCGTGGCGGGGCCAGCTTCTGCGCCAGCTCCTCGAGCGTGCTCGCCCCGGCGGCGCCCTTGACTACGAGCGCCTGGACCTTCTCCGGATGGCGATCGAAGGCGACCACCTCGTGGCCTGCCGCCAGCAGGCGCTCCGCCATGTTGGCGCCCATGCGCCCGAGCCCCACCATCCCGATCTTCATTGGCTCCTCCTCGCGTATCCGACGCGGGCGCCGAGCACCCCAAATTCAACGTAGGACGATGGGGTCCGGGTGCAAGCCGAGGAGGAGATCGCGCCGATGAGCATCGAACGGAGCTGAACGGCTACGGCGCTGCGCGCAGGCTCCGGTAGCGCCGGATCAACGCGTTCGTCGACGGGTCGTGCGTGAGCGCAGGCTCGCGCTCGCTCTCCAGCTCAGGGATGATCCGCTGCGCCAGCACCTTGCCGAGCTCGACACCCCATTGGTCGAACGGGTCGATGCCCCAGATGACGGCCTGCGTGTACACCCGGTGCTCGTAGAGGGCGACCAGCGTCCCCAGCGTGCGCGGGGTCAGCTTCTCGGCGAGCACGACGTTGGTGGGGCGGTTGCCCTCCATGACCCGGAACGGGACGGTGGCGGGCGGGCTCCCCTCGGCCAGCACTTCGTCGGCGGTGCGGCCGAAGGCCAGCGCCTCCGCCTGCGCGAACACGTTCGACATCAGCACGTCGTGGTGGTCGCCGAGCGGGTTCAGCGTCTTGCCGAAGCCGATCAGGTCCAGCGGAATGAGCTCCGTCCCCTGGTGAATCAGCTGGTAAAAGCTGTGCTGGCCGTTCGTCCCCGCTTCGCCCCAGTAGATGCCGCCCGTCTGGTAGTCGACCACCTGCCCGTCCAGCGTCACGTGCTTGCCGTTCGACTCCATCGTGAGTTGCTGCAGGTAGGCAGGGAAGCGTTTCAAGTACTGCTCGTACGGCATCACGCCGAAGCTCTGCGCGTCGAAGAAGTCGCCGTACCACAACGACAGCAACCCCATGAGCACGGGGATGTTCCGCGTGAACGGCGCGTCCCGGAAGTGCTCGTCCATGGCGTGGAAGCCGGCGAGCATCTCGGTGAAATGTTCGGGGCCAATCGCGAGCATCGTCGATAGGCCGATGGCCGAGTCCATCGAATAGCGCCCGCCGACCCAGTCCCAGAAACCGAACATGTTGGCCGGGTCGATGCCGAAGTCCTTGACGCGCTCGGCGTTGGTCGACACCGCGACGAAATGCTTGGCCACCGCCGCGTCGCTCCCCAATTTGGCGACGGCCCATTCGCGTGCCGAGCGCGCGTTGGTCATCGTCTCGATGGTCCCGAACGTCTTCGACGACACGATGAACAGCGTCTCCTCCGGGTCGAGGTCGCGCAGGGCCTCGACCAGATCCGTGGCGTCGACGTTGGAGACGAAGCGGAAACGCATGTCGCGCCGGCTGTAGTAGCGCAGCGCCTCGTACGCCATCACCGGCCCCAGGTCCGATCCGCCGATACCGATGTTGATCACGTTGCGGATCGGCTTGCCCGTGTGCCCCTTCCACGCCCCCGAACGCACGCGGTCCGCGAACGCGCGCATGCGCCCCAGCACCCCGTGCACCTCGGGCACGACGTCCTTGCCGTCGACGACCAGCGACGCCCCTTCGGGCATGCGCAGCGCCACGTGCAGCACCCGGCGGTTCTCGGAGACGTTGATGCGGTCGCCACGAAACATGGCGTCGATGCGCTCGCGCAACCCGCTCTCGGACGCCAGTTGCAGCAAGAGGCGCACCGTCTCGTCGGTGATGCGGTTCTTCGAGTAGTCGAAGTACAGCCCCACCCCCTCGAACGCGAAGCGTTCCGCACGCCCGGGGTCGCTCGCGAACAGCTGGCGCAGGTGACTGCCGGCGATCTCCCGCTGGTGCGCCTCGAGGGCCTTCCAGGCCGGGTGCTGCCGCGGCGACGCGCTCACCGCGGTCATGACTTCACCCGCATCTTGCGCGTGATGTTGTCGAGCCAGAGACTCTGCCCTTCGCTGTGGTGCCGCTGAGTCGTACGCATTTGCCCCTCATCGAAAACGATGCGCACGCCCCTAGGCGACGCGAGGGTCCGATCGCAAAGTCGGCTGTGAAGGTTATGAGGGAGAGGAGCGGGCATGGCTCGACTGCTGTCGGTGAACGTCGGACTTCCGCGCGACATCGAGTGGCAGGGGCGCACCGTCCACACGGCGATCTGGAAGGATCCCGTGCCGGGCCGCTGTCGGGTGGGCCGGTTGAATCTGGAAGGAGACGGCCAGGGCGACCTGGCCGGGCACGGCGGTGAGCAGCGGGCTGTCTTCGTCTACCAGATCGAGTCGTATCGCTACTGGGAGGAGCAGCTGAAGCGGGCCGACTTCGTGCACGGCCAGTTCGGGGAGAACTTCACGATCGAGGGGTTGCCCGACGATGTCGTGTGCATTGGTGACCGCTATGCGATCGGCAGCGCGCTGTTCGAGGTCACCCAGCCCCGCGTCACCTGCTATCGCGTCGGCATCCGGATGAACGAGCCCCGCATGCCGGCCTTGCTGACAGGCAGCGGGCGGCCGGGGTTCTACCTTCGCGTGCTGCGGGAAGGCGACGTGGGCGCCGGCGACGAGATCGTGAAGGTGGGACAGGCCATGGAGCCGATGACCGTCGCCGAGATCAACGCGCTCCTCTACTCGGCGGATCACGCGCGCGCGCGACTGGAGCGCTCCTTGCGGATCGAGGCGCTTTCACCTGGGTGGCGGGGGTCGTTCGAGGCGCTGCTGCACAGCCAAACGACAGGTCCCGGCGGTGGTAACGCCGGGCTCGCGCTACCGGAAGCGGCGCATCCGGCCGCACCCGGGTTTCGGCCGCTCGCCGTGACGGCGATCGAGCAAGCAGCGGAGGATGTCCTGTCGGTGACGATGGAAGGCGCCGACGGGCAGCCGCTGGCCACGGCTCTGCCAGGCCAATACGTGGTCCTGCGTCTGCAACGGACCGCCGGAGGCCCGCCCGTGTTTCGCAGCTACTCGCTCTCGGGTCCGCTCTCGACGGAACGATACCGGATCAGCGTGAAGGTCGAGCCGAATGGAGTCGCTGGAAACTATCTGCGCGATCATGTGCGCGTGGGTGATGCGCTCGACGTCAGCGCGCCGCGCGGGAGCTTCATCTTGCAATCCGGAGAGCAGCCGGTGGTGCTGCTCAGCGCCGGGATTGGTGCGACGCCCGTTCTGGCAATGCTGCACGCGCTGGCCGAAGCCCGCTCGGCACGACAGGTCCTGTGGCTGCATAGCGCGCGCGATCGGCAGCATCATCCCTTCGCCGCCGAAGTGCGCCGCCTGATGCTCGCGCTCACGCACGGCCGCAGCTATGTCTGCTTCAGCAGGCCGGCCTCGCAGGACAAACCGGGTGAGGATTTCGACAAGGCCGGACATCTGTCGCGGTCGGTCTTCGACGAGCTCGGCGTCCCACGGGACGCCGACGTCTACCTCTGCGGACCGACCCGCTTCATGACGGACATGAAGCAGGCGCTCGCGACCTTGGGTCTGGCGCCCCAGCGTCTTCACGTCGAGATTTTCAACGGCAGCGAATCGCTGACCCCTGGTGTCGTCGGCGCAGCAACGCGGGCGCCGCATCGACCCAAAGACGAGGGCGACGAAGGTCCGCTGGTGTCGTTTGCACGCAGTGGTGTCGCCGCCCACTGGAAGGCGTGCGGCTACCAGAGCATCCTGGAGCTGGCCGAGGCGTGCGACGTGCCGGTCCGCTGGTCGTGCCGGACCGGCGTCTGTCACACCTGCGAATCCGGCCTGGTCTCCGGAGCCGTCGTCTACGGACCGCAGCCGCTGGAGGATCCCGCAGACGGCAACGTCCTCGTTTGCTGCTCACGACCCGATCGCGACGTCGTCATCGACCTGTGAGGCCCAGCGCCAAGGCGCCAGTGAGCGCGGCTGGGGCCGCTCACATCCGCCGCCGCAATCGTCGATATGCCACGACGGCGAGCGCCGCCACCACCAGGCAGCCGGCGCGAACCGGAGCCGGCGCCGCGAGCAGCTCGCGCACCACTCCCACCAGCCCGCGCACCAGAGCCGCCCCGAACCGGGCAAGGAAGGGGAGCGCGAAGACGAGGATGACCGCGCCCGCGATGAGGCGCTTGCCCGGCAGGGACGGGGCGGCCCCCGGGCGGCCGTCGGTCTCGGCGCGCGATCCGGCGTCGGGGGCAGCCGGGCCCGGCCGCCCGTCGGAGAGGATCTCGTACGCCCGGTTGATCTCGACCAGGCGCGCCCGCGCCAGATCCTCGAGAGGGTTCCCCTGATGGAGATCGGGATGGTACTTGGTCACCAGCGCGAGGTAGGCAGCGCGGATCTCGCTCCCGGTCGCGGACGGGGTGACACCGAGAACCGCGTAGGGATCCAACTCGCCGTCCGACATCAACGCCTGGAGGCGCGCGGGGCTCCGGATCCGTTCGCGGACTGCATGTAGCGGAACAGGTCGGCGTTGGTGGACAGCACCAGCCAGCTGTTCTTGTCGACCGTCGCCCGGTAGGTCTCCATGGTGCGCACGAACCGGTACAGATCGCGATCCCGCTCGTAGGCTCCGGCGTAGATCGCTGCCGCCTCGGCGTCGCCGCGGCCCATGATCTCCTGGGTCTTGCGATAGGCCTCGGACTCGATCACCTTCAGCTCGCGCTCCTTCTTCCCCCGGATCTCGGCGCTCTTGCCCTGCCCCTCGGAGCGGTGGCGGTCGGCGATGCGCTTCCGCTCCGAGATCATGCGTTCGAACACCTTGGACTGTACGGTCTCGATGTAGTTGACCCGCTGGATCTGCACGTCGACCAGCTCGATGCCGTAGTCCGGCATCACGGCGGACGCGCGATCGAGGATGAGGCGTGTGACCTTTTGCCGCCCCAGCTCCACCCGGCGCATCGCCTCGGCCTCCATCACGTCCTCGACGTCATCGGCCCGCTCGAAGGCACGGTTGCTCACCCGCACCACCTCGATGAGGTTGTGGTTGGCGATCACGTTGCGGGTGTCGCCATCGATGATGTCGTCGAGGCGCGATTGTGCGCCCCGCTCGTCCCGCAGCCGCTGGAAAAACAGCAACGGGTTGGCGATGCGCCAGCGGGCGTAGGTCTCGACCCAGATGTACTTCTTGTCGCGCGTCGGCACCTGATTGGGGTTGCCCGTCCATTCGAGCCAGCGCTTGTCGAAGACGTTCACGTCCTGGGCGAAAGGGATCTTCGCGTGCAGCCCCGGCCGCGTGATTGCATCCACGATCGGCTGGCCGAACTGGGTGATGATGACCTGCTCCGTCTCCGACACGGTGTAGAACG
>Ga0307280_10000058_pt1 | contig 22245 bp, 23 predicted proteins | sample ER_DNA_119_FD_194479 | JGI IMG/M metagenome (GOLD analysis project Ga0307280, IMG submission 194479) | Bulk soil microbial communities from the East River watershed near Crested Butte, Colorado, United States - ER_DNA_119 | ecosystem: Environmental > Terrestrial > Soil > Floodplain | place...
CGAGATCGTTGTTGAAGCCGACGCCGAGCAGCCCCCAGCGGCCGCTGACCGCGAACGGAATCGCCAGGACGAGGGCGACGACGATCGCCACCGGTAGCCCTTCCCGCCACGCCCTCCCAGCGCCGGCGTTCGTCCTTGGACCGGAATACCCGTCCCAAGGACGAACGCCGCTTCGCCACAGCACCAGCGCCGCGACGGCTACGAGCGCCACCAGGCCCAGCGTCGCCGAGGTGCCGTGCCCGGGCGCCCGCGCCAAGAGGCCGGTCACCGTCAGGACGGCGCCGAAGCCGACCGCCGGCTCGAGCCAGCTCCACTCCCGCCTGCCGGCGAGGGAGAGGACGGCGCGGCCGACCAGCAGCGAGACGGCGCAGATCAGCGCCGCCGAGGCGTAGGTCGCGATCATCAGCGCTGGAACTTAAGGCAGCGGGCGCTTTCAGTACTTCTCGGCGGCCGTTTCGAGCGTCTCGCGCAGGTTCTCTCCCCGCAGCGGATGCTCGTGGCCGGCACCGACGACACGCGGCTCCAGCGCCGCCAGTCGCCGCAGCGACTCCTTCGCCTTCCCGTGATCCCAGGCCCAGGCTGGATGCGGGACGCTGGCCTCCCCCTCGGGCAGCGGTTTCAGCCGCGTCGAGTCGACCAGGTAGACGACGTCGGAGACCAGCGCCACCCGGTCGCTCTCGCGCCATAGCCCGATCAGTCCCGGCGCGTGCCCCGGGAAGTGCAGCACCTGGAAGCCCGCCACCTCGTCGCCTTCGATCACCGTGTCGGCGATCCGCACCGCGCCGCCGTCCCAGCGCCGCAGCAGGGTCGGGTAGAGCCAGCGCACCCAGGCGACCGGCAGCTGCGAGAGGTCCATGTAGGGGGCGATCGCCGCATCGCTCTCGGCGTCGGCCCGCTCGTCGGGGTGACAGAGGACCGGCACGTCCATGTAGGGCGCGGTGCCGCGGTGGTCGGCGTGCGCGTGACCCAGGACGACCCGCTTCAGCCCGCCCAGCTCCTCGGTGGCCGCCTTCGCCTTCTTCCGCATCGCCTTGGTGCCGGCGTCGAACTGGACGACGCCGTCGCCGTCCTCGAGGAAGTAGATGTTCATCGCCCCGCGGAAGTCCCCCCGCAGGAGCCAGACGCCGTCCGCGACCTTCTCCAGAGCCATCGGCACCCACCTTAACGGCGGGCAACCAACCTCTAGGGTTCCCCCGTGCCCTGGATCTGGAAAGCGGGGATGGCCGTCCTCGTCCTCTGCCTCTTCGCGGCGATGGTGATCGCCGTCTACCGCCTCTCAACCACGCCGACCGAAATCCTCGGCGACGGCTTCCGCGGCCTGCCTGCGAAGGAACGACCCTAGAGCGATTAGTATCGGGCGCGTTCAGGCGCGTGCAGGACGATCAAGGAGGGTGGCGTGTTCACTCGCATCGTGGTTGGGACCGACGGCTCCGATACCGCTACGCAGGCGGTGAGCCAGGCAATCGAGCTGGCCAGGCTGACCGGCGCCCAGGTCGGGATCGTCAGCGCCTACAGCAGCTCCTCCGGCCGCCGCGCCGAGTCCGATCCGGGAGCCCCCGCCGATGTCCAGTACGAGCTTGGCCCGCGCGAGGACGTCAACATCGTCCTCGACGCCGCCGCCGCGGACGCGAAAGCGGCGGGAGTCGAGGTCCAGACCCACGCGGTCGAGGCCGACCCCGCCGACGCGATCCTCAACGTCGCCGAAGAAACCAAGGCCGACCTGATCGTCGTCGGCAACAAAGGGATGACGGGCGCGCGCCGCTACCTGCTCGGCAGCGTGCCGAACAACGTCTCCCACCACGCGCCTTGCTCGGTCATCATCGTCCGCACCACCTGACCTGACGACGTCTGGCCGGCGCATGTCGGCGTCCTCAGTCGCTTGCGTGCAGAGCACGCGGCGCTCCCTGCATCCTTGACCTGCTTGGCCAGCCGCCGTCAGGGCCGCGAGAACCGGGGGAAGACCGAGGTCGCCGCTGCGGCGTCGAGGAGCCCGGCGCCCTGCTGCACCCGCGGCAGCCCGAGGTCGCGGGCGGTTTGCCGCAGCAGTCTGGCCACCTTCCGCACCTGCGCGGCGGGCGAGAGGACCGGGTTGACCGAGCCGGTGGCGAGGACCATTGCCGCGACGCCGGAGACGTGGGCGGCGGCCATCGAGGTACCGACGTAGTTGGCGGGGATGGCGAAGTCCCTCGTACTTCCGGGCAACAGCGTCACCTGGTAAATCGGCCGCGCGGCGACCGACGGGCAGCGGCTCTGCGGCACGCCGCCGCCCGGCGCGACGATGTCGACACCGGTGCCGGCGAGCGAGTAGTTGCCGAGGCAGCCGCCCTCGGTGGTGCCGCCGACGCCGATCACCCGAGGTCCCGTCGCCGGCGCCGATACGCAGGACTCCGAACCGAGGTTGCCGACCGAGGCCACCGTCACGACGCCCCGCTCGTAGGCGTCCTGCAGCGCTTCGTCGACCAGCGGCACCCGATTGCCGCAATCGAAGTTGAAGCTCATGTTGATCACCTGAGCGTGATGGGCGACCGCGAAGCGGATCCCCTTGGCGATGTCGAGCGCGTTGCCGATGCCGTCGCGGTCGAGCACCCGCACCGGCATCAGCTTCGCCCCGTAGGCCAGCCCCGTGAGGCCGATTCCGTTGTCGGTCTTCTCGCCGATCGTCCCGGCGACGTGGGTGCCGTGACCGCTTTCGTCCAGCGGCAGGGAGTCGCGGTCGACGAAGTCATGGCCGGGGACGAACTGCCCGGGGCCGAAGTCGGGGCTGCGACTGAAGCTGGGGCCGCGGGAGCGGTAGGCGATGCCGCTGTCGAGGACGGCGACGACCACACCCGCCGCGCCGGGACGGCCGGCCTTCATCAGGTTGCGCCAGGCGTCGACGGCGTCGATCCCCCCTGGGGAGCCCGGCATCCCGGCGCTCACGTCGCCTTCCGGGGCGAGGAAGTTCCACTGTTTGAAGGCCCAGCCGCCGGCGACGGAAGAAGCTTCGGGGGCGCCTTCGAGGGCCCCGGAGTCGTCGGGGTCGAAGGGCGGTCCCGGAGTCACCGAAGCGGTGGCGAGGTAGTTCGGCGCCGCGTAGACGACGCGCGGGTTGCGGTTCAGGGCCTCGGCGGCCCGCCGCACGCCGACGCCCGGCGCCAGCCCCAGCGCCCTTCCGTGTCGCTCTCCCTCGAACTTGACCAGGATCTGTCGCGGGGCGAACCCGCGCGCCGGAGAGACCGCCGTCGCCGCGGCGGCAGGCGCCGCCGCGATCGCCAGGGCGGCGACCGCCGAAAACGGCAGGAGGGTTCGCAGAAGTCGTCTCATCGTCTCTTGGTGCGAAGCGAAACCCCCGCGTCCGCTCCGGTCACCCACAAACACCGCGTTGCCACGGAAGTTGCCGGGGGACATACTGCCGCATCGTGGACGCGAGCAATTTCGATGCCGGGATGGAGGTCGCCCTCGAGGAGGCGAGGAAGGCCGAGACGCACGGCGACGTTCCGATTGGCGCCGCGATCTTCCGCGACGGCGAGCTGCTCGCCCGGGCCGGGAACGAGCGCGAGCTGCGCCGCGATCCGACCGCGCATGCCGAGGTGCTGGCGATCCGCGCCGCCGCGGCGGAGCTGGGAGGCTGGCGCCTCCCCGGCACCTCGCTGTTCGTCACCCTCGAGCCCTGCGCGATGTGCGCGGGGGCGATCGTCCTGGCCCGCGTTCCGCTCGTCGTCTACGGCGCGCCCGACCCGAAGGCGGGCGCCTGCGGCAGCGTCCTCGACATCCTCGCCGAGCCCGCGCTCAACCACCGCCCGGAAACGGTGACCGGGGTGCGCGAGGAGGATTGCGCCACGCTCCTGCGCGATTTCTTCGCGAGTCGTCGCGGCTAGATCTCCAGATACCCTGTGAGGCGACCCGGAGAGGTGTCCGAGTGGCTTAAGGAGCGCGATTGGAAATCGCGTGGGCGGGGTTAACCCGCCTCGTGGGTTCGAATCCCACCCTCTCCGTACAGGACGGCTGTCGTGCACGACGATCTCACGTTTTCGGCGCCAAACTCGTTCTATGGGCATGGATCGAGAGGAGATTTGGTTCGAGCCGGGTCGAGATCGCTGTGCGGCCTGGCTCTATCCCAGCGGTTCCGCGGACCCGTCACCGGCGATCGTCATGGCGCACGGTTTGAGCGGCACCCGTCGCGACCGCCTGGGCGCGTTTGCCGAGCGGTTCGCGCTGGCGGGGGTCACCGCGCTCGTGTTCGACCACCGTGGGTTCGGCGACAGCGGAGGGGAGCGGGACCTGTTCGAGCCTCGTCGCCAGCTCGAGGACTGGGCAGCGGCGATCGACTGCGCCCGCAGGCTCGATGGCGTCGACTCGACGCGGATCGCGACGTTCGGCTCCTCGATGGGCGGCGGCAACGCGCTTGCGGCCGCGGCCGCCGATCCGCGAGTGGCGGCGGCGATCAGTCAGGTCCCGTTCCTGACGATGTCGCAGGCGCATCCATCGCCACTCCGCGTCCAGGCGAGGATGATCGTCGCCGCGATCTGCAACCGGCACCTGCCGGCCGTCGGTCAACCAGGCGATGCCGCGTTCATCAACGCTCCCGGCAGCGAAGCGGGTTGGCGGCACGTCGTTGCCATCGGCGACAATTCCCGCTGGCGTGACCGCGCGTCGGCACGCTGGCTCCTCACCTCGCCGCTCACCTTCAACCACGCCCGCCACGCCCGCCGGCTCCATTGTCCCTGGCTGGTTTGCGTCGGCGAGGCGGATCGGGTTGCGGCGCCTGGCGTTGCGATACGGGCTGCCCGTCGGGCGCCACTCGGTGAGTTGCGGACCTACCCAGGCGTCGACCATTTCGACATATACGACGGTCCTGAACACGAGGTCGTCGTCACTGACCAGATCGAGTTTCTTCGGCGCCACCTTCAGCCGTCCGCTCGAGGCAATTTGCGGAACTAGCTGTTCCTTAACGAGGCACAGCCCGACCGCTATGAGGTCAACTCTATACTCAGAGGTTGTAATGGAGCTGTCTCTGACGATGCTTCGTTGCAGCGAGGGAGGGCCGGCATTTCTTGGCCGATAGTGCCGGTCCTCTCCTTTCCCCTCGAGGCGTTCAACGAACCGCCGCGTCAACGAAGGGTAGCGCGTCAGGCCTGGTGCAGAGCTGGCAGCGCGGGCGGGCCGGGGATCGGCTGCGGGCGGTAGTCGTCGAGCGAGACCACGATCGCCTCGGACTCGGGCAGCGGCGCCGCGGGGCGGCGGCCGCGCAGCCGCTCGTGGCTGCAGACGACGTAGCACCACTCCATCAGCCGCAGCCGGGCGTCGGGGTCGATTTCGAGGATCGTCGCTCCGATCAGGAAACGGCCCTGGGATTCCCGGCAGGTCCGCACCTCCACCTGAGCGGCGACCTGGTGATCGTCACCGGCGGCGTCGGTTAGCGCCAGCAGGACGGCGGGGGTGCTGCCGACCGCCACCGGTTTCGACGAGACCATCCCCAGCCCGGCGGCGGAGGCGTCGACGAGGCGGGCGGAGACGCGGGCGCCCGGGCCGTAGATATCCGCTGGCGCGTCGCCCTCGAAGCGGTAGACGAGGCGCCGCTGTCGCCGGCGGCCGACCATCAGCGTCGTCGCCAGCAGCCGCCGCAGCTCGAAGAGGCCGAGGAAGGGGACGACGAAGGCGGCGATGCCCGGCAGGTCGGGGAGCGGCCCGACCCCGGCGAGGTCGAGCAGCCGCATCAGCGTGCCGGCGCCCAGCAGCACGGTGCAGAAGAGGACGAGGTGGAGCTTGCGGACGGCGTCCAGGCCGCCGCCGTCGCGCCCCTGCTTCGGCGTCACCTTGAAGGCGGTCTTGCCGGGGATCACGGCGCAGCGCAGGGCGCGGGTGTAGATCTCCATCGTCAGCAGCTCGTAGTGCGCGGACTCGGGCACCCGCATGTAGCCACGCGCCAGCGCCGTCCCGGCACTGAGGTTGAAGAGCAGATAGGGCACCCAGAGCGCCGCCAGCGCCACGACGCTGATCTTCATCGGCAGCTCGCCGGTCCAGAGCACGAGGCCGAGGGTGAGGAGCAGCAGCAAGCGCATCGGCGGCGCCAGGTAGGCGAGCAGGCTCGCCAGGAAGGAGAGCCTCTGGATCGGGTTCAGCGTCTTCGCCCGCAGTGGCGACTCCGGCAGCCTGAAGACGGCGAGGTTGCCGCGCGCCCAGCGGTCGCGCTGCAGCAGGTAGCCGTCGAGGTCGTGCGGGGCCAGCCCCTGGACCAGGACCTCGTCGTGGTAGCGCGTGCGCCAGCCGTAGCGCTGCAGCCGGATCGTGGTGTGGAAGTCCTCGGCGATCGTCTCGGTCGCGACGCCGCCGATTTCGAGCAGGGCGGGGCGGCTGATCAGCGCCGCCGAGCCGCACCAGTAGGCGGCGCCGTGGCGGTCCTTGCCGGGGCAGATCACCCGGTAGAAGAGCGACTGCTCGTGGCGGCCGACGACGTAGTGCTGGACCGAGTCGTGATTGAAGAAGTCGTGCGGCGTCTGAACGATCGCCATCCGCTCGTCGTCGAAATAGCCGACGAGCGCGTCGAGCGCGTCGGGCATCGGCACGTGGTCGGCGTCGAGCACGAAGACGAGGTCGCCGTCGGTGCGCGGCAGCGCGGCGTTGAGATTACCCGCCTTGGCGTGGGCGTTGTCCTCGCGGGTCAGGTACTCGGCGTCGGCCAGCGCGGCGAGCTCGCGCATCGCCGGCCGGCGGCCGTCGTCGAGCAGGTAGGTGGTGTGGGGGTAGGTGAGCGCCCGGCAGCCGGCAAGGGTCGCCATCACCACCTCCGTCGGCTCGTCGTAGGTGCAGACATAGACGTCGACGCTGCGGCCGGCGGTGGCCGGCGGTCGCTGCACGGAGGGTCGCGACCAGGAGAACCAGGCGAGGATCGCCAGCGCGTAGAGGCCGTATACCTCCGTCGCCAGGAGCATCGCGAAAGCAACCGGGTTCGCGCCTTCGCCGCTCCAGCCGACGCGCCAGGTCAGGTATCCCGCGCCCCAGACCAGCGCAACAAGAGCCAGCGCCCTGAGCAGCAGGGGGTGGCGGTCGAAAAATCGCCCCGCGCGGGTCTGCTCGCCGGCGTCCACACGGCTTTTTCGACAACGTTGCCGGTTCCCTTGAACGGTGAAGGGCGGTACGAAAATGTTTGGTCTGTATCCAAGGCCGCCGGTACTGACGGGAAGATTGAGGCAGGCCGACGATCAGCCGCTTCTTCGGGATCGCGATCGTCATGTTCTTGAAATGAACCGCCTAACCCCCGATATCACCGCTGTCGAGACCGTCTGCCACGGCGTCCTTCGGCTGACCTTCGCCGACGGCCTGACCGGCGAGGTTGACGTGCTCGATCGAATGCGTGGTCCCGTCTTCAAGGACGCCCGCAGCTCTGTCGGTTTTTCCAAGGTCGAGGTCGACACCGAGACGGGGACCGTTGTCTGGCCTGGGGGTTCCGATCTCGCCCCGGACACGCTCTACGAGCGCGTTCGGTCCGGTGCTTGGCCGGATTCTCGCGCTGCTGCCTAGCGCGACAGTATTAAGCGGAGGGGGTGGGATTCGAACCCACGAGCGCCTTGCGACGCCAACAGTTTTCGAGACTGCCCCGTTCAACCACTCCGGCACCCCTCCGGGTTGGCCGTGAGATGACTGATTCTAGGCTCGTGGCGCTCTCGGCGGCTCGGCGCCCGGCGCCGAGGCCCAGAGAGCCAGCGCCGGGGGGACGAGGAGAAGCGCCAGGGTGAGGAGCTCGGCGATCGCGTCGTCGGCACCGAAGCCGTCGAGGTGGCTGGCGTGGAAGATCAGGTGAAGGCTCGCGGTGAGGGTCCAGGCCGCGCAAACGGCTCGTGCCAGGGTGCGGTCCAGCGTCCAGGCAGCCCAGCCGAAGAGCACCGCGAAGCCGAGGTAGAGCCCGCCGACGTCGGTGATCAGGTGCTCGTTGTACGGGGGGAGCAGATCTACCCAGTGCGTGAGGAAGGGGAAGTCCTCGTAGAAGGTCCGGGGCAGGGCGAAGGCCGTCAGGCCGATCGTCAGGGCCGTCAACAAGAGGATGGCCAGCGCTGCTCGGGCGAGGCTCGGTTGACGCATACTTCGACACTAAGTGATGTAACCCAGAAAAGGGCTGTACTTAATGTCCAATTTTAGTAATCTGGATCTAGTTGACCGCGAACGCCTCAGCCGCAGCCTCGTGACCCTCGTAGGGAAGTACTACGAAGTACATCAGCGAGGGCAGGAGCGCCTCGAGCTGGTCGTACTCCTGCTTGCAGAGGCGCGAATAGAGCACGGATTCGACACCGCCGACGATTCCCGAGGCCGTCAGGGCGGTATGGGCGCGGCTTTCGGGGAGGAGCTCACGGGCCTCCGACTCGAGGCACTGGGCGAAGTCGTCGAGCAGCTCGACACGGCGCCTAACTGCAGCGGCGCTGGCGGCACGGGCCTCGACCACCATCGTGCGGGCCGTATCGGGTTCGCGGCTGGCGAATCGAAGCAGTGCCTCCAGCCCGAGCCGCACCCGGTCGCGCCAGACCTTGCCGCCTTCCCGAGCAGCGGAGTGAACCACCGTCCGCAGCCGCTCGGCGCTGGTGTCGAAGGCGGCCAGGAAGCAGTCTTCTTTGTTGGAGAAATGCTCGTAGAAGGTCGGGCGGGAGACACCCGCCCGGTCGATCACGTCCTGGACGTTGGTTTCCAGGTATCCGAGGTCGGCGGCGGCGTTCAGCATCGCTACGATCAGCCGCTCCCGCTGGATCGCCCGGATCAGCTCAGACGGGAGCCTGCGCACACCGGAGGGAAATTTGCCACTGCTGTTGGCGAGCAATTCGAGCGCGACCTCGACCTGCTCGGGAGGCCAGTCACTACCGATCGCAGCGAGGAGGGTCTCTTGGCTCAGCTGGATTCGATCGAAGGGCACCAAAAAACTCACAGGTTTCGATTAAAAACAATGCAAGTTTTCTCACGGTACCAGAACATTGGGATGGCGGGCACTCCATTGATCGGCGCGGAAGTTTCCTCGTCCCGGCAGGAGAGCTTTCGATGAGCTCTATGCGTCCCGAGCTGCCTCGTGAGTTCGTCGCCAGCCACAAGCGCCGGCGGATGATGGACGCGATTGCGGAACTCACGGCCGACAGCGGCTACGAAGCGACGAAGATCGCCGACATCGTCCGCCGCGCTGCGGTCGCCCGCAAGACGCTCTACGACAATTTCGACGGCAAGGAGGATCTGTTCCTATCGGCGATCGACGCGACGATGGGTGAGATTCGCCTGGTCGTCGAAGGCGCCTGCGCGGAGGCCGAATCACCCGAGGCCGGCATCGTCGCCGGGCTCGAGGCGATGCTCGACTACGTCGCCGAGAACCCTGCGGCATCGCGCATGTGCATGGTCGAGGCGATCTCCGCCACCCCCAGCTCGGCCCGCCTCTACGACGCCGGTGTCCGCGAGTTCGTGGAGCTGTTTCGCAAGAACGCTCCGTCGGGAGTCGACCTGCCGAAGACCATCGAGGAGTCGCTGGTGGGCGGCGTCGCCTGGATCCTGCAGCTGCAAATCCGTCGCGGGGAGGCCGAGCAGGCCCCCGAGCTGTTGCCCGAACTCTCCCAGTTCGTGTTGATGCCGTACCTCGGTGTGGGAAGGGTGGTGGACACCGGGAGCCGGGAGTGACAATGCGGTGCCAGACTCAAAGTTGGAATGGATCGACTACCGCGGGGACGTCACGGACTTTCACCTGAGTTCGTAGCGCGAAATCAGCGTGAGAGGCTGATTGCAGGCCTCACCCAGGCGCTTTACGAGGTGGGGTACCACGAAACCACTGTTGCACTGATAGGCCAGCGCGCGGCCGTCTCCAAGAGCGACTTCTACAAACACTTCGAAAGTAAGGATGACTGCTTTGTCGCTGCCTATGACGCAGCGATCGAGCGAATCCGGGAGCAGGTCGTCACCGCCTGCGAGGCGGCGGCGGGAGAAGGCTGGGCCGATCGCGTGCACGCCGCCATCGCCGCCCTGCTCGATCTCTTCGACGAGGAGCCGGCCCTTGCCAGCATCGCCTTGGTCGAAGGGCTGCGGGCGGGCCGCGGCGTCTACGACCGCTACCAGGCGGCGCTGGAGTCATTTGTCGGCATCCTCGGCACCGGCACTCCGCCGCCGCAGGCGGGCGGCGGAGTGCCGGAGGCAACCGACGAGGCCGTGGTCGGCGGTATCGCCTCTTTGCTCAGCCGCCGGATCCTCGGCGGGGAAGGCGAGCGATTGAGTGAGCTTTTTCCGGAGATCCTCGAGTTCACCCTCGCCTCTTACATGGGTGCGGAGGAGGCACGGCGACTAGTCTCCGCGGGATGAGCGAGCTCAGGCGCGGCGTTCTTCCCTCGCAGGCACTCAACCAGGCGATCGAGGCCGAGTGGGTCAACTCCGGCGAGTACCGGATCCGGCCGCAGGCGGTGCAGCCGGCAAGCATCGACCTGCGCCTGGGCGACTTTGCCTGGGCTTTGCGCTGCTCCTTCTTGCCCGACGTCGACTCGACGGTGGAGGAGAAGATCGACGGCCTCGCCTTCCAGCGCGTCGACCTCCGCGATGGCGCCGTGCTCGAGCGCGACCGGCCCTACCTGGTGCCGCTGATCGAGGAGCTGAACCTCCCCGAGGACGTGCGGGCGAAGGCGAACCCGAAGAGCTCGACCGGTCGCCTCGACGTGTTCACGCGCGTGATCACCGACCGCCACCACCGGTTCGACGACATCCGCACCGGTTACCGCGGACAGCTTTACCTGGAGATCGTTCCGCGGTCGTTTGCGATTCAGGTGAAGACCGGACTCTCACTCAACCAGTTGCGGCTGGTGCGAGGCGATGTTCGCCTCTCCGACGGGGAAATCCGCGAGCTGCAGGACGAGTTCCCGCTGCTCTACCTGGACTCCCACGCTTTGCGCCAGTCGGAGATGGCGGTGTCGGACGGTCTCTTCCTCAGCCTCGATCTCTCCGGTCCGACTGATCGTGTGGTCGGCTACCGGGCGAAGAAGAACAGCCTGCCGGTCGACCTGTCGCGGATTCGCGCCTACCGCTGGACCGACTACTGGGACCCGGTCTACCCCGAGCCCGGCAGCAAGGTCGTGCTCGAGCCGGAGATCTTCTACCTGCTGCTCTCGGCGGAGGGGGTGTGCATCCCTCCGCAGATCGCCGCCGAGATGATGGCCTACGACCCGACCGCGGGAGAGCTGCGTACGCACTACGCCGGCTTCTTCGACCCTGGGTTCGGCTACGACCCGGAGGGAGGGCGCCACGGCAGCCGCGCCGCGCTCGAGGTCCGCGCCCGCGACGTCTCCTTCATGGTCGAGCACCGCCAGCCGGTCTGCAAGCTCGGCCTCGAGTGGATGTCGGCTCCGGCTGAGCGGCTCTATGGCTCTGACCTGGGCTCGAACTACCAGGGCCAGGTGACGATGCTCAGCAAGCACTTCGAGGAGCAGACCGCCGGCGTCGCTGTTCCGGCTGACGCCTGAGCGGTCCGCGCTCGGTGAGTTGAGTGGATCCGGAGAAGCCCGCCTCGGGCGGTCGCCGCAAGCGGCCCTCTCTGATCGGCCTCGAGGGACTTCGCCGGCCCGAGCGCGGCGGCCAGGTGCCCCTCTACTACCAGCTCGGTGAGATCCTCAAGCAGAGGCTCGAGGGAGGCGGCTGGGAGCCCGACACTCTGTTTCCCTCGGAGCGCGAGATCGAAGAGTACTTCGGCGTTTCGCGCGCGGTCGTTCGTCCGGCCCTCAGCCTGCTCGAACGCGACGGGGACATCTATCGCCGCCGCGGCTCCGGGACCTACGTCTCAGCGCCGAAGCGACGGGTGCCGATCAGGGGCCTGATCCGCTCCCTGCGGGAGGACCCGTTCAGTCAATCGCGGATAGCCGTCCTGCGCATTCGCCGGCAGACCAATGACGAGACGATTGCCAACTTTCTCGACGTCTCCCCGGGGGAGACCGTCGCCCAGGTCACCTCGATCCTCCGCATCGACAAACCGATCTGCTTGATCGACTCCTTTTTCCCGGTCGGTCGCGTTCCCTGGCTGCTGGGCGCTGCGATCTCGCTTCAGGGTGGCGAACAACCCGTCCTCGGCGAGGCGCCGAGGCTGGGCCGGATCGATGCTTCGTTCGAGAGCTCCTCCTGCGGGCCCTGGACCGCCAAAAGCCTCGGCGCCCGAACTGGGGATCCTATTTTCATCAGCCGGCTCTTCCAGTACGGGTTTTCCGCGGGCCAAAGCGGAGAACGGCCCGTGGAGCTGACCCGCATCCTCGCCCGCAGCGACATCTCACAGCTTCACTACGAGGCCGCCACCTCGCTCGAGCGGGGGCGGGGGCGAAGTCGATGAGCTCACCTGCTTAGGATGCGGACGCGAAAACCTCTTCAGTTCCTTTATCGAAAATAGATGCGCCAAATCGCCAAGATTTCCCCACTCCTGTTGATTTTCACCCTGGTGCTGTTGGGCGGTTGCGGCAGCGGCGATCCGGATGCAGCCTCGTCCTCGTCTGGGCTTCCGGAGGAAATAGTGATCGGCGCCGCAATCGCCAAGACCGGCTACATGGCGGTCTACGACGACGCCGTCGCCGCCCTCGAACAGCTCGCGGAGGAAACCAACGCACGGGGCGGGATCGACGGCCACAAGCTGCGGGTGATCCAGGTCGACACCCGTTCCGACCCCCAGCAAGCCGTGCTGGCGGTGCAGAAGGTGATCGAAGACGGCGCGGACTTGCTCGTCTTCAGCGGCGAGGGACTTACCGCGGCAGCCGGATCCCCTCTCGCCGAGGAAAACGACAAGCTCAACTTCGCGATCGTCAACGAGCCGGGCTTTGGGCCCCCGACGTCCGGTCGCCTCTCCTTCAGCTCGAACCCGAGCCTGCTCAGCGAGGTGAGCGCCGGGGCCTCGTTCCTCTACGACAAGGGCATCAGGCACCCGTTCCTCTTCCGGGACACGACGATCATCTACGGCAAGGCGGCCTGCTCCGGCTTCGAGCAGAGCTGGGAAGAGCTCGGCGGCGAGATCGCGGATTCGGTCGACTTCGAGAACACCGACGCCTCGATCTCGAGCCAGATCAGCAAGTTGAATGGCTCAGATGCCGACGCCGTGGTCATGTGCTCCTATCCGCCCGGGGGTGCCGCGGCGATCAAGCAGATCCGCGCTGCGGGAGTCGACCTGCCGATCTACGGGCCGACGGCCTTCGACGGCCTGTTCTGGGTGAAGGGCATCCCGAATACCGAAGACATCTACTTCACCTCGAACGGATCGAGCTACGACCCGCCGAACAAGGCCAGCGCAAAGCTGCTCGATCACCTCGAGAAGGCGGGAATCGACACCGATATCGCGACCAACCTCCTGGCCTGGTACGCCGCCGGCCAGTTGATGTTCGGCGCGATCGAAGAAACGCACAGCGTCAGCGGCAGCGCCCTGGCCGATGCGCTCGAAGCCAAGCCCCACAACACGATCAACGGGAAGATGACCTACAGCACCGACGACCACTACCCGAGCCGGATCTGGCCGATGTACGTCCTCTCGAGCGGCAAGCCGAAGCTGGTGGCCAAGGTCGAACCGCAGTTCATCCCCGAGTACGGGGAATGAGGTCAGCTCGTCGCCGCGCCGGCTAGAGCGCTGCGCTTGGCGAGGGCCTGGTTGACGAAATCCGCAAACGCCTCTCGGTAGGCGAGCGTGTACCGATCGGCGAGGGTGTTGATGTCTGCATTGGGATCCAGCGACAGCTCGGGCGGCTGGACTTTCGAGAGGACCGCCACGTCCTCGGCGTAGATGCCGGCGTCGTAGGCGATCACATCCGCGAGGCGCTCCTCGTCGAAGTTCTCGAGTCCTCCCTCGATCCAGTAGTGCACCGACTCGGTCGCGCTGATGGCGCGGGCGGCGTGAAGCAGGCAGCGTTCGCCTTCGTCGGTGAACATCTGCGCCGAGGTGAAGTTGGGCGCGATCGCGTGGTAGTACATCTCTCGCAACGGGCCCCACACCGCGCTTGCTTCGTCTCCCCATTCCATGTTCCGGCGGAGCCTCACCTCGAGCCCGTCCCTCTCCGGCGCCAGCGGCTCGACCACCGCCGGTTGCGGTCCCAGGGTGGCTTCGTGGACGAAGGCGAAATGGGCGACGTCGCGGAAGTTCTCGATCATCAACCCGAAGGCGACCGGCAGCTCGAAGGGGGTGCCGTGACCCCACGTCCACCGGTCCGGATCGAACCAGGGAACGTTGGGGACGTCGGTCAGCGGCTCCTCGAGCGTCGTCCAGACGAGTCCCCAATGCACCCGAACTGGATATGACGGAATCCGAGCCAGCGGTGGGATCTGGCGTTGATCGACAAGCGAGGGAATCCGGGCGCAGGAGCCGTCGCCCGCCCACTCCCAGCCGTGGTAGGGGCACTGGATGCTCTCGCCGCATACTTTGCCCATCGAGAGCGGGGCGCCACGGTGGGCGCAGCGGTCGGCGATCACGGCCACCTCGCCGCTCTCGGTGAGGAAGACGGCGAGCGGCTCGCTGAGCAGGACGGCTCGCTGAGGCCCGTCCTCGAGGTCCTGCACCCTCGCCACCGGCTGCCAGCAGTGGCGCAGCGCCAGCGTCACGTCTTCGCCGCTCGGTGCCGAAGGTTGATCAATCATCTCTTCTCCACCCTTTATAGCTGTCTCCCCATGTAAGCACTCAGGACCTCTGGGTTGCGCTGCAGCTCCTCGCGGCTGCCGCTGGCGCGGACCTTGCCGCCGGCGAGCACCAGGCTGCGCTGGCAGAAGTCGATCGTCCGTGCCGCGTTCTGCTCGACGAGGAGCATCGTCGCTCCCTCCGCCCGAAGTTCCTCGAGCAGCCGGTAGATGACGTCGATCGTCTTCGGTGCGAGCCCGAGCGAGGGCTCGTCGAGGATCAGCAGCCGCGGCTCGAGCAGCAGCGCGCGCGCCACCGCGAGCTGCTGCTGCTCGCCGCCCGAGAGGCGGTCGGCACGCTGTCCGGCACGCTGCCGCAGGATCGGGAGCCGCTCCAAGACCTGCTCCATCGTCTCGCTCCCGTCGCCTCGTGCGGCCAGGCGCAGATTCTCCGCCACGGTCAGCGTGCCGAAGATCTGCCGCCCCTCGGGCACCAGCGCGATTCCCAACCTCGCGATCTCCTCCGGGGCAAGCCCGCGCAGAGACCTGCCTTCGAAGCTGATCTCGCCGGCGTTCGAGCGCGTGAGGCCGCAGATCGCGCGCAGGAGAGAGCTCTTGCCGGCGCCGTTGGGGCCGACGATGCCGACCACCTCCCCCTCGCCGAGGCTCATCTCGACGCCGTGGAGGACCTCGACTCCACCGTAGGCGACCTTCAGCCCGCGCAGCTCAAGCATGCGGGCCCGCTGCGTAGGACGTGCCGAGATAAGCCTCGACCACGGCGGGGTGGGCCTGGACTTCCTCGGGGGTCCCGACCACGACCGTCTCGCCGTCGTCGAGCACCTGCACCCGCGAGCAGAGGTCCATCACCACGTTCATGTCGTGCTCGATCAACAGGATCGCGCAGCCGAAGTCCTGGATCGCCTTGCGGAGAATGGCGACCAGCTCCCGGCATTCCTCGTCATCCAGCCCTGCCGCGGGCTCGTCGAGCAGCAGGTAGCGCGGCCCGGTGGCCAGGGCGCGGGCGATACCCAGCAGCCTCTGGTTCCCCGGCGGCTGCAGGCCGGCGGGGCTTTGCGCCTGTCCGCTCAGGCCGAGACGCTCGAGCACGTCTGCGGCTATCTTCACGGCGCGTCGGCGGCCGACTCCTACGCCCATCGCACCCACGGCGACGCTCTCCATCACCGTCAGGCCCGCGAAGGGGAGCCCCGCCTGGAACGTGCGTCCGAGCCCCGCCCGCACGAGCCGCGCCGGCGACCAGGTGGTCACGTCGAGTTCGTCCAGGAAGACGCTGCCGGAATCGGGGTCCTGGAAGCCGCTGAGGACGTTGACGAGCGTCGTCTTGCCGGCGCCGTTCGGGCCGATCAGCCCGAGGGCCTCGCCAGGAGGCAGCTCGAGCTCCACCTCTCTCAGCACATGCAACCCGGAGAAGGCAAGGGAGACTCCTTCGGCGCGAAGGCCCCCAGCAGATTCGTGAGCGGGCCGCGACCCTGGCTGATCCGCCGCCGGGCGCGACGCCGATGGAGCTCGAGGACGCAGCCTGCGGCGGATCGGCCCGAGCTCACCAGCCTCGCGGCCACGGCTCAGTCCCTCCGGCAACGCGATCATCGTCATCAGCAGGATCAGGCCGAGGCCGATGGCGGCCAGGCCCGGCGTCTCGCCGATCGAGAACAGGCCGAGCACGCTGGCGCCTTCCTCGACGTTGCGCAGCAGCTCGTTGATCGTCGCCACCGCGAGGGTTCCGACGACGGCCCCGAGAACGCTGCGAGCGCCGCCCACGACCAGCATGGTGACGGTGGTCACCGAGGCGGCGAAGTAGAAGGTGGTGGGAGAGAGGACTCCCGACTGGTGCACCGCCAGGGCGCCGCCGACCCCGCAGAGCGTCCCGCTGATCGTGAACGCCAGGAGCCGCTCCCGCATCAGGCCGATGCCGATCGAGCGGGCCGCCACCTCGTCCTCGCGGGTCGCCTGGAGCCGGTAGCCGCTTGCCGACCATTTGAAGGCGAGCGCGACGACGATTGCCGCGCCGGCCCAGAACCCGGCTGAGGTGACGTCGGTGGTCCTCGGGATGCTGACGAGGCCGCTGCTTCCACCGGTGACCGGGTCCCAGTTGGCGAGGACGTTGTAGACGACGATCAGGAAGGCGAAGGTCGAGATCGGGATCGCCAGCGTCGAGGTCCTCATCAGGGGCAAGCCGACCACGGCCGCCAGCAATCCGCTTGCGGCCGCGGCGATCAGCGTGGAAGGCAGGGGGTCGAGCTGGGCGTCGGCGATCAGCTTCGGCAGATCGGGCGCCTGCAGAGCGGTGAAGGCCGCGGAGATCGTGAGGAGGGCTGCGAGGTACCCGCCGACCGCCGCGAAGCCCAACTGACCGAAGGAGTAGACGCCGCTGTTGCCGATGAAGACCTGAAGGCCGAGGACGATGATCAGGTTGCACAGCATCAGCGTCACGGTCCCTTCGAGGGAGGGCGTGCCGCTCGCCCCGACCGCCGTGGCCAGCGCCACCAAGAGAAGCGGGACGACCGAGGAGACGACCGCGGAGGCTGGGGAGCGGAGTCCCCGGCCCGTCATATGCGCGCCTCCCCGGTCGCCGCTCCGAGCAGGCCCTGCGGCCTCACGATCAGGATCGCAACCGGAAGAGAGAAGACGATCGCGTCACGGAACGGAACCAGCCCGTCCGGCAGGTAGGTGCCGAGCAGCGATGAGAGGACCCCGAGCACCAGCCCGCCGATCACGGCGCCGAGGATCCTTCCGAAGCCGCCGATCACCACGGCGATAAAGCCGACCAGCACGGGAGTCAACCCCATCGTCGGAGAGACCTGACCGGTCTGCATGACGATCAGCACCCCGGCTATGGCCGCGAGTGCACCGCTGATCGCGAAGGCGACCATGATCACGCGGTCGGCACGGACACCGAGCAGCCGAGCCATCTCGAAGTTCTCCGCCGCCGCACGCATCTCCAGGCCGACTCGAGTCCGATAGAGCAGCCATCCGAGGCCGCCGAGAACGATTACGGTCAGGGCGAGAGTGAGGATCTCGAGGTTCGGTATCGAGAGGGCGCCGATCTGACTCGATTCGCTCAGGAGCACGGGCGTTGCAACCGACTGGGAGCGAACGTCTACCGTCGCGCTCACGACGCTCTGCAGGATGGTCGCTACGGCAAGTGAGGTAACGAGCTGAGCAGCGAGGTCGGCGTTCCGAACAGGGCGGAAGGCCACCCGCTCGGCCAGGACCGCGATCGCGATCCCCGTGGCGAGCGCGGCGCTCACCGCAACGGCAAACGGCAGCCCGGCCAGCACGAAGAGGGCATAGGCGGGCAGCATGATGAACTCGCCCTGGGCGAAATTCATCATGCCCATCACGGTGTAGGTCAAGGCGATGCCAACGGCGATCAGCGCATAGAGGCCACCAAGGGCAAGTGCGTCGATCAGGCTTTGAGCGAGGTCGGTCATCGGCTCGAGGCGCCGTTCGGCGCCTCCCGCTCAAGACTGTCAGAGAGGCCACGGGCCGAGGCAGGGCCTGGCAAACCAGGGATAACCACTGGGCATCTGAGACGGCTTTCGCCTGTGACTAGGATCAACTCATGGGTGAGCGGACCTGGAGCGTCTATCTCTCGGGGGAGATCCACAGCGACTGGCGCGAGCGGATCGAGGCCGGGGTGCGTGAGGCCGGGCTACCGGTCGTCTTCTCGGCGCCGGTCACCGACCACGCCGCCTCCGACGACGCCGGCACCGGCACGCTGGGGGAGGAGGGCGAGACTTTCTGGCGCGACCACAAGGGCGCCGGCGTCAACGCAATTCGCACCCAGACGCTGATCCGCGACGCCGACGTCGTCGTGGTCCGTTTTGGCGACAAATACCGCCAGTGGAATGCGGCCTTCGACGCCGGCTACGCCGTCGCCCTCGGCAAGCCGATCGTCACCCTCCACGAGGGCGAGCTCGACCACGCCCTGAAGGAGGTCGACCGCGCCGCCCAGGCCACCGCCCGCACCGCCGAGCAAGTCGTCGACGTCCTCCGCTACGTGATCAGGGGAGAGCTCCCCGCCGCTTAAGGCGTAGGGTGGGCGCATGCCCGCCGAGGAGAACAAGGCGACGATCGAGCGCCTCTACGAGGCCTTCGGGCAGTGCAACGGCGCCGCGATGACCGCCTGCTACGCACCTGGCGCCCACTTCCGCGACCCCGCCTTCGGCGACCTCGAGGGCGAGGAGGTCGGCGCGATGTGGCGGATGCTGACCGGCCGCGCCACCGACCTGGAGATCGAGCTGCAGGAGCACGAGGCCGGCGAGGAGACCGGCAGCGCCCACTGGATCGCCCGTTACACCTTCTCCACGGGCCGGCCGGTGGTCAACGACATCCAGGCTCGCTTCCACTTCGCTGCCGACGGCAAGATCGCCGACCACGTCGACGAGTTCGACTTCCGCAACTGGGCCAAGCAGGCGCTCGGGCCGAGCGGGCACCTGGTCGCGCTGCTGCCGCCGCTCCGCGCCAAAGCTCGCGCCAAAGCGCTCGATCAGCTGGCCGCCTACCGACGGGAAGAGACCGGCTCCAGCATCTAGCCGCCGTTTCCGTCCGGATCTCATACGAACATATGTTCGTATGAGATGGGATGAGCAGCGAGTCGAGAACGACCTCCGCCTGCCTGGCGTCGGCGACGGCAGCGTGGTTCGCACCTTCGAGGCACCGGAGGCGATGGGGATCAACTTCCACGAGGTCCGCGCCCGCTCGGCGCTGAACCACGTGCCGGGAGGGCGCTACGGGTTCAACTGGACGATCAACCAGTACAGGGGATGCACGCATGCCTGTGCTTACTGCATGGAGGGCGAGACGCCAATCCTGATGGGAGATGGCACTACTCGCCTATTGGGAGAGCTGAAGGTAGGCGACCGCGTGTACGGGACCGTGCGTCGCGGGAATTACAGGCGTTACGAGATAACGCAAGTCAGGGCTCACTGGGAGACGCGCAAAGAGGCATACCGAATCACGCTTGAAGATGGGACCCAGCTGGTCGCCAGCGGAGACCACCGCTTTCTCACCAAGCGGGGGTGGAAGTACGTCGTCGGCGCAGAACAGGGGCCAGGTCAACGACCTTTTCTCACCACCAATAACGAAATGTTGGGCCTCGGTGCTCTTGGTCGCAAAGTGGAGCCGACCGAGGATTATCGGCGCGGCTACCTCTGCGGGATGATCCGCGGCGACGGCCACGTCGGCTCTTACTCGTATCCACGTGCTAGACGAGGCGGACGCCACCACCATCGGTTTCGTCTTGCCCTGAAGGACCAGGATGCCTTGGTCCGCAGCCGACGCTTTCTGGCTGTCGAGGGAGTGCAAACCGGAGAATTCCAATTCCTCGAGGGCAACCGTCGCCATCGGCCGATGCGGGCCATCAGGACCTCGACGAAAGATGGAGTGGGCCGGGTGCGGGCATTGATCGAGTGGCCTCGTTCGCCGAGCACGGAATGGACTCGAGGTTTTCTCGCGGGCATATTCGATGCGGAGGGAAGCTGCAGCGGCGCTCTTCGAATCTGCAACAAGGACCGCGAGATCATCCACAGGACCGCCGTGGGTATGCGTGGATTCGGCTTCGACGTGACCATCGAGAAGCCAACTGCCTGCGGCGCCCAGAACGTCCGACTCCTCGGAGGCATCCGCCAGCAGATGTGTTTCTTTCAGAAAATTGACCCTGCGATCACTCGCAAGCGGTCGATCGAAGGAATAGCCCTCAAGTCGGACGCAAGGCTTCGAGTAGCCGAGATAGAGCCCCTCGAAACCGAGATCGAGATGTACGACATCACCACTGGTACCGGCGACTTCATCGCAAATGGAGTGGTTAGCCACAACTGCTTTGCCCGCCGAACCCATGCCTATCTCGACTTGGATGCGGGTCGCGACTTCGAGCGGGAGATCGTCGTCAAGGTCAACGTCCCGGAGCTGGTGCGGGCGGAGCTGGCGCGACCGAGCTGGAAGGGGGAGCTGGTGGCGCTGGGGACGAACACCGACCCCTACCAGTGGGTTGAGAGCCGCTACCGGATGATGCCCGAGATTCTCGCGGCGCTGGAGGCGGCGCAGACGCCGGTCACGGTGCTGACCAAGTCGCCGCTGGTGATGCGCGATGTCGAGATCTTCGAGCGGATGGCGAAGAAGCTGCCGCTCTCGGTCAACCTCTCGGTGCCGACCCTCGACGAGGACGCCTGGCGGGCGACCGAGCCGCACACCCCGAGCCCCGCTGCTCGGCTCGACGCGGTCGCCGAGCTGCGCCGCCGCGGCATCGACTCCGGCGTCCTGATCGCGCCGCTGATGCCCGGCATCAACGACGACCCCGACCAAGTCCGCTCGATCGTCGAGAGAGCCAAAGCCGCCGGCGCCACCTTCCTGGGCGGCGCCGCCCTCCACCTCCGCGGCGAGGTAAAGGACGTCTTCTTCGCCTGGCTAGAGGCCAAACGCCCCGACCTCATCCCCAAATACGAGGCGCTCTACCAAGACCGCGCCTACATGCGCCCCGAGCAGCGAAAACAAGCGACGAGAGCCGTCAAAGGCTGGGGCAACGGCCGCGCCCGAACCTCGAGCCAAAAACGCTTCGAGCAGTCAACGACCCAGCCAGGCGATCCTCGGACGGGTGGCGCCGTAGGGGGGACCCCCTCCCGCGCAGTTGCGGGAGGGGGTGGGTCCCCTGCGGCGACAGGACCCGTCCGCCAACAACCTCTGTTCTAAGTCCCTTCGTCCAACTGCTCGAACCGGCACTCCGCCGGCTCTTTGTCGTCCCGAAACGCATGAAACCGAGCCCCGTGCCGTATCCGCCCGGAAGCCGCATGGTCATAACCGACCTCGATCACCAGCTCCGGCCGCAGCTCGACCCACTCCAGGTCCCGGCCGCCGGTCCACCGGCTCGGCTCCGCCGTCCCGGCCTGGCCCGTCTCCAGCGGCGCCAGCATCGCCCGCATGCTGCGTTTCGCCGCCGCGCTGAAGCCGGAGATGTGACCGACCGTGCGCAGGGTGCCGTCGTCGTAGAGCCCGAGGATCAGCGAGCCGACCGTGCCCTCCTCTTTGCCCGGCCGCCAGCCCATCACCACGCAGTCGATCGTCCGCTCGCGCTTCACCTTCGCCATCCCCTTGCGCTTGCCCGGGACGTAGGGAGCGGTCAGGTCCTTGGCCATCACCCCCTCGATGCTGTTCAGCCACTCCTCCGCCTGCGTCGCGTCGGGAGTCAGCGGCGTCAGCTCCAGCCCCGCCTTCTTGGCAATCGCCTCCAGGCGCTCCCGCCGCTCGCCCAGCGGCCGCTCCAGCAGCGCCTCGTCGCCTTCGGCCAGCAGGTCGAAGACGATGTAGCCGGCCGGGATCTCCTTCGAGAGCATCTCGATCCGCGACTGCGCCGGGTGGATCCGTTCCTGCATCGAGTCGAATTCGAGGTTGCCGTCGGAGTCGCGGATCACCAGCTCGCCGTCGAGGACCCAGCGCCCGGGAGCGAAGCTCAGCTCTGGGAAGTAGCGGTTGAACGGTTTGCCGCCGCGCGACTGGATGTAGACGTCCTCCCCATCAACAAAGACGATCGCCCGAAACCCATCCAACTTCGGCTCATAAGCCCACTCCTCCCCCTCAGGAAGCTGTTTGCGCGTCAGCGCCAACTGAGGCTTGATCGGAGGTGAGAGCGGCAAGCTCATCAACCGCGAGCCTACGAAAACCGTGACTCGGGGGCGTGGGTGCCCC
>Ga0307280_10000059_pt1 | contig 21998 bp, 18 predicted proteins | sample ER_DNA_119_FD_194479 | JGI IMG/M metagenome (GOLD analysis project Ga0307280, IMG submission 194479) | Bulk soil microbial communities from the East River watershed near Crested Butte, Colorado, United States - ER_DNA_119 | ecosystem: Environmental > Terrestrial > Soil > Floodplain | place...
CTGCCCTTCGGGCCGAGGGGCGCGTTAGCGTGGAGCTTCATCCGGTTCCTCCTTGTTGCTGGGGCTTCGACACCGCCAGCCTCCAAGGAGGTCCGGATGAACAACGTGCTTAGGAACTACAGCTAGTAGGGGCGCATCTCGGCCGCCGCCGCCTCGGCCCCGAAGTACGGGAGCACGGCGAGGTACATCAACTCGGGCAGGAGCTCGGCGAAGCCGTCCCTCTTCCGGCTGGCGAGCCTGGTGTGCAGGACCGCGAGGATGCCCGCCACCACGGCCTCCGCCGAGATCGCCGGCGCGGCGTCCTCGCTTTCCTCGCGGGCACGGTCCATCATCTCCACCGCCCGCTCCATTGCCTCTGTCCTTTTTCCAACCGCCCGTGCTCCGGCCGCGTGGACTTCGACGAACAGCGCTCGTCCGATCTCGGGCTGCTCGTCGAGAAACGAAAGCAGCCCGTGGAGGGCGCCGCGCAGCTGTCCCCGCCATGTCGGCTCGCCGGCCGCGGCCCGCCGCATCTCCAGCTCGATCCAGGCCGAGCCCGCATCGATGGCGTGCAGGTAGCAGTCCTCCTTGTCCTCGAAGTTGTCGTAGAAGGCCTGCCGGTAGAGCCCGGCGCTGGTGATGGCATCCTGAACGGTGGCCTGCTCGTACCCCTGTGTGCCCACCGCTTCGAGCATCCCTTTGAGAATGCGCTGTCGCTTCCCGGTCAAATTCCCCGCCCGGTTGGATTGATTAGTAAAATAAGTTGTCTATCTTTCGGTACCTAAACGGTATCCGGTCCGAGCGTTCGGGAGCAGGAAGATTCGACTCAGGTACTGTGTCGTTCGTGGCTTCTGAGTCAACAACGCGTCCACTTCCCGGGCGGCAGCAGCTCTCGCGCGAGTTCATCGCCCACCACCAGAGGGCTCGGATCATCGGCGCGCTGGCGCAGGAGAGCTCGGAGAAGGGCTATCGGCAGGTCACAGTCGCGGATGTGGTCCGCCGCGCGGGAATCGCTCGAAACACCTTCTACGAGAACTTCCGCTCGAAGGACGATTGCTTCCTGGCAACCCAGGAGTACGCGATGACAACTGCGCTCGAGCGCGTGGTCGCAGCCGCTGGGGACCACGACAGCTGGGCGGATCGGGTCCGATTCGGGCTGACGGCTTTCCTCCAATACGTCGTCGAGGAGCCAGCCTTGGCGCGGACCTGCATGGTGGAGGCGATGTCGGCGGGTCCCGCCGCGGTCGAGCGCTACGAGAAGTCCCAGCAGGCGTTCGTCTCGCTCTTCAAGCTTGGACGCGATGTCTCGCCGCGTGGCGGGCAACTTCCGGAGACCCTGGAGGAAGCGACCATCGGCGGAGTCTTCTGGATCGTCTACCAGCGCCTGGCGGTCGGCGATGTGGCGGCGATTCCCGATCTGTCGCCGGGGCTGGTCGAGTTCGCGCTGAGGCCGTACCTGGGAGCCGAGGCTGCGCGAGAGGTGGCAACCGCAGGTGATGTCACCCCCGGGTAGGAGCCCTTGGCTTCAAAAAACTGGCCAGTTAGCCAAAATGGGCTCGACCCGTTTGGATCGGTATCGTCGGTTCTCTTGAGAGATCCTGCGAACCCGTCTGTCGAGTCTCCCGAGTATCCGCCGGAGCTGGCACGCCTTCCCCCGGGGCGCCACGGTCTGCCGCGCGAGTTCGTCAGCCACAACCAGCGCGAGCGCTTGATCGCCGGGTTGGCGGAGGCGGTTGCCGAGAATGGCTACGCAGGGACGACCATCGCCCATATCACCCGCAACGCAGCGGTCTCGCGGCGAACCTTCTATGAGCATTTCGCCAGCAAGGACGAGTGCTTCATCGCGGCTTATGACGCGGTCATGGCCGAGCTGCGCGAGCGGGTCGGGGAGGCTTTCGGCCAGGAGGACGAGTGGCCGCAGGCGGTGCGCGCCGGCATCCGGGCGATGCTGGAGTTCCTGGCTGCCGAGCCCCATCTGGCCCGGCTCAGCATGGTCGAGGCGCTCGTCGCCGGCCCGGTGGTGGTCGAGCGCTACGACGCGGCGATCCAGAGTCTGGTGCCCTACTTCGCCGCGGGGCGCGATGGCCTCTCGAAGGAGGTACTGGGCGGCCTCTCCCCGACCACCGAGGAGGCGCTCGTCGGCGGCATGGTCTCGTTGATATCCCGTCGCATCTTCGCCGACCGAACCGAGGAGCTCGAATCCCTGCTTCCGGACTTGGTCGAGTTCACGCTGACGCCCTACCTCGGCAGCGCCGAGGCGGCGAAGGTCGCCCGGGCCGCCTAGCCCGCTCGGTCGATCGAAACTCGAGGCGATCTCTTGAGGTCGCCTCTATGGATCTATCCTCGGGGTGGTACGAACATACGTTCGTATGGAGATCGCCTGCGTCATCGACACTCGCTTGGCGACTCCGCCGCGTCCGGATCGGGCCGGGGGGCCTCTGTCCGGGCGCGGCTATCTAGATGACCCCGTCGCGGCGACGGAGGCGACGGAGTCGATGGTCCGGGCGCTGGAGGCGATCGGCGCCGCGGTCGAGTCGGAGCGCTCCGGCGAGGCCTTCTTCGCGCTCGACGGACTGCGCGGTCTTCACGGAGGGAGCCCGGACGGGGTAATCGCGGCCGCGCGCGGGGCGCTGGGAGAGGGGAGAGCCATCGGCACCGGCCCCAGCCGCTTTCGCGCCTTTCTCGCCGCCGGCGATTGGCCCCGGCCGGTCCCGGTGGCCGCCCTGCGCGGCCGCCTCGAGGTCTCTGAACGCGAGGCGGGGGAGCTGATCGAGGCGATCGAGCGCCTCGGGATCGAGACCCTGCGCGCCTTCGCCCGCCTCAGCGCCGACCAGGTCGCCGATCGCTTCGGCCCGCTGGGCCTGCGAGCGTTGCGGCTCTGCCGGGGAGAGGAGCGACCGTTGCGGCCGCGGGTCCCTCACGAGGATCTGAGCGAGGAGATCGAGCTGCCGGAGGGAACTGCGGGCCGCCAGCTCGACCGCGCGCTCGAGCTGCTCGTCGATCGGCTCCTCGCGGCTCCACGGCGGAAGGGGAGGACCCTGCTCGGACTCCGCCTGGGCGCTCGTCTCGCGGCCGGGGGAAGCTGGAGCGTCGAGCAGGGCCTCGGTCGCCCCAGCGCTTCGCCGAGGGTCCTGCGCAACGTGCTGGTCCCGAGGCTCGAGGACCTGCCGGGCCCTGCGACGTCGCTGCGGCTGCGGGCGCTGGGTTTCGGCCTCGCGGCACGCGATCAGCTCGAGCTCGCGGTCGGCGGCGCCGAGCCGCGGCGGCGCCGGCTCGGCGCCGCGGTGCGAGAGGTCCGAGCGGTGCAGGGGGCGGAGGCGCTGCTGAAAATCCTGCCGGTCGACGCCGCCTCGCGGGTGCCGGAGCGCCGGGCGATGCTGACTCCCTACCCAGAGCTCTGATGCCCGGCCTTCGCCGTCTCTACGCCCCCGAACGGGTGGCGGTCCGAACCAATCCCACCGGCGCCCCGACAACGGTCGAGGGGGTGACAGTGGAGGCCGTTCGGGAGGAGTGGCTGGTCGAGGATCGCTGGTGGACGCCGCAGCCGCTGCGCCGGCACTACTTCGAGCTGGCCCTGGGGGACGGGCGGGCCCTGACGGTTTTCCGTAGCGCTCGTGCCCAGCGCTGGTACCGGCAGCGGGCCTGAGGCGGCGGATGTACGTCGAGCTGCACGCCCACTCCGCCTTCTCGTTCCTCGACGGTGCCTCGACGCCGACGGAGTTGGCCGCCGCCGCGGCGGCTCATGGCTATCCGGCCTTTGCGCTCACCGACCATGACGGGGTTTGGGGGTCGATGGAGTTTGCTCATGCCTGTAAGGGGTTCGGGGTTCGGGCTATTACTGGGACGGAGTTGACGGTGGGGGTTGGGCCGGCGGGTCCTGTCCCCGATTTGGTTCCACCGCCCCTTTCGGGGCGGTCCCCCAAATCGGCGCCACCCCCCGGCAGGAACGTGCACGTCACTCTGCTGGTCGAGGACGAGACCGGATACCGGAATTTGTGCAGGTTGCTTACCGCGGCCCATGCGCATACGCGGGACAACACGGGGCGCACCTCGTCTCAGGCGTGGGCGACTCTCGAGGAGGTGGAGGAGCATGCGGCCGGGCTGGTTTGCCTCTCCGGCTGTGCGCGGGACGGGATCGCGGCGGGGGCGTTCGAGCGGGGGGAGACCGCGGAGGGGGAGAAGCTCGCGCGGCGGTTGCTCGCCGCCTTCGGGCGCGATCGTTTTCGGATCGAGCTGCAGCGGCCCTACTGGCGCCGGGACCGAGCCCGCAACCGCTGGCTGGCGCTGCTCGCCGAACGTCTCGACGTCCCCTGCGTCGCCACCGGCAACGTCCACGCTCACGACCGCCGCCGCTCGCCGCTGCAGGACGCGCTGGTCGCGATCGGCCGCTGCGAGACCCTGGAGGAGTCCGAGCCCGATCGCCGCGGCAACTCGACCTCCGCCCTCGCGTCTCCCAACGCGATGGAGGCGCGCTTCGCCGAATACCCCGAGGCGGTGGCCGAGAGCGAGCGCCTCGCCGGGCGGCTGCGCTTCGACCTCACCCAGCAGCTCGGCTACCGCTATCCCGGCAGCGAGGACCCCGGCGCCGACGCCGAGCTCGCCCGGATCTGCAACCACCACCTGGGGGAGCGCTACCGCGGCAGCGCCCGCCTGCTCGAGGCGCAGTGGCGGCTGGAGGAGGAGCTGGCGACGATCCGCAAGCTCGGCCTCTCCGGCTTCTTCCTCCTCCACCGCGACCTGCTCGAGCTGGCGCGCGAGGTCGCCGCCGAGGTGCGCGGCCCCGACTCCGCGCGATCCGTGTTGCCGCCGGGGCGCGGGCGCGGTTCCAGCGTCAGCTCGATCGTCTGCTACCTCACCGGCCTCTCCCACGTCGACCCGGTCGAGGCCGACCTCTTCTCCGGCCGCTTCCTCAACGAGGAAACGACCTCGATGCCGGACATCGACCTCGACTTCCCCCGCGACATCCGCGAGGTGCTGATCCCGCGCGCGCACGACCGCTATGGACGAGACCGCTCCGCCCTCGTCGCTGCCTTCCCCACCTACCGGCCGAAGGGGGCCGTCCGCGATCTCGGCAAGGCGCTGGGGCTGCCGCCGGCGGAGATCGACCGGGTGGCGAAGACGGCCGGCTTCCACGAGACCGCCGCCGACCTCGAGCGCAACCTGGTCGCCGCGCTCGGCCCGCAGCGCGCCGCCGAGCCTCGCTGGCGAACCCTGCTGCAGCTCTCCGGCGAGATCATGGGACTGCCGCGCCACTCCTCCCAGCATCCCGGCGGGATGGTGATCTCGACCCGGCCGCTGATCGACGTCTGCCCGGTCGTCCCCGCGGCGATGGAGGGTCGCCAGACGGTGCAGTGGGACAAGGACTCCTGCGCCGACGCCGGCTTCCTCAAGATCGACCTGCTCGGCCTGGGGATGCTCTCGGCGGTCGAGCGCTGCGTCGAGGAGATCGGCCGCGCCCGCGGCGAGCGGCTCGACCTCTCGCGGATCCCGCTCGACGACGAGGAGACCTTCGAATCGATCCGGGCCGCCGAGACCACCGGCGTCTTCCAGATCGAGAGCCGGGCGCAGATGCAGATGCTGCCGCGGACCCAGCCCCGCGACATCGACGACGTCGTCGTCCAGGTCGCGCTGGTCCGCCCGGGCCCGATCCAGGGCGGCGCCATCCATCCATATATAGAGAGGCGCAAGCTCCGCCGCGAGAACCCCGATTTCGAGATCCCCTATGAGCACCCGCTGCTGGAGCCGGTGCTGGAGGAGACGCTGGGGACGATCGTCTTCCAGGAGCAGGTGATCGAGGTGGCGATGGCCCTCGCGGGCTTCAGCTCCTCCGAGGCGGAGGGGCTGCGGCGGGCGATGAGCCGCAAGCGCTCGGAGGAGGCGATCCGCGAGCACCACCAGCGCTTCCTCGCCGGCACGGCCGCCAACGGCGTTTCCGAGCGGATCGCCGAAAAGGTCTGGGGGCAGATCAAGGGCTTCTCCGGTTTCGGCTTTCCGAAGGCGCACTCGGCCGCCTTCGGCCTGCTCGCCTACCAGTCGGCCTGGCTGCGGATCCACTACGCGCCCGAGTTCCTCTGCTCGCTGCTGAACGAGCAGCCGATGGGCTTCTACCCGCCGGACTCGCTGGTCCACGAGGCGCAGCGCCGCGGCATCCGCGTGGCGCCGCCTTGCGCCAACCGCAGCCAGGTCCTCTGCCACGTCGAAACGCCGCGCACCGAAGACGACGTGCGCGGCGGGCTGGTCGTGCGGATCGGGCTCGGCTACGTGAAGGGCGTGAAGAAGGAGGAGATGGGGGCGCTGGTCGCCGAGCGCGAGCGCGGCGGGTCATACCAGGGCATCGCCGAGCTCGCCTCCCGTTGCGGCGCCGGCCTGCCGAGCCTGGAACGCCTCGCCTGGGCGGGTGCCCTCGACGGCATTCCGGTCGGCTCGGAGGGGGAGCGCCGCGAGGCCCTCTGGCGCGTCGGCGTCACCGCGGCCGGCCGGCTGACCGGCAGCGGCACCCAGCTGGCGCTGCCGATGGAGCCGCCGCAGCCGCCCGAGCTCGAGCCGCTGGGGGAGTGGGGGAAGCTGATCGCCGACTACCGCTCGACCGGGATGACCGTCGCAAAGCACCCGATGAAGCTGCTCCGCCCCGGCCTCGACCCGAAGCTCGTCCGCAGCAGCGACCTGTCTGAGATCGACCACGGCGCGACCGTCGAGATCGCCGGCATGGTCACCGCCCGGCAGCGCCCCGAGACCGCCAACGGCATCACCTTCATGCTGCTCGAGGACGAGCGCGGCTCGGTCAACCTGATCGTCCCGCCGCCGGTCTACGACCGCCACCGTCCCCTGGTCCGGACGGCCCCCTTGATCCGCGCCCGCGGCCGGCTCGAGCGCCGGGAAGGCTCGGTGAACGTCCTCGTCAGCGCCCTGGCGCCGCTCTCGCCGAACGCTCCTTCGACCCCGAAGAGCTCCCCCCGTCCCTCGCGCGAGCTGGCCCTCGCCGAGCTACGCGCCGTCGCCCCCGCCGGTCACAGCTTCGGCCGCCGTGGCCGCTGATCCGTTCCCCTTGCGCCAGAGCGACGCGTGCAGGTGCCGCAGACAATCGGCGATCAGCGCCGCGTCGCCTCTCACCTCCAGCCCGTTGTGGGGCCCATCGAGGACCGAGTCGACCCACGCCACGACGGTTCCCTGCGCGGCCACGTCGGCAGCCTCCGACGCCGCCGGCCGGTTGACCACGGACCCGTCGGCCGCGACGCCTCCCCAGACCGGCTCTTCGGACGTTCCCCGCTCGTTCACCGGCGCGATCCTCAGCTCGAAGCTCTTCCCGGCGTGAGCGGGAAGGACGATCAGCGGCAGCGCCGTCCGCATCAAGCCGGCCGTCTCGCCGGCGCTCAAGCCAGCCGATCCCCGGGGCACGACATGACGCCGCCGCCACCTTCCGATCCCGGCAATCAGCCCCATCGACCGCCGCGTCCTCTCGGTCAACGCGTAGCGGCGATACCGCCCGCCGCCGGGAACCTCCCGGATGAAGCCGCCCCCGGCGAACATTCCGGCCCGCCTGCTCACCTGGTGGAAGCTCAGCCCGTGCCCCCCGCGCGCCAGCTCGGTGAGGGACATCGGGCCGAGGTTCAGCCCGTCGATCACCCCCAGCTCCCAGAGCTCGGCGACCAGCGTCAGCGCCCCCCACTCGGCCCCGCCGATCTCGCCGCCGGGGAGCCGCTCCATGGCGACGTCCGCATAAGCCGCCACCAACTCGTAGAGCTCGCGGCCCTGCGGGACGCTGAGGCTGTGGACGACCTTCGAGGGGACGCCCTCCTCCTCGTCCCGGTCGATCAACCCGAACTCGGTCAGCCGGGTGGCGTAGCGGTAGACCGTTCGCGGCGAGTGGCCGGCGACCCGCTCGGTCAGCTCCATGGTGCGCAGCGGACCGTCTCCCAGCGCCATCAGGATCGCTCCGCTGGCCCCGGCGCCGAGTAGGCGCAGCACGCCCCCCGTAGTCGGTTGCCCTTCACTGCTTCGAATGTCCCCCACCGCGGGGCGACAATAGATGCAGGTTCCGGCCAGGCCGGTGACTTCCAGAGCGAAACTGAGTGACCGATTCGACTTGCTCTACATGTCACTCGCAACCCCGGTTGGTAGCTTCGGGATCGATGCAGCCGAGCAAGGACGAAGCGGCCTTCGAGCGGCTGGTCGCACCCCATCGCGGCGAGCTGCACGCCCACTGCTACCGGATGCTCGGCTCGCTCCACGACACCGAGGAAGCGATGCAGGAGGCGATGCTGCGGGCGTGGCGCGGGCTCGACCGCTTCGAGGGCCGCAGCTCGCTGCGCTCGTGGCTCTACAAGATCGCCACCAACACCTGCCTCGACGCGATCGCCCGCCGCAAACGCCGGATCCTCCCGGAGGAGTACGGGCCGAAGGCCGACCCGCACCTGCCTCCGGGCGAGCCAGTCGCCGAGGGGGTCTGGATCGAGCCCTACCCGGACGAGGCGCTCGAGGTCGAGGACGGGTACGCCTCGCCGGACGCCTCTTACGAGGAGCGGGAGGCGGTCGAGCTCGCCTTCGTCGCCGCGATGCAGCACCTGCCGCCGCGCCAGCGGGCGGTCCTGATCCTGCGCGAGGTGCTCGGCTTCTCCGCCAAGGAGGTGGGGGAGACGCTCGACACCTCCGTCCCCTCCGTCAACAGCGCCCTGCAGCGCGCCCGCAAGATCGTCGACGAGCGGCTCCCCGACCGCAGCCAGCAGGTCACCCTGCGCTCGCTCGGCGACGCCCGCATGAAAGAGATCGTCGAGGAGTACACGGAGGTGATGGGCGAGGGCGACGTCCAGCGGGTCGTCTCGCTGCTGACCGAGGACGTCGCCTGGTCGATGCCGCCGCTGGCCAGCTGGTACGGAGGAATTGACGAGGTCGAGATCTTCCTCCGCACCAAGCCGCTCTCCGGCGAGTGGCGCTGGCGCCACCGCCCGACTGTCGCCAACGGACAACTCGCGGTGGGCACCTACACCTGGATGGAGGGGCAGAAAACGCACCTTCCGTTCTCCCTCGACGTGCTCACCCTGGCGGGCGACAGGATCAGGGAGGTGACCGCCTTCGTCGTCCGACCGGCGGACACCGCGGATGGCTATTCTCGCTGGCCCGACCGCGCCGCCGACCCCAGCCGCGTGGACGCCGTCTTCCGGCGCTTCGGCCTGCCGGATCACGTCAATTGACGAGGACGGCGATGACTTTCCCCCAGTCCAGGAGTCCTTACCTGCATGAACGCAATTGAGCCCGACCGCACCCGTTGGCTAGCCCTCTACGTCCTCTGTGCGGGGATGCTGATGATCGTCCTCGACGCGACGATCGTCAACGTCGCCCTGCCCTCGATCCAGGACGACCTCGGCTTCTCCCAGAACAACCTCGCCTGGGTGATCAACGCCTACATGATCCCCTTCGGTGGATTGCTGCTCCTCGCCGGCCGGATGGGCGACCTCCTCGGCCAACGGCGGATCTTCCTCGTCGGCCTGGCGATCTTCACCACCGCCTCGCTCGTCTGCGCGATCTCGCAGAACCAGGAGATGCTGGTCGGCGCCCGCTTCATCCAGGGCATCGGCGGCGCGCTCGCCTCGGCGGTGATCCTGGGGATGATCGTGACGATGTTCCCCGAACCGGCGGCGCAGGCGAAAGCGATCGGCGTCTACGGCTTCGTCGCCTCCGCCGGCGGCTCGATCGGTTTGCTCCTCGGCGGCGTCCTCACCGACGCGATCAGCTGGCATTGGATCTTTCTCATCAACCTGCCGATCGGGATCGCCGTCGCCTACATGGCGAAAAGGCTGGTCGCGAACCCCGACGGGATCGGGCTCAGCGAGGGTGCCGACTTCCCCGGGGCGCTGCTGCTGACCAGCTCGCTGATGCTCGGCGTCTTCACGATCCTGCAGATCGAGAACTGGGGCTGGGGCGACTCGCGGACGCTCATCCTCAGCGCGATCTCGGCGATCCTCCTCGCCCTGTTCATCTTCCGCCAGGCGCGGATCGCCAACCCGTTGATGCCGCTGCGGCTCTTCCGCTCGCGCAACGTCGCCGGCTCCAACGTCCTGCAGGCGCTGCTGGTCGCCGGCATGTTCGGGATGTTCTTCCTCGGCGCTCTCTACCTGCAGCGGGTGCTCGGCTACAGCCCGCTCGAGGTCGGGCTCGCCTTCCTGCCGACGACGATCGTGATGGGCGGACTCTCGCTCGGCTTCTCGGAAAAACTGATCATGCGCTTCGGCCCGCGCACCACCCTGATCCCCGGGGTCTGCCTGGTCGTCGTCGCTCTACTCCTCTTCGCCCGCACGCCGGTCGACGGCAACTACCTGACCGACCTGCTGCCGCCGTTCCTGCTGATCGGCGTCGGCGTCGGCACCTCGTTCCCGGCGATCATGACCATGGCGATGTCGGGAGCGACCCCCGAGGACGCCGGGCTCGCCTCGGGGCTGGTCAACACCAGCATGCAGGTGGGCGGCTCGATCGGGCTGGCGGTCCTGGCCACCCTTTCGACCCAGCGCACGAACTCCTTGCTCGCCGACGGCGAGGGCCATCTGCAGGCGCTCAACTCCGGTTACCACGTCGCCTACCTGATCGGCGCCGGCCTGGCGGCGATCGCGGTGGCGATCGCGATCTTCGTCCTCCGCGACCCCCAGCCGCAGGAGATGCCGGCGCACCAGGAGGCAGAGCCCGAACCGGTTCTCTCCGAGGCCGGTTAGTCAAATGTTCGGCAGCGCTCAAAAAATGATTGGCCACGGCCGATCATGGAGGTATGCCTGAGCGAGCCCCCGCCTTCTCCTCGATGCCGGCCTTTGCCGAAGCACCGGAGGAGCGGGCGCGGATGGGTCGGATCTCGGGAGTCCTCTGGATCGCTGCGGCGGTCTTCGGCGTCGTAGGCTGTTATCTCCCGGGCGCCCAGCACGCGGCGATGGGGTGGGTCCTGGCTCTCAGCGGCGTCTTCCTCGTCTACGGATTGGCTTCGGCCCTCGGTTGGCTTGCCTGGGACCGCGCCTCGATGAAGATGCTGGCCGTGGGGATGGTCCTGACGATTCCAGTCGTCGGTCTCGCCGTTTACCTGACCGGAGAATCGAGCAGCTTCGTCCAGCCGATGCTGGTCCCGCTGCTCCTCTACGCAGCCTTCTTCTTCCCCTCGCGATGGGCCTGGCCGCTGTCGATCGAGCTGATCGCGATCGCCGGGACGCCGCTGCTCTATGACGCGAATGCGATCGACAACGCCTTTCTCCCCCGCTACGTCGCGCTGGTCGTCGGCTTCCTCTCCGCGACCTGGGTCCTGGTCGGAATCAGAAACCGTCTCCTGGCCGCCGAGCTGCAGCAGCGGGACATCGCCCACCGCGATGCCCTCACCGGCATCGCAAACCGGCGAAGGTTCGACGCGATGTTGCAGCGGGAGCTGACCCGCCGGTCCCAGCAGGCCGGACAGCGCGGCGACCGGAGCCCCCTGGCCCTGCTCCTGCTCGACCTCGACGACCTCAAGGGGATCAACGACAATCACGGCCACCCCGTCGGCGACGCCGTCCTCCGCCAGGTCGCCGAGCGGGCGCAATCGATCCTCCGCTCGACCGACACGCTCGCCCGCATCGGCGGCGACGAGTTCGCAGTGATCGCCCCCGGCGCCCACGGGGAAGGGGCCCGGCTGATGGGCGAGGCGATCCGTAGCGCGATCGGCACGCACTACTCGGACTCCGGCACGCCGGCCCCCAGCGCCTCGGTCGGCTGGGCGGTCTTCCCCGAAGACGGCGAAGACGTCGAGACCCTGATCCGGGCCGCCGACCAGCGCATGCTGCAGAACAAGCGAGGCGGCGAGTTCCGGCCCGCGCCCGTCGGCTAGCCTCGCTGCAGCGAGGCCGACTCGAGTACGCCGAGCAGCTGGGTCACCCGGCAGACCAGCAGCCGCTCCTCGTCGACTTCGACCCAGGCGCCGGCGCTGGAGGGGAAGACGACGTGGTCGCCGGGCTGGACCGGCATCTCGACCCCCGCGCCGGCCCACCAGTCGAGCCCGGGGCCGACCGCGAGCACGATCCCCTGCTCGGGCGGCGGCTCGTGGGTGCCCGGCGGCACCACCAGGCCCGAGCGCCGCACCCGGTCGGTGTCGAGCTCCTTGATCACGATCTGGTCGAACAGCGGCCGCAGCTGGTGGCGGACCGACTCGGTCGGGTCGGGGCGCTGAGCGGTTCCCATGGCCTCTTTCTAGCTGATCGGACGACCAGGGGCGACGCTATCGCGTCTCGTCAGGTGGTCGAAGGAGATGCCAGGAGAGAGACGGCTCCGAACAGGTCGCGCAGACCCTCGCTTCCTTCGGACACACCATTCCGCAGGAGTGACACCTCCTCCTGCGCCGCGCTGCAAGGTGCCCGCGCCCTCGGTTGATCCCGATCAGCAACACAATCGACAGGGTCACCGCGATCGCCAGCGTCCCAGCGAACCAAATGGTCGACCAGCGTTCGACCGGAAAGCCGCCTTCGAGACCCTCGCTGATCGCCAGGAAGGCGCCGGGGCCGAGGAAGGCGCTTCCCAGGACCCCGAAAGCCACCGTCAGAAGCTGGTCGCGAAGCCGCGCTCGCTCCAGGATTTCCAATCTGGTCGGCACTTTGCGATTTCTCCTGGTGAAGAGCACGCGATAGGCGAAGCTCGGTCGCTGGTATACGGGTCCCCGCCAAAACCTGACCTCGAGGACAACGAGGAGCATCCCCGCGAGTCCGATGAGGGCGAGGTAGGCCAGGCCCCACACCGTCAAAAACGCGGGCACCACGTCATCGATGTTCTCGGTCAGGAAAACGTAAACGCCCGCTGCAGCCCCCATCGCCGTGACCGCCTTCGTGACCGAATCGAATATGGAGAGCGGATTCAAGCGGTCACATGATGGCTTGCTTCTAAGATCGATAAATGCCGCAGGAGAAGAAACCGGTCAATTGGCGAGCCTGGCTGGTCGGGACTCTCAGCGCTCTGGTCCTGATCGTCGCCCTGCAGAACTCGCAGGAGGTCAGCTTCGAGGTTCTCTTCGCCAGCTTCCAGGCGCCGCTGATCGTGGTGATCCTGCTGGCCGTCGGGATCGGCGTTCTGATCGGATACGTCGCACCGGTGCTCCGCAGGCACCGGCGAGAGGAGCGCCAGCACCACAACGCTTGATCTTTTAAGCTTTCTTGCGCAATGGGGGCACAGCAAGGGAGAGGTGGATGAGCGTTCTTCAGAAGGAGATTCCGCAGGACTGGTATGAGACGGCGTTCGACGGGATGAGCGCCGAAATGGCGTGGACCGAGCGGACCGAGTCGGAAATCAAGCGAGCGTTGACGATGCTGCGCCCCGAGGGCGGAGAGCGGATCCTCGACCTCGCCTGCGGCACCGGCCGCCATTCACTGGAGCTCGCGCGCCACGGCTTTTCCGTGGTCGGGGTCGAGATCGGCCCGGAACTCGTCGAGATCGCGCGCAAGGAGGCCGGGGAGCAGAGCGCCGACGTCGAGTTCCTCCAGGGCGACCTGCGCGAGCTCGACTACGAGGGCGAGTTCGACATCGTCCTCAACCTCAACGACGGCGCCGTCGGCTACTTCGAGACCGACGAGGAGAACCACAAGACCTTCGAGGTGATCTCCCGGGCGCTGAAGCCCGGCGGCCAGAACCTGATCCAGGTCCCCAACGTCCTCTACGCGCGGGCGCGTCTGCCACAGCGCTCCTGGATCCCGAGCGCCGGGATGATCGAACTCGTCGAGCACCGCTGGAACAAGAAGGACGGCTACATGGAAGGGGCGATGATCCCGCTCCGCTTCGGCGAGGAGCTCGAGGGGCTGGACAAACGGATCGAATTCCGCCAGCGCCTCTACACCGTCGACGAGCTGCGTGGGATCTACGCGTCGGTCGGTATGACCCTCGAGCGCGTCTTCCACGGCAATGGCCGGCCGAAGGACCCGACCGAGAACCAGTTCGAGATCTTCGCCGCCGCTAGAAAGGGCTAGGAGTCCAGAGCTTCTCGTAGAGGCTCACCAGACAGTCGCGGACCATGGCCTCATCGCCCTCGACGTCGAGGGCGGGTTCCCCGTCGAGCAATGCCGAGAGCCAGGCCTCGAGATCGCCCCCGACCTCGGCCGCGATCACTCCGGCCGGCTGTTCGCTGAGCTGCACGCACCCCATCTCGTCCAGCTGAACCCAGAAGTCAGTCTCCTGGGATCGTCCAATCACGTGGATGCGCAGCCCCGTCCCGGCATGTCGTGTGGGCGCCGCGAGCGGAAGGGACGCGCGCAGGATCGTCGCCATCTCCTCGGGGCTCAACCCCTCTTCACCGAAATCCGACATATAGCGTTCGCGCCAACGACCGATGCCGGCGATCAGGGCCATGGTCCTGCGCGCTTTCTCCGTCAGCGAATACAAGCGCTGCCGATTCCGGGAGCGCTTCGACTCGCATAGGAAGCCCGCCTCCTTGAACTGCCTGACCTTGCGGTTGACTTGGTGGTAGCTCAGGCCTCGCTGGTTCTGCACGAGCTCGGTGGGAGAGTGCGAGCCGCGGCTCAGCGCGTTCACCACGCCTGCATCCCAGAGGTCGGCCAGGAGCCCCAGCGACCCCCACGTGCCGAGTTCGACCTGCCCGCCCGGCAGATGGGTCACCGACGCCTGGGCAAACCGCTCAACGACAGCGCACATATCGCGACCGGCTTCGGCGGTCAGTGTATTGACGACTTTCGCCTGCCCACTGGGTTCGTCGTCCCGCTCCACCAGTCCAAGCTGCGCGAGCTTTAGGAGGTATCGATAGGTCGTTCGAGGGGTGTAGCCGCGCACCCGGTGCGTCAGCACCTTCGTCTGCATCGGCCCGTCGCCGAGGGCAAGCAGGATCGCCTCCGTCGCGCCGCCGCTGAGCAGGTGCAGGATCTCCCCGACTGAGCCAGCAGCATTCCCCTGAGCTCGAGCAGTCGCTTCGCTACCCGCGTAACCGGCAGTCATCCCCCTCCTCTGGATCGCAAGCGAGCGATTGTGTCTCAGCCAGCTTACACGGAAGTTCTTTGATTGCACAACGACTCCTCCCGTACCTAAACCCTGCAGCATTTGGTGACACGTTCTGCGCGAGAAGGTCGTCACTAGAAAATCTTTGACTGCTCAGTGCTGGCCCTGTTAGGAAGTAGCCACCGGGCAATCGTTCGCCCGGCCAACCCGATCCGACGCTCGTGCGTCGGTCAAACAAGGAGAGAAGATGAAGTATCTGAAGATTCTCGGCCTCGCCGCCGTCGCGGCGATGGCTCTCACCGCGATTCTCGGGGCCGGAACCGCCTCGGCGTCCAACATCAAGGTATTCGGCGCGGCCGGCAACCTCGGTGTCGGTACCGAAATCGAAGCGACTCTCGAGGCCGGCAACTCGGCGTTCCTCGAGGACGCATTCGGCCTCACCGCCGTCACATGCACGGGCTCGACCGTCAAAGGCAAAATCGAAAGGGTTACACCGACCGGGCAGCCCAAAGGCAAAATCTCGAGCCTGACGTTCACCCCCTGCGGTCACACAGTCGACGTCGAAGCTAGCGGCGAACTGGAAGTCAGGAACATCGCCGGCACCACAAACGGCACAGTGTTCTCCAGCGGTGCGAAAGTCAAAGTGTTCAACACACTGCTGAACCAGAACTGCATCGCTAACACCGGCGCCGCCGGCACCGACATCGGCACCCTGACAGGCGCTGCGTCCGCAGTCAAAAACGCCACAATGGACATCAACGGCCTGATCCCGCTGGAAGGCTGCTCCGCTTCCAACGCTCGTTGGACAGGCAAATACGAAGTTACAAAACCGGTCGGCTTGGTCTCGGAGGCCTAATACAAGCCCCCGAACGCCGAATGATGTGCGAAAGAGCCGCCCCGGTTGGGGCGGCTCTTTTACTTAGGCTTGACAAGAGCGCCCGAAGCGTCTTATCCTGATTGCGCTAGGGAACCAGAGCAGTATCTGCAGGGAACTGCGCATCAAGGAGGTGCAGTTCTCGGGAGGGGTAATGAATCTATTGCGGAGCAGGGGAATTCTCTCAACCTCGGTAGCGGCGGTCGTCTTGATCGCGCTCATGTGTACCGTCCCGACCGTCGCGGCGGGGGATGAGCGCCAGCTCGATGCCGACCTCTCGCTGACGGGTGGTTGCACCGTTCCCGAAGAACTCGACCCCGTGCAGGATCCGGGATGCCCGGAAAACCCGCCGGCGACCACCAACCATCCGCCGGCGCCCTTCGCTCGCCCCATGGCGGTCGCCACCGACTTCTACGGCAACATCTATGTGAGCAATTGGGGCAAAAAAGACGATGGCACGGAAGGTCGGATCGATATCTTCGGTCCAGACGGGGTCTTCGTCACGGAGGTGAAATCTCCGCCGGCAGTGGAAAGCTCGCCATCAGGAGAAGCGCGAGCACGGGCGAAGGGGATTGCCGTGGACAGCGACGGGACTCTCTACCTCGCCGTCAGCGAATTCGGGGGTGTTCGGGTCGTGAGGTTCTCCCCGGGTATTGGCTATGACCCGGCGGCCGGTGAGATCTCTTACCCCAATCCGCCCGAGCTTGTGCATTTCATTACGAATGCATTCATCGTCGGTCTGGCCATCAACCCGCAGGATGACCACCTCTTTGTGCATTACGCCAGGGTAATCGAGTTCGACTCAGCTGCCGAAGGCAACGATCTAGTGGGGGAAACCGAAGTAGCCACTTTTGGTTTTGCCACGGGAGTCGCGGTTGACGCAGCACGGCACCGGCTGTACGCGAGTCATGAAGAAAGCCAGATAGACATCTTCGACCTCGAACAGGTCAACGGTTCCAATGAATATGTCCTCACTGGAACCATCGAGGGGTCTGAGGTTCCTGCCGGAGCTTTCGTCAACTTTCTCTCAGTTGCCGTCGATGAAGGGACTGGTCACATCTTGGTCCTCGACGGCGACGTCAACAAAGTCTATGAATTCGACGAAGACGGCACCTACCTTGCCACGCTCGAACACGGGTTCCAGACCGAAGACGCAGCTCAGATAGGAATCGATAACGGTCCGAACAGCCCCAATGGCGCCTTGAACCCCGACGGGCGGTATCTGTTTGTTCCCTCGCATCGCACCGGGGCGGGTCATTCCTTTGCTTTCGCAGTCAGTGCAGTCACCCTGCCTGGCGTGGAAAGCGTCTCCGCAGGATCGATCGGCGAAGAAGAAGCTGAGCTCCAGGCGATTATCAACCCGGGGAGCCTCGCGACCACGTACACCTTCGAATACATGACCCAACAAGCGTTCGAAGACGCCGGGGAAACCTTCACGGGAGCGACTGTTGCTGGCAGCGGTGATCTCCCGGCCACCAACGCTGATACGGAAGCCGCAGTGACCGTGGTGGGCCTGCAGTCGGGCACCCGGTACCAATTCAGGGTTCTTGCTACCAATTCTGAAGGGTCAGATGAAGAAGCAGGCAGCTTCACCACCTACCCGACCCAGCCAGTCGAACCAGTTGCTTGCTCGAATCGGGATCTCCGCATCGGCCTCTCGAAGCTGCTGCCGGACTGCCGCGCCTACGAGCTCGTCACTCCGGCCGACAGCAACGCCCGTGCGCCCAGCGGTAGCCCAATTACCAATGGGGCGAATTTCTTCACCAATCATCAGGTCTCCCCCGCTGGGGACAAGATCCCGTGGGTGGTGGAAGGCGGCTCGCTTCCGGGTGAAGACGGAACGGGTTCGCTGGGGGGGGACCCTTACCTTTCGAGCCGAGGGCCCGACGGCTGGAGTAGCGCCTACATAGGTCCCAGCGGCTCCGATACCAACGCAGTCTTTCCCGGCGGCACCTCGCCTGACCAGGGGTACTCGTTCTGGATCTCGGGGACGATCGGCCCGGCTTCGATCGGAGGGGCGCTGACCAGCTATGTGCGCTATCCGGACGGGCACTCCGAGGTCCTCGGCGCCGGCAGCCTCGGGACTACCGACCCCCGGGCGGTTGGACGGCTGATCAGCGAAGACGGCGACCACATGATCTTCAATACCGGCAGCGCAGGGACCGCAGTGCAACTCGAGCCTCAAGCTGCCCCTAATGGCACCGACGCGATCTACGATCGGGCTCCCACCGGCGAGCTCCGCGTGATCTCGTTGTTGCCCGAAAGCGTGCCCTTCGGCGGAGGAGACCGCGCGATCTATGCCGGGGCGTCGCTCGACGGCAAAGGTGTGGCGTTTCTCGTCAACTCGACCCTCTACTTTCGCTACGACAACAGCGAAACCTACGAGGTCGGAGCCGGGGTTGAATTTGCCGGCATCGCTGAAGGGGGCAACAGGATCTTCTACCTCGAAGGTGGGCGGCTCTGGCGCCTCGACGCGTTGACCGGGGACAGGACCGCTTTCAGCGCGGGAACCGTCACCCCCGTGAATGTCTCCGCCGACGGTAGCGCCGCCTACTTCGTCTCGAAAAGCGTTCTCACCACTGATCGCAACCCGAACGACGCCAAAGCCAAAAATGGCAAAAGCAATCTCTACCTGTCGCGCGAAGGGGAGATCAGCTTTGTCGGCACCTTGACCGATCGCGATGTGGCGGGCGAAGAAGGAGAAGCCGAACAGGTCGACGGTCTCGGGCTGTGGATGGTTGCCCTCGGTACCGAACGATTGGGCTACCTGGGTCTCGATCCATCCCGCTCCACCCCTGATGGCGGCATATTGCTGTTCGAGTCCGGTGCCGCGTTGGCGGGTTACGACCCCGAAGGTCATCAGCAGGTCTACCGTTACGACTCGGTTGCGAACGAGCTCGAGTGTCTCTCCTGCAATCCCACCGGGGCTGCCGCGACCGGGCGGGCGCGGCTGCAGTCAGTGCAGCGAGAAGGCTCTGCCCTGTTCTCGCCGAGGGCTGTGCTCACCAACCTGCGGGCCGACGGCCGCCGCGCCTTCTTCGAGTCCACCGAAGCGCTGGTAGCGGGTGACACCGACGGTCTGCAGGACGTCTACGAGTGGGAGGACCAGGGCGTGGGAAGCTGCACCGCCCCGGGGGGCTGCGTCTACCTGATCTCCTCAGGTCACAGCTTCCGCAACGACTACCTCTGGGCGGTGAGCGAGAGCGGCGACGATGTTTTCTTCCTCACTGCCGATCTGGTCCTGCCCGCAGATGCTGACGAAACCCCTTCGATCTATGACGCCCGCGTGGGCGGCGGCTTCCCTGAACCCGGGGTTGCGGAATGCCAGGGAGAAGGTTGTCGGCCGCAATTGCAGCCTCCGCCACTGCTCACCGGCACTCATACCCCGCCGCACGGCGCCGGCGACAACATCAAGCCTCGTCGATGCCCGAAGGGCAAGCACAAGGTGAAGCGGGCCGGCAAGGTGCGGTGCGTCAAGAACAAGAAGCACAAACGAGGTGCCACGAATAGGAAGGGGGCGCACCGATGAGCAGGCCGATTCAGAGGATCGTCACCTTCGTGGCCCTTGCGCTCGCTCTCTCGGGCGCGGCCGTGGCCTCGGCAGGAATCAGGGATGAAGAATTCGACAAATTCGGCCTCGAGTCCGTTTCCGCCCAGCTTTCGACCAGACAGGCAGGCGCGCATGCCGATATGACGCTCGGCTTCGGCCTCACCCGAGACGGCAACGAACCCTATGCCTTGGCGAAAGACATCCAGTTCAAGCTCCCTCCCGGAATGATCGGCAACCCCCAGAGCGTTCCACGCTGCACCGTCGACCAGCTCGGCAACGGTGCGCTCGACAGCGAATGCCCCTTCGATTCGCAGGTGGGCATCAGCGTGGTGCGGGTTCTGGAACCGACCCCTCTCGTCGCCAACGAGCCCGTCTACAACATGGCCCCGCCCAAAGGAAGCGACATCGTCGCGCGCTTCGGCTTTATTGCCGTCGGCCCCCCGGCTTTCATCAACGTGCGGGTCGACCCCAGCGATTACTCCATCGTCGCCACGGTGGAAGGCCTCACCTCGGCATCCGGCCTGATCGAAGCGATCACGACGATCTGGGGAGTACCGGCCTCGCCGTTGCACGACGAAGACCGGATTACGCCTGAGGAGGCGAACAACGGCGAAAGCCCCGCCGGCGGGCGGAAAGCGACCGTTCCCGAGGCGCCTTTCCTCGCCAACCCCACCGACTGCAGCATGCAGCGCGAGGTGACGGTCACTGCCTGGAGCTATCAGCGGCCGGATCAGCCCGTGACGAAAAGCACTCCGTTCCCCGACATCACCGGCTGCGGGAAACTCGGGTTCTCACCGACCTTCACGTCGATTCCGACCAATCCCGAAGCCGCCGCGCCGACGGGTCTCGACACGGAGCTGACGATCCCGCAGGACGAAACCCCCGGCGGCCTCGCGAACTCCGCGCTCAAGAGCGCCCGGGTGACGCTGCCCGACGGGTTCTCGATCAACCCAGCTGCTGCCGACGGCCTGGAGGGCTGCAGTGCCGAGCAGGTCGGCTATGGCAGAAACGAAGCATCCCACTGTCCGGCGGCGGCCAAGCTCGGCGAGATCGAAGCCGAGGTGCCGGCACTCGAAAGGACTCTTCACGGCGCGGTTTACCAGCGCACGCCCGAGCCCGGCCGCCTGTTCGGTCTCTGGCTCACCACCGACGAACAGGGTGTGTACCTGAAGCTGCCGGCGACGATCGAGGCCGACCCCAGCACGGGCAGGCTGACCGCCGTCTTCGACGGGATCGACACCCTGGGCGGCCTGCCTCAGGTGCCGGTCGCCAACCTCGAGCTGCGAATCCCCGGCGGGCCGAGGGCCCCGCTCGCCACCCCCAGCGGCTGTGGCACTTACCAGTTGCACTACTCGTTCGCGCCCTGGTCGGGCAGACCGGCAGCCGAGGGCGACACGCCGATGCAGATCACCTCCGGCTGCAACAAGGGCGGCTTCTCGCCGCAGCTCTCGGCCGGGAGCGTCAACCCGGCGGGCGGGAAATTCTCGCCCTTCGGCTTCACCCTCACCCGAGCCGACGGCGAAGCCAACCCGCAGTCGATCGCCCTGCACATGCCGCAGGGCCTGCTGGCAAAGCTGGGTGGGGTGCCGCTCTGCCCCGATGCCGAGGCCGTCTCTGGTGCCTGCCCCGCGAACTCGAGAATCGGTTCCCTGACGGCTTCCAGCGGCGTCGGTGGAGCCCCTCTCTGGCTTCCGCAGCCGGGCAAGGCTCCGACGGCTGTTTACCTGGCCGGCCCCTATAAAGGCGCCCCTTACTCGGTGGTCTCCGTGGTGCCCGCGCAGGCGGGTCCCTTCGACCTCGGCCTCGTCGTCAACCGTGCCGCCATCGACGTCGATCCGGAAACGGCGCTGGCGACCATCGTCACCGACCCTCTGCCGCAGATCCTCGAAGGTGTGCCGATCGCCTACCGGACGATCCACGTCGACGTCGACCGTCCGAACTTCACGATCAACCCGACCAGCTGCGCGCAGAAGAAGATCACGGCCACGGTCACCGCGACCAACGGCGCGGTTGCCGAACCTTCCGATGGCTTCCAGGCCACCGGGTGCTCGAAGCTGGCGTATACCCCGAAGTTGAAACTCTCGTTCACGGGCGCGACCAGGCGCACCGGCAACCCCGCGGTCAAAGCGGTCCTGACCCAAAAACCCCATCAGGCCAACACCAAGGCCGTGACCGTGATCCTGCCGGGCAGCCAGTTCATCGACAACTCCCACATCAGCAATCCATGCACCCGGGTGCAGTTCGCCGCCGAAGCCTGCCCGGCCAAATCGGTCCTCGGCCACGTCACGGCAGTGACGCCGCTCTTGGACCAGCCGCTCAAGGGCAAGGTCTACTTCCGCTCCAACGGCGGCGAGCGGGAACTACCGGACATCGTTGCTGACCTGAGGGGGTCGATCCGCGTCATTCAGGTCGGCTTCGTCGATTCCGTTCAGGGCAGGGTTCGCACCCGGTTCCTGTCGGTGCCCGACGCCCCCCTCACCAAGTTCACGATGACCCTCTTCGGCGGGAGCCGGGGGTTGATCGAGAACAGTCAGGACCTCTGTAAGGCCCAGCGCCATATCGAGATGCACCTCAAAGCGCAGAACGGCCGCACCCAGGACACCAACCCGGTGCTCAAAGTCAAGTGCGGGAAGAAGGGCTAGGCCAGCCCGGCGCCAAGCCGCTGGG
>Ga0307280_10000060_pt1 | contig 21556 bp, 23 predicted proteins | sample ER_DNA_119_FD_194479 | JGI IMG/M metagenome (GOLD analysis project Ga0307280, IMG submission 194479) | Bulk soil microbial communities from the East River watershed near Crested Butte, Colorado, United States - ER_DNA_119 | ecosystem: Environmental > Terrestrial > Soil > Floodplain | place...
AGGACACTCAACATCGAGCCATTGGCGAGATGTGTCCGGAGAGGGGCACCCACCCCTCCCCAGACACCCAGGCCTAACCGACGACGATCTTCGACTTCGCCGCCTTGCCGGCGGCGCCCTTGACCTGGAAGGTCAACTTGTCGGTGCCTTCGTCGGCGCCGCCCTTGACTTCGACCTTGATCGTCAGAGTCTTCTTGGCGCGACCGTTGAGACTGGCCTTCTTGCACCTCGGCGCTTTCAGGTCGTCCTTGGCAGCCTTCGGCAGCTTGACGCAAACCTTCGCGTTCTTCGGCTTCAGGTCACCCTGGTTGACCGCCTTGACCTTGAAGGTGACGAGATCCCCAGCGTCAGCGTTCGCCTTCTTCTTGGTCGTCAGCTTCAACCTTGCTGCTTTGACGTTGACCGCGGCGCTGGTCTGGGCAGCCGAGCCTGCCTGGTTGGCGCCGGTCACCGTGCAGGTGTACTTACCCGTCGATTTAGCGGTGAAGGTGGCCGCGGTGGCGCCGCCAATCGCCTTGCCGTCGCGCAGCCACTGGTAGGCGTAGGTGGTGGGCGCCTGGTAGACGAACGACCCGGCGAAGTCGGCAGCCCAGGAGCCGGTGGAGCAGACCAGCGCCGCCCGGTTCTTCGGGTTGCGGGCAAGGGTCGGCGCGCCGGTGCCGGTAGGGGATTTGAGAACCACGAGGTCCTGCGGACCGTTGAACGGAGCCACCTGCGGCGTGACGTTGCCACCGCTGCCGCCGCTGAGACTGGCGAAGCCGAGCCCGTTGACACGATCCTCGTCGTTGTCGTAGTTGGGCCAGGAGATCTTGTTGAGAGTTGGATCGATTGCGAACCCGTAGGAGCTGGTGGTAAGCGCGCCACTGGTGTCGAGATTCTGCACGCCACCGCCTAGCAACCCGCTGTAGGCGAAACGGTCGTCCTGACCTTCCGACCAGTAGAGCCTCCCTGCCGCTGGGTCCACTGCGAAGGCGTAAGCGCTGGTGGGAGCCGGACTGAGGGAAAGGTCGCCGCCGCCACCGGTGTTGTTGGCGTTCGCGTAGGAGATGACCGGATCGGAGGTGGGGTAACTGCCCCAGTAGATACGTCCGTTGACCGGATCGAGACCGATCTTGTATGGGTCGATGACCGTCGCGCCGGAGGTGTTGAGAATGCCTCCTGCGCTGCCGTCGAGTTTTGCCCACGCGATCGAGCCGTTGTTGCCAGTCCCCTGGCCATCATTCGCCCAATAGATCAACCGGGTCACGGGGTCGAGGACGACGCCAAACGCTTCGTCCACCGGCGCCCCGGGGGCCGTGAAGACACCTGCGCCACTGCCATCCAGGTTGACGAACAGAATTTGGCCTTTACCGTCCGCCCCGCCCGCACTGACGACGTATAGGCGATTGGTGACCGTGTCGATCGCCATCCCTTCCGGATTTTTCAGGTCGACACCGGAAAGATTGAGCGCGCCGCCGCCGCTACCGCCGCTGTTGGCGACCGAGATGGTCTGCGGAACCGCCCCGTAGTTGTTCCAAAAAACGAGTTCGGATGCGCGGGCGGTGGCGCCGAGCGCCAGCACCGCAACCAGAGCAAGGGCAAATGCCGCCGAGACCATCGGGAACAACCCGAGGCCTCTGCGCTCAGAGACGAGACTCATAACTCTCCTTAATTAGTCCGACAGAACGGAGATGGTGCGGCCCTTGCGGGCCTGCTTGAAGTCGACGACGCCCTCGCGGGTGGCGAAGATCGTGTGATCGCGGCCGATGCCGACACCCTCACCGGGCCAGAAGCGCGTGCCGCGCTGGCGAACGATGATCTCGCCGCCGTTGACCTTTTGACCGGCGAAGACCTTGACCCCGAGCATGTTCGGGTTCGATTCGCGGCCGTTGCGGCTGGAGCCGAGGCCTTTCTTGTGAGCCATGCCTAGGCCTCCTCTTTCTCGGCTTTTTTCGCCGAGGTGCTTTTGCTTGCCTTGGCGGCGCCTTTCAGCGTCGTCACCTCGAGTCGGGTCAGCTCGGAGCGGTGCCCGGCCCGGCGGCGATAGCCCTTCTTCGCCTTGTATTTGAAGACTTTGATCTTCGGCCCGCGCTGGTGCTCGGTGACTTTGGCCTCGACTTTGATCTTGGCCAGGTCTTTGGCCCCGGCGACGACGTCGTCGCCGCGGAACATGACCGGCCGCAGGGCGACTTTGTCACCTTCTTTGGCGTCGAGCCGATCGACGAGCAGGGACGTGCCCTCCTCGACTTTGTACTGCTTGCCACCGGTTTCGACTACTGCATACGTGCTCATCAGTCTTCCTTGCTGCCTTGATTGGCGCGCGAACGCCCCCGACCGCCCCTGCGGCCGCGACTGCGTTTGCGCGAAGGAGCGCCGGATTCTAGCTCGGAGCCGTTTTCGCCGCTGCCTCCGGAACCGTTGGGCGAATCGCCGCCCAGCAACGAGGCGATCGCCGCCGAGCGCTCGACCTCTTCGATCCGCACCATCTTGCGCTCCCCCACGAACGGGCCGCCGCCGGTGACGCTGACGATGTAGGAGTCGATCCGGGCCACGGCGTCGTCGGCGTTGTACATGTGCGGCTCGTCGATCTTGACCAGCACCTCCTCGCCGACCTTGAACGGCAGCGCCCGCTCCTCGATCTCGGTCCGACTGCCCTGCTCGACCACCTCGAAGGTGTCGATCGGCAGCGCGTCGCCGCCCTCGAAGTGGAAGCGCTTGCCGGTCTCCTCCTCGACCTCGGCGAGGCCGCTGTCGGGATCGGTCAGCTCGTGCGCCACCTTCGGGTTGACGCGGATCAGGAAGGCCTCGACGTCGCCGTTGTCGGCGGCGATTTCTTTCATCTTCCGCAGCCCCTCCAGCGCCACCGTCTCGGCCGAGAGGACGACGCCCTCCCCGGCGCAGGTCGGGCAGGGCGCGGTGAGGATCTCCCGCACCCCGTCGGTGACGTTCTGCCGGGTCATCTCGACCAGGCCCAGCGGCGAGACCTCGACCACGTAGCTCTTCGACTTGTCGGCGTCGAGCGCTTTGCGCATCGTCTTCAGGACTTTGTCGCGGTTGCTGGCCCGCGCCATGTCGATGAAGTCGATGACGATGATGCCGCCGATGTCGCGCAGCCGCAGCTGCCGCACCGCCTCCTCGGCCGCCTCGGTGTTGACCTTGGTGATCGTTTCCTCGAGGCCACCTTTGCCGCGGCCCGTGAAGGAGCCGCTGTTGACGTCGATCACGGTCAGCGCCTCGGCGTAGTCGATGATCAGGTAGCCGCCCGAGGGCAGGTCGACCCGCCGGTTGAGAGTCGACTCGATTTCCTCGTCGATCTTCCATTTCTCGAGCAGCGGCTTCTTGCCCTCGTAGAGTTCGACCCCGCCGACCAGCTCGGGAGCCGTCCGCTGGAAGAAGTTCGTCACCCGCTCGAACTGCTTGGGCGAGTCGATGATCGCCTTTTCGAACTCGCTGAGGAAGACGTCGCGCAAGACGCGGACCGAGAGGTCGGCCTCCTGGAAGACCAGCGCCGGCGCCTTGGTCGACTCCGAGCGGCGCTCCAGCACCTCGTTCAGCTTCTGCAGGTAGCTGATCTCCCGCACGAAGTCCGGTTTTTTTGCCCCGTGGGCGGCGGTCCGGACGATCAGACCGCCCGCACCTTTGTAGGTGCGGTCGACCATCTTCCGCAAGCGGTCGCGCTCTTTGTCGGAGAGCCGCCGGCTGACGCCGACGCCGCTTCCGTGCGGAGCGAAGACGAGGTAGCGACCGGCGATCGAGACGTTCATCGAGAGCCTTGCGCCCTTCGTCTTCAGCGGATCCTTGACCACCTGGACGAGGATCTCCTGCCCTGGCTTGATCAGCTCGTTGATGCGGCGGCCGCTGCCACGACCGCGCTTGGGGGCCTGCTCGCCCCCCGGCAGGACGATCTCGTCGACGTGGAGGAAGCCGTTGCGCTCGAGGCCGATGTCGACGAAGGCGGCCTCCATGCCCGGCAGGACGTTGTCGACTTTGCCCTTGTAGATGTTGCCGACGATGGAGCGACGGCCGCGGCGCTCGATGTAGAGCTCGGCGACGTCGGTCTTGCCGCCTTTCTGCTTTGCCTCGAGGACGGCCACACGGGTCTCGCCACGCTCGGCGGAGACCAAAATCGTTTTCTTCATTGTTAGTTCAGCTCAGTTTCGAGTAGGTACGCAATGCCGGACCTCTTTCAAGAGATCACCAGGCGAACCTTCCCTTCTGGCTGAGATGCGCTTGGACGTTGATGCTCTGAAGAACGCCGACCGCCAACAAGGTAGCGACGACGGAGGACCCTCCGTAGCTCATCAACGGCAGGGGGATCCCGGTGATCGGCATGATCCCGAGGTTCATCCCCACGTTGACGAAGGTCTGGAACAGCAGCGTGACGGCGATGCCGCCCGCCACCAGGGTCCCGTATGAGTTCTTCGAGAGTGTCGTAATCCGCAGCGCCCGCCAGAAGAGCAGGGCGTAAAGGGATAGGACGAACGCGGCGCCCATGAACCCGTAGCGCTCACCGATCACCGCGAAGATGAAGTCGGTGTGCCGCTCGGGAACGAAGTCGAGCCGCGTCTGGGTGGCTTTGTCGCCGCGGCCGGTAATTTGACCGGAGCCAGTGGCGATCACTGATTGGTTCTGCTGGTAACCCGCACCGTCCGCGTGCTCCTCGAGGCTGAAGAACGACGTCAGCCGTTCCTCCTGGTACCCCTTGAGGACCGGGGTCCCGACCGCCGGAGCGACGACCAGGACCAGCGCAACGAGCGCGGCGAGGGCGGCGCCGATGACCGCGAAGTGCGTCCAGGGGACGCCTCCGAAGTACATGACGCCGAGGGTGGCGGCCCCGAACACCAGAGAGGTGCCGAGGTCCGGCTGCAAAAAGACGAGCGCAGCCGGCGCCAGGCCGAGGCAGAGGTAGCGCAACGTGCGCTGAACCTCCGAGCCGCGCCTGGCCCCATCGATGACGAACCCGGCAAGCGCAAGCACTAACAGGAGCTTGCCGAGCTCCGATGGCTGGAAGGAGAAGAAGGGAAGTTCGAAGGAGCGCCGCGAGCCGCGGGCGGCGAACCCGAAGAAGAAGACGAGCGAGATGCTGACGCAGAGGAAGGTGTAGATGCCGACCCGCAGCTCGCGGAAGCGGGAGTAGTCGATCCGGGTCAGCAGGACCATGCCGACGACGCCGAGCAGGGCATAGATCGCCTGCCGCTCGAGGAAGTAGTTGGGGTCGCCGGGGACGTCGCTCTGCGTCGCCTCGCCGAGGACGAAGACGCTGAAGGCGATCAGCGCGACCGCGGCGATCGTCAGCGGCCAGTCCATGTGCGCCAGCCCGAGCCGCTCGCCGATGCCGACGTGGACCGTGAATGGCTCCGGGCGGGCGTTTCTGGTTCGGGTGGCGTACATCGTCATTCAGCTCCACCGGCGCTCGACACTTCCGAGGCCTGCTTGTCGTAGATCGCTTCAAGGATGTCCAAGACGACGGGGGCCGCGGATTCCGCTCCGAAGCCGCCTTCCTCGACGGTGGCGATAGTCACGATACGCGGGTTGGGGTACGGAGAGAGCGCCGCGAACCATGATTGGTCGGCGTGGCCGCGCCGTTCCGCGGTCCCGGTCTTGCCCGCGATCTCGATCGGGAAGCCGCCGAAAACGCCGGCGGCGGTGCCGTCGCCTTCCTGCGCGGCGGCATGCAGCCCTTCCAGGATCGCGGTGCGATACCCGGGGTCGATGTGGATCTTGCGCTGGGGCTCGAACGCGAATTCCTTCAGCACCCGCCCCGCCGCGTCCTCCACTTCCAGCCCCACGTGCGGGGTCGGGATCTTGCCGCCGTTGCCCAGCGCCGCATAGGCGAGCGCCATCTGCAGCGGGTTGGTCTGCAGGTCCCCCTGACCGGTCGCGAGCTGGATGTTGTCGCCAGCCGACCAGGGTCGGTCGGTCAGTTCTTCCTTGAACAGCTGGTTGCGCCACTGTTTGTCCGGCAGCAGGCTTTCGCCTTCCTCCGGCAGGTCGAGCCCGGCCGGCCGGCCGATCCCGAGCTTGTGCGCCCATTCCTGCAGCTCGTTCGTCTTCCACATGTCCAGGCCGAGCAGGTAAAAGTAGACGTCGGAGGAGACCTGCAGGGCGCGGCGCAGTTCGACCGCGCCGTGGGCGACGCCGCCGGCGTTTTCGAAGGTGTCGGTGCCGACTTCGATCTGGCCGTTGTCCTGAACCACCGTGTCCGGGGTGATCTGGCTGTTTTCCAGCGCCGCCAGAGCGGTGATGATCTTGAAGATCGAGCCCGTCGGGTAGGCGGCTTCGGTCGCCCGGTTGACCAGCGGCGCGATTTCGCTTCTATACAGTTCGTTCACCTGCGCCTGGCTCGGTTCGATCAGGTCGCTCGGGTCGTAGGTGGGGTTCGAGCCCATGGCGAGGATCTGGCCGTTGTCGATGTTCATTGAGATGAACGCGCCCGGCAGGCCGCGCGCCCCGAGCCCCCCTTCGCCGGCGCTCTGCACGTCGCCGTCGATCGTCAGCTTCAGGCTGTCGCCCGGGGTCGGCGGGGTCGAGACCAGTTCGCCGCCGGGGGTCGGCTGCCCGAGGGCATTGACCTGGATCCGGGTCCGGCCGGGTTCGCCGCGCAGGTACTCGTCGTAGGCGTACTCGGCGCCCGCCTGCCCGATCTCGTCGCCGGGCTCCAGCCCCCTGTACCGCCGTTCCTTCAGCTCTTCTTCTTCGATCTCGCCGACGGTTCCGAGGACGTGGGCGGCGCGGGCCCCGTCGGGGTAATGGCGGACGAAGACCCGCTCCACGCTCACCCCGGGAAACTCCCGCTGGTTCTCTTCGATGTAGGCGATCAGCTCGTAGCCGACGTCCCGGCGCAACGTCACCGGTGCGCCGGCGGCAACTTCTTCGCTCTCGGCGATCGTGCGTCGGACCTTACGCAGCGACATGTGCGCGAGCTCCCCCAGGCGGATCAGCTCGGCCCGTTCTTCGGCCGGGTCCTCGGGCAGTTTCTGCGTGTTCAGCTGCAGCGCCAGACTGGTGCGGTTGTCGACCAGGACTTCCCCGTTGCGGTCGAGGATGTCGCCACGGGGTGCGATCACTTTGAACTCGCGGGTGCGGTTGTTCTTCGCCTCGGCCAGGTACTCGTCGCCGGCGAGGACCTGCAGGTTCCAGAGCCGAAAGAAGAGCACGGCGAAGAGGGCGACGGCGATGCCGCCCATCACCGCGACCCGCAGCGAGAGGCGGGCGCCCTGGGACCGTGGGTCGTTGCTCAGGTGCATGCTCCTAGGCACCCAACACCGTCGGCCGCCTGCCGCTGCGCCGGATGGAGAGGTCGTCGACCAAGGCCGGCCGCAGCGCGCGGCGCACCCCGATGTAGATCGCCCAACCGCCGAAGAAGGCGAAGATCCCCTTCAGGAGGATGTCGCGGACGATCAGCGCGCTGATCGGGGCGTCGAAGCCGAGCACCATCTCGACCGCCCCGAAGCCGAGCTCGGCGACCAGCGTCAGGCCCATGCAGAGCAGCGGCGGCACCAGCGGGCTGTGGATCTCGAAGCGCTCGCGGAACAGCCCGCCCAGGTAGCCGGCGGCGAGGAGGACGAGCGAGCCACCGCCGAGCGGGACGATCAGAAGGCAGTCGAGCAGCAGGCCGGCCCAAAAACCGCAGACGGCGCCGGTGAGCGAGCCGCCGAGCAGCCCGAGGACGACGACCAGCGCTGGCAGCAGGTTTGGGCTGACGCCGAACAGGGTCACCTGCGAGAAGAGCGAGAGCTGCAAGATCACGCCGCCGATCACGATCGCGACGAGCCGGGCGAGGATGTTCGGGGTGAGGATCACCCGCGCGAACCGCCGGTCAGGACCTGGACCAGGTCGAGGTCGCGCAGGTCGGCGAAGGGGCGGATGTGGACCTGTGCCTGGGCCTCCTGCTCGAGCAGCGAGGCTTCGACCACTTCGCCGATCGGCAGGTTCGGAGGGTAATCCGATTCGACCACCTGCCCGCGCCAGCCGGAGGTGACGACCGACTGCCCTTTCCCCACCCGCTTTTCGGCGCTGAGGAATTCGAGGATCAGGTCGTCGGGGTTGCCGACCGAGGGCTTCATCACGCCCTGGTCGCCACCCGGCACGATTTTCGCCGAGACGGCGCTGGAGTGATCGGAGATCAGCGTCACCCGGGCGGACCCGCCGGTGACGGCGGAGACCTTGCCGACCAACCCGTCGCCGTTGACGACCGGGTCGTCGACCTCCACCCCGTCGCCGGAGCCGACGTCGATGGTCACGTCGGCGAACCAGACGGTGGGTGAGCGGAAGATCACCCTCCCGGTCACCGGCGTGTAGCCGCCTGGGATCGCGCCGCTCTTGTCGAGCCCGACCAGTTTCCGCAGCTGCTCGTTTTCGGCCAGCGCCGCCTGAGCCCCGACGGCCTGCTCGCGGGCCGCTTCGAGTTCGCTGTGCAGCCGCTCGTTACGGCCCTTGGCCTCGAAGGTCTCGTCGAACCAGTTGATCGCGTCTCGGGCGGGCTTCAGCGCTCGGTCGGCGACCGACTGGATCGGGCTGAAGACGGCGCTTACACCGCGCTGCATGCCGTCGGAGCCCTGGCCGTAGGTGGCAGTGAGCAGGACGAAGGAGCCCACTATCAGCAGCGCCAGCACCGCCCGGCGGCGGCGTACTTGCTTTCGATACACGTTGGGGACCTGAGCTCTCGGGTGGTTCGCATGAGCAGGGACCCGGCTAGCGCCGCGGCCGCGCTCCGTTGTTCTTGCCCGCGCGGTGGATCGTCTCGACCTCCTCGAGCGAGATGCCCGAGCCGACCGCCACGCACGTCAATGGCGACTCTGCCAGTTGGCAGGGCATCTGGCACTCGTCGCGCAGGCGCTGCTCCAAGCCTTGCAGGAGCGCGCCGCCGCCAGCCAGGGTGATGCCGCGGTCCATGATGTCACCCGCGAGCTCCGGGGGGGTGCGGTCGAGCGTCTCCTTGACGGCGGCGACGATGTGGCTGACCGGCTCTTCCAGCGCTCCCCGCACCTCTTCGGAGGACAGCTCGATCGTCTTCGGCAGCCCGGAGACGAGGTCGCGGCCGCGGATCTCGGTCCGGACCTCTTCGGGAAGCGGCGATGCCGAGCCGGCCTCGAGCTTGACCTCCTCCGCCGTCTGAGTGCCGATCGCGAGCTTGTAGCGTTGCTTGCAGTGGTGGATGATCGCCTCGTCGAGCTCGTCTCCCCCGACCCGGATCGACTGCGAGACGACGATCCCGCCGAGGCTGATCACCGCGACCTCGGTGGTGCCGCCGCCGATGTCGACGATCATCGAGCCGGTCGGCTCGGCAACCGGTAGTCCGGCGCCGATCGCCGCGGCCATCGGCTCCTCGATCAGGTAGGCCTGGCGGGCACCCGCCGAGAGGCACGCCTCCTCGACCGCCCGCTTCTCCACGCCGGTAACGCCGGAGGGAACGCAGACGACCACCCGCGGATGGGCGAAGCGGCTGGAATGCACCGAGGCGATGAAGTGGCGCAGCATCTGCTCGGTGACGTCGAAGTCGGCGATCACCCCGTCCTTCAGCGGCCGGATCGCGGTGATCGTCCCCGGGGTGCGGCCGAGCATCCGCTTCGCTTCGACGCCGACGGCGTGGACCTGGCCGTTCAGCGAGTCGATCGCCACCACCGAGGGCTCCGAGAGGACGATCCCGCGTCCGCGAACGTAGACCAGCGTGTTTGCGGTGCCGAGGTCGACGGCCATGTCGCGGCCGCCGAGGCGGATCAGACGACTGAAAAAGCCCAATTCGTAGCCCTCTGTGGATAAACGCGATGTCCCAGAAGGGAAATGATCGCAGAGCCGCAAAATCCGACCTTTGCGAGGGGCGCCGCCACCCCGTACCATCGACAAGCGAGGAGTACTCGAGAGATCTCTCGCTCGAACGGGACCCGACATGACCATCTCAGACGCGAGGATCCTCGCAATCGACAGCGACCCCGAGACCCTGGGGATGATCAAGCAGGTGCTCGGAGGGCGGTACGAGTGCGAGCTGGCCAGCGACGTCTCCGCGGCGCGGCGCCGGCTCCTGGACCACGGGTTCGACGTCGTGCTGTGCGACGTGGAGCTGCCCGGCGAGTCGGGATTGGCGCTGGTCGAGGAGCTCGCCGCCGAGAGCGAAGGGGCGGCGGTAGTGCCGGTCGCCGGGACCGAGGACTCCTCGCTGGTCGAGCACGCGCTGGAAATCGGCGTCTACGGCTACCTGGTCAAGCCCTTCTCGGCCGGGCAGCTGCTGATCACGACCGAGACCGCATTGCGCCGCCTCGAGGTCGAAGCCGTTGAGCGGGCACGGCGCCGCTCGCTCCAGGAGACGATCCAGGCGGCGGTGGACCGCGCTCCGGTGCCGATCTTCGCCAAAGACCTGGAGCGGCGCTACCTGGTCGCCAACCGGTTCATGCACGAAATCATGAGACAGGCGCCGGGAGAGATGGTCGGTCGCACCGACGCCGAAATGCACTCGCCGGAGACCGAGCAGGTGATCCACGAGGGAGACATGCGGGTGCTTCGCGACGAAGAACCGAACTTCCGCGAGATGACCGTCGAGATCATGGGACGGGATCGCACCTTCCAGACGGTCAGGTTCCCGTATATCGGCGCGGACGGAAATCTGGCTGGAATCGTCGGCGTCTCGACCGAGATCACCGGGCAGCGCGAAGCCGAGCAAGCGCACGAGGGCCAGTTGGAGGCGCAGGAACAGACAGTCGAGGATCTACAGGCCTCGCGCCAGGAGGCCGTCGAGCTGCTCGCCGGGGCGATCGCGCCGTTCATCGCCGAAAGCAGGCAGCACGCCGCCCGCATGGCGCGCACCGCCCGCTACCTCGCCTCCCGGCTGGGCCTCGGAGAAAGGCAGGCCGCGCTGATCGAGACCGCGGCACCAATGCACGACATCGGCAACGTCGCGGTGCCGGCGGAGATTTTCCACAAGCCGGGCCCCCTGGCGCCCGAGGAGCAGGTGAGGATGGAACGGCACACCGAGGTGGGCCACCGGATCCTCTCCGAATCCGGCAGCGAGCTGATGCAGATGGCGGCCCGGATCGCCCTCGCCCACCACGAGCGGTTCGATGGATCCGGATACCCCCGGGGTCTGGCGGGCGACGAGATCCCGATCGAAGCGCGAATCGTCGCCGTCGCCGACGTCCTCGACGCCCTGCTCAGCGACCGGCCCTACCGGCAGGCGATGAGCACCGAGGAGGCGACCGCCGTGATCGAAGAGGGTCGTGGCACCCAGTTCGACCCCGAGGTCGTCGACGTCCTCCTCGCCCACCTAGAGGACGCGCTTGCGCTGAGGGACTGATCAACCCCGCTCGAACAGCGCAGGCGCCAGCTGGGCGAGCAGTCCGACCGGCAGACCGACCACGTTGGAGACGCTCCCTTCCAGCCTCTCCACCAGCGACGATCCGAGCGTCTGGATCGCATAGCCCCCCGAGCGCCCCTCCCACTCGCCGAACGCCACATAGCGATCCTTTTCCTCGTTGGAGAGTTCCTTGAAGACCACGGTCGTCTTCTCCAGCCCGAACCGCTCTTCCCCATCCTCGACCACGACGAGCCCACTCATCACCGCATGAGCCCTGCCACTCATCCGGTCGAGGTAGGCCCGAGCCTCCGCAGCATCAGCAGGCTTCCCGAGCACGACCCCATCGAGAACCACATCGGTGTCGCACGCAATCACTAGGCGCTTCGGGGGGGAGGGAGGCATGCCGAGCACGTTTTTGGCGCGCGCAGGCATGCCTCCCTCCCTTAACGGCCTGGACTTCCGGAGCGCGTTCTCGACAACAAGCTTTTCGGGGTCGCCCTCAGTCAGCTCCTCGACGCCCGGCACGACGACCTCGAACTCGACCCCGAGCTTCTGCAGGATCTCCCGCCGCTGCGGGGACCCGGATGCGAGCGTGACCCTCAGGACAGCTCGGGGAACCAGATCCCGATCTCGCGCTCTGCGGACTCGTCCGAATCGGAGCCGTGGACCATGTTGAAGGTCACCTCGAGGGCGAAATCGCCGCGGATCGAGCCGGGCGCGGCCTCGACCGGGTTGGTGGCGCCGATCAGCTGCCGGGCCGCCTTCACCGCTTCGGCGCCCTCCAGGACCATCGCCACCAGGGTGCCGCCGGTGATGAAGGAGACGAGCTCGCCGAAGAAGGGCTTGTCGGTGTGCTCGGCGTAGTGCCGGTTGGCGATCGCCTCGTCGGCGCGCATCGACTTCAGGGCGGCGATCCGTAGCCCCTTGCGCTCGAAGCGGGCGATCACCTCGCCGGTCAGGGCGCGTTCGAAGGCGTCAGGCTTGACGAGGATCAGGGTCCGGCTCACGGCGGGGGCTCCTTTGCTCTTTGGTTGGTTGTCCCCCTTCGTCAGCCTCCGGCGGCGCTTTCCTGCGGCGCGGCGGTGCCTGGCGCTGCTGCTGTTGCGGCTGCTGCGCCTGGCGCTCATCGGGGTCCCTGCGTTTGCGGCGCGGCCGCTCGCCGCCACCGCCAAGATTGGTCTCGCAGTACGGACAGAGGCCCCAGCGCGGGTCGACCGGCTTGTTGCAGGTCGGGCAGGGGTCCTTCAACCGGCGCTGGCAGTTGGGGCAGCGCAGGTAGTTCCGCTCGACCGGGTACTCGCAGTTCGGGCAGCTCTGCTCGCGCAGCTGCCGCACCCGCAGCTCGGCCGCTTTGATCTCCAGCTCGCGCTCGTGGGCGTCCTCGATGTACTCCGGCGGGCGCACGATCGCGTAGACGGCGGTGCCGATGAAGGGGAAGAACGAGGCGACCGTGGCGCAGGCGACCAGGAAGGGGTCGGAGATGCGCCGGCGGGCGTCGAGGTAGGTGTAGACGATCAGCGCCAGCCAGAGGACGACCAGCATCAGCAGGAAGAGGGTCGCGACCAGATTGAGGCCGTCGTTGGTGATGCCGAAGATCGCTAAGGGCATAAGGAAATTTGGGTAATTCAGGCGCGCTGAAGGAGCGGCAGTCTACTTCGCCGTGGCCGACGTCAAACCTGTTTCTAGAGGAAGAGCCTTCCGAACAGGTAGCCGACGCCGAAGAAGACGAGGATCACGATCGCGACAACGGCGGCCACCAGCCCCATCATCGAGAGCAGTTCGGAACCGGCGCTGCGGGGACGATCCATGCGCGAATCCTCGCATAGTCAGGGCGCGATCAGCCCCCGCGCCGGGGCGATTGCATAGTGGGAGCCGGCGACCAGGAGAACCCCCTCGGGGGGCTCGGCGGCAAGGGACCGGCCGCGCTCCAGGGCGATGACGAAATCGGGCTCGGCCTCCGCCCGCAGGCCCGCCGCCTCGCAGGCCGCCGCCAGCTCGACCGCTGGACGGGATCGGGCTCCCGGCCTCCCATGCCCCTCCAGCGCCTCCTTCGGCAGCTCCGTGCAGACGACCCGGTCGAGCGCCGGCGCCAGCGCCCCGATCATCGCCGCCGCATCCTTGTCCGCGAGGATCGCCAGACAGGCGACGATCCGGCGCCCGGCGGCGATCTCGGGCAACGACCGTGCCAGCGCCGCGGCGCCATCCGGGTTGTGGGCGGCGTCGAGATAGGTCGGCGGCCGCGCGGCGATCTCCTCGAGGCGACCGGGGACCGTTACTACGCCTGCCACCTCTCGCACGCGAGCGGGGTCGAGCGAGCGGCCGAGGAAGGCCTCGGCTGCGCTGCAGGAGATCGCGAAGTTACGGCGCTGGAACTCCCCGGCGGCCAGGAGACGCACCTCCGTTCCCGGGTCAGAGGCAGCCCGGAGGAGCCGGGCGGCACGTTGCCGTGCCGTCTCCTCCGCCAGCTGCGCCACCTCGCCGGAGACCTCGCCCAGGACCAGCGTTGCCTGGTCGCGCAGCACCGCCAGCTTCTCCGCCGCGATCTCCAGCTCCGACTCGCCCAGCCACTCGGTGTGGTCGAGACCGACCGAGGTGAGGACCGTGACCTTGGAGGGGATCGTGTTGGTCGCATCGAGCCGCCCCCCCAGGCCGGCCTCCACCACGGCTACCTCGACCCTCGCGTTCGCCAGCGCCACGAAGCTCGCCGCGGTCGCGGCCTCGAACTGCGTCACCGCCTCACCCTCGTCGAGGCTGCGGTCGACCCCCTCGGCGGCGCGGGCGACCTGCTCGACTGCGGCCGCCCACGCTGCGGCGTCGATCTCCCCGCCGCCGACCAGCGTCCGCTGCGACCAGCGGTCGCTGTGGGGGGAGACGCAGGCGCCGGCGCGCAGCCCATGCGCTTCCAGCAGCGCCGCGGTCATCCGCGTCACCGAGGACTTGCCGTTGGTGCCGACGACGTGAACCGAGGCGAACCGGTGCTGCGGCAGACCCAGCGCCGTGGTCAGCTTGCGCATCCGCTGGAGGCCGAGCCGCCAGCCGACCGGTTCCAGCGAATCCAGATATGCGTCTGGGTCGATCAGCTCAGCTCGGCCAGTTCCGTGCGGTACCGCTCCAGCTTCCCACGCTCCTCCTCGACAACCTCGGCCGGGGCCTTGGCGACGAAGCCCTCGTTGCCGAGTTTGCGCTCGCCGCGCTCGACCTCGCCCCTCAGCTCTTCGCGGCGCTTCTCGAGCCGCTCGGCGACGGCGTCCGCATCGAGCTGGTCGGAGTCGAGGACCCGCACCGGGCCGATCGATGCGACCGGGTCGGAGCCGACGCCGTCGAACTCGAAGCGGGAGAGGCGGGAGACGAAGCCCGGCGGCTCGACCCCGTCGATCACCGCCGGCAGGGTCGCGCCGGCCGCCACACCGGCGAGGTCGCGCCAGGCACGCAGCCGTTGGGTCAGCCGGATCCCGCCCTCGACGTCCTCCTCGGCGGCCGGGTCGAACAGCGACTCGTCGGCGACCGGGAAGCCGTGCACGGCGAGGTGCCCGTCGCGCGCCGGATGGAAGTTCCAGATCTCCTCGCTGACAAACGGCATCGTCGGGTGCAGCAGCGCAAGGACCCGTTCCAGCGAGTAGAGCAGCGTCGCCGAGACCTCCGCCTCGCCGTCGTAGAGGCGCGGCTTGACGATCTCCAGGTACCAGTCGCAGAGGTCGCGCCAGAAGAACGAGTAGGCCTCCTGGACCGCGTGGGCGAAGTCGTAAGTCTCGAGCTTCTCGGTCACCGAGGCGACCGTCCGCTCCAGCCGCGAGAGGATCCAGCGGTCCTCGACGCAGGTCGGCCGCGGCGCCGGAGAAACGTCGGCGGCGTTGAGGAGGATCAGGCGGCTGGCGTTCCAGAGCTTGTTGGCGAAGTCGCGTCCCTGCTGCACCTTGGCATCGGAGAAGCGGACGTCCTGGGTCGAGGACATCGCCAGCAGGCCGAAGCGCAGCGCGTCGGCGCCGTGAACGTCGATTTCCTCCAGCGGATCGATCCCGGTGCCGAGGCTCTTCGACATCCGCCGCCCGTCGCGGGCCTGGATCACGGAATGGACGTAGACGTCGCGGAACGGGACCTGGCCGGGGAACTCGAGCCCGGTCATGATCATCCGCGCCACCCAGAGGAAGAGGATCTCGCGCGCCGTGGTGAGGAAACTGGTCGGGTAGAAGGCACGCAGCTCCGGCGTGTCGTCGGGCCAACCGAGGGTGGCGAAGGGCCAGATCGCCGAGCTGAACCAGGTGTCGAGGACGTCCTCCTCCTGGCGCAACTCGCCGCCGCAGGAGCCGCAGCGCTTGGGGGTGGACTCGGCGACGATCGTCTCCTGACAGGCATCGCAGTACCAAACCGGGATTCGGTGGCCCCACCAGAGCTGGCGCGAGATGCACCAGGGGCGGATTTCCTCCATCCAGTCGAGGTAGACCCGCTTCCACTGCGGCGGCGAGATCCGCACCTCGTCGCGTTCGACGACCTCGATCGCCGGCCGCGCCAACTCGTCCATGCGGCAGAACCACTGCAGCGAGATCAGTGGCTCGATCCTCTCCCCGGAGCGGTGCGAGAAGGGAACCGAGTGGACGTAGGGCTCCTCGGCACCGAGGCGGCCCTCGGCGCGCAGCGCCTCGACGACCGCCCTCTGGGCCTCGGCGGCGGTCATCCCGGCAAACTCCCCCGCCTCCTCGGTCATCCGCCCGTCGGGACCGATCACGCCGATCTCCTGGAGGCCGTGCCTGCGGCCGATCTCGAAGTCGTTGGGGTCGTGGCCGGGGGTGATCTTCAGGGCGCCGGTGCCGAACTCGACGTCGACGTGCTCGTCGGCGATGACCGGGATGCGGCGGCCGACCAGCGGCAGGACGACATGCTTGCCGACGAGGTCGGCGTAGCGTTCGTCGCCTGGGTTCACGGCGACGGCGGTGTCGGCGAGCATCGTCTCCGGCCGCACCGTGGCGACGGTCAGCACCTGGTCGGAGTCCTCGACCGGGTAGTCGATCGAGTAGAGGACGTCCTCGACCTCGCGGTTCTCGACCTCGAGGTCGGAGATCGCCGAGTGCGAGCCCGGGTCCCAGTTGACCATGTAGTTGTCGCGGTAGATGTAGCCCTTGTCGAAGAGCTCCTTGAAGACGCGATACACGGCCCTGACGTAGCCCTCGTCGAGGGTGAAGCGCTCACGCTCGTAGTCGCAGGAGGCGCCGAGCCGCTTGTACTGCTCGACGATCCGTGAGCCGTACTCGGCCCTCCACTCCCAGACCCGCTCGACGAAGGCCGGACGCCCCAGCTCATGGCGAGTTTTCCCTTCCTTTCGCAGCTCTTTCTCGACCACCGCCTGGGTCGCGATCCCGGCGTGGTCGGTGCCGAGAATCCAAAGCGCATTCTTGCCGCGCATCCGGTTCATCCGTACCAAGGCGTCCTGCATCGACCCGTTGAGCGCATGCCCCATATGCAGCGCCCCGGTCACGTTAGGCGGCGGAATCGCAACCGAGAAATTCTCCTCCGGGTCTCCCTCCGCATCGGGATGGAAGTACCCACCCTCGATCCACTCGGCAAAGATCCGCCCCTCCACCTCCGAAGGGTCGTACCGAGTCGTCTCCTCGAGCCTCTGCCGCTGCGCCGCGTCCACGGCGGCGAGTCTAGATAGGCGCTTCCGACTTTGTCCCCACTGGGGTGGGGACAAAGTCGGACGGGCTAAGCGGATTCCTCGCTGAGGCCCTGGTCGACCGGCCCGATGTCCTGCTGGACCGCCTCGGTGACGAGCGTCGGCCGCCGGCCCTCGGTGATCGTCTCCCGGGTGACGACGCACTTGGTGACGTCGCGGCGGGAGGGCAGCTCGAACTGGACGTCGAGCAGGGTCTCCTCGAGGATCGAGCGCAGGCCGCGGGCGCCGGTCTCGCGCTCCAGGGCCTTGTCGGCGATCGCCTCGAGGCTGTCCTCGGCGAAGACCAGCTCGATGTCGTCGAACTCGAAGAAGCGCTGGAACTGGCGGGTGAGCGCGTGGCGCGGCTCGGTCAGGATCGTGCAGAGGTCGTCGCGGCTGAGCTGGTGGATCGCGGTGATCACCGGCAGGCGGCCGATGAACTCGGGGATCAGGCCGTATTCGATCAGGTCCTCGGGCAGCACCTGCTCGAACCACTCGCCGGCGTCCTTTTTCTGGCGCGAGGAAATTTCGGCGCCGAAGCCGATCCCGCGGTCGCCGACCCGCCGCTCGATCACCTTGTCGAGTTCGGCGAAGGAACCGCCGCAGACGAAGAGGATGTTGGTGGTGTCGATCGTCAGGAACTCCTGGTGGGGATGCTTGCGCCCACCCTGCGGCGGCACCGAGGCGGTGGTCCCCTCGAGGATCTTCAGGAGCGCCTGCTGGACGCCTTCGCCGGAGACGTCGCGGGTGATCGACGGGTTGTCGGCTTTGCGCGCGATCTTGTCGATCTCGTCGATGTAGATGATCCCCGTTTCGGCCTTCTTGACATCGAAGTCGGCGGCCTGGATCAGCTTCAGGAGAATGTTCTCGACGTCCTCGCCGACGTAGCCCGCCTCGGTCAGCGCGGTCGCGTCGGCGATCGCGAAGGGGACGTTGAGGATCCGGGCGAGGGTCTGGGCAAGCAGCGTCTTGCCGCAGCCGGTCGGCCCCAGCATCATGATGTTCGACTTCTGCAGCTCGACCTCGGTCTCGTCGGACTGGGCGATCTGCACCCGCTTGTAGTGGTTGTAGACCGCCACCGAGAGCGAGCGCTTGGCCTCGTCCTGGCCTACCACGTACTCCTGCAGGACGTCGAAGATTTCCTGCGGCTTGGGCAGGTTCTCCAGCTCGAAGGCGGGCGGCGCCGTCAGCTCCTCGTCGATGATCTCGTTGCAGAGGTCGATGCACTCGTCGCAGATGTAGACGCCGGGGCCGGCGATCAGCTTTTTCACCTGGCGCTGCGACTTGCCGCAGAAGCTGCAGAGGAGCTGCTCGTTCGAATCTGAAGGACGTGCCAGCGGAATCCCCTCCTAACGGGACGATCTCTTGCCTCCGGCGGCGCCCCAAAGGTTAGAGGGGGACCTGCACCGGTTCGTGAGGGTCGTTTACGGCATCGACGCGGCTGTCCCTTCACATGAGCGCAGGCTTGCGTGGCGCTACGGTGGGCGGGTGCCCGCCGAGATCGAGATCGCGCCGATCGCTCCTGAGAAGTTCGAAGAGCTGCTGCCGCTGATCGCCGCCTACCAGCGCTTCTATGAAGTCGAGGACATCGCTGACGGACGCAACCGCGCTTTCTTCCGCCGCTTCCTCGCCCCCAGCGCGGACGGCCTCCTGCTCGGCGCCCGCAGCGAGGGGCGGCTGGTCGGCTACGCCTGCCTCTACTGGCACTTCAGCTCACTGGAGGCCTGCGAGAGCGTGCTGATGAACGACCTCTACGTCGAGGAGTCGGCGCGCGGGCAAGGCGCAGGACGGGCGCTGATCGAGGCCAGCGCCGAGGTCGCCCGCGAGCGTGGCGTTCCGTTCGTCGAGTGGTCCACCGCGCCGGACAACGCGACCGCCCAGCGCCTCTACGACTCGACCGGCGCTGAGCGCAGCGAGTGGTTCAGCTACGAACTGCGGGTCTAGTCCAGCCGGTCCATCACCTTGAAGATCGCCTCCAGGAGGGCCCGCCGCTCATCGCGGTGTTCCTTCAGCTCGGCGATGATCAGGTCGGTCTTTTGACTGCTCTCCCTCATCCATTCGCGGAAATCGGCTCTTTCCGCTTCCCATCTGGGCTTGAACTTCTCGAACTCCGCTCTCGCCGCTTCGATCTGGGCCGTCGCCTCTTCCTGGGTGCGCCTTGCCGCCTCGATGCCGGCCCTCGACTCCCTCAGCGAAGCCTGTAGTTCCTGCTCGGTCACAGGGCAATCCTGCCAGGGGTGACCGTACGCGTCGCGCGCAGATTGGAGAAATTCTGCAACGCGTTAGCGTCATCTCTGTGCCCTTCTCCTTCGACCCCGTCGACCGGGACGACCCACGGGTGCGTGAGCTCTACGCGGAGTTCGTCCGCGAGGCCGACGGGCCGCTCGTCTACGACCGCAAAGAAGCCGGGATCGACCTCGACGAGGAGATCGCCAAGGGACCGCCGCCCGACCTGACCCCGCCCGACGGCATCCTCCTCTTGGCGCGGGTCGACGGCGAGCCGGCCGGGCTCGGCGGCGTCCGCCACCTCGACACCGACGTCGCCGAGGTGAAGAGCATGTACGTCGCGCCGCCCTACCGCGGCACCGGCCTCGGCCGTCGCATCCTCGCCCGGCTCGACGGGATCGCGCTCGAACACGGTTGCCGCGCCGTCCGCCTCGACACCTCCGACTACCTCACCCCCGCCGTCGGCCTCTACCGATCCGCCGGCTACCGCGAGGTCCCCGCCTACAACGAGAACCCGAAAGCCGACCTCTGGTTCGAGCGGGCGCTGGGCCAGGACGCTCAGGAATAGCGGTCCCAGCGCCGCAGCGACGGCTCCGGGTCGACAGGGACGCCGCGGACATGGATCTCGAAGTGAAGGTGGCAGCCGGTGCCGGCGGCGTTGCCGGTTTCGCCGACCAGCCCGACCGGCTCTCCCTCCCAGAGTCGCTGCCCGCGCCGGGCCGTCGCCGGGTGCGACAGGTGGGCATAGAAGTAGCTGCGCCGCTCGCCTTCGCCGTGGAGCAGCAGGTACCAGCCGTAGAGAACGGGGTCGAAGCCGCTCCGCAGCACCTTGCCGTTGCGCACCGCTACCAGCCGCGTTCCGCATCCGGCGGTCACGTCGAAGCCTTCGTGAATGCGGCCGCCGCTGCGCGGCGCGTGGAACTCGCCGATCGCGCCTCGCACCCCGTGCGACCCCCGCACGGGGAAAACGTGGCCGTAGTAGGGGACGCCTCCGTCGGGACGGACCCCTGCGACGGCCGCGGGGGCTGCGATGAGAGCAACGACCAGCGCGATCCCGCCGAAGTACCGGAAACTCAGAGCGCGACCCTGATGTTCCGCACGCCGGGGGTCGGGTCGACGAGCCCGGTCGGCCCGATCGCCCTCACCCTGAAGACGTGCCTGCCCTCGGCCAGCCCCTTGTAGGTCTTCGGCGACCCGCAGACTCTGAACGGCTGCCCGTCGAGCCTGCATTGAAAAGTGGATCCGCCGACGCTGGCGTTGAAGCGGAAGGTGGCGCGGGGGGCGTGGATCGTCCCCGTTGGCCTCTTGCTGAGGATGGTCTCGGGTGCGCGCTCGGCACCGCCGCTGCTGAGGGGAGTCAGGGAGAGGGCAAACGTGAAGAAAAGCGCAAGCCGCCCGACCCGCATCTAATGGTGTTCGATCACGCGGTCGACGATGTTGTACTCCTTCGCCTCCTCCGCGCTCATGAAGTAGTCCCGTTCGGTGTCTTCCGTGACCTTCTCGAAGGACTGGCCGGTGTGGTGGGCGATGATCTCGTCGAGGCGGCGGCGGACTTCGATGATCTCTTTGGCGTGGATCTCGATGTCGGTCGCCTGGCCCTGGAAGCCGGCGGAAACCTGATGGATGAGGATCTTCGAGTTCGGCAGCGCCATCCGCTTGCCGGCGGCGCCGCCGCTCAGCAGCAGCGCCCCCATGCTCATCGCAACCCCTACGCAGATCGTCTGCACGTCGGGCTTGATGAACTGCATCGTGTCGTAGATCGCCAGGCCGGCGTAAACGGAGCCGCCGGGCGAGTTGACGTAGAGGCTGACGTCCTTGTCCGGGTCCTCGGACTCCAGATGCAGCAGCTGGGCGACGATCAGATTGGCGATGTCGTCGGTGACCGGCGTGCCGAGGAAGATGATCCGCTCGCCGAGCAGGCGCGAGTAGATGTCAAACGCACGCTCCCCGCGCGACGTCTGCTCGACCACCATCGGAATCAGAGGACTCATCGCTCGGGACTCTATAGAAGCCATCCCCCGATCTCGTTGCGTGGGGAGAGCGCCGGTGGGGGGTGCCTGGGAGCACCTCCGCCGGCTGGATCGGGGTTTGGCTATCGCCATGGACCGCACCGGGCCGGCTCCATGCTGAGTACCCAGTCACCCCCCACCGGCGCTCTCATGACAGAGCCCCCGTGGACATTCGAGGTTTGAGAGCTTGCTCTTCAAAAGCTCTCGGCACCTGAGCCGTCTAGAGAATGCGGATCGTGGAGGGGGCGGGGCACCCCTCCCGGGTACTCAGCATGGAGCTGAGCCAAAGGCTTTTGAGGCGTCAGCCAATCCACGCACCTCTCAGCGGAGGTGCTCCCGGGAGGGGTGCCCCGCCCCCACCCCACCAACCAGCCCCGACACGCCCCCCGGGGTCCAGAGCCCCCCGGA
>Ga0307280_10000061_pt1 | contig 21473 bp, 24 predicted proteins | sample ER_DNA_119_FD_194479 | JGI IMG/M metagenome (GOLD analysis project Ga0307280, IMG submission 194479) | Bulk soil microbial communities from the East River watershed near Crested Butte, Colorado, United States - ER_DNA_119 | ecosystem: Environmental > Terrestrial > Soil > Floodplain | place...
TGTCGTCACCGTGGCAGGCGGCGACGCCGAACGCGGCGACGATGCAGGCGGACAGCAGCGTGCGCGACGTTCGCGTCATGGGGCCGCGACATTCGGTGCGGCAGGTGCGGCGGCGACGGGGGCAGGGGAGGGCGGCGCGTAGAAGATCCGGCGGTAGAGCACGGCGAGCGTCATCATGGCCCACGGGATCGTCCAGATGAGCGGGATGAGAAGGCCGAGCGCGGAGACGGCGGTGAGCAGGCCGACCAGCAGTTGAATCCCGAGCAGCTCCCACGACTTGTATTTGACCGCGCGGCGCGACGTTTCCATCGCCTGCCACGGCGAAAGACCCTGATCGCAAACCAGCTGGATCGCGAAGGTGTACGCGATCCAGAGGTAGAGGCCGGGGAGGAGCAAGGCGGCGACGCCGGCCCAGGTCAGCAGGAACACCAGCAGCGCGCAGCCGAGCGCCGGAAGCGATTTAGCGTAGTAGCTGAACGCTGTTCCGAACGAAATCGGCGCGCCCAGCGCGCGCCGCACGCACATCATCGTCATCCCCATCGTCACAGGCGTCATCAGTGCGGCGACGGCGCTCCTGAAGATCTGCTTGACGATCGCGTTGGGCTCCTTCGTCAGGAAGAAGCCGAACACCACGCTGCAGATCGTGTCGAACAGCAGGTCGATGAGGACGACGATCACCGCGGCTCCCCAGAACGACGCCTTCATCCCCTTGACCAGCCGCCAGGCCTCGTCCATCACCTCGCCGACCGTGAAGTCGTAGCGACCCTCGACGGCCGCCTCCAGATTCGCGGCCATTCCGACCCGGGATTCGAGGTCCAGCGCCGCCCGCGGCGGTGCATAGGGATTCGTGGGCTCGATCGTCACCATGTCATCACCCCGGACGCGCATTGTACCCGCGGTCGCGGGCGGCAACACGCGCGGGCGTGTCAGTCGCTGACGGACGACGTCAGCTTGCGCACCGTCTCGAACGGGATCACGAGCGTCCGGTCCGCCTTCAGGCGCAGGCCGTCGCCGTCGAAATCGATGCGGACCTCGCCGCGCAGCGGACCTTGACCTGGACCTGGACCTGGACCTGGCGGCGTCAGCTTGCGAAGGTTCGCGAGCGCGAACTTCTCGCTGCCCCAGGTGACGCGGATGACGTTCAGGTCCTGGCTCTTCGTCCGCGGCAGCAGGATCGAGATCAGGCGTCCGTTGTTCGAGATCGCCGTATGCCCCGCCTGATCGCAAGGGAGCATCACCTGCCAGCGCGGTGGCTGCCCACACGCGCCGCCCGCGAACACCTCGACGGTCATCCGGCACACCTGCCCCGCGACGGGCTTCAGGCGCGTGTCGAACGAAAAGGCGCCGTTCGCGGAGGCGCGGCACGCGGCCTCCGCACGCGGCGCCGCCAGCGCCAGCCCGGCCAACAGGAGGGCCCCGGCCAGGACGGCGAGACCTCGCGGCGGTGACAGGGCGGCCATGCCCGCTACGCTAACGCGATTCCGTCGTCCCCGGGAGCGAAGAAGTGGGCGCGCTCCATGTCGACCGCGATCGCCAGCATGTCGCCGACGGCGGGCGCGGCACCGTCGGCGGTCGCGTCGACGTGCGCGATGACGCGCGGGTGCGCCGGCGTCTGCAGGTAGACGTCCATCGTCGCGCCCAGCGGCTGCACGAGCCACACCTTCATCGCCAGCTGCGACCCCGCGGCGCCGAAGCGCGCCGAGGACGCGGGCGCCAGCGCCTCCGGGCGAACGCCGAGCACGACGCCCGAACTGGACGCCGCCCGCTCGCGCAGGGCGGCCGCCGCCCGCCCGGGCACGGGCAGTCGGCCCGTCCCTTCGTCGAACCAGAGCCGGCCAGCCTCGTCGACCAGCCGCCCCTCGAAGAAGTTCATCGGCGGCGTGCCGAGGAACCCGGCGACGAACCGGTTGGCCGGGTGGTGGTAGATGTCGAGCGCGTTTGCGCACTGCTGCACGACCCCGCGGTTCATCACGACGACGCGATCGCCCAGCGTGATCGCCTCTTCCTGGTCGTGCGTGACATAGACCGTGGTGCTGCCGAGGGCCAGGTGCAGCCGCTTGATCTCCGCGCGCATCTCGACGCGCAGCTTCGCGTCCAGGTTCGACAGCGGCTCGTCGAACAGGAAGCATCGCGGTTCCCGCACGATCGCCCGCCCGAGCGCGACGCGCTGGCGCTGCCCGCCCGAGAGCTGCCTGGGGCGCTTGTCCAGCTCGCTGACGATCCCGAGCACGTCGGCGGCGCGGCGCACCTTGTCGGCGATCGTGGTCTTCGGCATCTTCCGCAGCTTCAGCGCGAACGCCATGTTCTCGAACACCGTCATGTGCGGGTAGAGCGCGTAGCTCTGGAAGACCATGGCGATGTCGCGGTCCTTGGGCGCGACCTTGTTCATCACCTTGCCGGCGATCGAGATCTTCCCCGACGTGATCTCCTCCAGGCCCGCGATCATGCGCAGCGTGGTCGACTTGCCGCAGCCCGACGGGCCGACGAGGACGATGAACTCTCGCTCCTTGATGGCGAGGTTGAAGTCGCGCACCGCCTCGAAGCCCCCTTCGTAGGTCTTGTGGACGTGCTCGAGGTCGACGGTCGCCATCGGCGGGCCGCACTCTAACTGCTTCCGGTCGGGGCGGCGAATGCTAGTGTCGCCGGGTGATCCGGCGGCGGCTTGCGTCTCCTCGCATCGTGGCGGCGGCGGCGTTGCTGGCGGCGGCGCTGACGCTGCCCTCGCTGAACAACGGCCTCGGCATCGACGATCACCTGTATCGGGCGCGTGTCCTCGAGGGCTGGGACGCCGCCCGTTCGGCGCGTGACCTGTTCCTGTACGCCGACCCCGATCGCCCGGCGCAGGCGCGCGACGCGATGGCGAGCGGCGAGCTGTCGTGGTGGGCGGCGCCGCGCCTGCGCTGGCGGTTCTTCCGGCCGCTCGCCCAGATCGTTCACCACGTCGAATTCCGGCTGGCGGGCCGCGGCGGCGAGCGGCTGATGCATCTGCACAGCATCCTCTGGATGGCGGCGCTGGCGGCGTTGGTGACGGTCCTCTATCGGCGGCTGCTCGCGCCGCCGTGGGTGGCCGGGCTGGCGGCGATCTTCTACGCGATCGATCACGGCCACGGCTTCACGGTCGGCTGGCTCGCCAACCGCTGCATGCTGATGGCGGCGGTGTTCGCCGTGCTGTGCCTGATCGCGCACGATCGCTGGCGGCGCGACGGCTGGCGGCCCGGCGCCGTGCTCGCGCCGCTGGCGCTCGCGCTGGCCCTGCTGTCGTCCGAGGAGAGCGTCGCGATCGCCGGCTACCTGTTCGCCCACGCCGTCTTCCTCGATCGCGGCGCCCGGCGGCCCCGGGCGCTCGCGCTCGCACCGGCCGCCGTCGTGATCGCCGCCTGGTACCTCGTTCGCGGCGCCGCCGGTTACGGTTCCGACGGCACCGGTTCTTACACGAACCCCTTCGATCACCCGATAGAGTTTCTGGAGCAGGCCGTATGGCGCGTGCCGATCTACATCCACAGCTTGCTGGGCGCTTTGCCCGCCGATCTCTGGGAGGTCTACTTCGTGCGCCGGGGTCTCTCCTGGGTGATGGTCGGCGCCGGGGTCCTGTTCACGCTGCTCGCGATCGCGGCGCTGGCGCGCCTGGTGCGCGGCGATCGCGTCGCGGCGTTCTGGGCGTCGGGCGCGGCGCTTGCTCTGATCCCCGTGTGCGCGGCGCATCCGACCGATCGGCATCTGTTCCTCGTCGGGCTGGGTGGGATCGCGCTCGCCGCTCAGCTCGTGGGGGCCTGGGTCGAGCGCGACGATCCGGCGCGCCGCCGCTTGCTGCCGCCGGCGCGTGCCGCCGCGGTCACGGCCGTCGCGTTCGTCATCGTCGTCCGCGCGGTGCTGTCGCCGGTGGCGCTTCCCATTCGCGCGATGATCCCGGGCGACGTCAGCCGCGGGTTGGACCGGATCGAGGCGCTGGTGCCGCACGATGAAACGCTCGCGCAGCAGGACGTCGTGCTGGTCAACGCGCCGTTCAAGTACCTGTGCAACTTCGTCAGCGTCGTCCGCCGATCGAAGGGCGGGCCATCGCCGCGGCACTGGTGGTGCCTGGGCGTGTCGCCGGGGGGCGTCGACGTTCGCCGCGAGGGTGCGAACACCCTCGTCTTGCGCCCTGAAAGCGGCTACCTCGCGAGCTTCGAGGACACGAACGTCCGCTCGCGGCGTATCCCGTTCGCCACGAACGATACGGTCGACCTCGACGGGCTCTCGATCACCGTCCGCGCCGTGACCGCAGACGCGCGGCCGCAGGAGATCGCGGCGCGCTTCGCCGCGCCCCTCGAGAGCCGCGAGCTCCGCTGGCTCGTGTTCGAGGACGGCGTGTACCGGGCGTTCCGGCCGCCCAGCGAGAGCGAGGCGTTCCACCTGCCGGCCCAGCGCTTCGCCTGGGGCGATCTACTCCGCGCTGAGAGGCCACGGCCGTGAACCCTCGGTTCGAACGCGGTGCCGGCGCGGCGCTGGCCGTGCTCATGATCGCGCACGTGGCGCTGCGCCCGGAGCACGGCTGGGTGCTGCTGTGGGGGTGTGACGCGTCCACCATCGCGATCGCGGCGGGGCTCCTGTTCGGCGCGTACCGGCTGTTCGCGGCGGGCGCGCTGTTCCAGATCGCGATCGGCATGCCGGCGTTCATCGTCGGTCTCGCCACGGTGTACGTCCCGAACGTCACCGGCGTGGGGGTGCACACTCTGCCGTCTATCATCGGCGGGGTCGTGATCGCGCGGCGGGGCCTGCCCGGCCGGCCCGCGATCGCCGCGGCCGCGGGCTACGTCGGCCTGATGGCCGCCAGTTACCTGTTCGCGCCGGTCGCGGAGAACGTCAACTACTCACGCGCTGTCTTCCCGCCGCTGGCGCGCTTCTTTCCCAGCCTGCTCCCGTTCTGGCTCTTTCACGTGACGGCGGCGGCGATCGTCCTCTTGCTGATGCAAGCGCTGCTGCGGCGTCTCGTTCGCGCGGTCAGTTCCGAACCGCGGCCAGCGCCGATGCCCCCTCCAGATAACGCGTGATCACGGACTGGATGTGGGGCAGCTGTTCCAGCTGCTTGATGCCGGCGATCTCCTCATCAGTGAGATCCGGGTGCCAGAACTGCATGAAGACGTTGTAGCGGTTGCTGTCGCCGCGGTTCCAGACCTCGTGCTCGAACGAATCGTCGAACACGATGCACTGGCCCTCCGGTTGCTCGCGCGTCTCGTTCGCCACGCGCAGCGCGACGCCGCGCGGGACGATGACGCCGAAGTGGCAGGTGAGCTGCGTGTTGGTCGCCCCGCAGTGCGCGGGGATGTGCGTGCCCGGCGTCAGCCGCGACACGAACACGGTGCCCGACCGGCGCGGGATCGCATCGACCAGGCCCATCAGCGTCGGGAACATGCGGCAGTGCTCTTCCCAGCGGTGCCCGCGGTAGTCCAGGTACAGCACGTGCCAGTCGCCGGCGTCGGCGCTCTCGTGCAGGATCGGGCCGACGTAGTCGCGGAACGTGACCTGCTGCTGGGCGAGGAAGGACTCCAGCTCGGCGCGGATCGCGGCGAAGTTCTTCTCGAACGCCGCCATCCACGGGAACTCGCCCGCGTCGCGCCACGGACGCGCCTCGAGATCGGGCAGGTAGAAGCGCGGGCGCTGCGCCGGATCGGCGGGCGGGAACAGCGGCGGCTCGCCGGCCTGGTCGCGGCGCAGGACCTCGGGCAGATGTTCGAACAGCTTCATCAACCGGTTCATCGCAGGGCGATGGTACAACGGGAAGCGCCGGGCAAAGCAGGCTTCGCCCGGCGCGTGATCATGGTCATCCTGATTGTCGTCGCCGTCGCCGCCGCGATGATCGCGGTCGAAGCGTTGCGCCCGGGCCGGCGCTGGCCGCGCGTGCGCGGCTGGTGGTTGCGCGCGATCGCGGTGAACGCCGGCCAGGCGGGCGGCGTTTACCTCGCGGGGCTGACCTGGGATCCGTGGTTTCGCCGGCATCAATTGGTGTCCGTCGCGTCGCTGGGTTCGGTCGCCGAGATCGCGATTGGCTACGCGGCGTTCGTGTTGTTGCTGTACTGGTCGCACCGCGCGCGCCACCACGTGGGTTTCCTGTGGCGGTGGATGCACCAGATGCATCACAGCCCGCAACGGATCGAGATCCTGACCGCGTTCTACAAGCACCCGCTTGAGATCGTCGCCGAGTCGATGCTGGCGGCGGGGCTGCTGTACCTGTGCCTGGGCGTGTCGCCGCGCGGGGTGCTCGTCATCTCGATCGTCAGCGGCGTCGCCGGACTGTTCTATCACTGGAACATCGCCACGCCGCGCTGGCTGGGCTACATCGTGCAGCGGCCCGAGAGCCACTGCATTCACCACGAGACCGGCGTTCACGCCTACAACTACTCGGAGCTGCCGCTCGTCGACATGCTGTTCGGCACCTTCCGCAACCCGGCGCGCTTCGACGGCCAGTGCGGCTTCGGACCGCGCGGCGAGACGGCGATCGGCGGGCTGCTGCTGGGACGCGACGTCGGGACGCAGAGCGCGGGCGAGCCCCGGTAGCGAAGACCCTCGCCGGGACTACGATGCCGCCATCAAGGCGTGAGGATGATCTTCCCGATGGCGCGACGACCGGCGAGCCGTTCGTGGGCGTGGCGAACGTCGGCCAGCGGAAGGACGGTGTCGATCTGGGGCTGCACGGCGCCCGATTCGACCCAGGTCAGCCACTCGGTCACCGCTTCGCGCGCCACCTCGGGTTGCCGCCACAGCCCGCGCAGGTGAAACCCGATGACCGTCACCGAGCTGTGGATCATCTTGATCGGGTCCAGTCGCGGCGCCTCGCCGCTCGCGGCGCCGACGACCACCAGCCGCCCGAATGGCCGCAGCACCGACAAGCTGCGCCGGGTGACGTCGCCGCCGACGCCGTCGAGCACGATGTCCGCGCCGCGATCGCCGGTCACGCGCCGGACGGCGACGTCGAAGTCGTCGTAGCCACACACCACGTCGGCGCCGAGGGCCGCGGCGCGCGCGCGCCGGGCTTCGGTGGATGCGGTGGCGACGACGTTCAGGCCGAGCTGCTTCGCGACCTGCACCGCCGTCGTGCCGAGCGCGCCGCTGGCCGCGTGAATGATCGCGGTCTCGCCGGCGACGGCACGTCCCAGGCGGGCGAGCGCCCAGCCTGCGGTCAGGAGCGACACGAGCAGCGCGGCGCCTTCCTCGAACGACAGCGATGCCGGCAGCGGGAAGCAGGTCGCGGCCGGGACGGCCGCGCGCGACGCGTGGAGACCTCGGCCGGTGATCGCGGCGACGCGCGTGCCCGGCGCCGGCCCGGTGACGCCCGGGCCGTGCGCGACGACGATGCCGGCCGCCTCCTGTCCGGCGAGGAACGGCGGCTGTGGACCGCCCGGGTATGTGCCTTCGCGCTGGAGGAGATCCGACCAGTTGAGCGCGGCGGCGCGCACGTCGAGCAGCAGCTCGCCGGGGCCGGGCACCGGATCGGGCAGCGCGGCCAGCTCGAGAACTTCCGGACCGCCGAAGCGGGGAACGCGGACCGCGTTCATCTGTCACGCGCGATCCGCCGCGCGACGTAGGCGGCGTCGCGGGCGATGCCGCGGATGTAGGGTGACGCGAACGTTCGCGCGAAGCGGGCGCCGACGAACGCGAGGCGCGGCTCGCGCGGACTGCGGCAGCGGTGCGCGACGGGCCAGCCCCCGGCATCGACGTCGGCGAGCGCGCCGAGATGCGCGGTCACGGGACGGAATCCGGTGGCGAGCACCAGGAGGTCGGGCTCCAGCGTCTCGCCGCCCGCGATCGCCACACGGCCGGGCTCGTAGCGGGCGACCGCGCCGACGCGCTGGATGACGCCCGCGCGGATCGCACGCGGGATCGCCAGGCCGAACATCGTGTCGCGCGAGACCAGCCGCGGTCCCAGCGGGCGCGCGGGCAGGTGCTCGGGCAGCCAGGTCACGTAGTGCAGGTCGAGGCCGAGCAAGTGGCTGGGCACCGCCTTGAGCGGCGAGCGCAGCGAGAGCCAGGCACGATCGCCGGGCTGGCGCACGCGCAGCCAGTTCGCGAGCACGTCCGCCGCCGACGCGCCGCCTCCGACGACCAGCAGCCGCCGCGCGGCCGCGACGTGATCGGCGCGCACGTCCAGGCTGTGCATCACGCGGATCGGTCCGTTCATGTCGGGCGGCACATCATCGGGCAGCCGGGGCGCGCTGACGATCCCGGTGGCGTTGATGACGTGGGTGCCGCGCACGGTGTTCGCGCGTCCGCCGGTCGTGCAGCGCACCGCGAAGCCATCGCCATCGCGCTCGATGGTCGTCACCTGGGTGTCGGTCGTCACCGCGAGCGACAGCGCCTCTCGGTATCGATCGAGTGCCGCCACGAACTGGCCGAACGACGGGTAGGTCGCGCCGAGCCAGGCCGTCTCCATGCCCGGCAGGCGTGACAGGCGCGCCGGCGAGAACAGCCGCATGGCGGGATCGACGCGGCGCAGACCGGCGGCGAGCGCGCTTCCGCGTTCGAGCAACGTGTAGGCGATCCCGCGGCGGGCGAGGCAGGCGGCCGACGCCAGGCCGGCCGGGCCCGCGCCGACGATGACGACGTGGGTCACGGCCGCGCCCGCGCTTTCAGGGCTGCGATGCGGGCGCGGTACACGCGGATCGCGTCCTCCCATCCGGGCTCGGGAGGGCGCATCGCCATGACCAGCTCGACCCGGCAATCGACGGTGTCGATCGCGTGAGTCAGCTCCGCGTGCACGACGGCGCTGTCCCGCTCGACGCGCGCCGCGCGCGCGAAGATTCCGAGGGTCGCTGGAAGCGCGACCGGCGCGTGGAACGTCGCGTTTCGCACCATCCCGAGAAACGCGAAGCGCTCGGCGCCGTCGCGTCGCGCGACGAGCTCCTCGACGAGCGGCCCCGCGACTTGCGCGCAGAGCTCGATCTGCAACGAGCCCGGCAGCAGCGGCCGGCCGGGGAAGTGATCGGCGAGGAAGGGATGGTCTCCCGGGACGCGGGCCTCCGCGGCGGCCGTCGCCTCCGCCGCGTGGATCGCCAGCGATTCGAGCCACTCGAACATCTAGCGTTCGGCCTGTGCGCGCAGGTGATCGACGAGCCGGGCGATCGCGCCCACGGTCGCGAAGCGCGGGAGTCCTTCGGTCGCGATCCGATCCGGGAAGATCGCGGCCGGACTGTCCGACAGCAGCGCCATCAGCCGCTCCCGGCCGAGCGGCGTCAGCGTGCTGCCGTCGGCAAAGGCGGCTTCGGGCACGTCGCCGCGCGCCAATCGGTAGAGCGTTCCCTCGGCGATCGTCACCCCGAAGTGGTCCTCGATGCGGAACAGGAGATCCAGCAAGTCCATCGAGCTGAACGCCAGGTCGTAGAACAGCAGCTGCTCGGGTCGGATCACGCGGTCGGCCGGCAGCGCCTGCGTCGCACGGACCAGCGCCGCGACCTTTTCGAACGTGCCCGCGTCCATCGGCGTCATCATGTGTTCGCGACCGGAGGCGGGGCGAAGATCAGCGCGGCGTTCTGCCCGCCCATCCCGAACGAGCAGGAGAGCACCGGCCCGGGCGCGACCGTCCGCGCGACGCCGACGACGTGGTCCAGCGCGCAGTCGTCGTCCGGCTGCCGCAGGTTGGTCGTCGGCGGGACGACGCCGGTGCGGCTCGATGAAATCGCCACGATGGCCTCCAGGGCGCCGGCCGCCGAGATCGCGTGCCCGAGCGCGCCCTTCGCGCTGGACACCGGCGTGCGCTGCCAGCGCGCGCCCAGCAGGCGGCGGAGCGCCGCGGCCTCCGCCGGATCGCCGGCGCGCGTGCCGGTGGCGTGCGCGTTGACGGCGCCGATCGCGTCCGGCGTGAGGCCCGCGTCGTCCAGCGCGCGGCGCATGCACAGCTCGGCGGCGGCGCCGTCGGGCGGCGGGCGGTTCAGATCGTGCGCGTCCTGGCTGGTGCCGAAGCCGACGATCTCGGCGAGGATCGGCGCGCCGCGCGCGCGGGCGGCGGCGAGCGGCTCCAGCACCAGCGCCGCGCCGCCCTCGGCCAGCGCGAAGCCGCGCCGCTCGCGATCGAACGGGCGGCAGGCGCGCGCGGGATCGTCCCCACCGTCACCGTCGTCGTGCTCGGGGTCCAGCGCCAGGACCTGCAGCCAGGAGAACCCGACGAGGTAGAACGGCGTGACCATCGTCGTCGCGCCGCCCGCGACGGCCGCGGCCGCGCCGCCGCGGCGGACCAGGTGGAACGCTTCGCCAATCGCCTGCGTCGCCGCCGAGCAGGCGGTCGCGATCATCCGGCGTGGACCGCCGAAGTCGCGCGCCAGCGTCGCGAAGCGAGCGCCCGCCGAGGTCGCGACGGGCGCTTCCCCCTCGTCGCGGAAGGTGTCGAGGCCCGTCGTCCAGACGAAGGCGGCGCGCCCCGGCGCGAGACCCGATTGCGCGAGCGCCTCGGCGAGGGGCCGCCGGCTCATCTCGAGCTCGCGTTCGGGGGTGTCGAGCGGCAAGCCTTCGACCTCGCCGGCCGTCGTCACCGGCAGCCCCATCTGCACCGCGCGCGGCATGCGGCGGATGCCGGATCGCCCGGCCGCGACGCCGGCGACGAGATCCGCCGCCGTCATTCCGAGCGGCGACAGCGCGCCGCAGCCGGTCACCACCACACGCTGGTTCGCGGCCGCCGTCATCGGACCTCCGCGACGACCATGATCCGATCGCGGCCGTCGCCGTCGGCGGGCGGCACGGTGTAGGCAAAGGGGCCGCGCTCGCGCGCCGCGAAGGACGACAGCGCCTCGAGCCAGCACCGGAGGCCGGTCGCCGCGTCGGGCCGGGGTGGCGCCGCGGCGGTGAAACGCCCGCGCGGGGCGCGCTCGATCGCGACGAGGCGGATCGTCTTGCCGTCGCCGGGGACAGCGCGAAACAGCACGGCGACGCCCAGCGCCGCGGTCCCCGTCGCCGATTGATCGCCCGCGAACAGCAAGGTCTCGCCGTCGCCCGCCCGTTCGAGGATCCACTCCAGCGCGCTCCAGGCCTGTCCGGCCGCGCCGCCGAGACCGAGGCATGGCGCGTGGTTCTGGAGGTCGATGGCCAGCGCCGACAGCGCCAGGTTGTCGATCGCGTGCAGCGTGTAAGTCGGATTCACGCGCACGCGCGCCGCCTTCCCGGTCTCGGCGAGGTTAGTCTCGAACGCGTGCGTGGCGCGCCACAGCTCGGGCGAACCGGCGTGGCAGGGTGAGAGCGACACCAGCCGGGCCTCGGCCGGGGCGCGCGCCTGCGCGGCGACGTCGTGCGCGGCGGTCAACGCCAGCTTGACGGGGAGGTTGAAGCGGCGCGCCTGCCGCCACAGCTCCGGGTGCGTCGCCTCGGCGGCGGCCGGATCGGCGGCGATCGCGGTGGAAACGATGAAGCTCACGCCGCCTCCTCGGCCCAGGCGAGCGCGTAGTCCCCGCGCGAGGCCACCTGGCACACGGCGGCCGCGCCGAGCCCCGACACGCGCAGCTGTCCCGCGCCCGTCGCGGCGATCGCCAGCGGCGCGCCGAGCAACGCGGTCACGCCCAGCCCTCGAAGCTTGAGCGCGCATTCGAGCGCGGCCCAGACCGCGCAGGCGTCGGCGTGCGCGTCGGCGACGCCCAGCCGGGCCAGGATGGCGGGGAGGCGGCGCGCGTGCGCGCGGTCGCAGACGTCGACCGCGACGCGCCCCCGTCCCGGCGCCACGGCGACCGCGACGCGTCCGGCGTCGTGCGACAGCGAGATCGCCAGCGGCGCGGGGCCGCCGGTCACGCGCGGCGCGCCCGCTGGATCCGCCACCACGCTGACGTCACGCGCGCCCGCACCCAGGCGCCGCGCCAGCACGCGGCGCGCGGCGAGCCGCCCCGCGATCCATTCGTCGCGTCGGCGCCCGTGGTAGCGCAGGCGCTCGACCTCGGCGCGCTCGGTTCGGGTCAGCAGCCCAGGGCGTGGCGCCGGCGCCCGCACGACCGACAGCCACATCAGCCCACCGCCGGCGTGTTCGCGCGCGCGCCGTCGATCATCGCGGCCAGGCGGTTCAGCGTCGCGCCGCCTTCCAGCGCGCGCGCCAGCATCTGGCGCGTCACGCGCACGCCGTAGCGATCTTCGACGGCGACCACGACGCCGAGCACGATCACCGACGAGAACGGGATGACCCGGTCCAGCGGATCGTCCGGACCGCAGCGATCGACTGGACGCGCCCGCGCCGGATCGGGCGCCGCCGCGAGGATCAGCGCGCGGAGGTCGTCGAGGTTCACCACGGCTCTAGCTCACCAGCGGGAGGCGGACCTTGCCGGGCTTCTCCGGGGCGTCCGTCCGTCCCTCGCCCTCGGCAAAGCGCACGGGCGCGGGAGACATCGGCTCGGCGAGCGGGAAGAAGCGCGGATCCTTCTGGCGATAGATGTTGTTGTACGAGCAGCCCGGCATCAGCCGCCCGTCGGGCATCACGTAGTGCGTGCAGCACTTCTTGAGGCGCGCGACGTCCAGGTCCCAGGCGTCCATGAACGCGTGAATGAAGATCGCCTTCGACCGCGCTTCGGTCCGCTGTTCGATGTCCGACGCCGACAGCGGGTTGCGCGAATTGAACGTGTCCTTGAGGAAGGTCTTCAGCGACGCCAGGATCACCTCCGAGTCCTCGCCCACCTTGGTGGCCGACCACAGGTTGGTGATCGCGTCGAGGATCATCCGTTCCATGCCGGCGTCGGTGCGGATGATCGCGCGGTTCGCCATCGCGTCCAGGTACTGGCGCACGTCGACGAAGTCGGGCAGCGGCACGTACCGGCCGTCGTTCATCCGGAACAGGTACGTCGCGGTGTAGCAGCTCGGGTGCGAGCAGGGGACGGGGTGGAAGTGCTCCTTCTTGAGCCAGCCGGTTCCGGCCTCGATCAGCTCGTGGACCTCGGGCATCGTCAGCCGGTGCCCCGCCGGGTTGGCGTGGTAGCCGTCGCCGCCGTCACCGGTGTGCGCCATCGGCTGGATGACGATGCTCGAACATTGCGGCAGCTCGACGCCGAAGTTGATCAGCGCGCCCAGTTCGTCCGAGTTGTCGCCCTTCGAAACCGTCGGCACCAGCACCGTCGGGATGTCGAGCTCGCGGATGGCGTCGATCGCCTTCATCTTCATGTCGATCAGCTCGACGCCCCGCAGCTTCGGGTAGACGTTGGGCCGCAGCGTATCGAACTGCAGCGACGCGTAGGCGCCGCTCGCCTTGAAGCGTTCGGCGAACGCGCGATCGTTGGCCAGTCGCCGGCCGTGCGTCGACACCAGCACGCGGCGGATGCGCCCGGCGTGCGGCCCGCGCAGGATGTAGTCGACGAAGTCGAAGAACTGCGGGTGCAGCGTCGGCTCGCCGCCCGACAGGAAGATCGTCGCCAGCTCGCCTTCCTTCTCGATCAGGCGATCGACGCCCTGGCGGAAGTCCGCCTCGGAGATCGAGTAGCCCTGCTGGTTGCGCACGATGCAGATCGGGCAGGTGAGGTCGCACTTGTCGTTGATCTCGAAGATCGGCGAGCAGGTGTGCTGCAGGTGATCCTCGCAAAGCCCGCAGTCGTTCGGGCAGCCGTGCTCGACCTTGGTCGCGAACGCGTAGGGCAGGGTGCCGGCCTTCGTGTAGTTTAGCGACTTGACGTAGTAGTCGATGTCGGACGACACGACGACCTCGAAGTGGCCGTGCGCGGCGCACTTCTTCTGCATCCAGACCTGCGCGTCGCGGAACACGATGTGTGCGTCGATCACCTTGTGGCAATTCGGACAGAGCGAGCGCGTGAATCCGAAGAAGGCGCCGTCTCGGTTTCGTTTCGCTGGGAGCGCGTCCATGTGATTCTCCTCAGGCAGGTTGTTCGCCGCGTTCAAACCGACGATTGATCCGCGGCGCGAGTGCAACAGCGACCACGCCCACCGCGGCGCCCGCCACCAGATCGATGGCGTAGTGCATGCGCAGGTACAGCGTGGAGACGATCAGGCCGAGAACGATCGGCAGCAGCGCCGCGATCAGCCAGCGCCGGAAGCGAAACGCGATCACGGCAACGACGGTCGCGTGCGCGACGTGCAGCGACGGGAAGCAGTCGCGCGCCACGCCCCGCAGGTCGTCGATCATCCGGACGAACGACGGGCAATACGCGCTGCCGGGCAGGCGATGGGGATAGAGCTCGGCCTGGAACGCGTACGGGCCGACGGCGGGGACCAGCAGGTAGCCGACGAACGCGAACGCCGCCGCGAAGACGCCCGCCAGCATCAGATCGCGGAACAGCGCCCGCTCGCCCCGTGCATAGAGCGCAACGGCGAGCCCCGCCGGCAGCACGAAGTACGAGCCGTAGCAGGCGGCCAGCGCCCACGACAGCCCGGGGGAGGCGAACCGCTCCATCCACAGCGCCGCGTCGACGCCCAGCCAGGCGCGGTCGATCCGGATCAGCGCGGCGTCGACGACGTCGGGCCGCAGCAGCGGCGTCAGCTGGGCGAGCGCCTCGTACAGCACGGCGACGCCATAGAACGGGGCGAAGTCGCGGGCGAGGCGCAGGAGGCGCGACCGCCGGGCTTCGCCGCGCCCTGGTTCCTCCGCGCGCGCCGCGCGCGCGACCCACAGCGCGCCGCCCGCGGCGACGCAGGCGACGAAGTAGACGTGCAGGCGGCGCAGCACCCGCCACAGCGGGGGCGCGAACGTTTGCGGCAGCTTCCCGGTGATCGCGACGATGCCGACCAGCGCCAGCGCGAACGCGGCCAGCACGATCTCCTCCGGCCGGGCGATCGCGCGCGCGCGGCTTTCGGCGCTCATGCGACCGTCCCGCCGTCGAGCACGATCACCCCGCCGTTCAGATAGGTGTTTCGTCCCGACGCCAGCCATGCGACCAGCTCGCCGCACTCGGCGGGGCGCCCGATGCGTTTCAGCGCGCACGAGTCGACGTAGCGCTGCTGGTGGTGCTCGGGGATCGTCGACCGCAATCCGCCCTCGAAGATTCCGGCCGCGATCGCGTTCACCAGGATCCCGTATGGACCCAGCTCGTGCGCCAGGCTGCGCGTCATGCCTTCGATCGCGCCCTTGCTGGTCGCGTAGTGGACCGGGCTGGCGATCGCGCGCGACCCCGCGATCGAGCCGATGTTGATGATGCGGCCCCACTTCTGCCGGACCATTCCGCGGGCGGCGGCGCGCGACAGGCGGAACACCGCGTTGACGTTCAGCTCCATGATGTCGTCCCAGTCGTCGTCCTCGAGAAGCACGAACGGGACCGCTTCGCTGACCGCGGCGTTGTTGACCAGCACGTCGACGCCGCCCCACGCGTCCTCGACCTGGCGCACGATGGCGGCGGCGGTCGCGCGGTCGCGCAGGTCCGCCTGGATCGACAGGCCGTCGCCGTGCTCGCGGATCAGCGCCAGCGTCGCCGCGGCGCCGTCGTCGTTCGACTGGTAGCTGAACGCGACGCGCGCGCCCTCGCGCGCGCAGACGGCGGCGATCCCCTGGCCGATGCCGCCCGATCCGCCCGTCACCAGCACGCGCCGGCCGTGCAGCAACCGCTCGTGCGGTTCAGGCGTTCCAGTCGACATCCCGCTCCCCGCCCTGGCCACGGACGTCGACGCGGCAGACGACGTCGCCCGCCGCGCGGCACGCCGTCACGATCGCCAGCACGTTCGCCTCGGCATCGCGCGCTGCGACGAGGCAGATGGCTGGACCCGCGAATCCCCACGACCGGGCCAGCAGCTGCGCGACAAAGCCGGGCGTCATCTCCAAGATGCTGCTCGGCAGCAGCCTACCACCGATCGTCGCGTCGGACGGCGGCACGAGCGGCGCCTCGAGCCGCACCAGCAGCAGCGACGGCGGCTCGCTGGGGCGATGGCGCGCGGCCGCGTACACCAGCTTGCGCAGCAGCGGATCGCGCAGTGGCGGCGGGGCCGCCGGGCGTTGCCACGCGCGCGTCAACGGGCGCATGGACGGCCCGCCTCCGATCGTCAGCGCCGCGCACGCGCCGCCGAGCGCGCGGCAGACGACGGCGCTGCGCGGCGCGGCGACGGCGCCCGTCACCAGCGGGCGGCCGTCGGCGGCACGGGCGTCCGGCATCGCCAGCGCCCGCGGGATCGCGCCGCGCGCAGCGAGCGCGCCGAGCGCGGTGGACAGCAAGCCGGACGCGCCCAGCGTGTGACCGAAGTGGTGCAGGGCGCTCGTGATGGGAACGTCGGCGTCGAGGCGCGCGCCGATCGCGTCCAGCTCGGCGCGGTCCGCGGCGGCGGGGCCGGTCCCCTGCGCGAGCACCAGCGACGGCGCGGCCGGTGGCAGCGCCGCGAGCACGCGCGCGAGGCCGTCATCGCCTTCGAGATCGTGACCCAGCACCGGGCCGCCGAGCGGCGCTCCGGCGTCCCCGTGGCCCCGGGCGAGACGCAACGCGACGGCCGCCTCGCCCAGCGTGAACCCGGCGCGCCGCGGCTGCCAGGGCGCCGGCTCGTCGGCCTCGCCGAGGATGCGCAACGTCTCGAAGCTGTCGTGGCCCGGCCGCGTCGCGATGTCGGCGGCCAGCACGACGGCCTCCGGGGCGCCCGCCTCGATCGCGCGCCTCGCCAGGAACAGCGCATGAAGACCGGAGGCGCACGCGGCGCTCGCGACGGCCGGCCGCTGGCCCGCCCACGGCGTCCCGTCGAGCGCGCGCGCGAAGTCGAAGCTGGTGCTCCAGCCGTCCGCGTCCCAGGCGTCAGCGGCGCCATTGCAGGTCGCGACGTAGAGCGGCGTCGCCGCCGTCGGCGCTGAACCCTCGAAGCAGTCGTAGAGCGCGGCGCGCGCCAGCGCCGCGAATCGCGCGGCGCCGGTGAGCGCGCGATCGATCCCGCGCGCGGGCCGGTGAACGCGCGCGGGCCCGGTGTCACCGGACGTCCGCGGCCACGGCACCGGTGCCGTCAGCGGTGCGCCCGCGCTCACCTCCCCGGTTCCTCCCTGGGCGGTTGCCAGCCCCACGCCGGCTATCGAGACATCCACGGCTGCCACGGTAGCGGACGACGAAAGCAAACGCGATGCCGCCACGCCCCCGGCGCGAAGATCGCAACTCGGCGTGGCGCGCGAATTGCCTTGGGGTCGTTCGAGACATGCGAGTCATCGCCGTTGCGTCCGCCACGATCGGCTTGCTCCTGGGTGGTTGCGAGCACGAGCGACTGCCGGCGCCGCTCACCGCCGCGGACATCGCGCGGATCAACCAGACGGCCCAGGAAAACCGTTGGTTTCGCGTCGAGTATGTCGAACCGATCGCGACGAAGGAGGGCGCGCACGTCGCCCGGCCGTCGGGCATCGCGTCCGCCGACGCCGTCGAGATCGGCTTTCGCACCCGCGCCAGCGACGTCGAGACGGTTCCCATCGATCTGGTGAAGGGCGTGACCGTGAAGGACCGGGCCTCCGGCGTCGCCGCGGGCGCCGGCATCGGGCTCGGGGCTGGCGCTCTGTTCGTCGGCGGCCTGGTCCTGCTCGCATCCGCAGTGCACCCGGGCGGCTTTCCCGATTCGGGAGACCCGAATCCGCCCCCCTGCGATGGCTGCGTCGAGAAGACGGTCGCGTTCTTCGTCGGCGTTCCGACCGTCGTCGGCGCCATCGTCGGCTACTTCGTCGGCGGCCGGCGGACGTTCGACTTCGGACGCGCGCGGTGAATCGCTGACGGTCCGGTGTCGACGAATGGACGGCGCGCGGTCGCGCGCCCCCGCGTCGAGCTACTTCTTGGCGTCAGCCTTGGCCTTGGCCGAGTCCTTCTCGGCGTCCGCGCCGGCTTTTTCCGCCTTCGCGCCCGACTTCTCCATCTCTTCGGCGGCCTCGTGGTGGGCCTTGCCGGATTTCTCCATGGCCTCGCCCTTCTTCTTCGTCTTCTTGCCGGCGTTCTCTTGCGCCTTGTTGTCGTTCTTGTCGCCGGCCTTCTCCATGGCCTCGCCCTTCTTTTCCAGGCGCTTGCCCTTGGCTGTCTCGGCGTCGGCCGCCTTCTCCTCGGTGTTGCCCTTTCGCTCCATCTCGTTCCCGGCCTTGCCGGCCGGACTCTCCGCGCGGGCCACCCGTGGCCCGACCAGAGCGAACGCGCCGGCCACCGCCAGCGAACGCAGGAATGCCCGTCCGAATGTATGCTCCGTCGCCTTCAGCTGTACCTTTGTCATGTAGGTCAAAACCTGATCATCAGGCGCCGGCCTGACAACCCTCTGGTGGCCGTAAACCATCGTTGAAGGATGGGTTTTCGAGTAGAAACGCTCGCGGGTGTCTTTGATCGACAAATATCCGTACGGCAAGGCGCCGTTCGCCCTGCTGGTGATCGCGATCGTGTCGGTGGGGATCCGGGTGGCGACCGCGCGCCGTCACGACGAGCGCCCCGACCTGGTCATCGTCACGCACACCGACGCGCACTACGACGCGTACCGGAAGGCGATCCCGCGCTTCGAGCGCGAGCACGGGGTCAAGGTGCAGCTCCAGCTGATCAACTGGGCGTCCCTGCAGGCGACCCTGCAGAACTCGATGCTCGCCGGCACGGAGACGCCCGATCTCGCGGAGCTGTTCGAGGGGTCGATGGGTTATTTCACGCGCGGGCCGCTCGAGGACTTCGGTGTCATGGACCTCACCGATCGGCTGGCGCGCGACGGTCTCCGCGAGCGGATGGTCGAATCCCGCTTCAGCCTCTGGTCGGCGCGCGGGCGGATCTTCGCGCTGCCGCACGACGTGCACCCGGTGATGCTGGCGTACCGGACCGATCTCGTCGCCGCGCTGGGCATCGATGTGTCGCAGCTGGACACCTGGGAGAAGTTCATCGCGGTCGGCCAGCGCATCTCGCGCGATTTCGACGGCGACGGCGTGGTCGACCACTACATGATCGATCTGCGCTTCGACGGCGCCTGGGGCATCGACACGCTGATGCTGCAGCGGGGCGGCCAGTTCTTCGATGCGCAGGGCAACGTCGCGTTCGCGACGGAGGACACCGCCGAGCTGATTCACTGGTACATCCTGCAGACGCGCGGCCCGAACAAGATCGGGTACGACTGTGGCTGGGGGCAGTCGGTCGCCAAGGCGATGATCGACGGGCTGGTCCTGTTCCAGTGGGCGCCCGACTGGCGCAGCTGGGTCTTCCAGGACGAGGTGCCGTCGCTGAAGGGCAAGATGGCGCTGATGCCGCTGCCCGCGTGGAAGCCGGGCGGACGGCGGACGTCGGTGTGGGGCGGCACCGGCCTCATGATCATGAAGGCGACGAAGAAACCGGAGCTGGCCTGGGAGCTGGCGAAGTTCCTCTACACCGACACGCCGGAGCTGGGGAAGCGCTTCCAGGGGACGAACATTCTTCCCGTGCTCAAGGACGCGTGGAACCTGCCCGAGTTCGATCGCCCGAATCCGTACTGGTCGAACCTGCCGATCGGGAGGATGTACGCCGCGCTGGCGCCCGAGACGCCGGCGGTCTATTCAAGCCCGGTCGACGCGCAGGCACGCATCAACCTGGATCTCGCGTTCACCCGCTCGGTCGATCACTACCTCACGCACGGTGAGGCCGGCCTGATGGAGGTGATCCGCGCGAACCTGGCGGCCGGCGCGGTGGCGGTGCGCCGCTACGCGGACCGCGAGAGCAAGCTGCGCGAGGCGCAGCGATGAAGATCCGACACAAAGGGCCGGCGCCCTATCTGTTCATGACGCCGTACCTGATCTTGACGACGATCTTCTTCGTCGTGCCGTTCGTGAACGCGATCGCGCTGGCGTTCTACGAGACCAACGGGCCGCGCAGCCGCGCCTTCGTCGGGCTCGATAACTTCCGCTTCCTGCTGCACGACACGAACTTCCACGCCGCGCTGCTGAACACGACGATCTTCGCGCTGGTGTCGGTGTGCGTGCAGCTGCCGCTGGCGATGGGCCTCGCGCTGCTGCTGAACGGCGGCGGCTCGCGGCTGCGGGGGATCTTCCGCCTGATCTTCTTCGCGCCGAACCTGGTCGGGCAGGTGCTGGTCGGGATCTTGTTCAGCGTGCTGTTCACGCCGCGCTACGGCCTGATCACGCGCGGCACTCAGGCGCTGCTGCACTGGGGCCTCGAGGCGCGCTGGGTCACCGACCCGGCCCTGATCATGCCGGCGATCGTGCTCGCGTCGCTGTGGCTGTGGGTCGGCTTCAACATGGTCTACTTCCTGGCCGCGCTGCAGACCGTCGACAAGTCGCTGGAGGAAGCCGCGCGCATCGACGGCGCCAGCGCCTGGCAGGTGTTCTGGCACGTGACGCTGCCGTCGATGCGCCACGTGGTCGTGTTCGTCGTCATCATGACCGTCATCGGGTCGTACCAGCTGTTCGAGCTGCCGCTGACGCTGCTGGCCGAGAGCTACGGCTATGGCGCGAAGAACGCGGGCCTGACGCTGATCACGTACCTCAACTACAACGGCTTTCGAACGGGCGATCTGGGCCTCGGCTCGGCGGTCGGCTGGGTCATCGCCCTCATCATCTTCACCATCAGCTTGATCCAGATCCGCGTCGCGCGGCTGACGGAGGACTAGCGGATGAACGGCTGCCACTACGCGATCCTGGCCCTCCTGGCGATCTACGTCGTCCTGCGCGTGCGCAACCGCGGGCGCGCGCGCAGGTTCGCGCGCGGCGCCGTGATCGGCGTGGGCGCGCTGCTGGTGCTGTCGCCGTTCGCGTGGCTCGTGCCCGCCGTGTTCAAGACGGGCGCTGCCTTCAACGACTACGTCTTCTTCCCGCCGCTGTCCAAGTGGCCCGAGACCTTGTCGCTGGCGAACTTCCACAAGCTCGGCGAGGGCCGTCCCAGCCTGCGCGGACAGGTGTACTTCTGGGAATACTTCCTCAATTCGACCGTGATCGCGACGGTCACGACGACCTTGCAGATCTTCTTCTCGTCGCTGGCGGGCTACGCGCTGGCGAAGTTCGAGTTCCGCGGCAAGGGCGTGCTGATGCTGTTCATGCTCGGGTCCATGATGATCCCGCCGGTGCTGCTGCTCGCGCCGCTGTACAAGATGGTGGTCGATCTCGGCCTGGTCGATTCGCTCGCGGGCGTCATCGCGCCGATCATGGTGAGCACCTACGGCGCTTTTCTCTTCCGGCAAGCGTGCGTCAGCGTGCCGAACGAGATGCTGGACGCCGCGCGCCTCGACGGCTGCAGCGAGATCGGGATCTACTTCCGCGTCGTGATGCCGCTGGTGCGCCCGATGGCGGCCGCGTTCTGTCTGGTCGCGTTCCTCGCGAACTGGAACGCGTTCTTCATGCCCAACGTGTTCCTCCACAGCGAGGACAACCTGACCGTCCCGGTGGTGCTCAACCTTCTCCTCGGCGTCTACCGGCAGAAACAAGGCGTGTTTCTCGCCGGCACCGCGCTGGCGATGATCCCGCCGGCGGTTCTTTTCTTCTTCCTTCAGAAGGAGTTCATCAGCGGACTGACGTCGGGCGCGGTCAAAGGCTGATACGGCATTAACCCTTTGAAACGCTTTGACATAGCTTCGGATGGGGGTACTTTCCCCGTTTTCAACCGGATTTCGGAGGCTCCCATGACCAAGACCCATCTCGCGATCGCATCCGTCCTGCT
>Ga0307280_10000065_pt1 | contig 19406 bp, 17 predicted proteins | sample ER_DNA_119_FD_194479 | JGI IMG/M metagenome (GOLD analysis project Ga0307280, IMG submission 194479) | Bulk soil microbial communities from the East River watershed near Crested Butte, Colorado, United States - ER_DNA_119 | ecosystem: Environmental > Terrestrial > Soil > Floodplain | place...
CGCGGTCTCCCTGGCGGCGGCCCTCGCGCTGCCGCTGTCCACGGACGCCGGCGACGGCTTTCCCGAGCGAAACCTGATCATCTTCCTCACGTTCGGGGTCATCTTTGCGACGCTCGTCCTGCAGGGCTTGACGCTGGCGCCCCTCATCCGCGTGCTCGACCTCGACGACGGCGGCATGGGCGAGAAGGAGGAGGCGAAGGCGCGCATCCGGGCGGCCGAGGCGGCCCTGGAGCGGCTGGACGAGCTGCTCGAGGAGGACTGGGTGCGCGAGGACACCGCGGATCGCGCCCGCCGCCAGTACCTCTTCCGCCAGGAGCGCTTCCGCTCACGCTTCGACCCCGAGGCGGACGGAGCGGCGGAACAGCGCTCGCAGGACTACCAGCGCCTGCGCCGGGAGCTGCTCGACGCCGAGCGTGAAGCGGTGAATGAGCTGCGGCGCGAGGGCTCGATCGGCGACGACGTCATGCGCCGGGTCGTGCGCGATCTCGACCTCGAGGACGCCCGGCTCGACGTATGAGCAGGCGGGTCGTCACCCCGAAGCAGGCCCGGCGGATCGCCGTGCGCGCGCAGCTGCTCGACGGCTCGGCGAAGAGCGTGCTCGCCACGGTTCGGCGGCTTGGCTTCCTGCAGATGGACCCGATCGCCACGGTTGCCAGGCCGCAGGAGCTCGTCCTCTTCAGCCGGCTCGGGCCGTTCGACCCGGCCGTGCTCGACCGGCTGCTGTGGAAGCAGCGCAAGTTGTTCGAGTACGACGCCTACATCTACCCGATCGAGGACCTGCCACTGCAGAAGGCGCGCATGGCCAGGCGCCGGCGCGGCGGGAAGCTGAAGCGCGACGAATGGGTGCGCGACTTCCTGCGCACCAACGCGCGCTTCCGCCGCCACGTGCTGCGCGAGCTCGAACGCAACGGGCCGCTTCTCTCCCGCGATCTCGAGCACGACCTGATGCCGAGCGGACACGGCCACCGCTGGTGGGGCGACCGGCAGGTGCGGCTGATGCTGGAGATCCTGACCACGCGCGGCGAGATCGCCGTCGCGGGCCGAGTCGGGAAGCAGCGCCTCTGGGATCTCGGCGAGCGCGTCTATCCAGAGACGGAGAAGCTGACCTGGCGCGCGGCCGCCCGCGAGCTGGCGGCGCGTCGCTTCCGCTCGCTCGGCGTCCGCTTCGAGCGCGGGGAGTGGGTCGCGCACCCCGACGCGAGCGATGAGCCGATGCCTGACCGCGCGACGCTGCTCTCGCCGTTCGACCGCTTGATCCACGACCGGGCGCGTGCCGAGGCGCTCTGGGGCTTCTTCTACCGCCTCGAGATGTACGTGCCACGGGCGAAGCGCGAGTACGGCTACTACGTGCTGCCACTCCTAGTTGGCGATCAACTCGTGGGCCGCGCCGAGCCGCGCTTCGACCGCAAGACCGGGACGCTCGAGCTGCTTGGAGCCTGGGGCGACACCTCGCGGCTCGACGAGGCGCTGGCGGAGCTCCAGCGCTGGCTTACGGCGCGAGGATGACCGGGACGCGCACCGAGTGCGGCGGCGTGCCGGTGCCCGCCGCGTCGTCGTCGTGGACGACCACCGTGCCGCGCTGCTCCTTCGCGACCTTGTAGGTGACCGGCACGGAGTAGCCGCCACGGCAGCCGGTGCCGCAACTCGCGGTCGTGAACGTCTTGCCGACCACCGCGCCATTCGCGTCCAGGATCTCGACGGTCACGTTCGCCTCGAAGACGTTTGCCGTGCCCGAGACGGTGACCGGGCTCGACACGCGATCGTCCGCCGCCGGCTTGTCGACGGCGATCGCAGGCAGCAGGTCGGCGTAGTCGCTGCGACCGACGGGGTGGTCGAGCACGATCCCTTCGCTCGAAAAGACGTTGACCGGCGAGCCGTCGAGCCGGAAGCGCACCTGCTGCACCGTCGGGAACTGGGTCAGCGTGTAGACGACCTGGCCAAGGCGCGTCTGCATCGAACGCGCGCCGCCGCCGGACTGGTACTCGGAGGTGAGGTCGACCGTCGCGAGACCCCTGTGGATCGCGATTCCGAGCAGCTGAGTCCCGTCGGGAACGGCGCTCGCCAGGCCGGCCGAGCGCTCCTCTGCCGTGGGGCCGTCCAGCAGCGCCTTGATCGCCGCAGTCGCGACGAGCTGCGTCGGCGGGTGCGAGCGGCGCACCGCCACGAGCCCGTTGTCGCGCGAGAACCAGACCTCGAGCGACAGGCGTGAGGGCTGCGTCCCGGTCTGCTCTGGTGTGGTCTCCGCGGTCGAGCCCGGCTTGCCGAGCGAGACCGCGTGCTCCGAGCCGCAGCCCGCGAGGGCGAAGCCGGCCGCGCCGACGGCGAGTACCCCGATCAGCGCGGCAAGCCTCTTCATCGGTGACCTTCTTCGACGCGTGCCACCGGGCTCCCTACGGCTGGTACTGCTGGTCGAGGGCGACGACCGGGCTCGGATAGGTCTGCAGAACACGGATCCAGAAGCCGGCCTTCGGCTCGAGCAGCCGACGGTGCTGCGGGTTCTTGCCCTGCAGAATCTGCGCGAGCTCGGCGACCGAGATGGTGACCGTCCCGAGCCGGTTGCCACGAACGAGCACGGTCACCGGCGCGTCCTTCTTCACGACGAACGTCAGCAGGCGGTGCGTCTCGTCTACAACGACATGGTCGTTCGGGACCGGCTTGCAGCCGCACGCTTGCTCGGCAGCGACGCCGCTCAGCCACCACGCAGGGTCGAAGCGCAGCTCGAAGCGGTTGCCGACGCGCGTGACCGACTTGGCGTGCCCATAGAAGACGAGCTGCTTTCCCGGCCCCGACGACTGCGAGGCCGCGAACGCTCCCGACGCGAGCAGTGCGGCGAGTAGGACGATGACGAGCGAGATCTTCATGGCGCCTCCCTTGTGACTGGACGCCCACGATCATCGGGGGGCTAGGCAACGTCGCCGTCACCGTTGCGTAACGGTTCTGCCACAGGCAGCACGAGCATAAAGCGGCTGCCGGCGCCGGGCTCGCTCGCGACCTCGAGCCGGGCCTCGAGCAGAAGCGCGTTCTCCCGGGCGATCGCCAGGCCGAGGCCGGTGCCCCCGCCGCTGCGGGAGACGTCGGCCTTGTAGAAGCGCTCGAAGACGTGCGGGAGGTGCTCGCTCGGGATCCCCGGTCCATCGTCGGTGACTTCGATCCCGCCCTCGCCGACCCGAACGGAGACCGTCGAGCCGCCGTGCTCGAAAGCGTTGTCGACCAGATTGGCCACGATCCGCTCCAGGCGCCGCGGGTCGCTCGTGACGCGCAGGCCGTCCCCGTCGAGCCGCACGCGGTCGCCCCAGCCGCGGGACTGAACCGTGGCTCGGACGAGCGCGGCGACGTCCACCTCCTGCGCATGGACGCTCTCGGCGCCGGCGTCGAAGCGGGAGATCTCCATCAGGTCCTCGACCAGGCGACGCAGCCGCGCGACGTCCGCGATCAGCAGCTCGGCCGGCCGGCGCGACTCGCGCGGCATCCTGTCGAGCTGGTCGGCCAGCAGCGAGGCCTCGCCCATCAGCGCGGTCAGCGGCGTCCGCAGCTCGTGCGCCACGTCGGCCGTGAAGCGCCGCTCCCGCGCCTGGGCGGCCGAGAGCGCCGCGATCTTCGCCTCGAGCGCCGCCGCCATCTCGTTGAACGACTGCGCCCAGCCCCCGAACTCGTCTCTGCCCTCCACGGGCAGGCGCGTCTCGAGCAGGCCTTCGGCCAGTGACCGCGCTGCAGTGCTCGCGCGCGCGACCGGCCGCAACGCGCTCCGCGCCAACACGACACCGGCGAGCGCGGCCAACAGCACGAGGATCCCGACTCCGCCGAGCAGGACGTTGCGCAGCACCGAGAGCTCGTGCCGGACGCCGTTCTCGGGGAAGAAGAAGTACAGCTTTGTCCCGTTTGCCGTGGGCGTGCCGGTAACGAGGAAGCGATCGCCGGCGACGGTGGTGCGCTCGTAGCCGAGCTCGCCGCGGTCGACGATCGCCCTCAGCCCCGCCGGCACCGAGCGCAGCGACACGCTCGCGCTCGAGAGGAACGTGTGGCCGCCGAGAGTGGCAACGGTGAAGAAGTCGCCGCGGCTCTTGTAGGCGTCCACGAGCTTGCCCGTGTCGCGGTAGTGGGGCGCGACGTCGAGGTTCCGCCGCGTCTGCACGATGCTCGAGTCGGCCGAGTCCGAGAGCAGGTTGTGCCGGACGAGGAAGTACGAGCCGGCGGCGAGCGCCGCCCCGGAGAGACCCACCGCGAGCGCGAGCACCAGGGTCAGTCGGCGCCGAAGGGTCACGTGCCGGCGGCGAAGCGGTAGCCGACCCCGCGGACGGTCTTGATCAGCGCCGGCTGCTTCGGGTCGTCCTCGACCTTGGCGCGCAGACGCTGGACGGCCGCGTCGACGAGGCGCGAGTCGCCGAGGTAGTCGTAGTTCCAGACCAGCTCGAGCAGCAGCTCGCGCGTGAAGACCTGCTTCGGCCGGCGCGCGAGCTCGAGCAGCAACCGGAACTCGGTCGCGGTCAGCTGCAGCTCCTCCCCCCGCTTCCGTGCGGTGAATCCGTCCGGGTCGATCTCGAGCCCGGCCACGTTGATCGTGCCGCCGTCGCCCGTAGGCGCCGCGCGGCGCAGCACGGCCTTCACCCGCGCGACCAGCTCCGGAAGCTCGAACGGCTTCGTCACGTAGTCGTCCGCCCCGAGCTCGAGCCCGACGACCACGTCGTGCAGCTCGGAGCGGGCGGTCAGCATCACGATCGGCGCCTGGCTCTCGCGGCGGATCTCGCGGCAGACCTCGAAGCCGTCGAGCGAGGGCAGCATCACGTCGAGCACAACCAGGTCGACGTCTCCCTGGCGGAAGCGGTCGAGCCCTTCACGCCCGTCGCCCACCGCCGTCACGCGCAACCCGGACTGCTCGAGCCCGAGCGTCGCCACCTCACGGATCGAGGCGTCGTCCTCCACGAGCAGCACGTGCTCGTCCACCGGTCAAGCGTACGACGCTACGGGCTCAATACAACCGAGACCTGGACGGAATGCGAGCTCTCCTGGTCGTGGACGAGCACGGCGCCCGGGACGAGCTGCTTGACCGTGAACGGCACCGCTACGGAGAAGCGGCCGTCGCTGACGGTCGTCTGCGCGCTGCCGATCTGCTTGCCCGACGCGTTCAGGACCTCGACGGTCAGCTTGCCCGAGAGGCCCGAGATGCCCTTGACCCTGAGCGGGCTGCGCCACTGGGAGCTCGGCACCGGCGTCCTGACCGTGATCGGCGACTTGACCGGCAGCGCGATCCTCGTCGAGGTCGTCGAAGCGGTCGACTCCTTCGAGGACGAGCAGGCCGTCGCGCAGAGGACGAGCGCCGCGGCGAGAGCTAGACGGGCCACGTCGCCTTCACCTGCAGTACGTCGATCCCGATCCCGTACTGCTGGAGCTCGCCCTCGGGCTCGCCGTAGGTCGACCACTCCCCGCCTTGTCATCGCGGGGCCAGACGCAGTCCGCCATGTTCAGCACGAACCAGCCGGGCGACGCGACCACCGCGCCCTCGTCCGTCTGCTCGATCCTCGCCTCGGGCGCAGACACGGCGCGCAGCCTAGCGCCGGGGGCGCGGCTTCGAAGCCACGCCCCCGGCACGAAGGCGTCTACTTGAACGTGAACAGCGCCGTGTGGAGCGTGCCGTCCACCAGCAGCACCTGCAGCTGGCGACAAGTCCCGCCCCAGGCCTTGGAGGTCTTCCAGACGTAGCTGTAAAGGCCGTTGGCGAAGGTCAGGCCATCGTCGGAGGCGGTCGGCTCGGGCGAGCCGAGTGGCGCGCCGGTGATGCAGTCGACCTGAACCGAAGCCGGGTAGCCATCCGCCAGGATCGCGAGGCCGCGGTCGCCGCCGAGGCTGAACTTCACCGGAACGGCGCTACCGGCCTTCGCCGAGTTCGAGCCGGGCCCGATCGGCGAGAAGAAGCCGGTGAACGGCCACGTGATTGCGAAGTCCGCGTTCGACACGTCGAAGAAGACGTTGTCGACCGCCTCGATCTTGATTCGGGCGTGCGTGGTGCCCACCATCGGCAGCACCACGGACGCGGAGCCCGTGTTCGGCGTCGAGCCGGCCAGCAGGAACGGATACGTGTGGCCGCTGTCCACCGAGAGGCTGATCTTGACGTTGCCCGTGCTCACCGGGGCCACGTCGGTGTTGGCGACGTTCCACGTCACCGTCTGAGTCGAGGCGCCCGGAAGCGACACGGCCGTGTTCGGCGAGGTGACGAGGAACGGCCCGGCGGTGTTCGCCAGCAGGACGGTCGTCTCGGCGTAGTTGTCGCCGCCGTGGCCGTCACGGGCCGAGAAGCGGAAGTGCAGCGAGAGCGGGCTCGCGTTGACGCCCGCGAAGCCGGCGTAGTCGCTCGTCGGCAGGAACTCGGCGAAGCACTCCGTGATGTTCTGCGGCACCGGCGGTGCGATCGGCCCGGTCGGGCAGGCGCCGGTGTCTGCGTTCGTGTTGTTGTCCAGGATCTGCTGCAGGTCCGGGAACACTCGCGTCGGGTCGTTCGTCAGGTGGTTCTCGCCCGGCGAGTCGTACATCAGCGTGTCGTCGTCGCTGATCTGGCCCGACTTCGGGAACATCGCGAACAGCGGGCCGTTCGTCTTCGTGTTGCTCAGCAGCGCGGTGCCGGCCGCGCCGCCGCGGTCTTCCTGCTCCCACGAGTACACGAGCGGGTCGCCGTCGGCGTCGGTCGCGCTCCCGGTGAGGGAGAACGGCGTCCGCAGCGGGATCGTGTACGAAGTCGGAGCGGTCACGTCCGGGATCGAGTCGCCGGTCGGCACGGGCGTGCCGGCGTTGTCGACCGGACCGCCCTTGTCGGTCTCGCCGACGAAGCCCGTGGTGCTCCCGCTGAAGTTGCCGAGCTGGAGCGTGAACGGCACGTTCGTCGCCGCCAGGGTTCCCGTGAAGGTGACCTGGAAGCCGGTGTTGTTGAAGCCACCGCCACCGAAGCCGGCGACCGTCGCGGTCGCGCCGGCCGGCAGGATCGGCGTCAGCGCCGCCAGGATCCCGGCGGCCGAGTAGTTCGTGCCGTTCACGATCGGCACCGAGGTGTTGCCGTTGTACGAGATCGTGAACGAGTCGTTCGTGCCGCCGTGATTCGTCTCCTCGACCGAGGCGAAGCAGCCGCCGCAGTTGAGGTTGACGAGCTCCGCAGTCGGCACGTCGAGGCCGGCCGAAGCGCCGCCGTAGGTGATCGTGAACCCGGTCGAGGAAAGGGCGCTGACCGTGACGGCGCCGGCGAAGCCCGGGATCGCGTTGATCGCGTTCTGGACGTTCGTCACCGTGTACGGCTGGACGGTGCCGCCGATAACGGCCGAGTCGTTGCCGCCGATCCGCACCTGGAACGGTGCGCTGTAGGTGGCCGTGCCAGCGCCTGAGTTGGCCAGGCCGGCAGTCGGGTTCGTGTAGGTGAACGAGCGCGGCGACGGGACCGAAGCCACCGCGAAGGTGCCGTTGTAGCCGGAGACGCCTGCGCCCGTGATGACGACGATGTCGCCGACCGAGCGGCCGTGCGCCGCAACCGTGTGGACGGTCACCGTGTTGCCCGACTCGGTCAGGCCGGGCACGGCCAGCGTGATCGTGCCGCCGCCCGTACGCGGAAGCCCGCTGATCGGGTTCGTGTAGGTGAACGAGCGACTGCTCGGAACGCTCGTCACCGTGAAGGTGCCGTTGTACCCGGCGTTACCGGCTCCGGAGATCGTCACGACGTCGCCGGTCTGCAACGTGTGCACCGCACCCGCGCTGCCGGTCGAGGTCGAGACCGTGACGGTGTTGCCGTCTTCGGTCAGGCCGCCCATCAGCGTCGCGCTCGGGGGACCGCCGATTGCCACCGTCAACGGCTGGACGGTTGAGGCCTGCTGGTAGCCCGGCCCGAAGGTGACCTGCTGGAGCTCGTTCCCGCCGCCGAAGTGGCGGAGCGAGGCGGTCTGCACCTCGTTGATCGCGTTCTGCGAGCTGGCGACGTACGTGTTGATCTCCTGCTGGCTGTGCTGCGAGAAGTACGGGTCGCTGTGTCGCTGCAGGTCGTCGGTCAGGCAGATGCCCGCGTACGCCATGATCGAGGAGCCGCTGCCCGGCTCTTCGGAGTGCGCGGCGCTGCGGTTGCCGCTCGAGCAGTTGAGCTGGTTGCCGTTGAACGGGTGGTTGCCGCCGAACTGGTGGCCCATCTCGTGGGCCACGTAGTCGATGGCGTAGAAGTCACCAACCGGCGTCGGAATGCCCGTGCAGCCGCCGGCCTTGTTCGAGCGGCCGACGACGCCGAGGTTCGCGACGCCGCCGCCGGGCTGGCCGAGGGCGAGGTGGCCGATGTCGTAGTTGGACGCGCCGATGATCTGGCCGATCACGAAGCGCGCGCGGGTCGTGCTGGAGCAGCCGGTGACCTGCGCCTGCGTGAAGCAGGCCGCCGCGCCGCAGGGGCCGTTCGGCGCCGTCGCCTGGTCCCACGTGTTCAGGTTGAGCAGGTCGTTGTTGGCGATCAGCTGCATCCGGATCGACATGTCGTCCTCGTACGTCTGGTCGACGCGGTTCATCAGCGCGACCTTGGCCGCGGTCACCACCGCCGGCCCACCCACGTACGTGGCGTAGCCCGGGTCGGTGATCAGCGCGAGCCGGTAGGTGCGCAGCACGGTGCCGGTCGCGGTCGGCGCGAGGGCCGACTCCGTGGTCGCAGCGAGCCCTTCGCGGCCGGAGCGCCTGAGCTCGTGCTCGCGGAACGGGAACGAGTCCTTCAGCTGCTGCCCGTGGTAGCTGACGTAGTAATTCGGGTTCTGGCGGTAGTACGGGTCGATGTACCAGCCGCCGTTCGGCGACCGGACGGAGGCGTGGAACCCGAACGGGCTCAGGTCCGCATGGATGGTCGCGCCGGGGTCGTCGATGCCGACGCCGCCGTAGGTCGCGATCTCGGGATGTTTCCGCTGGAGCCCCGGAGACATGATCGCCGTGCGGGCGAGCGCGAAGCGCTGGAAGCGCCCGTTCGGCGCCGGCAGCGAGACGACCGCGGGGTGCAGCCGCGCGCCGCGCGTGTGCTCCCACGGCGTGCTGGCAAGCGTCTTGTGCAGCGAGCGGACGTCGAGCCGGAACGGCCGGATGTGCTTGCCGCGCAGCTTCAGCGTCGGCATGCCCGGCGACTGCGCGATCGCGCGCTTCAGCGTCGTCTGGTGCCAGAACGCCTTCGTGCCGTGCACGTCGCGCAGCGCCTGGCGGTTGCTTCCGGCGCCCGCAGGTAGCGCGATCACGACGGCGGCTCCGACCACGAACATCCCGGTCAAGAGCACCGCCAACCGCTTTCGGCGCAGGGTCAGCCCGCGCCAAGTGTTTGCAGCACGCATCTTCCTTCTCCCCTCCGTAGTACGGCCCAGGTATTGCTTTCGCTTTCGCGAAGCGACCATCCTGAGACGGCCGACAGTTGAAGTCAAGCGCCTACCCGGCCGCTGCTACCGTCCGGCCTCGTGAGCGCGAGTGCCGCTTCAGCCGCCGAGCCGCAGCGGCGCATCCGCCCGAAGCTCGTCTACGGCGTCGCCGCGGTGCTGCTGCTCGTGGCCGTCGCCCTGTCGCTCGGGGACGTCGGCGAGAAGGCCGGCCGCCTCTCGGACTGGCAGGCGTTCGTCCTCGGCGTCACGCAGGGCCTGACGGAGCTGCTGCCGATCTCCTCCTCGGGCCACCTGATCCTCGTTCCGTGGATCGCGGACTGGCACTACCTCGAGGCGCACCCGGACTTCAACAAGACCTTCGACGTCGCGCTCCATCTCGGCACGCTCGTCGCCGTGGTTGCCTACTTCTGGGCCGACGTCACGCTCTACGTCGGCGCCTGGTTCCGCTCGGTCGCGCACCGCAGCATCCGGACGCAGGACGAACGGATCGCCTGGTGGATCCTCGCCGCGACCGTGCCGGCCGCGATCGCCGGCGCGCTCGGCGAGAGCACGATCGAGAACCACCTGGGCCAGCCTTGGCAGATCGCCATTTTCATGAGCGTCTTCGCCGTGCTGCTCTGGATCGCCGACCGCTCCGCGCAGCAGCGGCGGGTCGAGAACCTCGGCTTCTGGCCGGCGTTCTGGATCGGCACGTCGCAGATCCTGGCGCTGATGCCCGGCGTCTCGCGCTCGGGGATCACGATCACGGCCGGCCGCTTCCTGCGCCTCGAGCGCGACGCGGCCGCCCGCTTCGCCTTCTTGCTGCTGATCCCGATCGTCTTCGGCGCCGTCGTCTACAAGGGTCTGAAGGACGTCGTCCTGAACCCGCTGCCGGCCGGCTCGGTCGGACCGTTCGTGGTCGGGACGATCGCCGCCGCGGCGGTGGGCCTGATCGCGATCGACCTGCTGCTCGGCTACGTGCGCCGGCACGACTACACGATCTTCGTGATCTACCGGCTGGTGCTCGCGGCCGCGATCGTGATCGTGATCGCCAGCGGCTGGCGCAGCGCGCACTTCTAGACGTTTCGGTGACGAAAGCGCGCCGGAAGGCGCACGGACGGCCGAACCTCGACAGGGACGGCGGTATCGCTAGGGCGCAACCGACCGAGAGGAGTTCCACATGCGCCTTCCCCGAAGACGCGTCTTGCTCGCCGCGCTGCCGCTCGTCCTCGTGACCGGCGTCGCGCTTGCCGCCCAGCCGGGCGCCCGACGACCCACGAGCGCTGTCATCTACGCGTGCGTGAAGAAGAAGACCGGCCTCGTCCGGATCGTGACCGCCTCCGCCAAGTGCCGTCCCGGCGAGTCGTCGGTCGCCTGGAACGGACAGGGCGCACGTGGCCCCGAGGGCGCGGCGGGAGCGGCCGGCCCGCAGGGCCCCGCGGGAGCCGTCGGAGCCAAGGGTGACTCCGGCGCCGCAGGTGCCGCCGGCCCACCCGGTGCCGCAGGCCCGGCCGGGCCCGCCGGACCGGCGGGCCTCACAGGACCTGCCGGCCCATCGCTGCCGTCGCTCGAGAGCCTGAACGGCCTCGGCTGCCACCTGGCCGGAGCTGCGGGCACGGCGACGCTCACGTACGACGCGACCGGCGTCGCCACGCTCAAGTGCGTTCCCTCGAGCGGCGGCTCCAGCGCGGAGATCCGCGTGAACGAGTTCATGACCGGCTCCACCGGAGCGGCCTCGAACGAGTTCGTCGAGCTCGTCAACGCCGGCTCGACAGCGGCCGACGTCGGCGGCTTCAAGGTCGCCTACCGTTCCTCGGCAGGCACGAGTGACACCACGCTCGCGACGATCCCCGCGGGAACGAGCATCCCCGCGGGCGGCTTCTACCTGCTCGGCGGGAGTGGCTACCTCGGCTCGCACGCCGCCGACCAGAGCTTCTCGGCCTCGCTCGCGTCGACCGGCGGCGGCCTCGCCGTCCGCGACACGACGGGCACGATCCTCGACTCGGCGGGCTACGGCGACACGACGAACGCCTTCGTCGAGGCACATCCGGCAACCGCCCCGCCGGCGACCGCGGCTCCGGGCAGCAGCTCCGGCCGCGTTCCCGACGGCCACGACACGAACGACAATGCGGCCGACTTCTCGGTCAGCACCACGCCCTCTCCTGGCGCCGCGAACCACTAGGAACACCGGGCGGGCGGTGCGCCGAGCGTGCCGCCCGCCAATCACTCCAACGGGGCATGCTCGGGCCCCGAGGCCTCACCGATACTGGGTCAGCGGGGCACAACCCTCGCATGGCGTACTCACGAACTGCGGAAACTGCGGATTGGTCTCATCGATCAGCACACCCTCGAACGGTTGCTCTCTCCTGAGCTCATGCTCGTGGATGCCGAGCTGGCCGAGCGGGCGCGTGCGCTCCTGCGGGAGCCGAATGAGGTCAACGGAAAGGGCACATACATGTCGGCACTAGGGACTCACGAATTCACTGCGGGGGCGAGCCTTGGGCTCGAGCCGCCGCTCAGCCCGCCGGTCGTTGGGGGCCCGATGGCCTCAGCGATGCCGGTCGGCGACGGCGGCCTCTCCGAGTTGCCGACGCCTCCTCCGGCGATCCGGCCACCCGAGGCAGCTCCGGCGATCCCCGCTCCGGCGCCCGCGCCGGTCCAGGCGGAGGTCCCCCAGCAGCCCGAGCCTGCGGCGACGCCGGCTCCGGCGCCCGCTCCGGCCCTCGAGCCGGTCCAGATCGAGCCGGCGCTCCCGGCAATGGCGCCCCAGGCGCCGGTCGAGCCGGCTGCTCCCGTGGTCGACTACTTCGCCGCCGATGCACCGGCGGCCGAGCCCGCTCCGGTCGAGGAGCTGCCCGCGCCCGCGCCGGTCGCTCCGGCCGAGCCCGAGCCTGCGCCCGCGGCCGAGCTCCAGACGATCCCGCTGATGGCGCCTGCCGAGCCCGCGCCCGAGCCCGCGCCCGCTCCCGAGCCCGCTGCCGTGCAGCCGCTCGTCGAGCTGCCCGCCATCTCGGCCGAGCCGGTTGCTCCTGCGATCGAGCCTGAGCCGGTCAGCGCCACGATCGAGCCCGAGCCGGTCGTCGAGCCCGAGCCTGTTGCCTTCGTCGCGCCTGCCCCGGTCGAGCTCACCCCCGAGCCGGCGCTCGAGCCGGTCGTCGAGCCGCTTGCCGCGGCCGAGCCGGTCCGCGTAGAGGACCTCGAGGAGCTGTTCGCGCCCAAGCGCAGCACCGACTTCCGGGTCGTCGTCCGCCTGAAGGAGAGTGACGGCGTCGAGGTCGGCTCGTTCCGCGACTTCGGCACCGCGATGGAAGGCGCCCAGGAAGTGATCGAGCAGTTCTCGGCAGCGACCGAAGGGCAGTGGCCCTTCTACGCCGGCCGCTTCATCCGCCCCGACCTGATCGTCTCCGTGGACGTGGTCGAGGGCGGGAGCGAGCTCTAGGCGGCTCGACCCACGTAGATCGTCACGACGGAGCCTGCCGGGGCGTTCTTGCCGCCGGCGGGCTGCTCGTCGACGACCTTGCCGATCTGGCTCGAGTCGCTGACGCCCTGCCGGAGCGTCTGCACCTTGAAACCGGCCGCGGTCAGCTTCGCCCGGGCGGCGACCGGGTCGAGGTTGAGCACGTCGGGAACGCCCTTGAGCGTGCCGGGCGTCGCACCGAGTGAGACGTTGAGCTGGATCCGCGTGCCGCGCTTCTGGGTCGTGCCGGCCTCGGGCGCCTGCGAGACGACGGTTCCCTGCGGCTCGGTCGACGCGAGGTAGACGACGCCGGCCTTCAGCCCGGCCGCGTTGAGCTGCTTCTGCGCAGCGTCCTGCTGCTGGCCCGTGACGTCGGGCACGGTCACCGTCGCCGGCTTGGTCGGAGGCGGCGGCGGGGGCGGTGCAGGCGGCGGCGGGGGCGGCGGGCCGGTCGAAGTGCTGCCGGTGGAGACATTCAGCCGGACGGCCGAGCCGCCGGGGACGCGCTTGCCGCCCTGCGGCTTCTGCGCCACGACAGTGCCTTTCGGCCGGGTGGACGGCACGCTGAAGGCCTTCGGCTCGAGCCCGGCGCCACGCACTGCGGCGATCGCGTCGGCACGCGACTGGCCGACGGTCTCCGGCACCGTCACGAGCCCGCGCGAGACCCGGATCGTGACCGTCGAGCCGGCCGCGATGCGCGCGCCGGACTGCGGGCTCTGCGCGAGCACCGTCCCGGACGGCTGCTTCGAGACGACGCCCGACTCCTGGACGCGAAAGCCCTGTGCCCGCAGCTCATTGACGGCGGAGGCGGCGCGCCGGCCGACGACATTCGGGACCGACTTCGTCTGCGCGGCCGACACGGTCAGCGTGACCACCGAATGGCGAACGAGGTCGGCGCCCGGGTTCGGGTCCTGCGCGAGGACGACTCCCGGCGCCCCCGAGCTCGGCCGAGTGACCGTCCGCGCGATCAGCCCGCGCTGGTTCAGCCGGACGACGGCCTCGCGCTGCTTCAGGCGCACCACGTTCGGGACGTTGACGGTCGAGGCGCCCTTGTTGCCGTCGTCCCGCGTGAGCAACCAGGCCGCGACGAGGCCGCCGATCACGAGCGCGAGCAGGAGCAGCAGCCACGGCCAGATCAGGGGCCGCGGCGGCGGACCGGGTGGTGGCGCGGGCGGCGGCGCGACCTCCTCCTCGACGACTGCGCCGGGCGGCAGCCCTTCGTCGACGACAGTCGTCTCCCCTGAAGGTAGGCCCGGATCGCGTCGCAATCTCATCCGCCGCGTCCTATCCGCTCGGCCAGAACACCGAACCTGTTCCTGAGAAATTCTTTGCAATTCGCCCAAAGACGCCTAATGCGGACGTCGTTTACTGAGCGGAGCAGGTTCCCTCAACGGAGGTTCCCATGGCTCGCAAGCTGATCGTCCTCGCACTCGCCCTCGGCGTCGGCCTCGCCGTCACGGGCGTCGCGGGGGCTCGCTGGTTCAACGTGATCCGCGGCACGAGCGGCGACGACGTGATCGCCGGCACCGCGCATCGCGACTACATCCTCGGCCTCGCCGGCAACGACCAGATCTCGGCCGCAGAGGGCCGCGACGTCGTCTTCGGCGGCCGTGGCAACGACACGATCGACGGCGGCCCCGGCCTCGACAGGCTCTTCGGCGGCCTCGGCGACGACACGATCACGGCGGGCAACGGCCGCGCGGTGATCTGGGGCGGCGACGGCAACGACACGCTCACCGCCGGCGCCAACGGCCTCAGCCGCCTGCACGGCGGTCCCGGCGACGACACGCTCAACGGCGGCTCCAAGCGCGACTTCCTCTGGGGCGGCCGCGGCGTTGACCACGAGTTCGGCGGCGACGGCAACGACGTCCTGCACGCGCTCGCGCGCGACAACCAGGTCGACACGCTCGACTGCGGCCCTGGTGACCACGACGTCGCGTGGCTCCGCGCGGGCGAGAACGACGTGACCACGAACTGCGAGAAGGTCATCACCGTCTCCAGCGGCTCGGACGGCTAACTCCCCAGCCCAGTCGTCCTCCCCGAGGCCCGCCGATCCGGCGGGCCTCGGCCGTTCAGGCGTCGGCTTCGACGCGCTCCAGGAAGCCGCCGACGACCTCGAGATAGCGCTCGGTCTCCTCGAGATATGGCATGTGCGCGCTCTCCTCGAACAGCACCCACTCGGCGCCGGGAATCCCGCGCGCCAGCGGCTCGACGAGCGCAGGCGTGCACTCGTCGTGGCGACCGGAGGTGATGAGCGTCGGCACCTCGAGCTCGCCGAGCCGGTCGATCACGTCCCACTCCTTGAGCGTCCCGGTGACGGTGAACTCGTTCGGCCCCCACATCGTCTCGTAGACCTGCGCGCCGAACTGGGCGCGCGCCCGCGCGAGAAGCTCCGGCTCGGGATCGAGTCGGCAGATGTGCCGGCGTTTGAACTCCTCCTCGGCCTGCTTGTCGTCGAGCCCGGGCGGGAGCTCGGCGTGCAGCCGCAGCGTCTCGACCGCCCACAGCGGCGCGCTCGTCGGCGTCGAGTTGAGGATCAGACTGGCGAGCCCCTCCGGCCGCGTGAACGCGTACTCGAGCGCGAGCATCCCGCCCCACGACGAGCCGAACATGTGAATGCGCTCGAGACCGAGCCCGTCCCGGACGCTCTGCACCTGCTCGACGAAGGTCTCGACCGTCCAGAGGGACGGGTCGTCCGGCCGCGACGACTCACCGCTCCCGAGCTGGTCGAAGAAGACGACACGCCGACCCTGCTCGGCGAGCGGCGCCAACGCGCTCAGCGGCAGGTGAGACCCGCCGGGCCCGCCGTGCAGGCAGAACAGCGGCAGCCGCCCAGATTCCTCGCGGTCGCCGAAGACGAAGTAGGCCGTCTGCCAGTCGCGAAACGGGAGGGTGGCGCTCAGCCGATCGTCCAGGTATCGCCGGCGTGCAGCAGCTGGCCGAGGTCGCCCTCGCCCTGCTCCTGGCGGGCGCGCTCGAGCTGCTCGTCCAGCAGGCGGTCGTAGACCGGGCGCTCGACGTCGCGGAAGACGCCGATCGGCGTCGGGCCGTGCGGCGTGTGCGAGAGCCGCGCCAGCGCGTTTGCGAGCGAAGTCGTCTCGGCGTGCTCGTCGTGCACGAGCAGCTCGCTCTCGGCCGCCCCGTCGACGATCTCGGCGGAGCCGTCCGGCCGGAGCCGCACGCCGCGCTCGCCTTCCTCGCCGAAGCGAATCGGCTCGCCGTGTGAAAGCAGGATCCGGTTCTCCTTCTGGTCGCGCACCGCGTCGAAGGCGCCGTCGTTGTAGACGTTGCAGTTCTGGTAGATCTCGACGAAGGCGGCGCCCGGGTGCGCGTGCGCCCGACGCAGTGTCTCGGTCAGGTGCGCGCGGTCGGTGTCGATCGAGCGCGCGACGAAGGTCGCCTCGGCACCGAGCGCCAGCGCGACCGGGTTGAACGGGTAGTCGACCGACCCCATCGGCGTCGTCTTGTTCACGGTGCCGAGCGGCGACGTGGGCGAGTACTGGCCCTTCGTCAGCCCGTAGATCTGGTTGTTGAACATCAGGATCTTCACGTTGACGTTGCGGCGCAGCGCGTGGATCAGGTGGTTGCCGCCGATCGAGAGCGCGTCGCCATCACCGGACACCACCCACACGGAGAGATCGGGCCGCGAGAGCGCGAGCCCGGTCGCGATCGCCGGCGCGCGGCCGTGGATCGAGTGGATCCCGTAGGTCTCGACGTAGTACGGGAAGCGCGCGGCGCAGCCGATCCCGGAAATGAAGACGATCCGCTCGCGCGGGATCCCCAGCTCGGGCAGGAAGCTCTGCACCGCGGCGAGGATCGCGTAGTCGCCGCAGCCCGGGCACCAGCGGACCTCCTGGTCGGTCTTGAAGTCCTTGGCGGTCAGGTGGCCGTTGCCGCCATTCTCGCTCACAGGAGCGCCTCCATCGCATCGGCGAGGTCGCCCGCGCGGAGCGGCTGGCCGCGGACCTGGTTGAAGCCCACCGCGTCGACGAGGAACTCGGCGCGCACGAGCTTCAGCAGCTGGCCGAGGTTCATCTCCGGGACGAGCACCCGGTCGTAGGAGCGGAGCACATCGCCGGTGTTGCGCGGGAACGGGTTTAGGTGCGTCAGGTGTGCTTGTGCGACCTGCTTGCCTTCCTTGCGGAGCCGGCGCACGCCCGCGGTGATCGGGCCGTACGTGCCACCCCAGCCCAGAACGAGCAGCGACGCGCCGTCCGGGTCGTCGACCTCGAGCTCGGGAATGTCGGCGGCGATGTTCGCCACCTTCTGCGCCCGCAGCCGCACCATCCGGTCGTGGTTGTCCGGGTCGTAGGAGACGTTGCCGGTCTCGTCCTGCTTCTCCAGGCCGCCGAGCCGGTGCTCGAGCCCTGGCGTGCCGGGGATAGCCCACGCGCGCGCGAGCGTCTCGGGATCGCGCACGTACGGGAGGAACTCGCCGTCGCGGTTCGGCTCGGTCGCGAACTCGACCGGGATCTCCGGGAGCGCGGCGACATCGGGCAGCAGCCACGGCTCCGAGCCGTTGGCCAGGTAGGCATCCGAGAGCAGGTAGACGGGCGTGCGGTACTTGAGCGCGATCCGCGCCGCCTCGAGGGCCGCGTCGAAGCAGCCGCCTGGCGTCGACGCGGCGACCACGGGCACCGGCGACTCGGCGTTGCGGCCGTAGAGCACCATCAGCAGGTCGGCCTGCTCGGGCTTGGTCGGCATCCCGGTCGACGGCCCGGCGCGCTGGATGTCGAGAATCAGGAGCGGCAGCTCGAGCGCGACCGCGAGCCCGACGGTCTCGGCCTTGAGCACGACGCCGGGGCCACTCGAGGTGCAGACGCCGAGCGCGCCGCCGAAGCTCGCGCCGACCGCGGCGCCGACGGCCGCGATCTCATCCTCGGCCTGGAAGGTGCGTACGCCGAAACGCTTGTGGCGCGACAGGTTCTCGAGAATCTCCGAGGCGGGCGTGATCGGGTAGGCGCCGAGGAAGAGCGGCAGCCCGCTCTTCACGCTCGCCGCGATCAGGCCGATCCCGAGCGCCTGGTTGCCGGTGATGTTGCGGTAGGTGCCGGGCGCCATCGGGGCGGGCGCGACCTCGTACGAGACGACGAAGTCCTCGGAGGTCTCGCCGTAGGCCCAGCCGGCCTTGAACGCCGTGACGTTCGCTTCGGCGATCGCCGGCTTCGAGGCGAACTTGCGCTCGAGGTAGGCGATCGTGCCCTCGGTCGGGCGGTGGTAGAGCCACGACATCAGGCCGAGGGCGAACATGTTCTTCGAGCGCTCCGCCTCGCGCTTCGTTACGTCGACTTCCTTCAGCGCTTCAAGGGTGAGCGTCGTCAGCGGCACCTCGTGGAGGTGGTACTCGTCGAGCGAGCCGTCGTCGAGCGGGCTGGCCTCGTAACCGGCCTTCTCGAGGTTGCGCTCGGTGAAGGCGTCCCGGTTGACGATCAGCGTCCCGCCCTTCGGCAGGTCGCGCAGATTCGTCCGCAGCGCGGCCGGGTTCATCGCCACGAGCACGTCGGGCGCGTCGCCAGGCGTGAGGATGTCGTGGTCGGCGAAGTGGAGCTGGAAGCCCGAGACGCCGGGCAGCGAGCCCGCCGGTGCGCGGATCTCGGCCGGGAAGTCCGGGAGCGTCGAGATGTCGTTGCCCACGAGCGCCGTTTCGCTCGTGAAGCGGCCGCCGGTCAGCTGCATGCCGTCGCCGGAGTCGCCGGCGAAGCGGATCGTCACCTGCTCGAGCTGCTCGACCTGCTTGGCCATTTGGCTACACCGTAGCGCGGACGACCGTGATGCCCCACGCCTCTCCGGCGGAGAACAGCTCGTCCGGATCGACCTCGTCCCGCCAGCCGATGAAGTGCCGCTCAGGTTGATCCTCGGTCGAGCCGTAGACGGCGAGCCGCAGCTCCGGCTCAGGGTCGTCGCCACCGCGCTCGAGCTCCTCGAGCCTGCGCTCGGCCTCCTCGGCCGCCGGGCCTTCGGCGTAGCCCTTCGCCATCAGGCCGCCTCGTTCAGGAGCGCCTGCAAGTCGAGCGGCGCGTTGTGCATCGCCACGCCGTCGCCTTCCGCCGGCCGCGGCCATTCCTCTGCGGGGCGGTCTCGGTAGATCTCGATCCCGTTGCCGTCGGGGTCGCGGAGGTAGATCGCCTCGGAGACGCCGTGGTCGGTCGCGCCGTCGATCGGCCAGCGCGCGTCGACGAGACGCTTGAGCGCATTGCCGAGCTGCGCGCGGTCCGGGTAGCGGATCGCGACGTGGTAGAGGCCGGTGGTGTCCGGCGGCGGCGGCGAGCCGCCGCGCGACTCCCAGGTGTTCAGGCCGAGGTGATGGTGATAGCCACCGGCCGAGATGAATGCCGCCTCGTCGCCGTGCCGCTGCGTCACGTCGAAGCCGAGGATGTCGCGGTAGAAGCCGAGCGAGCGGTCGATATCGGCGACCTTCAGGTGCACGTGCCCGATGTCGACGCGCGGGTCGAGGCTCATGTAGCGAAGATAGCGATTGGAGCGATAGAGGAAGCCCCACTGTCATTGCCAAAAGTGGCGGACGGGGCGACTCAACGGCAAGGTCCCCCGCCCGCCGTCTAAAGGGCCTAGGGGCCCCACGGGGTCGCAGCGTTCAGCGCTGCGAGAATGATCAT